>Ga0210379_10000012_pt1 | contig 47567 bp, 68 predicted proteins | sample PLMedo_2_FD_155468 | JGI IMG/M metagenome (GOLD analysis project Ga0210379, IMG submission 155468) | Groundwater sediment microbial communities from an aquifer in East River, Colorado, USA - PLM4_32_coex redo | ecosystem: Environmental > Terrestrial > Soil > Riparian zone | place: USA: East... | reverse complement strand
TGGAACACATTCGTGTCGGTTGCGATCCGTCCAATGGCCTCACGGAGTCGTAAGGTCCCGCGCTTGAGATAGCGGTCCATGGCTTTCCAGCTTTTCCAACGGCCGAGATCCTTAATGTCGCCCACTGGCACGCCGGCTTCCTGCAGCCTGGCCGCAAAGGTATGTCTGAGCGTATGCCACGTCTTGCCCTTGGCGCGGCCGAGTGCGATCCCAGCCCTCGCACAGGCCGGCTTGAACTGATGGAGATACCAACTCTTCCCGTTCATCGGCTGCTGCGGGTTGCGTCGATGGGGAAACACCCACGGCGAGCCGTTCCCTTCGCGGGTCCGGAGGAGCGCCACGGCTTCATCGCTCAACAAAAAGACTTCCGGCTCACCGCCTTTCGGATGGGGCAATCGTCCGAAGCCGTGAACCAGATCCAGATCCTTCCACTGCAACCGGAACTCTTCGTCTTGCCGGAGGCCCGTCAAAATGGCGAGCCGCACACAGGCCCACCCGTCGCCGAGCTCGCGCTGTAAGGCCGCTTCTTCGTCGATGGTGAATTGTTCCTCGGGCGGTGGGGCTTCCGTAAACTTCTGAATCGCGCGGCAGGGATTGTGCTCGATGCGCCCGCTGCGCTCTTCGATCATGAGCACATGCTTCCACCAGGCGACGTACCGATTCACCGTGGCGCGAGCCAGCGGGCCTTTCGTTGTGGCCCCACGATCGAGGAGCGCAATCCGCGCCTGTTCAATGGAGAGGGGCGTCACGTCTGCGAGACTGGCCGCTCCATAGTAGACCGTCCAGAATTCGGCATAGCGGGATTCGTTGCCGAAGCCCTTCTTGTGTCTGGCCTGCGCGAGATACCGGACGATGGTGTGGGCCACGGTGAGGACGGCTTGCCCCCTGGCGGGGAACGGCTTCGCTTCTCGCACGTCGCGCTTCCTGTCCTCGTACCAGGCGCGAGCCTCGCTCTTGAGGCGGAAGCCTTTCCAGGTGTGAGGTCGTGTCCGTAACCAGAGGCGCACCATCCAGCGCGTCGAGCCATCAGCCAAGCGATACGCAGCGAGGCCGCGATCGGTGCGTCCCTTGCGGGCCATTAGCGAATCACGGGCAGACCATCCTGATTCAACTGTCCCTTTGATTCGGCGTAGCAGTCCAGATAGAACCGCACGGCAAATTCAACCAAACAACTCAACGACCGAATGCGCGGGTCTGCTTGAGCCACTTGTTCCGCTTTGACCTTGAGGGCCGGTAAGATGCTGGCGCGGATCCGTCCTTCCAGCGCACGGCCGGCACCAGGACGGCCAATTGAATTATGTTTTACGGTTCGCACGGCATGCGGCACAGTCACACCTGCTTTCTACGACGCTCTCATGAATCCCGCCCACCAACGCTACTAGTCCAGCGTCAGAACTAGGCGCTGCCCTTGTGTTTTTTGGTCGTGGGTGGACGCGGTTGATGGACAATCGTATCCTCAGTAGGTATCAACCCTAATGCACACCGGAGTAAGTATCGCGCCTGATCCGATTCTTGTCGGTCATAACGGAGTGCTGCATCGCGTAAAGCCTGCTTGAGTTCATCGTCTGAACGGATGCGAATAAACTCGTTTTTCTTCGCCATAGGAGTAAATCCTAAAGGTTCCGCGATGTTACCTGCAAGTAAATAAAGGTGGCAAATGGTTCCGTTTCGTGTCGTTTTGTGTTGACAGGTTATTCTGTGCAGGTGTATAACGTGTCACATCATGGCACGAAACGGAACCCACAAGCCGCGCGTCAGAATCGCAGCCGAATTAGAGCACGCCCTCATCGTGAAGATTGATGAGGAACGGAAAGGGCGGTGCAGCCGTGCGGCCATCGTCCGCATGGCGTTGCTTGATCGGTACAAGCGAACCAAGCGCGTTGCGTAAGTCAATCGACTCTGAGGAGTCATCATGCCGCGGCCAAAGTCTGCCGAAAAACCCATCTCCATTCGCATGCCAGACGAACTGACCGCTGACATCGTAGCCTCAGCCGTTCGCATGGCTGGCAAAAGTCTGGGTGACTGGATCAAGGACGCCTCTGAATTCAAGCTCAAGCTCGCGTGGGTCATTCAGGCTGACTGGTACGTTCTACGACAGATCGATCCGACCTCGCTACGCTTACAAAGTCCTACGCTTTCTGAATTGTCATACAAGAAAGTGTGAGGCATTGATGAACACCGCCATCCTCGAGCAGGACATCTGGACCGTGCAAGAAGTCGCCGCCTGGCTCCGGGTGGATAAGAAGACGATCTATCGCGCGATCGCGGATGGGCGGTTGCCGGTGCTGCGGCTGGGGGCATCACGGAGAACGCTGCGGTGTGTCAAAGCGGACGTGCTGGCCTTGCGAGAGGGGAAGACGCCATGAGCCCCCACCAACTCCTCCAAGCCGTGGCGATGGGGATCGTGATGTGGGGCTTCCTCCTGTATTGGATCATGGGCTCATAGAAAGGACACCATGCCGCACTATTTTGAATTCTTTTTATTCGGCGGACTCGCGTGCATCCTGGCCGTCTACATCTTGGTGTACTACGCGCTCCTCTTCTTCGGCAAGCAGCGGCGCTGGCGCGATCTGCGGCAGGGCATGCTCACCAAAGACGACGCGACGTATCACCTGAAAGGCTATGACGCGAAACCCAATGTGAGGCGAGCGTGACCGTGCACCAACTCCTGCAAGCCTGTGCGATGGGCCTGCTGATGTGGGGCTATCTGATTTGGTTTGTCACTATATTGTGAAAGGAGACGCGATGAATCCTAGCTTAGAAATGACAGAGGACGCTACAGAGACTCCCATCGTCGAAGTGCTCACAGAGGAGCAGGTGGTCGCCCTGCACGATCCCGAAGCTTTGAAGCAACAGCTGGAAGTGTGCCGCACACGGTTCGTGACGTTGCGGCCGATCGACGAACTCACAGCGAAACAATGTGCCGCCCTGGTGGAGACCTGTACCTTCGCGGCGCGGCATGCCGAATCACGGCGCACGGAGATCGTGGGGCCGCACAACAAGATCGTGAAAGACGCGAATCTTGTGTGGCAACCAATCGTACAGGGTTTCGAAGCTCTCTCGAAAACGAAGGCGGCAGAAGTGGCGAAGTGGATCGACGAGGAGCGCAAGGCGGCGCAACGGGAGCAGCAACGCCTGATCGATGAGGCCAAGGCCAAGCAGGACGAGCTGGACCGCAAGGCCGATGAACTGCGCATCGACGCGGAACGATTGCGGCAAGCTGGACAGGTTGAGGAGGCGTCAAAAGCTGAAGCGAAAGCCGACAAGATAGAACTGAAATCCTCACAGGTCGTGACCAAGGTGGTGCCGGCGCAATCGAAAACTATTGATCTTGGGTCGAGCACGTTGTCGACGCGGGCTCCGAAAAAGACGTGGATCCTACCCGCGTGGGATAAACAAAAGCCGTTACGCGTGATTGATCCAACGAGGCCTAACCCGCTCACGAACTTGATCGGAGATATCTCAAAGCTACCAGAAGGCGTCCAGTTCATCTTGCGACATTCGGAGCTCAGTCCCGTCCTCTTAAACAAGAGTTTCGGGGTTATTAAATTTCCCGCTCCCTTCGCTGAAGTGGACGATTACAGCGGTTCATCGGTCAGAGCGAAAGGGTAGCGCAATGCCTGCAGGCAAGCACGGAAACCAAAATAAAGGCACCCAACATTACAACTGGGCTGGAGGAAGGCATCTTCACGATTATGGCTATGTGTTGATTTCCAAGCCTGGTCATCCGCGAGCCGACAGGAACGGATACGTGCGTGAACATATCGTACTAGCCGAACGAGCCCTTGGTCGGCCTCTCCCTAGGAAGCACATGGTTCATCACTTCAATCGCGTGCGTAGCGATAACGGGAACGGGAATTTAGTCATTTGCGAAGACCAGAAATACCACATGCTTCTCCATCAACGTGCGCGAGCCTACAAGGCGACTGGATGCGCAACAGCAAGGAAATGTCAGTTCTGTGACCAATGGGGGATAGATTTGAAAATTTCACCCAACGGAGCTAGTGCGCGACATCTTGCATGCCACGCAGAATACATGCGCATCAGAAACAGAACCAAGACACGGATACGGTTGACCGATCCTAGATTCGCTGACCTGATTGGCGATCTGGATGCGCTGCCGATTGGCATTCGGTTTTTGATTCAACATTCCGATCTCAATCTAGTGCGTCTCAACAAAGCTTTTAAGATTGTGCCGCTCCATGAACAGTTCACGTTGGAGGACGATTTTACACGGTTGCCGGTTGCTATCTCCGCAAGAAATGTTGCCGCGATATCACGCCAAAAGGAATTATCGACAAAGCTCTGTGAATGCGGGTGTGGGGAGCGCACTCGTTTGATCCTCAAAAACACCGTAACCAGGGGCCTCGTTAAGGGTGAGGGCCGTAGATATATTTTCAATCATGCGATTCGAGTACACAATCCACGAAGGAAGTAGCGTGAACCTCATTTGTCACAGGGGCGCGAAACACGAGTACCGGGAAACAAGCCATGGCATTGATCTGTTCAGTGTCTCTCAGATTCGCAAGATGGCGCACGATCCCTACCTTGGCATTCCTGAGCAGGTACTCGAAGCGGCGCGGCACAGGGGTACGGTGCTCCATCGCCGGTTCTGGCGGCTCCTCGCCTCTCAGGTGGATCTGATGATGGTGCCGCCTGCGATCCCCCAGTTCGCCGGATTCTGCGCCAGTATGGATGAGTGGGTGAAGCGCAATCAGGTGAGGCCAGTCAAGATCGAGGAGGCGAGTTGCTCGCTCAAGTTCGGGTTTGCCGGCACCCCCGATGCCTTGGTGCGGTTCGGGCGCAAGCAACGGCTCACGCTGATCGACCTGAAAACCGGCATGGTGAATCTCACGGACCCGATGCAGCTCCTCGCGTATCAGAAGATGGAGGGCTACGAGGAGGCGGTGGATCTGATCGATGTCTACGTCCAGGAGGACGGCTCGTATGCCAAGGAGAAGCCCGTCACGCCAGGGATGAAAGCAACGGAATGGGCCTGGGCGATGGCGGCACTCGGAGTGTTGCAGTCTCGCGTGAATCACAACTGTCAGTAAGGAGCACCATGTTGAACGATCCTGTTGTTGACCGTATTGCCGCACAACTCGAGGCCGAAGTGCCCTACGAGACGTGCTCGAAGGTGCTGGCGCACGATGGCTGGGTGGATCTCGTTCGCACGATTCAGCAGACGTGCCCGCGAGCGTTTATCGAGATGATCAAAACTTACGCGAAGTAGAGGAGGCATCGCATCATGAATTCCATGAAGGGCCAATTTACCAGGATCGAAAGTTCGTACTCGCAAGTTCGGCGCATCCCACGGCTCGGGAAGATCAGGCTGGGCATCAAAAAGAAGAGTGCCAAGGGAGTGGAATATCCGAGTGAGACCCCTTGGTTCGTCGTCACACCAGAAATCGCGGCGGTGTATGGCGATCAGCCGACTGAGCTTGACGTCATGCTGCCGCATGAAGATCCAGAAGTATTTTTCCCGCAAAAGCTAGCCATGTATGGACAGACGGCGGGCTTGAAATGTCATGGGAACGGGAAGGTCGCACGACGGTTGAATGACCAGAACGAGTGGGTCGATCGGCAATGCCCGTGCGAATTTCTTAAAAGTTCTGACAACCCAAAGGGGGCCTGCACGGAACAGTCAAGCCTCATGGTGTTCCTGCCGAAGGTCTCGCTTGGCGGGTGTTATCAGATTACGACGGGCTCCTTTCATTCGACGGTCACGATCAACAGTGCGCTCGATCTCATTCGGGCCTTGGCTGGGCGTGTCGCGCTGATCCCGCTCAAGCTGCGCCGGGTTCCGCGTACCACCCACAATGAGGGAAAGTCGCAGACGCATTATACCTTGGAGCTCATCCTTGACGGGGATCTCAAGATGATCCGCGATCTCCGCGCCGACATTCAAGGCATCTTGATTCCTGGCCGGCTGGAGATCGAGGGGCCTGTCGACGAGAACAAGACACTGGATGCCGTCGACGTGGAGGAAGCAGACGAGGACGGTATCGACGCCGAGAAGCTAGCCGACATGGACGACAAGGAACTGGAGACGGTGAGGATGGCGCTCAATAAACAGAATCAAGTGAAGCGCACTGAAACGATCAAGCCGTCACCGACTCCATCCCCTGCTACCAAACCCAACGGCACGGCGGTTCAAGAATCATTCGAACTTCCAGCACCGGAACGCATTGGGCCTGGTCAAGTTCCCGCCTCGCAATGGGCCGAAGTGGTCGCTTACGTGGACGCGAACATGGATCTCTGTACGCTCAAGTCTGACTGGAAGGCGCAGACGAAGTGCGAGCAGGTCATTCGATTGACGCCGAGCGGGCAACAAAACTTCTTATCCTTCATGCGAGAGCAGGCAGGCGCAGGGTTTCCGTACTGACCATGAGCAGCCCCTACGTCAAAGCCAAGGCGCGGCTGGAGGCGCTCGGGTATCAGGTGGGAAAAACAGAATACTGGAATAGTTTCGCCAAGTGCCGGGTTGACCTGTTTTCTTGCATCGACGCCGTGTGCATGCGCCCGTTCACGCCGTTGCTGGCCATCCAAGTCACCGACATTACCAGCGTGTCGAAGCGCATGGAGAAGGCCCACAAGATTGCTATGAAATGGGTCAGTACAGGGAATCGGTTCGAAGTGTGGGGCTTTACGCCGAAGTCGAAGAAGCCGCCGAGGATTATGGAGATGTTGGAAAGTGGAGAGTGGGACACCAAACAATATGACCCGGAGAATACCGCATGACCCCCACCGACACGACCGCCGTGACGATCACCCGCCACCTGCCGGTGAAGCTGGATCAGTACCGCAAGCAAGCCCTGCAGAATATCCAGACGGCGGAATTCCTGGAAGAGGAACGGCTCACGGCGCACCTGAAGAATGTCAATGGGAGCGTCAAGCAACTGATCAGTGATGCGCGGAAGAAGCAGAGCGATGCGGCCCACGCGCTGCATAATGGATTCGAGAGTCTGCCAGTCGCCTGCGAGCAACGGCCTGATATCGAGAAGAACAAGATGGTGACGTATCGGCTGGACAGTGGCGAACCAGTGGATGAGCGGGCGTTAACCGTCGAAGAGATGAAAGAGGCAAGGAAGCAGAAACCATAGGAGGACCGGAACCATGTGGATGCTCATTGTGACCACGATTTGGGCGATCAGTGGCGGGGTGGATGCGAAGAACCTGCGGGTATTTGAAAAGGAGAGTGACTGTAAGACCGCGAAGGTAGCGCTTGAGCGCGGGTACGCTATTGACACCCATTCGAGCGAAGTTAATGCCTATAGCTGCTTGCCGGTGCCGAAGCCATGACCGAGCGCGGGATTCTCATGACGCCAGCGAACTACGGCAAGATCGAGGCTGGGACGAAGTGGATGACACGCCGGATTCTCACGCCGCAACCCGAGGGGGATCCGCGCCCTCTCCTCGAATGGTCGCGTGGCATTGCAACCGCGTGTCATGACCATTCCCCCGATCAGAACAAACTGGCCGACCATGCAGCACGATTGCAGGGGAAGATTTTCCCGTTTACCAGCACAGCAGGTGGTCTGGTCAGCCCACGCTGTCCCTACGGCAAGCCAGGCGATCGCTGCTACGTGAAAGAGTCGCACTATCTCTGGGGACGATGGGATCTCGACGGGTTCACCACGACAGGCCGGCAAAAATATCGCTTTCGGCGCACGACCACGGAGATTCGGTATCGAGAGAATCCTCCCACGAAGGCCCTTGCCGTAGGCAAGTCCATCACCAGTAGCAAATGGCACAAGCGATCCGCGTTGTTCATGGAGAAGAAAGACGCACGGCTCTGGCTGGAGATTGTCGAGGTCCGGGTAGAGCGGTTGAATGACATCAGCGAGGAGGACGCGAAGGCGGAAGGGGCTCGCATTCCACCACTGGTCTATCCCGATCAACCGCATGAAGCCTACAGCTATGTTGAGAATTTTCGACTGATCTGGGAGTCCAACAAGATCCACAAGCCGGGCTCCTGGGAGCGCAACCCGTTCGTATGGGTCCTCGCTTTCAAGAAGGTGCAGCCATGACCTGCCCAATCCCAAACTGTCCGTTCCCTGTCGCTGGCCCCCTGCGGATTTGCAAAGCCCACTACCGAAATGTTCCACGTCCGCAGCAGGATGCCTTGAACCATTACGCCAAGCACCACAAGGGCGGGCCGGCACACCGCGCGGCCTTCGCCCGCGCCGTCGAGAGCGTGACGAAGCTGATCGAGGCGCGGAGGTCGGCAGTGGTGGCTGACCCGGAGCGGTCGGTGTCGCTGCCGTACAAGGATGACTGAGATGTCAGTCAGCCGTGTCCACTTCTCTAGTTTGTCGGTCCATTGGGCAACGCCAAAGGCGATCTATGATGCGCTCGATAAAGAGTTCCACTTTACGTTGGATCCGTGCCCGATTCTATCGAAGACAGAATTCGCTATGAGCTGGGAAGGCGATCGCATCTTCTGCAATCCACCCTATGGGCCATTGATCGAGCGCTACCTTCAGAAAGCTAGAGAGGCAGTCTGTGCGGTCTATCTGTTGCCAGCGAGGACCGATACGCGCTGGTTTCACGACTACTGCCTGCAGGCGAATGAGATCAGGTTTCTCAGGGGACGGTTGCGGTTCGGAGATGGCAAGGGCCGTGCGACATTTCCGTCCATGGTAGTGGTGTTCAAATGACTCAGCTCACATTGACCGACGCCCTCGACGCCCGCGACCAGGCGATGGAGGCCGTCGCACAGCATGCTGGCGAATCTTTCCAGAATCAGGCCCTCGCCTTCGTGCTGTCCTATCTCACGGCCCACGGCGAAACGGCCGGCGAAGTGTTGACGGAAGCCTGTATGCACGCGGGCATCGTTCCGCATGATTGTCGCAGCTTCGGGCCGGTCTACATGAAGCTCGCGCGCAAGGGCCTGATCGAGAAGTGCGGCACGATCCCGCGCCGGCATGGGCATGGGACCGCGGGGGGAAATGTGTGGCGGTTGGTCTATAAAACCAAGGGCGGGGGATGGGATGGAGAATATATATGAGCACCAAACATTTACAGTTAAAGCCCCATGCGATTCGTGACACCAAGACGGCCTGGTGGTACGAGGAAAACAAAGGTATTGCGGTGATCGTCGAACCCAATAGCCAGTATACGCACGTCAACATTCCGTGGGAGTCTCTGCGCAAGGCGTTGCACAGGAAGGATAAAGCCTAGCCATGCACATCCGCACCACAACCGACAGCGGCACCCTGATGCGGCGCAATCGGCGGAAGCAAACAAATACCGTGCGCGTCAGGAACTTTATGAAAACACTGGTGCAGCCGACGGTGAAGACCATGGCGGACTACCGGAAGGCGGCACAGGTCATGGTGTTGACATGAGCGACCACGACGACCGGGCACGCGAGTTGGGAGCACTATTTGAAGCCGCTGAGTTTGTCCTGTCAGAGATTAAAGACGATCACCATATCGGGAAAACAATCGAAGGGGCCATCAACTGGGGTGACCTTCATTGCTGTGATGCGGTGCATTGTCGAAGTGTCCATGATGATGACGAATGGTATGAAGTTTTGATAGAAGAAGTGAGTCCTGACGCATACAAACTAGGCATCGAAATATCGGCACGATTGGCACAGCAAGGATTCAAAGATGTACGAGTTCGCTGTGAATGGTGAGGCCCCGATGACCCTCTCCGCCCGCCAAACTGCGCAGGACGCGACGGTGGAGGTGTTGGCCTGGCTGCTCCTCCTCGTGCTAGGCTGGGGGCTGTGGTGGGGACTGTCGTGACGAAGGAGGATGCCGTGTACATCCTCTCGATCTGGGCGCGCCTCCGTGAGCCGGTCTTGTACTTTCTCGCCGGCCTGCTGACCGGGGTGCTGTATTAGGAGGGACACCATGACCATCAAGAAGCCAATGACTGCGCTTGCAATCCTGACCACACACACGCCGATGGAGGACGCCATGATCGATACAACGGAGTGCCAGTCCTGTGGAGAATTACGCGCCCAGATCGAGGCGTTGACAGAGAAACGCAATGTGTGCATCAGGCGAGTGGAGTCGGTGCAGGACCAACTCCTTGAGCTGGGTCATGACTGGCTCGCAGGAGAACTGCGCACTGCGCTTGGGGCGCTCAAGTATGGGTAACACCATCCTCAGGAGGACGCCATGACCGACGTGATACTTGTTGTAACGAATCAGGACGACAAATCGTGCCATCACCATTACGAACATCTGATCTCTGAAATGTGCATGGAATGTGGCTCAATGCTGAGTGATGATGTACTAGAGCCATCGGAAACTGGCACTACAGCTAAGACGATAAGAGTAAAGGTGCAGCTATGAGCGCGCGCCTGACGAGCGGGCAATTACTCCAACGCATTGCCAACCTTGAAGCTCAATTGAAGGTGCAACGTCGAGACTTTTTTGACTCGCAAAAAGAGAACGCCTCCTTACGCGACGAGTTGGCGCAGGCCGAGGAAGCGCGGGACCAACTCTCTCAGGCGTTGCAGGTCAGGGATACGCAGCTCGCGCAGGTGACGGCGGAGGCAGAGGTGTCGATCGCGGAATGTGAACGGCTGACGGCGCGTGTCGTCGAGCTGGAGGCGCGGGCATGAGCACTAGGCCGACTCGTGAAGATCGTGACGCGCTCCGGCTGTTGCTCGCCCGTGAGGACCTGAGCGATGCTGCGGCTGAGTTCGTGGATTCGCTGCGCAATTGGGAGGGCATCTGGACCACGAAGCAGCTCGCCTGGTTCGATGATCTGTGTGGGAAGTTTTTGGGAGGGTGAGATGGCGACGATTCGCATTTGGAGCGTAGGGTGCGCGAATGAATGAAATGCCTGGGTTGAGCAGGACGACTGTACTGTGCTGGATCTCCTCGCAGGGACCAGCATAGTCACAAGGGCCTCTGGGATGCTCAACCCATCCTGGAGGCCCTGATTTTTTGGGGGACTGGATGCCATGGATCGAATCACATACCGTGCTATTGCGCCATCGAAAGGTGTTGCAGTTGGCGATGGATTTATCGCTTCAGCCGGTCTACGTGCTCGGTCATCTCCATGCCTTGTGGCATGCCGTGCTCGAACAACAAGAGGACGGGAATCTTGCTGATTGGCCGAACCAAATGATTGCGCAAGCGGCAGCGTATTCGGGTGATGCAGAGGTGTTTGTGTCGGTATTACAGTCACGAAAATGGCTCGATGGGAAACTCGTCCATGATTGGATGGATTATGCTTATCGCTACCTTGACGCGAAATACCGAACAAGTAACCCTCTGAAATTGAAAGCTATTATGAATATACATAAGTCTGTCTCTAGGGCTGTCTATAGTCGGACTAAAGACCGTCCTAAGACGCCCCACCTACCTAACCTAACCAGACCTAACCTACCGAACCAAACCAAGAGAAAGAGTGTGACGCGCACGATGCCAGAGAATTGGTCGATCACGGAGCAGATGGTCACCTACGGAAAACAGAAGGGAATGAATCCATTAACCATCGAGCATGAATTTGAACACTGTAAACTGCATCACGACAAACAAGAGTCAACCTTTACTGAAAAAGGCTGGACCAGACAGGTCTGGCAAACATGGGTCCTCATGTGGATTTCCTTCGGTTCGAAACAAATCAATAGCTCTGGATTGTTGCTTCCGAAGAGTTTTCAGAAACTTGAGACGGATCGACAACCAGGACAAGCGATGCCGGCAGAAGTCCGCGCCTTGATTGCGAAGGCCGGCAAGGACATGCCACCAGGTGATTGACAAACGGTAGAAACTGCTTCAGAAAGGATTCAGCTTATGAAACTCGTGAAACCCGACCAGTTCAATCGCCCGGTGTCGGCCCGCATTGAGTTACCCTATCCGTCAGCACACATTCAGGCCATGGTCACGGTGATTGTGCTCAAAAATAATACCGTGGAACTGCAGGGCCATGTGGTGGATGAAGGGGTGGGGAAGGCGATTTTGGAGGCCGGGCTGCAACGGCTCACCCAGTGGCATGCGCAGCAACGGGCGGCGCAGACGGCGCTGTTGGTGGGGCCGGATGGGTTGCCGCTGACTGGGCCGGCGGGGAAGGCGTGACCAGTAAACAGGAACGCTTCTGCCAGGAGATCGTGAAAGGTAAAAACCAGAGCGATGCGTATCGTGTGGCATATAAGCCGAAAACCAAAAAACAGAAGTCAATCCACGAGTTAGCTGCGCAACTAATGGCCGACCTCAAGATCAGGTCAAGGATTGCCGAAATATCGGCACCGATCATTAAGCGCATCCAGACTTCGCAAGAGGAATGGCTTGAACGAGCAGAACGGTTTGGAAGGGCTGACCCGCGCAAGATGTTTGATCAGTTTGGCAACCCGCTGGAGATTAAAGACCTCGGTGAGAATGAAGCCGCGATGATCGCTGGCTTTGAGTTTACGGAACAATACGAAACGGTGGAGGATAAAGATTCAGGTACGAAGAAAGCGGTGGCGGTAGGGGTGACGAAGAAGATCAAGATCGGTTTGCCGTTTCTTGAAGGCCATAAGTACCTAGGGAAGGTTTTAGGCTACTATGCCGAGAAGCACGAGTTTACGGGGTCGCTCACGTTGGAGGAGTTGGTGGGTGTGATTGTCGTGAAGGAAACGAAACCGGAGCCGAAGCAGATCAATGGCTGAGGTCCCTGACAATGTGCGTTCTGAGCTGCAGCACTGGTACGACGACTGTAACTACTTTGCACGCAAAGAACTTAAGATGGAACCCGATCCCGCCCAGGAGGAACTGTTCACGGCGTTTTCTGATACCTCGATTCAACGCATTGCGCTGAAAGCGAATAAGGGCCCGGGGAAAACGGCCGGGCTCGCCGTGTGTGCGTGGAACTTTCTGGCCACACGGAAACATCCACGCATTGCGGCCTGTTCGATCAGTAAAGACAACCTGATGGACAATCTCTGGCCCGAGATGGCGAAGTGGCAGCGGAACTCGCCGTTTCTCATGGCGAAATACAAATGGACGAAGACCAGGATCTTTTCGATCGACCATCCGGAGACGTGGTGGATGTCGGCGCGGTCCTGGTCGCAAACGGCGAAGAAGGAGCAGCAATCGCTCACGATGGCGGGATTGCATGGGGATTATACGCTGGCGGAGTTGGATGAATCGGGCGGGATTCCCGATGGGGTGGTGGCCACAGCCGAGGGGACATTGGCGACCATGGGCGGGGAGCATCGGTTGATTCAAGCGGGCAATCCCACACACCTAGAAGGGCCGCTGTATAAAGCGTCGACCACAGAGCGGCACCTGTGGAAGTTGATCGAGATCACCGGCGATCCCGACGATCCCAAGCGCAGCCCGCGGGTGAGCATCCAGTGGGCGCGGGAACAGATTGATAAATACGGGAAGGACAATCCCTGGGTGCTGGTCAACGTCTTTGGCAAGTTCCCGCCCGGCTCCATGAACACGCTGCTGGGGCCTGACGAAGTCAGCGCAGCCATGCAGCGGCACCTGAACGAAACAATGTACTCGCATGAGGCCAAGATCCTGGGCGTGGACCCTGGGCGCTTCGGTGGAGCCAGGACGGTGTTATTCCCTAGGCAGGGTATGGCCGCGTTCAATCCGGTGATCTTGCGCCCGAACCGCAACGAGAAGAACTGGACCGGCAATGTGGTCGCACGGATCTGTCAAGCGTTTGAGAAGTGGGGCGCGGATATCTGCTTCATCGATGATACCGGTGGCTGGGGCAGTGGGATACTCGACGGCGTGGTAAGTGCGGGGTTCAACGCGATCGGCGTGACATTCGGCGCCAAGGCGCTGGACAAGCGGTATAAGAACAGGCGCTGCGAGATGCATTTCACGGCAGCTGAGTGGGTGCGTAACGGCGGCGCGTTGCCGTATCTGCCTGAGCTGCAGCGTGAGGCCACCGTCACGACCTACTGGTTTTCAGGTCAGCAGTTTCAGTTGGAGGAAAAGGACCAGGTGATGGAAAAGCTGAATGGCGAATCTCCTGACCTGTGGGATGCGTTCGTGTTGACCTTTGCGCAGCCGGTCGCACCGCGCACGGGCTTACCCTGGATCGATGGCAAGACGATGCACGCGAAGACCGAGGACGATGAGCCGAGCTATGCGTATCAACAGCGGGCGCGGATGGAGGAGGAGTAGACATGTCTCTTGAGTTATCCAGAGAACGCAGCCATGACCTCTGGACCGAGATCAGGCCGTTGCTGATCGAGCACAAGGGCGAAATATCTTTTTATCCTGACATCGAACTCGCGCCGGACATACCGGCCTACGAACAGGCCGAGGATGTAGGGTTACTGCGTTGCTACGTGGCACGGCTGCATGGCCAGATGGTGGGCTATGCGATCTTCTTCGTGAAGTACAATATGCATTATTCGCACAGTCTGCAGGCGGTCCAGGACGTGCTGTTCGTGACCAAGCCGCACCGGCATGGACGGGTGGGGGTGCAGTTGATTCGGTATGCCACGGAGCAGTTACGCGCCGAACAGGTGCAAGTAGAATATCAGCACGTTAAAGCGACCGCACAGATTCGTGCGGCGCTCGCAGCCTTAATGGCTCGCAGCGATGTGGGGGCGCTGATGGAAAAGCTGGGCTATGAGTTGATTGATCTGATTTACGGGAAGAGGCTGGATCGATGAACATGGTGCTGGATATGCGCGTACCCAACAAACCCTTGTTCTTTGTCCGTGAAGTCCCACAGTATTTTCCCGTACCGATTGCGCTCTGCACCATCTATCGCTGGATTGAATCAGGTGAATTGGAAACAGTTGGCCCGAAGTACAAGCAACGCATCACTCGCCAGTCCCTCATGAAGAAAGTTTCTCAGTTCTAGCATCCCACTCGCTCCATCCGTGATACATCCCCATCCTCATGGGCAGTTCTGCCAACGTTCTCATTGATACCTTCCTCGGTCCGAGCAAGATGGTGACCGACACCATCGGCATTACCAAACCCAAAGGCAGCGGGTTCAAAACGACGGCGCCAGTCAGGCCTGGCCAGACCGATGCGGATCGGGAACGCGAAGCGCGCAACGCCGCAGCTAAGCGCCGTAAGGAATATCAAGACATGGGCCGGAGCTCGACGATCCTCACGGGTGGGCAAGGCCTTGCGGGGTCTGGCGCGGGGGAGCAGAAAACACTTTTAGGGTACTGACGCTATGGCGCTGATCACTTTCAGCGATACTCCCAGGCAACGCCTCAACAAGCTGGCTGCGCAACTCAAGAACGCGCGCACGTCCTACGACGCGCATTGGCGGGAACTCGGCGAGCACTTTGCCCCACGGCGCACGCGATTTTATGTGGAGGACCGCAACCGCGGAGACAAGCGACACGGGAAGATTATCAACGAGTGCGGCATGCTCGCGGCCCGCACGCTCCGCTCCGGCATGTTCGCCGGCATTACCTCTCCTGCTCGCCCCTGGCGCAAGCTCACCACGCCGGACCCAGACCTGGCTGAGTTTGGCCGTGTCAAAACCTGGTTGCAACAGGTCAATAAAAACATGCGGACGTTGGACGTGCGCAGCAATTTGTACAATGCCATCCCTACTGTGTTCGGGGACGCCGGGGTCTTTGCCTCCCCCGCAATGGGGGTGTTCGACGACGACGAGGACGGGTTTCGCTGCTTCAACTTTCCGCTCGGCTCCTACTGGCTCGCCTGCAATCAACGGAACGTGGTCGATACCTTTATGCGCGACTTTCAGTTAACCGTGCGGCAGGTGGTGATGATGTTCGGGGATCTGCGGGCATCGGAGAAGGACAAGTGGAAGAACTTCAGCTCGGTGATCAAGAATGCGTGGGATAAAGGGATGTATGAGCAGCCGGTCACGGTCACGCATATTCTGTATCCTAACGTCGAGCACAATCCGAAGCTCTTGGATGCGAAGTACAAACGCTTCTCGTCCTGCTACTTTGAATCAGCCGGCAGCGTGACCGGGAGCACGCAAGGTGGATTCTCGGCCGGTACAGCGGAAGGCTTTCTGCGCGAGTCCGGGATGAAACGCTTTTGTATTCTTGCGCCGCGATGGGACGTGACGGGTGAGGACGTATACGGCACGAGTTGTCCGGGGATGGACGCGCTGGGCTCGACCAAGGAAGTGCAAGTGATGGAGAAGAAGAAGAGCCAGGCGATTGCCAAACAGTTGAATCCCCCGCTCAAAGGTCCGCCCTCGCTGCGCAATCAAAGAGTGTCCTTGATTGCCGGGGATATCACGTTGGTGGATGAACGGGACGGGAAGAGCGGCTTGTCGCCGATCCATGACGTGACGATGCGGGTGGAAGATGTCAACACCGACATTGAGCGGAAGGAACGCCGGATCTCACGGGCGTTTTACGAGGACATGTTTCTCATGTTGGCCCAGATGGAAGGGATTCAGCCGCGCAATGAAGCAGAAATCGCGGAGCGGCATGAAGAGAAGCTATTGGCGCTTGGGCCGGTACTCGAGCGCATGAACGATGAATTTCTCGACCCGCTCACGGACCTGGAGTTTGACAGGATGCAGGCGATCGGCATGGTCCCTGACCCGCCTGAAGAATTGGCGGGCATGGAGCTGCGTGTGGATTATGAATCCATTATGGCGAAGGCGCAGAAGCTGGTCGGGGTGGCCGGGACGGAGCGGTTCTTTGGGTTTGTCGGAGGGCTCGCCGCGGCGTTTCCATCGGCTCTGGAGAAGATCAACGCCGATGAAGCGGTGGACGAGTACGGCGACATGATGGGGGTGTCGTCGAAGATTATTCTAACCGATGATCAAGCGGCGACGTTGCGTCAGGAGAAGGCAGAGGCGCAGCGTAAAGAAAAGCTGCTCGGGGCCGTGCCGGTGCTGGCGGATGCGGCGAAGAATCTCGCGGCTTCGGATATGTCGACCGACAATGCGTTGACTCGTATGTTGGCAGGGGCGTGATGTCGAAGCGTGGCACACATCCCGCGTCACGACTGGCCTGGAGACGGATGAAGCGGCATGCACGCGCGACTATCGAATCGAAACGGAGAGCGATGGCCATGATGAAACGGTTAGGGATTGCATGAAGACCAAGAAACGCAAACCAAAGTATTAGGGCGCCATGACCGACCGCGCCATTACCAACCAGCAACAGGCGAAGCGGGCCAAGCAGCGCGAGAAGGCGGATCGTGAGCGTGAGCGCACGGACCTGTTGACGGTGGTGAGTACGGTGCAAGGCCGGCGGTTCGTATGGAAGCTGCTAGTCGAGTCGGCGGTGTTTCAGCAGTCGTTTGTGCCTGGGCAGCAGGATCTCACGGCGTTCAATGAAGGGCGGCGCCGGATGGGATTGGGCCTGATGCTGGATCTCGCCGCGATCGACGTCACGCTCTATCATCGGATGGCGAAGGAAGCGCAGCACATGGACGAGGCCGATCAGGCTGAGATGAAAGAGACCACAGACACCGGCGAACACGCCGCAACCGAGGAGATGAACGATGCCACCGACTGATGTTCCTGTCATGACACCTCCTATCGTCACGCCTCCGGTTACACCCCCAGTGGTGCCGCCGGTTGTGACGCCTCCCGATTCCGCTGCGCAAGCGGCAGCGGATGCAGTGGCGGCCGCAGCCGCCCAAACACCGCCAGTTGTGACACCCCCTGTGGTGCCACCGGCTGAGGTGAAGTACGAGCTCGCGCTCCCGAAGGACGCCGTGATTGAGGCAGCGGCCATTGAGCGGACCACCGCCTTTGCGAAGGCGACGGGTCTGACTCCTGAAGCGGCCCAGCATGCCTTGAATCATGCGAACGCGGAAGTGGCGGCGGATCGTGTTCAGCAGAAGGCGGCGAATGTGGAAGCCTTCAAGGCCCTGGCGACGAAAACATGGGTGGACGAAGTGAAGGCCGATGCCACCTATGGCGGGGAGAAGTATCTCGTCACCGTAGAGGAAGTGAAGCGGGCAGCGGATCGCTTCCTGACAGCGGAGGAACGAGTCGTGCTGAATCAGACGGGCTGGGGGAATCACCCCATGCTTGTCAAAATGTTTGCCCGTATCGGCCAGGCCATGGCGAACGATAAGTTCATTCAAGGCACGGGCGGGGCTGGCGAACGCGACAATAGCTTGGAAGGCCGGGCCGCACGGATGTATGCCAACGAGGGGAAAGGCCCCTCGGCATGACGAATTCTACGATCACGCTGCATGAGAAATTGATTCGGCTCCTCAAGGGCCTGATCACAGCGTGGGAAGAATGGTTACAGGAGAATAGAATACAGACACGGTAATTCACGCCCTTCGCTCGCGGTCAGCCGCTCATACGACACGCTGACCACTCGCCTCCCAAGGGTCTCTCACACGAAGGAGACCCATCATGGCAGTTTTATCCACCACACTCATGACGCTAGTGGAATGGGGCAAGCGGCTCGCGCCAGACGGCGGCATTCTGGACATCGCCGAATTGCTCGCCCAGACGAACGAAGTGCTCACGGATATGCCGTTTCAGGAAGGCAACTTGCCGACCGGCCATCGGGTCGGCGTGCGGACCGGATTGCCGACCGCCACCTGGCGCTTGCTGAATCAAGGGGTCGCGGCCAGTCGGTCGACCACGGCGCAGATCGATGAACAGTGCGGGATGCTGGAAGCGCGCGGGCAGATCGATGTGGATCTGGCCACGCTCAACGGCAACCTGGCGGCGTTCAGGCTGTCCGAGGCCACGCCGCATATGGAAGCGATGAACCAGGAGATGGCGCAGACGTTGTTCTACGGAAACAGTGGGCTGTCGCCGGAAGAGTTCACCGGGCTGTCTCCTCGCTACAGTGCGCTGACCGGAGCCGGGAATATCTCGCATGTCATTAACGGCGGCGGGACGGGTGCGGCCACGAAATCGAGCGTGTGGCTCCTGGGTTGGGGAGCACAAGGCCTCTTTGGGATTTATCCCAAGGGGAGCCAAGCCGGACTGCTCCATAAGGATCTCGGGGAAGGCGACGCCTTCGACGCCAGCAATAACCGTTTCCGGGCCTACATGGACCTGTGGCAATGGAAGTGCGGCATCGCGCTCAAGGATTGGCGCTATGCCGTGCGGATCTGCAACATCGATATCCCGAACCTGGTGGCGCAATCGAGTGCCACGGACTTGATCGAAGCGATGATCAAGGCCATCCATCGTCTGCCGTTCATCAACATGGTGCGGCCGGTGTTCTACATGAACCGCACGGTGTTTGAGTTCCTGGATATCCAGCGCCGGGGTGATGTGATCGCGGGCGGCGGGTTGCGCTACGAGAACGTGGACGGGGTGGCGACCTCGACGTTCCGGGGTATTCCGGTGCGGAAGGTCGATGCTTTGATCGAAACAGAAGCGGTGGTCGTCTAGGACGTGCGTGCGTGAGCAAGTAAGTAGATGGATTAACGCTGAACGAAAAGGAGCGACATCATGATTCTCGATTTAGAAACCAGGCTCTCCAGTGCGCAAGCCTTTACGGGGGCGGCCACGGTGAGCACGAACGTCATTGATTTAGGGAATACGACGCCGAAGCGGCAGATCGGGGACGGCGAACCAGAAGGGGTGGAGGTGGTGGTCACCGTGGCGGCGGGTGCGGGCTCAACGCACACCATGGAGATTATTCAGTCGGCGGCGTCGGCGATGACCTCGCCGGACATCATTGCCAGCATGACGATTCTCGCGGCGGTGTTGGTGGCGGGCTATAAGTTCTTCCTGGCCATTCCGCCAGGGTTCCCGACGAAGCAGTTCATTGCGTTGCGCAACACGTCGACGGGCGGGACCACGACCGTGACGCTCACGGCCTGGGCCACGCTGCAGTCGATGACGGACAAGCTGCAGACGTATGCCAAAGGATATGCCATATCCTAAGTAGTTCTTTAACCAGTGACACGGCGGCAGGGGCCAGGGGAATCCTGGTCCCTGCGCTCCACAACCAGAGGAGTACACGATGCCACTCAAATCCACAAAATTCAGAAAGATCGGGCGGTTCAGTCATATCCAGGGCGGGATTCAACCAGCTACGCCGGGTGGAGCAAAACGCTTCATCACCTGGCCGGCCTTGCCCACGCTCACGGGCGGGACGGATAAAACGCCGGTCAGCGGGACGCGATTTACCGCATCCCTGTTCATTCCTCACAGCCTCATCCTCACGGGAATTGGGTACTTGATCGGGTCCGTGGGCGGGACGGATCTTGCCATTGCGGAGCTGCACGATGCCGACGGGAAACTGCTCGCGACCTCGGCGCTGGCTGGGGTGACCGTGGGCACGACGGCCACCATGCAGGAATTGCCGTTTACCGCGCCGGTCGAGGTGGTGGGACCATGTTGGTATTACCTGTCCGTTACGATGAACGGCACGACGGCGCGGCTGCGCGTGCTAGCTGCTTCCACCGCGATGGCGTCGACGGCCTTTGCGAAAAGTGCGACCGGGACATTTGGGGTGGTCGGGGATCTCACGGTGCCGACCACGTTTACAGCCGATACAGGGCCGATTGCCTACGTCTACTAACCAGGAGGCCGCACATGGCGATGATCACAGTGAAGGCGACACAAGACGGGAAGAAGAAAGGGGACGTGGTGGGCTTCGATGGGATGCAGCGTCGGCGTGAGGGAGACGTGTTCCAGATTGATGACAAATCCTACACACCGACGTGGATGAAGAAGGTTACGGCGAAAGACGCGAAGGATGAAGACGACGACGAGCCAGAGAAAAAGAAACCGGCCGCCAAAGGGCCACGCGAACACGACAAGTCGAAGATTTAAGGAGGAGCAATCATGCGTACACGATGGCTGAGTCTTGTGCTGGCCGTGGTTGGGCTCGGCCTGAGTGTGCCAGCCTGGGCCGTCGATATTGATCTTAAACAAACCGACGGCTCGAAGACCACGCAGGGCGGGGAGGGGACGGCGGCGCATAGCTGGACCAAATCACTTGGCGCTGGTGAAGACCTCACGGCCACGGGCGGCGGCAGTGCGACCGGCGTGCTGGTGACGGAAGATCGCTACATCACCGCCGGGGTCAAAACCGCCGATTTTCAAGTCAAAGCTTCCGCCGGGTTTCTCCATTGCATCATTCTAGCCCCAGCGGATGTCGCACCTACGGCAGGGCAGATTGACGTGTATGACAATACGGCGGAGAGCGGCACGAAAATCTTTCACTACGAAGTGGTTGTCACCACGATGTTTGCGCCCATCCAAATCTGTCCCGATGTGGTGATGAGTACGGGCATTTACTTGGGCTTCACAACCACGGCGGATGTCAATGTCACGGTGGTCTACCGATGAAACTCCTCTTACTGATCAGCGCCATGCTGCTGTGGGTCGTCCCCGCCCACGCCGAACCCGCCACGCTCACCTGGACTGCACCCACGGCGCCTGATCTCGCGGGGTACAAGCTCTATCAATACGACGCCACTGGACAATGGCTCAAGCCCGTGCTCCTGGGGAAGGTCACAACTACGACCCTCACCATCACGACGCCTGGGAAACGCACCTTCCTCGTCACGGCGCTCGATGTGACCGGCAACGAAAGCAAGCCCTCCAACGAAGTCAGTAAGGTCTTTGTCGGCACGGTCATTCCGCCCGTGGTGCCGCCGACGCCCAAGTATTGCGTGGCAGCCAGCACCGTTTCACCCACCGAAAATCTCATTATCAAGGGGGTTCCATGCGTCCATTAATACTCGTGCTCTGTGCCGTGCTCCTGTGGGCCGCGCCAGTCCATGCCGTCACTTTGCCGTTCGACTCCAACTTTGAAACGACCATCGGCGATGAGGGGTGGGTATTCTTTAACACGGGCGACCCCAGTCAAAGTCTGGCCATTAGTGCGGACGCGGGGGCTCTGTCCGGCGCGAAATCTGCGAAGGGTATCTGGACTGTGCTCAGTGGTGGAGGCGGCGGCGGAGCGATGCTGGCCAACCACTTCACGTCGAACACTCAGGTATTTATGCGCAATCCCGTGAAAGTCATGCCGGGTTTTCAACTGCCGTTTAATGGGCAGACGAAATTGATGCGGATTCAAGGGACGCGGGGTGGGGTCAATGGGGGAACTGGCGGGTACCCGTTTATCTGGTTTTCCTATAGCAGCGGCTACTACGCAGTAGTGATGGAAGCCCCATTTGATGCGAACAATCTTACGCTGTCTAGCGGCGTGGTGCCGCGCTTTGGGCAGTGGGATCAGGTTGAGTGGCAAGTCAAGCTCAATACGCCTGGGCAATCCAACGGCGAAATGCGTATCTGGGTGAATGACGTGCTTCGAAACGAAGTCACGGGGCGGCAGTTCATCGGCCCGGCGACGGACAGCAGGGGTGTCAGCGGACTACTTAATCCGTCGGATCTCCGTTTCGAGGCCGTGCAGTTATTTGTGCAAGGGGGGTCCGGCACCATCTATCACGACCGCGTTGCGATAGATACGACGCGCATTGGCTTGGTGAGCGGTGGACCACCCCCACCAACGCAGGACACCACGCCGCCCAGTCCACCTACAGCGCTCACCGTCCAATGAGACTATTCCGCTGGCTCCTCACGTTCACCTTACTTGCGCTTCCTGTTGTTAGCGAGGCGGCGATTGCCTTTGTCTCGGTGACGAATGCTGCTGCGGCTGTTTCAGTGGACTCGGTGACAACCACCGTGACCGTGCCGTCTGGGACGGATAGAGTCATGCTCGCGTGCGCGGCGACAGAAGGGAATACGGGTGTCCCGGTAACGGGCGTGACGTTCAATACGACCGAGACCTTTACCAAGATTCGACACGATCAACGGAACGCGGGGGGCGGTGTAGAAATCATCACGAACCTCTGGTATCTCGTCAATCCTACCGTGACGACCGCCGACGCCGTGACGACCTTTTCGACGGCGCAGAACGACCGAGCGATTGGGATTAGCTACGCCATTTTCAATGGCGTCAGTCAATCTTCGCCTATCGACGCGCAAGCGGGCGGAACGGGGAGTAGTGGCACACTCTCAGCCGTACTCACGACAGTAGCCGCAAATGCGTGGATTGCCGATTGTGCCGCAGGGGATAACGATCTGACCGTTGGCGCTGGGCAAACCATGCGCGTTGATCGGGCGATTCTGGTACAGCTATTTGTGGGTGTGTCTACAGTGGACGGCAAAGCTACGCCTGGATCAGAGACGATGGACTGGACGCAGACGACCGAGGATTGGGCAACAAGCGCCGTCTCCTTCGCGCCGTCAGGCGGAAGCGATCCCCCCACGTCAAGCCCCTTACAAGCCACGCTACAGTGGACGAACGGGACAGACCCACCCGGTGGAACTGGCGTCACCGGGGCAGGCATTCGGCGCAGTACAGGGGCTGGTTCAACGCCGTTAACGATTCTCACTACCAGGCCTGCGAGCAACGGGACGGCGGGGCTCTTTGTGGACAATAGTTTAGCCACCAACACGACCTACTGTTACAGCGTCAACAATTTCGATGGAGCGGGCAACCAAAGTTCGTTCTTCACGCCGCCCGTCTGCATCACGAGCGGCACGACGTTCCGCACGGTGTTGGCGACAAAGACGTTTGATATTGCGAATACGACAGATATAGGTAGTGATTTCGATGCTGGGTATACAGGGCGCACGAATGCCCAAATCGTCTCCAACCGTGTGCGGTCGGTCACACTGGGCACTGGGTCCACGGAAACCTATAATGGGGTGAGTACCCCCGCCGATCAATGGATGCAATGGACCGCCCCAACACTCACGGGCGGGATCTTTGCTGCCTCTGGCGGATTGGTCAGGTTTGCGAACGCCCCGACTATGAGCGGCTATGCGTGCGCCATCGAAATCAATCCCACCGCGTTTGTCATTAATGAATGGACGACGGGGACGGCGGTAGCGCTCGGCACGCCTAACACGACCGCGACCAACATCGCGGGAGATAAGTATCGGTGTGAAGCGCAAGGGACCACCCTTCGCTTCTATCAAGTACGCGGAACGGTCGAAACCTTGCTCACATCCGCCACCGATGCGTCGTTTGCGACGGGGAAGACCGGGCTCAATGTCCGCGTGTCGGCAGGGGGGAGCCTAGCCAGTGCCGAATTTGACGACTTTTTGATGGGCGGGTTCGATACCGTTCCGCCGGTTGCGCCGACGATTGATAATGTCATCATTGACCCTGCTGGGACTGGGGCCGATGTGACGTGGAACCTCACGACTCCCCCCACGCAGATCCGCGTTGACGCAGGCAACGGGAGCGGCACCTTTCTCAACGTGATTAAACCGATCAGCGACTTCCCGGCGGGACGTTTTACGTTCACTTGGCCTGATGGGTACACGTTTGCCGGATTCCACGCCTTGAACAACGTCGGCATTGAAACGACCACCCCCGCAAGTGCCTATCAATACCGCAGTCTCGTCGGCATCGTCGATCCAGAAGATACGACCCCCGTCGTACTCTCCAACCCTGTGCCAACGACGGATCTTCCGTTCGGCACGACCTCAACTACGATCAGCGTTTCTATTGACAAAGTGGCGAGCTGTCGCTACGACACGACCGATATTGCTTACGCTTCAATGGCGAATCAGATGTCGGTGAGTGGCTTGAGCGCCTCTGCAACCGTCGGTTCGTTGACGAATGGCAGTACGACGATCCTGTACGTTCGCTGCTTGTTTATCAGTGATCCCAGTTTGGCCGAGTACCCCAATCTCACGAGCCAAGTCATTACCGTGCATGTGCTCAGTGGTGCGGGGGCGGACACGACGGCCCCAACAACCGTGACCGATCTCTCGTGTACCGCCAGTACGCTCGGCTGTGTGTGGTCTCCAGCGACAGACGCGGGCGGGATTCAAGGTTATCAAGTCCATGGTTCTACGGACGCCTGTGTCACGCCGTTGTTTACCCTGTTCGTCGTCCCCGCGTCAGCCACGTTGACCAACTTGTTCCCGAACACGTTGTACTGCATTCAGGTGAAAGCCATCGACACGAGTAATAACCTCAGTGCCGCATTCAGCACGAGCTATTCATTCACAACCGCCAGCGTGCCTGATGTGGAACCGCCGTCGCAAATGACGAACCTGCAAGCGAATTGTGGGTTTACCGCCGCCTGTGTCCTGACGTGGGATACCGGCATAGACGCCCAAGGCGCCGTGACGAGTAGCATTGAACGGTGTCAGGTCGTGAGTGGGGATACGTGCTCGAACTTTGGCAGCACCGTGTCACTCATTGCCAGTACCCATTTGAGTGGGGACCTCACGGCGAATACCCGGTGGTGCTTCCGTGGGCGGCTTAGTGACGGCACCAACGCCGGGGCCTACAGCGACGTGGTGTGCGGAACGACAAACACGACCGGCCTGCCACGGCCCAGGCTCGAGGTGCCGTTCAGCTTTCCGCGCACCGATGCGGGGGCGCGCTTGCCCTCAGGCACCAGGCTGCCGAGGCCGTGAGGATGCGCCATGCCGTGGTCCAGGCATTGCCCTCGGTGCCGGCGGTTATTGACCAAGGACACGCCATGGGAACCATGGAAGTGTGAGCACTGCGGATGGGTTGGAGGGGATGATGTCAGTCGAGAGCTACCTGAAACCGGGCGTGGATCTGCGGAACCTAGCGCCCCAGTGGGCCATCGGCTACCCGATTATCCAGCAGTGTTACCACAGCCGTGGGTTTTCCTGTGTGGTCACGAACGGGAATGAACGAACGCCGGAACAACTCGCGGCGAAGCCCAGCACACTCCATCCGTCTGGACGGGCGTTAGATTTCAGGACCAAGCATATTCCGATGAGAGAGAAGTTGTCCGTGCAGACGCTGGTCAAAGAGTCCTTGGGCGCACAATGGGACGTGATCTTGGAGCATATCGGCATGGAGCAGGAGCATTTGCATGCAGAATTTCAGCCAAAAGATTCCGTGCCACCGGAGACGTGATGTATGGCCCATCCAGACAGCAACGGGACCAGAACGCACGAGCCGAGCCTGCGAGAACTGACCGCCGAACTGGATGGCTTGCGGGAACTCTTACTCGCCAAATTGGAGGCACAATCTGAGGCACTCAAGGCGGCGGATAAGCGATACGAGCAGCGGTTCGTGGCACAAGAGGGTGCCGTGCTCTCGGCCCTGACGGCGCAGGAGAAGTCCACGAGTAATGCGCTCGTCTCTGCGGATCGTGCGGTCACCAAGGTTGAAACGGCGAATGAAAAACGCTTTGAATCGGTGAATGAATTTCGGGCGCAATTGGCCGACCAGGCGGCAGGGTTTCTTCCGCGCAATGAAGCGAGCATTCGCTTTGATAGCGTGAATGACAAGATAGACACGCTCACGAAAACCTTTGAGGATAAGCATGAACAGTCCAGGGCCGAGATCCAGGCGATTCGCACCGAACAAACGCTGGGCACCGGGAAGGGCGTCGGTATGAATCAAATGTGGGGCTATATCGTGGCGGCGGCTGGTTCTGGTGGTGTCCTAGCCTGGCTGGCCGCGCATTTTGCGAAGTAGGAGGGGTTATGGATGCCTTATCACAGAAGCTAGAACGATTAAAAGCTCGCTATCACGATGGAGGCCTCCCCATAGAGGCCGGTCATGCGCTGGAGGTGTTCGAGGATCTCCATGCGATCGTGTACGACCTCCTGCAGCGAGTCGAGACGCTGGAGCATGGACGCATCCCCTATGTGGACCCAACGGCGCGGTGAAGCCGTGTGGTTGCTCGTCATTATTCTTTTGGCGCAAGTGCCGGGCCTCGATCAGACCACGGTGCTGAAGACGTTTGAGACCTATCTGGCATGTCAAGCAGAGCGGAACAGGATCGGGTTCGATATGGCGATGGCATATGAACAGGACCATTCATTCAACATTGTGTGCGTCAAAAACGTGACGGTGCGGGAGAAGGTGAAAACATGACCCTTCGTGACTTTGGCTTCACGCTGATTCTTATCGTGATCGCGCTCGTCCTCGGGGCGGCCATCTTTGCGGCGCACGATCCAGGAGACAAGGCCGGGTTCTATCAACCAGACGGTCAACCAGGGGAGCGCACGCCGTAGCGATGGAACTGCCCACAAAAGTGCTGTCAGGACTCGGGGCGATTGGCACGGCCCTCGCCACGCTCTGGGGTGGGGCTAACTTTGTCGATACGCGCTACGCCCATGCGCCCAATGTGATCTTGATCGAAATGCGGTTGGAGCAGAAAATCCTGACCGACCGGGCGGCGCAGCTCCAGCAGCGGTTGTGGAAGATCGAGGAGCGGCATGGCGAGGATCTGTTCGATGCGCCAGCACTGGTGAAGGAGGAGGTGAGGCAGATCAAGATCGAGTTACGGGATCTCAATGAAGAAATCGACAACGTGCAGCAGGAGTATCGACGGCAAGGGAGTTCGGGGAGCCGCTACTACGAGCGTAGTAATAAGGCGGACAAGAAATAACCAAGGAGGTGTCTTGTGCCTGGTAAATCATGGAAAACAGCCTTAGTCGGCTACATTATGATCGCCGCAGCGGTCATCGGCTTCATTGCTGATGCGCTGCAAAAACAGGGCATGCCGAATACGGTGATCGAGTGGGTCGTGTTCGGCACCCTCATTGCCGGAGGCATCAACGGGATTTTGGCCAAAGACTATAACGTGTCGAATGCGCCGCAGCCCGTGGCGTCCGCTGTGGTGAGTGAGGTGAATGCGGTAAAGCCGAACCCGTCGGCGGTGATGCCATGAACATCTGGGGCGTGCTGTTAGTGATCCTCATCCTCATGGCCTTTGGCGTGCTACCGACCTGGCCGCATAGCGCACAGTGGGGCTACGGCCCGAGCGGGGGACTGGGACTGGTCATCATTGTCCTGGTCATCTTACTGGTAGCGGGGAAGCTGTGAGATACCAGCGTCCGAAATCTGGCGAGTGGATTCAGCCTGTTTCGCGGGGCTACAAAATGATGTGCTGCGATTGCGGGCTGGTCCACAAGATGAATTTCCGTATCGCCATCTCAAAAGGTGGGAAGTTTCTCAAAGTGCAATTTCAGGCGAGGCGTGACGAGCGAGCCACAGCGGCCACGCGACGAGCTTATGAATCGATCAAGGTCATTAAGGCGAAGAAGCGATGAGGCCACCATGGCATACGACTTCATAGGATTCGCCATCGGCATCCTCATTGGCATCTACATATTGGCCGCCCTGGCGGGGTGTCTGCCCCCCAGGCCGTACTGAGGGGATGATATGGGTTTCACGGGTGTGCCAGAGTTGGGGACGGCCGCACTGACGTTCCTGACCAAAGTCGCCGACTTACTGACGGACCCGACGAAGTACGCGAGCTGGTCGCGTGAACGGCAATTAGAATTTCTCAGGGAGGGCCATGATGCGGCGATTGATGCCAGGGATTGGCCTGCTGCTGATCGGTGGCTGGCTATGTACCGCGTGCTCGACGAGCAAACCCCTTGAAGCCGAGGAAATGCCGCCGGCCACGATGCAGTGCAAGACGGATTGCGCCTCGGTGAGTATCGAGTATACGAAGGAGCATGCGCGGCTCTTTGCTCGCGTGATTCGGCTCAAGGCGGCCCTCAAGATTTGTCAGGAGAAACCTCGATGAAGGCTAGACGTGTTGGACCACGAGGCCAAGCGGACACGCCGGAAGATCGCAACGCGATCCTGCGGCTGATCCAGCAGTTCGGGACGAGCTCAGGCGGCGGTGTCAGTGATGGCGATAAGGGCGACATCACCGTCACGGCGTCTGGCCTCACCTGGACGATTGATAATGGGGCCGTCACGCTGGCGAAGCTGGGGGCCGATGTGACGTTGAACGCGATCGCCGCCCCAGTCGGGAGTGTGAACTTCAACGATCAGCAAGCGCTCGCGTTTCGGATTGAGAATCGCACCAGCGATCCGGTGAGTCCATCACTCGGGCAAATCTGGTTGCGGACAGATCTCTAGGAGGTTCCGCATCATGATTACGACCACCTTAGGCGACAGGGACGAAACGACACTCGACAAGCGTGAGGGGACCGTGGACAACGACAATGAGCTGACGACGTGGGTGGAATATCGCCTGCCAGGGTCGGAAGAGATTATCCATCGCAGTGTGCATGTACGACTCAAACGTAACGTGACGGCGGCACCCGCTGTAGGAGGATTCTGATGGCCAATTCTCAAGCCATGTGTACCAGTTTCAAAGTCGAACTCCTGAACGGCCATCATGCCTTCGGGACCAGTGTCGTGCGTGGGGCCACGACGCCAGACACGTTCAAGGCCGCTCTCTACTTGGTGTCGGCCACCACCGGAGCCGGGAACACGGTCTATACCGCGACGGGCGAAGTGAGCGGCACCGGCTATACCGCCGGCGGCGTGGATCTGACGGGCGCAGCGGACTGGATTGCTCCCTCCAGCACCGGCACCACGGCCTTCTCGACGCCGACGAACTCATTCGTCTATACGACCGTGACGCTCTCGACCGCGTTCGATGCGGTGATGATCTACAACTCAGCGCAAGGGAACAAGGCGGTGAGTGTGCATACGTTCGGGAGTCAGACGGTAACGGCAGGGACGTTTACGCTCACGATGCCGACCAATGACGCCACGACCGGCTTGATCCGGTTGGCCTAAGAAGGTCGTGCGATGCGCTGCCCGGCTTGTCAGCGTCCGTTCTTCCGACAGGTCGCCGATGTGCCGATGTCGAAGTACCATGTGCGCTGCGCGGGCTGCGGCTTCCCCTGTGGCTCGCGGCATATTTTACGTGAGGGGTTTTGTGAAACGTGCGTCCGCACCTTGAAACGGAAGGAGCGACAACATGAAATCATTCTTACTACTTCTCGTCGTGGTATTCAGCAGTTCCTTCGTGTCCGGCGCGCAGGCCGCCACGCTCTTGTGGGATCGGTCGCCTGAACCGGATCTCAAGGACTATCAAATTTGGGCCTGCTTCACGCCGAGCTGCGTCGTGATTAAAGCCCCCGCGATGTTGCAACCAGGCACGGTGAATCAGCCGGCCGTGGGGAGCACGCCGCAGTATGTGCTGGATACGACGAACAAAGTGGGGTCGGTGGCCGTGAGTGCGAGGGATCAGTCCCTCAATGAAAGTGTCCTTTCTGTGCCGGTCCCTTTCGATGCCCTGGCCCCGGCTGCCCCGGTGAATCCCCGGTTCCAGTAAGGAAATGCTGGCGCTGGTGGATCTTTAGTTGGTGCTGGTGGGAGTGACCTAAATGGCCGCAGACTTTCGCTCATCGAACAGTACGACCTACGCGAGTCGCACAAACACGACGATTACCGCGCCGTCCGGCATCGTCAACGGCGATGTCCTTTTACTCTATTGGCTCGTCGGTGTAGCCGGGGCGCGTCCGTCGCCCACGCCGCCGTCTGGATTCGCCGCCGTGACAGGGAGCTATCCGTTTACCATTAACGATGGATCGTTCTTTGTCGATTGTTTCATCTGGTACAAAATCGCCGCGAGTGAAGCGGGCGACTATACGGTGACGCACGGGACCGGAACCTCACAGGGGTTTTGTAGTGCCAATAGTGGCGGACTGAATGCGCAACCCGTGGCGACTACCAACTCCGGGACGGGCACCACGTCTACCGCGCTCTCCGTGACCCCCGTAGCCGATCAAAGCCTCGTCACGTTTATCCAGACCGACTGGGGCAGCACGGCCAACAATCTCACCGCCCCTACTGGCTCCACCCCTACATTTACTGAACGGATGGACACGGCTCCACTGTCGTTCGTGGCCACGGGGGTGCTCTCACCGGCTGGCGCGACAGGGAACAAAAGCATGACGAATAACTGTGCCGTAGGGAATCCGTGGGCGGCGTTCATGGTTGTGATTGAAGCGGCTGGCGCTGCGGCAGCAGACTTGTCCTACGCCCGTTCAGGTAAGCGTCCTCGACCGTATGCACCGGGCCTCGCCCGATAAAGGAGTCTTACGATGTCTAGACAAATGTGGGTGGAAGCACTCGTATGGGCCACGACGGACGGGGCCTCGATCAATACCACCGCCGCTGAAACGATCATCTTTCCAGACGTTACCATTCCAGCCAACTACATGGCGGACGGGCGCACGCTGCGGATGCGGGTGAAAGGCAAGCATTCTACGCTCGGCTCCGGGACCGTGACCACCACGTTTCGCGTGCGGTGGGGCGGGGTCGCCGGGACCTTACTCGCAGCCTCCGGCGCGATCGTGCAACTGATCTCCCTCACGAATTGCTACTTTGATCTGGAGGTCTTTCTCGTGACGCGCAGCAACGGCTCTACCGGCACGATTATGGCGAACGGCACGGTCCGCATGCACGGCGCGACCGTGCCCACGATCGGCTCAGCTACGGGGGCTCCCGCCATTGCGCCGATGACGGCAGGTGGGCAAACGGCTCCGGCAGCGGTCACGGCGAACCTCATCGCCGATACCGCACTGTCGGTGACGGCGCAGATGGGCGCCTCCAGTGCCAGCAACATTATTCAAGGGCTTCAGTACACACTGGAAGCGCTCAATTGACGGGGCACTGATGGCCTTCACCCTGAGTCATTATCGGTACGGGATCAACGAACTGGCCGAGAGCACGCACGGGTGGTGGGCGGCGGAAGATACCGGGCTCTATGCCGGTGCGATGCCGCTCGATACGACGTTTCTGCTGCGCTTCACCTTGCAATCGGACGCGACGGCCATCTCAAACATCGATCCGAACTTTGAGTACCGGCGCAACGGGGGCACCTGGACGCAGATCACGACGAGTTCCGCCTTCGTCAAGGCCGTCACGCCGGTCTGTTGGGCGGACGCCGCGAACACGACGAAGCGGTTGTCCGGGACTGGGACGTTTGAGGCCAGCTCCACCGGCTGTACCGTCGATGGGATTGCCGGGGGCGCCGCCTTTGATATTGTGGCGAGCGGCAACGGCGAAACCGAGTGTGCGTTGCAATTGGTGGGGGCGGATCTGAAACCTGGCGATCTCATCGAGTTTAGACTGACACGAGACGCCCAAGTGCTGATCAATACCTATGCGGTGTTTCCGCAACTGCAACTGTTGCATGGCCTCCGACTCAATAATTACCAGTTCGTGAAGGTCGGCAACGGTATGGCTATGTCGGAGAAAATCCGATGAGCTTTCCACAAAGACGCAGCCCGTTCTTCTCGAACAAAGCCCTCACCGAGGGCGGCGATGTCAACGTGGCGCTGACGGGCGTCTCGGCGACCGCCGCCGTGGGGACACTCCTCGTTGCGCTCTCCCTCGCGCTCTCTGGGATCGCGTCCGCTACGTCAGTCGGCACACTCACCCCGTCAAGAACCGTTCCTCTCACTGGTACCGCCTCAACTGCGAGTGTCGATACCCTCACGTCATCACGGACTGTAACGCTGTCAGGGAACGCGGCTACCGGATCGGTTGGGACACTGGCGTTTACTGAAGACGGAACGGTGGCCCTGACTGGCGTCTCGGCAACGGGAGAGATTGGTAGTGTCACTCCTTCGCATACCGTGGCCCTGACAGGCCTCGACGCGACAGGGGCCGTGGGCGACCTCTCCTTCACGGAAGAAGGAAGTGTTGGGCTCACTGGGATCTCAGTCACGGGCGAAGTCGGGACACTCATACCGTCAACGACGGTCCCGCTCACGGGACTGAGTGCCACGGGAGCCGTCGGGACCGTCACACCATCGATTGGCGGCGATGTGCAGGTGGCCCTCTCCGGTGTGTCGGGGACCGGCGCGGTCGGGACGCTGGGGCCGACCAGTACGATGCCCGTGCTCGGACTGGCGAGCACCGCCTCCGTCGGGACCGTGGTGCCCTCGCGCACGGTGTCGCTGACAGGGTTGTCCAGTTCCCTTTCGGTCGGCACGCTTGTCCCCAGTCCCACGGTGCCGCTGACTGGGCTCGAATCGACCGCCTCAGTCGGCACCGTGGTCGCGGGCACTTCGTTTATCTATTCGATTTGGCTCGTGCCCATCGACGATCCGAATGCGAGTCCGGTCCGCATCTATCTGGGCGTGGCCGGTGGCACCATGGCGTTGAAGATCAAAACATGAGAGGAGTGTAACCAGTTACAGCCGAAGCCGAATTTATCACGTAAGGAGTCTCAATGCCTTTCACCGACATCAAAATCATGAACATGGCCCTGGGCAATGTGGGCCACACCCAGTTCATCTCGGCGCTGACGGAGCTGAGTGCGGAGCGGCTCGTCTGTACCGAGTACTATGATCCGGCCATTCAATTCGTGCTTGAGCAATTCGCCTGGGGCTTTGCGAGGAAGTATGTGGCGCTGGGGCTGGTGGAGGAGGAGCCGAACAACGACTGGGCCTTTGCGTATCGCTACCCGTCTGACTGTGTGAAAGTGCGCCGGATCGTGACGGCACTGGGTCGGCGCGAGCCGAATCCGCCGCCGTTCATCATTGGGCAGGACGATACGGGGCGGCTGGTCTATACCGATACTGAGGAGGCCATTGTCGAGATTACTAAGCTCGTCACGAACACGGCGCTGTTTCCGGCGATGTTTGCCGAAGCCGTGTCCTGGTGGCTGGGTGGGAAGATTGGGCCAGGACTCGCCAAGGATCGTAAGCAAGCGGATCGGTGTTTTGCCATGGCGAATCGGATTCTGGTCAGTGCTGAGGCGAGCGATCGGAACGAAGCGCAGGATCCGCCTGAATTGGAATCTGAATTTACGAGGGCCCGTGACTGATGCCCAGCATTATCCAGAGAAATTTCGCTGGCGGGGAAGTGGCGCCAGCAGTTTTTGGAAGGGCTGATGTTGTCAAGTATCAGACCGGCCTGCGTCAGGCCCGAAACTTTCTCGTGCGTCGTCATGGGGGCGTGTCGAATCGGCCCGGCTCCCAGTACATCACTCCACAGCGTGATCACAGCCTACGCGGGCGGCTGATCAAGTTCGTCTTTAACGCCGATCAAACCTACATGCTCCTGTTCGAACACCTGACCATGCGGGTGATTCAGAATGGGGTCCTGCTCACTGTGCCGAACGCCACAGCCTGGTCGGGCGCGACGAATTATGTAATCGGCGATGTGGCGCTCGAGGGCGGGGTAAATTATTACTGCATCCTGGGCCATACCAATCAGGTTCCGCCGAACGCGACGTATTGGTACGCGATGCCGGCGGGGAACATCTATGAAATTCCGACCCCCTACGCCTCTACGTCGTTGCCGGTGCTGTATCGGAGTCAATCGGGGGACGTGGTGACGCTCACCAACACTGCCAACTTCATTTACGACCTCTCGCGCACGGGGCATACGACGTGGGTGTTCACCCAGGTGGTGATGGTGCCGGCGATTGCGGCGCCGGCCACGCTCACGCATAACAAGGTCGATGGGACGCTCACGCAGTGGGTGGCCACGGCGGTCAAACTGGAATCCTATGAGGAAAGCGAACCCTCGGTGGTGACTGGCACCACGACGGCACCGACCGCGGCGATCCCGATCACGCTCACGATCGGCACGGTCACCGGGGCGCTCGAGTACAACGTCTATAAAAACGAGGGCAGCGGGATCTATGGATTCATCGGGGTGTCGAAGGCGGGGACGTTTAAGGATCCTGGGATTCCCCCCAATTATGATCTCACGCCGCCGATGCCGCGTGATCCGTTCGTGGGGGCCGCGCTGCATCCGGCCTGCTCGGGCTATCTGCAGCAACGGAAATGCTACGGTGGGCTGCCGGATGATCCAGAGTCCCTCTATGGCTCCAAGACTGGACAATACAAGAATTTCGGGACCTCCTCCCCGCTCAAAGACAACGACGCGATCACCTATCCGATTGCCTCACGCGAAGTGAATGAGATTCGGCACATCATTGAAGTCATGGAATCGTTCATCCTCACGTCAGGGGTGGAGTGGGTGGCGCAAGGCGGGACGGACGGGCAGCTCACGCCGAACTCGCCTGGGCTCAAGCCGAAAAGCTACTATGGCTCCTCTGAAGTGCCGCCCGTGATTGTCGGTGAGAACGTGTTGTTTGTGCAGGCGCGGGGGAATGTGGTCCGTGACCTGAACTATGACGCCACGACGAAGGGCTACAGCGGACGGGATCTGTCGGTGTTCGCGCCGCATTTGTTTGCGGGCACGACGATTGAGCACTGGGACTATGCGCAGATTCCCGATTCGATGGTCTGGGCGCAGCAAGATGATGGCTTCATAGCGGTGCTCACGTATCTGCGCGAGCATGAAGTCTGGGGCTGGGCGCCACAGGATACCGATGGGGATTACGAAGATGTGGCGGTGATTCCTGAAGGGGCCGAAGATGCCGTGTATGTGCTGGTGAATCGCACGATCAGCGGGGCCACGAAGCGATACGTGGAACGGTTTGCCAGTCGGCGCGTGACGAACGTCGAAGTGGATGCACTGTTTCTGGACAGCTACCTGACCTACGATGGGCGGAACACCACGGCCACGACCATGACGCTCTCGGGCGGGACGTCCTGGTTGCATACGGAATCGCTCACGCTCACGGCGAGCGCCGCGTTCTTTGTGGCGGGGGATGTCGGGAACGCGATCCGGCTCACGATTGAGACGACGACCTGGACGCCGGAGGATGGCACCGTGACGACGCGAGAGCATCTCATCCTGAATATCATGGCCTATACCAGTCCGACAGACGTCACAGTCAACGCCACCAAGACCGTGCCGGTGGCGTTCAGGGATGTGATGATGACGAACTGGGCCAAAGGCGTGGATGAATTTGCTGGGGCAGATCATCTGGAAGGGGAATCGATTGCGATCCTGGCCGATGGCAATGTGCTCAAGAACGGGATCGATGCACCATTGATGACGGTGAGTGGCGGGATCTTTACCTTGGATCGGCCCTATTTCGTTGTCCACGCGGGGCTGCCCTATTGCAGCGATCTGGAAACGCTGGATCTCGAGCTGGTAGGCGGCGAGACGCTGCTCGATAAGCAGAAGTTGGTCAATCAAGTGACGTTGTTGGTGGAGGATTCACGCGGGATCTGGGCCGGGTCTGATGCCGCGCATCTGTTCGAATACAAACAGCGGAGCACTGAAGCGTATGGCGTGCCGCTCCCGTTGATGACCAGGTTTGTGACGGTGCCGATCAGTGCGGCGTGGAACAAGGGCGGGCGTGTGTTCGTGCGACAAAAGGACCCGTTACCGTTGAGCGTGTTGAATGTGATTCCGAACGTGGAAATCGGAGGCTAGCGATGGGCGCTACTGCCGCAGTCGGTATGGTCGTCGGCGGGACGCTGTTTAGTGCCTACTCCAAAATCAAGGCGGGGCGTGAGCAGCAGAAGATGTTCGAGCGCAATGCGGAGTTTGCCGAATGGCAGGCCGTGGACGCGCTGGACCGTGGCAAGGTGAATGAGAAGCGACAGCGTCAGACCACGGAAGGCGTGATCGGCTCGCAGCGGACCAGCTTCGCGGCTCAGAATGTCGATGTCAATAAAGGCTCCTCGCTGGACGTCCAGGCGGACGCGGCCTACTTAGGAGAACTCGATGCGTTGACGATTCGGAACAATGCCGCCAAGGAAGCCTATGGCTATCGGGTGGGCGCGGAGGATCTGATGTTGCGCGGGAAGTACGCGAGGCGCGAGGGTGAGATGGGCGCGATCAATACGATTCTTGGGGGCGGGTCCAGTTTGCTACTGGCGAAGTACGGCGGTGGGCCTTACACGATTTCTAATGCGCCTGGGAGTGCCGCGCCAGGGAGGATGCGCTAAATGCCACGGGCCCCAGAACTCCAGCGGCAAGTGGTGGACGCGCCAGCGCCGAACGTGCGGGTGGGGGCCGCGCCGACGTCTGAGACCTATGGGGGGCAGATCGGCGATACGGTGTCGCACGCGGCGGTGCGGATGTACGACTTGCAAACGCGCTCCTCGGATCATGCGCGGGTGGTGGAAGCCGAGACCAAGGCGAACGCGGAACAGCTCCGAATCCAGCAGGCCGTCTTGAACATGAAGGGCAAAGAGGCCGCGAACGCGCCGCAGTATGCGCAGGAGGAATGGAACAAGGTCCATCAGGATATTTTGGGCACGCTCGCCAACGATCGTCAGCGGGCCATGTATCACAGTATTGGGCTGGCGAAGGGCGAGATGATCAACCGGGGTGCGCTCTCTCACTTCAACCAGGAAGACGAGCGGTTTCAGCAGGAGACGTTCAAAGCGAATATCCAATCGTCGATCGATGTGGCACGGGCCAATGCGGAGAGTCCCACGGCGGTCGCGTTCGAGAAGGACATGCAAGCGCAGCGGATCGATGAGCATGCGGCGAAGTTTGGCTATGCGGGCACGCCACAGCATGACGCGGCGCTCATCGGCGTGCGCTCCACGACGAACAGGGAAGTGATTCATGGGCTGTTGGAGAAGGGCCAAGATCTCCGAGCCAATGCCTACTATACCGCCTTGTTGAAGCAGGAGCACGCGAGTCCGACGCAGTTGCAGTTGACGGCGCCGGATCGTGACATCGTGGAGAAGGCAATCTTCGAAGGCTCGACCAGGGGCGAGTCGCGGCGGCAGACCCAGGACATTCTGACCAAGATTGGGATTGAGACGCCGGATCAACGGCGAGACGCGATCGGGGCGGCGCGGGCGATCACGAACGACAAAGTCTCCGATGCCACGGTGCAGCGGCTGGAGCATGAATTCAGTGTCTTTGACCAACGGAAGAGTGAGGACTATTCGCAGGGCTATCTGCAGGCATCGAAGATCATCGAAGACCAAGGGTTGAAGCAACCACGCGCAGGCGTGCGCGATCTCATTCCGGTCCCGATGTGGAACAGCCTCACGCCTGAAGATCAACACAATCTGGAACTTCATCTGGACCGGATCAGGAAGCCGGAAGATCATCCACACGATCCCAAAACGTGGTTTGATTTCCAATCATTGACCGATGTGCAACTGGCGAAGGTGAAGCCGGAGAAGTTGATGGGCACGTACCTCAATCACTTTGACGGCACGCACTATGACCGAGCGTTGGCTGAATGGAATGCCGCACGGAACAAAGTCGACAAGGGGGACAAGGATCCCAAGTTCATCTCGGCCCTCACGCCGCGTGAAGAAATCATGAACGCCTGGGTGAACTCGGGGATTGTCGATAACTCCATTCCGCGCGGGAAATGGACAAAGGAAGACGAGACGAATTATAACCGCTTTGAGAGCCAAGCCGCGCGAGCGTTGAGTGCCCTGCCCAAGGATGCGAAGCCTGAAGAGATCCAGAAAGTGCTGAAGGGCTTGGCCGATGCCCAGCTCAAGCAAAAGTACACGGTGGACCCTGGCATCTTCAGCCGGAACAAACAGGTCCCGGCGATTGGCATGGAAGATATCAAGGACGCGCGCAGCATTCGCATTCCGTTAAAAGAGATTCCCGCACCGGAACAGGACACGATCAAGGGCTTGTTGCGCTCAGGCGGCAAGCCGATCACGAACGACAAGATCGAGCGGATCTATGCCTTACGCAAACTGCAGCAGGGCGGGCAGATGAGCAAAGAGGCAGCCACGGCGGCCATGAAGGCGATTATTTTGGAGTGATCCATGCCAAACCCCAGTACTCTTGACGATGCGCTCGCCGCCTTTGCGGATACCACTGAAACGATCAGTGACACGCAAGCTGCGCCTTCTTTTTCTATGCCCAAGCCAGTCGCGCCGCCCGATTTGGACAGGTCGCTGAACGAGTATGCCGGCCAGGAGGAAGCCGACCAACTGCGCGGGACGGTCGAGCTCGGCACCAAGCAGAACTCAGCCAAGTCAACCAGGGTGCTGCAGCTGTATGGCAAGACAGGCCTGCCTCGGGACTTCATAGAGCGCAACCAGGACTTTGTAGAACAAGAAACGGCCAAGCAGGGCTTCAATCCTCAGCAGCTCATGAAGGACAGCCCGGCCTTTGCGTCGTGGCTGGCCGAGCATCCTGACCATGTCTCGGCAGCCAGTACCGATGCGCCCAGCCTCAGCTTCATTGAAAAGCAGATCCGGAATCTTCCCGCCCAGTACAAACAGGGCCAGGCCACGGTCGAGTATAGCGACGTGATGCTGGGGATTGTCGATCAACTGCTTGCTTCCAAGGGACCCACTATCACACAGCGCACACCCTCCCTTGCTGATATCGCTCAGTATGGTCTGAGGGAAGATGGGACGCCCAAGGCACCTGGATTCTTCGGTGAACTCTCACCGACATATGGCGGTGCGAAATTCTCTACAGAGTTAAGTGCGACTGGCGACCTCACCGACAAGGCTGGTAATCCCATCCCTTATCCACTCATTCATGGCGAGAGCACTTATACTGAGTTGCAGCATATCCTTAGCGGAAAGAAACCAACCAGTGCAATGTATCAACGCGCAGAAGCCTTCGCCTCCAAGCGATTGCAGTCTGGTCTGAGTCCATTCGCGAGCCAAGGCGAGCAACTTTCGCTCCCTTCCCCTATCGACACGCACGGCAATCAATTATCGGCCCTCCGCAAGCGTCAAGCCGAACTCGAAGCCGAGATGTCGGCACCTGATCCAACTGGTTTGGCTCAGGAACCAGGGGTCGGCGGGGTGCTGCAGCGTGCTCCTGGCTGGATGGCCCAGCAACTGCCCATTTTGGGGCGTACCTTAAGCGAACAGGTTAAGTCTGGGGCTGAGGGCGTGGCGGCTGGGGCGTTGCTTGGCGGGGCAGCGAGGGGCCTTCCTGGGGCTGCGGCTGGGGGGCTCGCAGTCGGGGGGGCCATGTGGCGTGTCGGCGCGGCCATATCCTCAGCCAAAATGGAGTTTGCGCAGGCCTTTGGCGAATACGAAAAGCTCAAGGATGCAGATGGCAACCCCTTAGATCAACAGACCGCGATGGGGCTGGCCGGCATGGTGGGGGTGGTGAACGGCTCGATTGACGGGTTCTTTGGGGTGGAAGGGCTGACCTCGAAGCTACCAGGGATCAATCAGTTTACCAGGCAAGGGATTAAGGAACTCCTCAGTACCCCCACGACCAGCCGCGCGGTGCTGTCCTATGCCAAGACGGTGGGTCAAGTGATGGCCACGGAAGGGGTCACCGAAGCCCTGCAAATGTACATCACAAAGGCGGGTGGGGTGGCCTTGCAGGCCGTGAAGGATGGGGGATCGCCTGCTGAATGGATTGCTAAAATATTCACGGCTGAGAACCTACAGCAGGCAGCAACGGAAGCGGAAGCCGGGGCGTTTGGCGGCGGCGGTATCGCGGCGGTACTAGCCACGCCGGGGCTGGCTACGGATATTGGGAAGGTCCGCGAAGCGAACCGGGCCAAGGCGGCGTTTGAATCCATCGGGAAGGCCACGGAAGGGGCGAAGTTCTCGCAGGATCTGCCTGGCCCACTCCGGGACATTATCGAACGAGCCACAAAGGACGGCCCCATCGAACAGGTCTATGTGCCGACCCATGCGTTCAATGAGTATTTCCAAAAGGAAGGCGTGGACCCGCGTGCGGTGTATCAGGAGATCACCGGCAATGTGGAGGCCTATGATCAGGCCGTTGAGACTGGCGCGGATCTGCCCATTACGACGGCGGATTATGTGCAGAAGCTCGCAGGCACGAAACACAACGCCTTCTTTGCGAACGAACTGCGGACTAGCATCGATGCCATGAACGGCTGGGAGGCGGCGGAGTGGGTCACGCAACAGGACGCTTTGGAGAAGGCCACAGCGGAACAGCCGGGCGTCCAAACGTCTGTGGTTGCAGATCCCGTGGCGAAGGTGCGGATGGACATTACTGGGCAACTCGTGTCGGCGGGGTTTGATCCAACAGTGGCCGAGAACTATGCGGCGTTGTTCGAAGCGCGGTATCGGGCACGCGCAGAACGGCGCGGGCTGGGTGAGAACGCTGCAGAACTGTTTGCGAAAGAAAATCTGACGATCACGCGCCCGGTGCCGGAGGTGCTACGGAAGCTGGGCACGACCACGGAACTGGACGCACTGCTCAACAGGTTACGCACAGGAGACATACCGCAACCAGCTGAAGTCTTTGGGCAATCGCTCACCGATTTCTTGAAAGCGAAAGGTGGGTTGCAGGATCAGGGCGGTGAATTGGCCGCTCGTAATATCGACAAGGACCGCAAGCCGTTTACCAAGACGCTCATTAAGAAGACCGGCAAGACGTTGGATGAAGCCGCGCAGATGGCTGTCGAAGCTGGCTATATCGAGGCGCGCGACATTCCAGCCTTATTGAACGCCTTGGACCAGGAAGCGCGAGGCACGCCGGTCTATGCGGTGGGCAAAGAGAATGCGCGGGCCTTCGACGTGCAGCAGAATCTGGAATCGTTGCGCACGTATTTGGAACAGAAGGGCGTCAACCTCGCCACGGCCACGAACGCCGACGTGAAGGCGCTGCTCGGTGAGGCGGTGCAGCAGACGTTGCCGACCGTGGAAGGGCAGACGTTTGCACAGTCAGGCGGCAATGAAATAACCGCCGCATCAAAAACAGGACCAATCAATATATTTGTGGAGGCAGTCAAAGCGCACCTCCCTGTTGGCACGACACTTAAGGTCTACAAGGAACGTGAGGCGGGATCATACCGTGCCACGCAGGTGGGCATCCTTGGGCCAGGTAACGGGGGAGCCTTCGCGGTTATTTGGAGAAGTTGGAGGCTAGACGAAACTGGGGCATATAGATTTGTGTTCCAGCAGCACGATGTCAGCCTTCCTGAATCTGCCAGAGGACAAGGGCTAGGCACTGCGATGGTCGGAGCACTAGCGGAGGGATTTAAGGCGGTTGGCGTTTCACAAGTCCCCATTCATGTGAACATGAATGAGCCGTTCTGGAATCACATGGCAGACCTTTATCCTGGGGTATGGAAAGATGCTGGCACCACATTCGAGCAAACGTTTCTATCGGGCGACAAGCCCAAGGGCTCGATCACCTTCGGCTCTCAGTCGATCAACATCAAGCTGCTCGAGAAGGCAGACCTCTCGACGTTCATCCACGAAACCGGCCACCTTTACCTTAACGAACTGATCGACGACGCGACGACGGCGGGCGTGTCGGCACAGCTCACAACGGACATGGATACCATCCTGGCCTGGATGAAGCTGTCTGTCCGATCAGCAGACGGTGCAGCGGCCATCAAAGCCGCCATTCAGACGAAGCACCACGAACAGTTCGCGCGGGGCTTCGAGGCTTATACAATGGAGGGCAAGTCTCCCTCGCAGGCTATGCGCGAAGCCTTTGCAACCTTTAGGCGCTGGCTGATCAATGTATACCGCTCGCTCACCACGGCTCCGCTCACGGTCAACCTGACCAAGCCGGTGCGCGAAGTGATGGACAGGCTTATTGCGACAGACATCGAAATAGATCAGGCGGCACAAGATCTGGAAGTGCATCCGCTATTTACGAATGCCATCTCCGCAGGCATGAGCCCCGAACAGTTTGCGGCCTATCGAGAGACGGTGACGAACGCCAGCCTACTCGCACGCGAGACGTTGCAAAAGAAGCTGATGGCCCAGTACCAGCGGCAGAATGAGCAATGGTGGAAGACGGAACGGGATGCGCTGCGGCTGGAGATTACCGCCAAGGTGAATCAGCAGCCTGAGTATGTGGCGCTGTCCGTGTTGCAGACCGGTACCATGCCGGATGGCTCGGCCCTACCTATTGGCGTGGAACCGATGAAGCTGGACAGGAAGGCGCTGGCTGATCAGTTTGGGCAGGACTTCTTGACGCGCCTCCCAAAAGGCACCATGCGCAAAGGCGGCATGCACCCTGATACCGCTGCACCAATTTTTGGTTTTAACTCAGGGCAAGAACTGGTCATGGCCATTGTCAACGCGAGACCGAAGTTCAACCTGATCAATGCCGAAGCCGATCAACAGATGCAGGACAGGCACGGGGATATGCGCTTTGACGGCACTATCGCTGAGGCCGCCAGAGCCGCCGTGCTCAATGATCAACAGGAACAGGTGATCGCCGCTGAGATCCGTGCTTTGAACGCGAAGCAGCGCGAAGTCGCGCCGTTCGTGAAGGCAGCGACAGGCGAGATCAAAACCGTGCAGCAACAGGGCCGGGCGTTGCTCCGTACCATGATTCCCACCTTGGAGGACACGCGCAAGCTAGCCCGCGCCATTCTCGCACGCACCACGCTGAAACAACTCAATCCATTTAGCCATTCCGTAGCCGCTCGGCAAGCGAGCAAGCACGCGACCGAGGCCTTAGGGAAACAGGAGTATCTGGAGGCCGGCCTATTCAAGCAGCGCGAACTGCTGAACCTCGCACTGTTCCGTGAGGCGACGATCATCAAGGCCAACATCGAGAAGGCCCATGATCTGGCGACACAGTTTGGCAAGCCCGATGCCACGCTCGCCAAGTCGCGCAATGTGGATCTGATCAATGTGGGACGGGCGATCCTGGCGCAGTATGGGCTGGCGCGGCCGGTGGAAAAGACAGCGGCAGAATATCTGTCACCAATCAAAACCTACGACAAGGATCTCTACGATCAGTGGAAACCACAAGTGGATCTGCTCGCGCCTCGGCCCTTGGATTACAACGCGCTGACCGTGGATGAATTTACGAAGCTGTTTGATGACCTGAATGCACTGTGGCTCCTGTCTCGGCGGACGAAGCAGATCAAGATCAATGATCAACTGGTGGACCGACAGCAGATCGTGGACGAACTGAGCGCGGTGATGGCCAGCTTTACCGCGCAGCAACAATCCCATGTGGTGGGCGCACAGACGCCGTGGACCGATACGAAACTGGGCCTGCAAAGCTGGGGGTCGGCGCTGAAGCGGGTAGAGTCATGGGTCAGCGGCATGGATCTCGGGGACATCAACGGCGTGTTCCGGCGCTACATCTGGACGCCGATTTCTGAAGCGTCGGACACATTCAGAGCGCAAAAGAAAGCCATGCTGCAGAAGTACCTCGCGCTGGTCCAGCCGATTGAATCAACGATCACACGAGAACTGATTCCAGCGCCTGAGCTCGGGCCAGACGTGGCTTTCCGTGGGAAAACGGCGCTACTCCATGCCATCCTCCATACCGGCAATGAGAGCAACCAATCGAAGTTGCTGCGCGGGTACAAGTGGGAAGCCTCGGCCTGGCAAACGTTCCTAGATCGCATGCATCGTGAGAAGGTGTTGACCAAGGCCGACTATGACTATGCGCAAGGAGTCTGGGATCTGCTGGACTCAATCAAGCCTGAGGCACAGAAGGCCCATCACGAGATGTATGGCTATTACTTCAATGAGATCACGGCCAAAGAAGTTCAGACGCCTTTTGGCAAGTACAAAGGCGGGTATGTGCCGGCCATTGCGGATCGGGCGCAGTCGGTGGATCAGGCGATACGCGAGGAAAAGGACCTGTTCGATCAGGCCGGGAATAGCTTTATGTTTCCCACGACGGGACGCGGATTCACGAAGTCCCGCGTCGAAGAGTACGCCGCACCGTTGGCACTGGATCTCACGACCATTCCCATGCATCTGGATAAGACGATGCGCTTCATTCACTTGGAGCCACGCATTAAAGACGCCGCGCGGCTCGTCACGAACAAGGCGTTTCGCACGGCGCTCGACGCCATGAACAGCACGGTGGCGAAGGACATGCTGGTCCCCTGGCTGCAACGCTCGGCGCAGCAAACGGTGTCGACGCCAGGGAAGAACCGCCATGCCGATCAGCTATTCCGCTATCTGCGCAAGGCGACGGGGGCGCAGATCATGGTGGGGAACGTGATCAACACGTTGCAGCAATTCACCGGGGCCTCGATGGCCTTGACGAAGGTGAAAGCGCGATATCTGCGCGGATCATTAGTGGGCTATCTCAGACATCCTGTAGACTATGCCGACATGATTGCGTCGAAGTCGACGTTTATGAAAGGCCGAAGCGCAACGCAAGTGATCGAGATCCAGCAAACGATCGACGACATTCTGCTCAATCCTACCCAGTACGACAAGGCCAGGAAGTTTGCGGAACGGCACGGGTACTTTCTGCAGCAAGGGACGCAGAACATCGTCGACCTCATCACCTGGGGCGGGGCCTACGATCAAGCCACGCGACAAGGGCTGGATGAACGCATGGCTGTGCGAGCGGCGGACTCGGCGGTGCGGGAAACGCAGGGCAGCTTTGCGCCGGAGGATATTTCGAACTTCGAGGCCGGCACACCGTTTACCCGTGCGTTCACCATGTTCTATTCCTACTTCAACATGCAGGCCAATTTGCTCACGACGGAGTTTGGTATTGTGGCGCACAACATGGGTCTGCGCAAGGGCGCGGGCCGAGCGTTTTATATCTATTTGGTTGGATTCCTGATCCCGGCCGTGATGGCCGAGAGTATTGTGCGGGGCCTGGGCGGGTTTGATCCAGATGACGATGATGATTATCTGAACGAGGCGCTGTCGATCTTCTTCGGCTCACAGATTCGCACGGCGCTGGCGTTCTTTCCTGGTGTCGGCCCGATCACCTTGGCCGGTGTCAATATGTTCAACAGCAAATGGTACGACGACCGGATCTCCACGTCGCCAGTCGTGAGCCTGTTGGAGAGCGCCGTCCGGGCGCCGCATTCGCTCTATCAAGCCATGAGCGAAGAGGGGCATGCCAAGCGAGCCGTGCGTGATGTGCTGACGTTGGTGGGGCTGGTCACCGGCTTGCCGCTCGGGGCCTTGGCGAGACCGTTGGGGTATGTGGCCGATGTCACGGACGGCGTGGCGCAGCCGGAGACGGCGGGTGATGTGGCTCGCGGGTTGCTCAGTGGGAAAGATGTGAATCGCACGCAATAAGGAGAGACACCATGGCCTTTGATGAGACCCCACCTAGAAATGATTATATCGGCACTGGGACCGTGGCGGCCTACGACTTCGGCTTTCGCATCTTTGACGAGACGGATTTGCGCGTGACCCAGCAGGACACGGCGGGGGCCGAAACCGCGCTGGTGTGGCCGACCGATTTCACGGTGCCAGTGGGCGATGTGAACAACCCCAATGGGGGTACGATCACGCTTGTCGCGGGCAACCTGCCCGCTGACTATCTGCTCACCATTCGCTTCGATCGCACGCCGCAGCAGACGACGGACCTGCGCAATCAAGGCAGTTTATTAGCGGAAGTCCACGAGGACAAGTTCGATGAACTGACACGGTACATTCAAGCGAATCGGGATGTACTGGCACGGTCGCTCCATCTCCCGGAGACGGAAGTCGGGACGGAGGTGGCCACGACGATTCCCGCAGTTCTGTCGCGCAAGAGCAAATTTGCGTTTTGGGATAGCGCGGGGAATTTCACGCCGGTCGCTGCCTTGTCGCAAGGCGTGCTGGCCGTGTCGGCCTTTATCGAAACCTTCTTGAATAATGCCACTGCGGCCGTTGCACGGGCGACATTGGACGTTCCGAGTACAGCCGAGGCGGTTCTGGATGTGCTCGTTGACGCGAAAGGCGATCTGATCGGGGCCAGTGCGGCCGATACGCCGGCACGGGTGCCGGCCTCGGCCACGACGGGGCTCACGTTGGTCGCCGATCCTGCAGCTACACCAGGCGTCTCATGGAGTCCTCGGGCGCAAGACAATCCCATCATCAACGGCAACCTGGAAGTCTGGCAACGCGGCACCACGTTTCCCGCCGCAGCGAACAACGCCTACGCCGCCGATTGTTGGAAATTTGAATCAAGCCCCGGGACAGGCGTGGTGACGCTGAATCGCTCGACCGACGTCCCGACCGTGGCAGCGGCGGGTAGGGTACTCCCGGCGAGTCTTGAAATAGATGTGACGACCGCTGAGGCCGCCATAGCTGCTGGCGAATACTTCATGGTGTCGTACATGATGGAGGGGTATATCTGGCAGCACTTCGCGCAACGGGCGTTCACGGTGTCGTTTTTGGTCCGTGACACCAAGACGGGCACGCACACGGTCTCGTTCCGTAACAGCGGAAATGATCGGTCGTATGTCGCCACGTATACCATTACGACTCCTGACACATGGGAATACAAAACCGTAACCGTCTTGGCCTCTCCCTCGGCTGGGACGTGGGACTACACGACGGGGAAGGGTCTCGTGATCGGCTTTCCGATTGCGGCTGGGTCCAATTTCCACACTACGGAGGGCGCGTGGCAAACGGGAAACTTCTTTGGCGTGACGGCGGGCGTGAATTCAATGGATTCCACCTCGAACGTCTTTCGCGTGACTGGCGTCAAGCTCGAACTCGGTACGGTCGCCACGCCGATACGATTCAGTTCGTTCAATGAGCAATGGTGGTTGTGTCAACGGTACTTTCAAAAGTCGTTCTTCTACGAGACTGCTCCTGTTCAAAACACAGGCGCGGCGTCAGGCGAGACGGTGTTTATCTCAACAGTGGCCGGGGTCGTGGCGACCTACCATCAAGTTCGCTACGCTAGACCCCTACGCACCACGCCGACGATTACATTCTACAACCCGAGCGCGGCGAACGCGCAAGCACGAAACCACACCGACAGTGCTGATTGTTCCGCAACGGGTACCTCCTTTAATACCGCCAATGACATGGTGCTAACGACGACAGGCAATGCAGGATTAGCGGTTGGCGAGCGTATTGGCGTGCATTGGACCGCTGACGCGGCGTTATAGTGGCGAGTAGCAGGTTCGTGTCGGTTCGGGATGGTGTGGCATGGATCAGTCGTCCTGCCATGTCATGGTATTTCGCAGACTTGTGCCGCGCTAGTCCGTGGTAAACCGCCTTACGGTTGACTGTATCAGTTTTCAAGACTGGCACGTTCGGCCACTCCGTCACCCCTCCATGCTTAATATATTGCTGACTTAGCTAGTCTTTACTGCGCTCAGAATGTTCTACGTGGAACACATTCGTGTCGGTTGCGATCCGTCCAATGGCCTCACGGAGTCGTAAGGTCCCGCGCTTGAGATAGCGGTCCATGGCTTTCCAGCTTTTCCAACGGCCGAGATCCTTAATGTCGCCCACTTGCACGCCGG
>Ga0210379_10000011_pt1 | contig 51378 bp, 35 predicted proteins | sample PLMedo_2_FD_155468 | JGI IMG/M metagenome (GOLD analysis project Ga0210379, IMG submission 155468) | Groundwater sediment microbial communities from an aquifer in East River, Colorado, USA - PLM4_32_coex redo | ecosystem: Environmental > Terrestrial > Soil > Riparian zone | place: USA: East... | reverse complement strand
ATCCACCCCGCCTCAGCCGCCGTTTCCCCGTTCGGCATCTACGCGGGCGGCGTGGTCAACGTGGGGCTGCTCCCGGGGGACGTGATCGACTCGGTCGTCGTCCTCGACGGCGGCGTCCACGGTTTCATGGAGGCCGGCGCATTCCCGCCCGGCTTCGATGGTTGTGTCCCGACTCCCGGCTCCTCGCCGGACCTCGTCTTGTTCACCCTCGCGCCCGGCTCGCCGACGCTCGCGGGCGGCAACTTCTACTGCTCCGGTGCTGCGATCGCCCTGCCGCTTACAGGTTCCACCGTCTTCCTGAGCGGCCTCGACGGATGCGTCACCAGCAGCGTCGCGACCACCGCCGATCTCGGCCTGACGGCCGTCGCGAACGTCGATGCGATGGACCTGGTGATCGCCCCGCCCGAGCCGATCCAGTTCTCGATAGCGCCCGGCGGCCCGATCCCCGGGCTGCTCCCCGGCGGCATCTACGGCGCGAAGGCGGGTGGCGGGATCACGCCGCCCCTCCGCGTCGGCCCGGGGCCGCTCGGGATCGTGGGAAGCGACATGGACTCGCTGTCGTTCGGCGACGACCCGGTCGACCTGATGTACTACAGCACCGTGCCTCTTGGACTCTTCCCCGCGGACGGGTACTCGCTGGCCTTCTCGGTCAGCCCAGGTTCCGTCGGAGCCGCCGGCACGGCGGTCGCCGCACAGGCGGGCCTGGGCGAGGCCGCCGGCGACATCTTCGGAGCGCCGGCGACCGGCATCAACACCGTCCTCTACGACGAGAACGGCAGCATCGCGCGGCCGCTCAGCCTGCTCCCGGCGGCTCCCAGCAGCGACATCGACGCGATCGAGCTGAGCAGTCAGCGGAAGATCGACGCGAACGACGACGGCTTCAACGACTCCGGGCCGGCGTTCTTCTCGGTCGCGGCGGGTTCCCCCGCCGTCGGCCCGCCGGCGCCCCTCGGCGACCTGCGGCCGGCGCTCACTTGTTTCGGCCCCGGGCCGGTATGCGGTCCGGCGACGACCACGGCGTCGGACGTGCTGCTCGCCCCGGCGGGAGGCGGCGGCTTCGGCGTCTTCGGGTGCGGAACGGTCGATATGGGGCTGATGCCCGGCGACGATGTCGACGCGCTCTGCGTTCGGGACCAGCTCGCGCTGGGCTTCCTGAACCGCGGCTGCGGCCCCGGGATCGATCCACCGGGAACCGCCGATTTCGCCATCTTCTCGCTGGCGCCCGGTTCGCCGACGCTCATCGGGCTCGGCTTCTCCGCGGCGCAGCTCTTCATTACCGACTTCGACGGCGCGTTCATCCCGTACGTCCCGCCGGCGCCGCTCGGGCTCGCGTTGGGCGACGACGTGGACGGTCTCGACTGCCTGGCGAACTTCGACAACGACTCGCTTCCCGACGTGAACGACGACGACGACGACAACGACGGCGTTCCCGATTGCCATGAGTTCGGCGATCGGCTGCTCGTGATGGACGGGCCTGGCGGCATGCTCCTCCAGGTCGATCCGTATACCGCCGCCCCGATGCCGATCGGGCCGCTCCCCTCTCCCGACTTCGACGCGATCGCGTTCGATTCATCCGGGACGCTCTGGGGCGCCACCGGCTGCGCCGGCGCCCCGGCGACGGCGCTCTGGACGATCGATCCGAACACGGGCGCCGGGGTGCCCCTGGGACCGATCTTCACCGGAATCCTCGGCCCGCTCGAGATCACGTCGATGGCATTCAGCCCCGACGGCGTCCTCTACGCGGCCGGGTCACCGTGTCCTGGCGGCGGGGCGGCCCTGCTGTTCGCGATCGATACCGAGGCGGTCGTCACGTCGATGGTGTCGCCGTTCGGCGGCATCGGCGTGCCGGGACCGGTCTCGGGCCTGGCGTTCGACAACCGCGGCGCCCTCTGGGGCGTCAGCACGCCGCCGGGCGCCTCACTGCTCCTCCAGATCGACATCCTCAACGTGCCGGGGGGTGTTCCGGGGACCGGCGCGCAGGTCGCGGTGCTGCCTGCCGCCGTCTTCCCGGGAGACCTCCGCTTCGACGCGCAGGGGATCCTGTACTCCAGCAACCTCTTCACGGGTGAGTTGATCCGGATCGACCCGGTGACCGGCGGCGTCGTCGTCGTCGGTCCGGCAGGACCGGTGATGACCGGGCTGGCGTTCACCCCGGACAGCGACCGCGACGGGCGCGTCGACGCCCGCGACCGCGACGCCGACAACGACGGCCGCTGCGACAGCGAGGAATCGACCCTCGACTACCGCAGCTTCGGGCTCCCGGCCGCCGATCCGTCCGGCAACTGCGCCTACGACATCGGGCCGTTCGGGGTTGCGGAACAGACCGACCTCAACGCGAACGGCTGGCCGGACCTCGAGGAATACGGTCGCGAGATGACGGACTTCCCGATGCTCGCCTCGAGCCGCGACGTGGACGGCGACGAGATCCCGAACCTCCGGGATCTCGACTCCGACAACGACGGGCTGTCGGATCTCGCGGAGTGGACCGGCGACTTCCCCGGCTGGTTCGGTCCGACCTACGGCGCCGACGTCGACCTCAACACCAACGGCCGGGTCGACCTCGGCGGCTTCTACGGCTTCGAGGACGGCGACGCGAACGGCGATGGGCATTCCGACAGCGCCGCCGGGTTCCTCCTGTCTCCAGACTACGCGAGCTGGGGGATCGACCTCGACCTCGACGGGATTCCGGACGACGTCGACACGAACTCCGACGGCGACACCGGCCCCGATCTCTGGGAGTCCACCGGGGACCTCCCCGGCCTGGGTGGCTTCGACCTCGACCTGAACGCCTCGGGGACGATCGACCTGCGCCGGTTCATCGGCCCACCCGGCGAGGCGTCGGACTTCGAGGTGGACGGGATGGCAGATCAGGCGGTGACCGGCCCGGTCGGACCGGCCGACGCGGGCGCACCGCCGTTCAACTTCGATCAGGACGGCGACTCGGCGCCGAATCATCTCGACCGCGACGCGGACGGCGACGGGGTCGGCGACTCCCTCGACGGCCTGGGGGATGACGACGGCGACCTGCTGCCGAACTTCCTCGACAAGGACAACGACACCGACGGCGATGGCGTGCCGAACAGCCTCGACTGCGCCCCGCTCGATCCGACTGTTTGGGGCACACCCGGCGAGGTCACCGATCTGGAGCTGACCCATTCCGGGGGCGTGACCACGCTCAAATGGGTGGCGCCGGCGACCGGCGGCACGGCGGCGTCGATGCTCTACGACACGCTGCGTTCGACGCTGGCTTCGAACTTCAACAGCGGGCTGACGACCGTCTGCGTCGAGTCGGACGACGGCCCGAACGTGACGGCGACCCACGCGATCGACCCGGGCAACAAGGAGGTCTACTTCTTCCAGGTCCGGCCGGAGAACTCGTGCGGTCTCGGAAGCATGGGCTTCACGTCGGCCGGCATCTCACGGGTCGGCATTTCATGTCCGTAGCCGAGGTGGCTTGAGCCGCGTCAGGTAGTGGCGGGAGAAAGGCGGGGCCTGCGGGCCCCGCCTTTTTTTCGCCGCGCGGCGGGCGGAGCTGCGGGCGGTGGCCGCAGGGGCGGTGTCAGGCCGCCACGTAGATCTCCCCTGCGTCGACCTTCACCTCGTAGGTGCGCAGCTTCGCGGCCGGGTTCGTCCGGCACTGGCCGGTCGTGACGTCGTACTGCCACCCGTGCCACGGACAGGTGACGACCTCGCCGTTCACATCTCCCTCGGCGAGCGGCCCGCCACGGTGCAGGCAGGTGTTGTGCACCGCGCACATGGTCCCGGCGACGTTGAAGACCGCCACCGGCTCACCGCTCACCTCGACCTGCTTGCTCCCCCCATCGGGGATGTCCGCCTCGGACGCGACCTTGATCCAGTTCGACATGACGGTACCCTCCACGGAATCTGCCGTCCGCTTTCGACATCCTAACGCAAGTGGACCAGCGCCCACGCAAGGGCCGCGGCGCGAGTCAGCGGTCCAGGCGCGCGCGGGTGCGGCGGGATCGGGACCTCGAGGCGCAGATCCGTGCGGCCGGAGCGCATCTGCTCGACCACGTAGCGATCGGGGAGGTCCGCGCCATCCCCGGCGATCCGCTTCCAGACGATCGCCTCGGCCCCTGCCGCGATCAGGCCGTCTGAACCCACGAGTTCCCGGTACCCCAGGTCAGGGTCGAAGACGACGCGCACCTCGAACCCTTTCGGCGTGCTCGCGAGATCGATCCGCCGGTGGCGAGCCTCCTCCTCGATGTAGTCGTCCCACGCTCGCCAGCCGGTGGCGGCGAGATCGGCAGGGTAGCTCCGCCCGGAGACGGCGAGCGCGAACGCATCCGCCCACGCCGCGAGGCGCCGGGCCAGCTCCTGCGGGTCGGGGGGCGGAATAGCAACCGCCTCGGGGAGCACCAGCATCGGTGGCAGGCAGTCGCCCGGGGGCTCGGCGACGGGTTCCATCATTTTGCTCCTCCGGGCCTGCAGCGCGCCGATCCGGATCCGCTCCTTCAGCAACCAGGCGTCGGTCTCGGCGAAGGGGGCCGCACCGACCTGCCGCGCGGCGGTGCGATCGAACGGGGAGTCGAACGCTTCGCCGGCGAGATGTGCCTCGAGCGCGAACACCGCCGTCATGGCGTCGTAAAGCGCGCCGAAGCGCAGCAGCGACGCCTCGGGGTCGGCGCACGGTCGATCGAGACCGAGCGCCGCGACCCGCTCGGTCGCGGCAGCCACCGTGAGCCCCGGGAGCAGCCGTGCGGCCAGGGCCCCGGCGCGTCGAGAGAGGAGATCCGTGTGGACGCTCGAGGGGTCGCTGGCCGGCCCTCCCGCCCGATCCTTGGCGCTCTCGTCCGCGCACGCCGCCGCCAGCGCGGAGCGCAGGGTGTCGTGCAGCGCGTCGTTCAGATTGCGCCGCGCGTGACGCAGCTCCGCGCGGTCCTCCGCGATCTCCTCGCCGGTCAGGTACGGCTCGATACAGGCAGCGATCGACTCCGCGGTGCGCAACCGGAATTGCCTGAATACCGGCGGCGGCATCTCGCGGACCGTCGCGAATCCGCCGAGCGCCTCGTGCATGAAGTCGTGCAGCTGGGCCGCGCGGGCCCTCCGGATTCGCCCGGACCAGGCGGTCCGCAGCCGCGCCAGCGCTTCCGCCGGGAGCCACGGGAAGATCTCCTGTTCGACCTCGGGGCTCGCGGGGTGATCGAGAAGCGGCGCCACTCCGAGGCGCGCCAGCGCGTAGAGCAACCCTTCGGTCGGCCGCCCGGGGGAGTCGAAGTGGAGGACCCGCTCGCGCAGCTCCTCCCGGAAGGCGGCCAGCGGCTGCCCGAACCCGACGCCGAACTCCGCCAGGAACGCCAGGCGATCGATGCGCCGGACCAGCAGGATGCGCAGGTCGAGCGGGTTGCCGGCCCAGCAGATGACAGGGCCCCGGAGCAGCCCCTCCGCCCGGGCGCGGCGGTACCATTTCGGATCGGTGGTGCCACGGAGGAGATCCTTCGACTCGACGCTGGCGGAGCGCCAGGCCGCGCCGTACAGGGCAACCGCGATCCTGGAAGCGAGCACCTCGGGTGCCACCTGCAGCGCCGGATCCCCGAACGGAAGCGGCGCGCGCGAAACGACGCGGACCGCTGTCTCACTGACCTCGAGGTGGGCCTCGAGGAAGCGCTCCGGGTCGAAGCTCACCCCTGCTGGATCGATCCAGGCGCCACAGAACGCGTTCGAGTCGAGCGGGGCGTTCGCCGACGCGGACTCCGGGGCCACGAGGCTCCTGAGCGGCGCCCAGTCGGGGCGCAGGCCGCGACGCATCTCCCCCGCGGCGAGCAGCGTGTCGAACTCCTCGACCCAGCCGAGCACCGTCGCCGAGTCGGGGGGGGCGGCGATCTCCTTGCCAAGCGCGGCCAGCTCCTCCCGGGGCACACCTTCCGGCCGCGCGAGCAGCTCGCGCCCCGCGCGCTCAAACGGCAGCGTGCGGAGATCCAGGTCGCGCCAGCGCTGCTCGAGGTCACGGCCGGCTTCAAGCCCGATCCGGCGCGCGTGGGCGGCCGTCGCCTCGCAGAGGAGCTGGAGCAGGCGCTCCTGCTCGAGGGTCTCGCGCCATCCCAGACGCCAGCTCGCCGCCGCCCCCCCCGGCGCGCCGGCGGAGCGCTCGAGCGGTGTGTCGTCGGGCGGAGCGCAGGTATCGGGGTCGACCCGCACCGGGAAGGCGCCGTACGCCTGCAGCTCGGTCATGAACTCGAGGAACAATCGCGCCTTCAGGAACAGGTCGGCACCGTCAGCGTCGGCGCCGAGCGCGAGGAGGGTTGCCTGGCGCAGCGCCCCCAGCCGCGCCGGTGGGGACATCTCCTCCGGGACGTTGCCAGTGAGGTACTTCCACGCGCCAAGGTCGGCAAGCCGGTCGCCCCGGCCGCCGAGGTAGGGCCAGGCCTCAGCCGTGGGAGTGACGGCGTTGAAGTACGGATCGGAGAAGAACCAGGAAGGGCCAGGTTCGAGCACGCCGCCGACGGTGGGAAGGCCGGCCACCGCGAGGACGCAGAGGGCGGATCCGAGCCTCGCTCTCGAGCGTGCTCCTCCGCTCAATCCAGCCTCAGGCGCACGAACTTGTCCCCTGCGTCGCCGGCCGGAACGGCCCAGATCAGCTCCCTGCGGCCATCCCCGTCGAGATCGATCGCGCGCCGCGCAGCGCTCCCCCTCTGCAGGGGTAGCAAGCGCGCGCCGTCGTCGGACAACTGCAGCTCGAACTCGCCGCCGCCATCGCTCAGATCCGCCGTTAGGAGCCCCTCCGCGGGCACGATCCAGGTCGGGCGGGAGGCGAACAGCTCGGCGCCGCGGCGCCCGGCCTGTCCGCGATGGATCCGGAGGCGCCCCGCACCCGCCAGGACCAGCTCCGAGATTCCGTCGCCGTCGAGGTCGTCGCCAAACCCCAGGACCGAGCGGTCGGCATCGTCGACGTCGAATGCGGTGGTCCGCGCCTTGGGATCGAACGAACCATCGGGCCGCCTCACGTAGGCGTCGAGGACCACCTGGTCGTCCTTGAGCCCCTTCCAGTACGCGGCGATCAGATCCTCGCGCCCGTCGGCGTCCATATCGCGAGTGACGAGTCGCGACTCCTGCCAGAGGTTCATCCCCGACTCGGTCGCGAGGAGCGGGTCGATCCCGGCGCGGCTGCGATCGCGCTCCAGCGGAAAGACCCTGATCAGCTTCTCGCCGAAGAGCTTCAGCTTGTCGGCAGGACGTGAGGTGAGCACGAGGACGGGCCGGCCATCAAGGCGCAGGAATGCAGTCTCGAGGACCCGCTCCCGCTCCGGCAGCCGTGCCCACGCCTCGCTCTGGCGCTCCTCCGGCGTCGGGGCCTCGGGATCCAGGAGCACGGTGCGGATGCGGAGCGCGTCCGCCGCGATCGGCGACGCCGCGAGCAGCGGGCGCCCGCCCGGGCCGGGCCCGAGCAGACGCGGGGTCGGGCTCTCGATCCGGAATCCCGCCCCCGTGCGGCTCGCGATCACCGGCAGGCTCGACTCCGAGAGCAGCCTGAACGCACCTCCCGCATCGGCGCCGTACGAGCGCACGCCGCCCACGACCGCGGCGTAGAGCGCCCGCAGCGCGCCGGACGGTGCACCGGGAGGGGGGCGCAGGAGCCCCCCGGTCAGGGCTGCATCCTCAATCAGCAAGTCGACCGCCCCCTCGGGAGAACGCAGGAGATCGACGCGGCCGGGGCGCTCGAGCAGGAGCTCTTCGGAGCCGTCGCCGTCGAGATCGAAGGCGCGCAATCCGGTTATCTCCCCGGAGAGATCGTCGCGCACTCGCTCCACCTGCACTTCCCGCGCGGCGGCATCGCGAATCCGCCACAGGGTGAGCGGCGGGGCGGCCGAGGGGCCCACGCAAGGAGCACGGCGCCTCTGCTCACCGGCCGCGGCGGGGCCTTTCTCCGTTTCGGCGGCCGCCTGCGGTGCCGGCGGCCGGATCGGACGCGCCAGGAACAGGAGCGACGGCCGGCCGGCGGCGACGGTGAGGAGTGTGCTCCCGACCAACCCCTGGGGAAACTCGATCGTCACGCGCTCGAACCGCTCCCCGCGCTCGACGGCAACCACAGGCTCGCCTGAGGGTTGCAGGGCCGCCCCTTCCGCGGGCGCGGCCCCGAGCGCCGGATGCGCGAACCCGGCCGCCAACACAACCACGACCTGGGCGGCACACCGCACGCGACGAGCACCGGGCAGCGCCCTCATCGCGATCCTCCCGTGACGTACAGATCGAGACGCACCGGCGAGGCATCCCCCGGCCCGCCTGCCGGCAAGGCGCGAGTGATCATCAGGTCGCTGCGGCCGTCCCCGTCGAGATCCCGGACCCGCACGAGAGCCAGGTCCTCGATCGGCTCGTCCAGCTCGATGGTCAGATCCGGTTTCTTGGCGTAGGCGCAGCCGGCCTGGCCGCGGTGGAGCGTCACGGTCTTCCCCCGCCCGAGGTGCACGAACTCCTGACGCCCGTCTCCGTCGAAATCGCCGGCGAACTCCGCGAACCGGCCGATCTTCAGGTCGTCGAGGTCGAGCTTCAGCGTCTCGGTCAGATCCAGCCCCGGTACCTCGCTGAACTTCCCGTCGGGGGTCTGGTGCCAGAGGTGAAACTCGAGCCCGATCGACACCTTCTTCGTCGTCAGGACCCGCAGCACCTGCAGGAGCGAGAAGTCCATGGAGAAGGTGATCAGCTCCTTGCGTCCATCCCCGTCGAGATCCTGGAACGGCTGCAGGATGAGGTTCGGCAGCTCGACGTCGAGCGGGTGCCCCGTTGCCTCGAACTCCGCGTACGCCGCCGGCTCGACCTGCAGGTCGTCGCGAAGACGGTGGAGATGGACCGTCTGCCGCGGGTTCTTGGCGGCCTTCAGCTCCTGGCGCATGCCGGCGTCGTCCGAGACCTCGTGCTCGGTGAGGGCGACAACCTCGGCGCGGCCATCGCCATCGATGTCGCCGACGTACTCGAGGTCCGCAAGCGAGGGCTCGACGTCGGACGGGGTGTCCGCCACGCGCAGCTCGGTGCCGGTATCGCACGCGTCGAGCGGTATGGCGCGCGGCGGCGCGAAGCGCCCTCCGCCCGTCCCGCGCAGAACGTGGCGTGCGTCTCCTCCTTGCCGGGGCCGGATGACGAGATCGGGAATCCGATCACCGTCGAGATCCTGCACGCGCGGCATCGGGTAGGAGCGCCAGAGCCGACCGTCGGTGCTGCGGCGATCCCCGGGCAGCTTCAGCCGCGCCGCCGGCTGCACGTTCAGCCCGGTGCCGGTGCCGAGGTAGACCGCCGGACCGTCGGCCGCGGGAAGCAGGAGATCCAGGATGCCGTCGCCGTCGAGGTCGCGCACCAGCTCGAGATCGGGGAGGAACATGGCGCTGCCGGCGAGCACCGGACGATCCGCGAGCAGCGACACCAGCGTGAGGTGCGGAGCCGGGGCCGTCACGAAGCGCAGCTCCGACACGCCTTCGTCGGTGAGCGCGATCGCGGGCAGGCCCGGCGGGCCCGCCTCGACCGAGATGACGCTCTGGGATAGCGGCAGCGGCTCACCAGCCTGCAGGTAGCCGCCCTCCGGCTGCTGCAGGTAGGCCCGCGCCTCGCGACGATCGAACACGGCGGGGATGACGGTCGCGATCTGGACCAATCCCTCGATCCGGTCGAAGCCGATCTCCTCGATCTCGGTGTACGCCACCACCACGATCAGGTCGTGGCGTCCATCCCCGTCCAGGTCGGCCGGGATCACGACGGCCGGCGGTCCTGGCAGGTCGAGGCGAACCAGACGCAGAGCCAGCTCCTGCGACCGGGCCAGCGATGGCGACGGCGCGAGGAGCAGCGCGGCGGCGAGAATCGTGCCGAGAATGGCACGCATCATGCGGACGGGTAGCTGATTTCGACCCTCATCGCGGGCTCCTGCCGCCGTCGATCCCGCGGCGGTCTGGTCACGGTCGAGCGGCGTAGAAGCGACGGAGCGGCGATCAGGGGCAGGGCGGGGTGCCCCCCGAGTCGAGTACCGCCCGCGGGTCGGGGAGGATCGACGCGTCCCCGTAGGTACCGGCGCCGCAGGCATTCCGCGCGCGCACCAGGTAGTAACGGCCGTCGCGTGACGGAGGATCGGTCTCGGGGTCCAGAAGCGGCGTTTCGGTCTCGGACGCGGCAAGGCAACTCGCACCGGCATAGCCGGCCTCCGCCCGCAGGACCGAGAGCACGCCGCGAACGATGTCGTAGACGGTCCCCGCGCCGGCCGTGCCCTGCTGTGTGCCCCAGAACAGCTCCGTGCCGACGGCCCGGTCGACCACCACCCCCTGGACCTCCTGCGGCAACGCGAACGCCTGCGGGTCGGCGGGAGCACAGTCGGACAGGTCCGGAATCCCGTCGCCGTCGCCGTCCCCTGCGGTGCAGGCGTTGCCGACGCCGTCGCCGTTGATGTCGGCCTGGTCCGGGTTCACGGTGACCGGGCAGTTGTCGCAAACATCGCCCCGCCCGTCGCGGTCCGCGTCCCCCTGATCCGGGTTCGAAACGGTGGGGCAATTATCGCAGGCGTTTCCGTCCCCATCCGCGTCGGTGTCCTGCTGGGCCGGGTTCGCCGCGAAGCGGCAGTTGTCCGGGACATTTCCGACGCCATCGCCGTCCACGTCAGGCGGCACCGCCTCGAGCGCGCCGATGTCGGCGCGCACCGGTGCGACCCCATCCCCCTCGAGGGGCCGCGGCGAGCCCGCCTGGTCCCGCGTGGGATCTCCGAATGCCGCTCCGGCGTCGCGCAAGGGCGACCCGGCCGCGAGCGTATAGTCTCCCGCGCCCGCGTTGGTGAACGCGGGGGCGACCGAGAGGTTCCCGTTCTGGCCGCTCGGGTCGCCCGGAAACAGGATGTAGTCCCCTCCGACGTTCCCGAAGACATCGTTGTACTCGAGGTCGTAATACGTGCTGCCGAGGAGGATCCCGCCGCCTCCCCCCTCGATGGACGTGTTGCCGGTGATGACGTTGTGGGAGATCTCCAGTGGATCGCAGTAGGCGAGGTAGATCCCGCCGCCTCCCAGCAGTCCCTCGTTCTCGGCAATCGTGTTGTGGCGCAGCATGCCGTTCAGCGGCCCATAGTAGAACGACAGCCCCCCTCCGGCGATCTCCGCGGTATTCCCAACGATGATGTTGTTCGTGATCGTCGGCAGGAACGGCTGCACGAAGGCGGGATCGCCTTCGAAGTAGATCCCCGCGCCGTACTGCGACAGGTTTCCCTCGATCCGGTTCGCGTCGATCTCGACGTCGCTGCGGAGCACGTGGATCCCGCCCCCGACGCGCGCGTTCTGGACCGTCGCCCCGGTGACCGTGAAACCGGTGAAGCGGACGGGGAGGATCTGGTCGACCAGGGTGACGACGCTCAGCCCCGGGTTCCACGAGCCGTCGATGGTGGCGAGCGCGGCGCCTGGGCCGAGCACATCGACCCCTCCCTTGAGGATCAGATTCTCGTGGTAGGTGCCCGGCCGGACCTGGACCACCTCCCCCGGGAACGCGGCGTCGATGGCCGCCTGGATCGAGGCGAATTGCGCCGGGCCGTCATCGTCGACGGTCAGGAACTGATCGCACGGGTCGCCGAGCCCATCGGAGTCCCGATCGGTCTGGGCCGCGTTCACATCGTCGGCGCAGTTGTCGCTGGCGTTGGCGGCGCCATCCCCATCCCGGTCCGGATCGCAGGCGTTCCCCAGCGTGTCGCCGTCCCAGTCCAACTGGCCCGGGTTCGCGAGGCCCGGGCAGTTGTCGACATCCTCGCAGGTGAGGTCGCCGTCCGCGTCGTTGGTGGCGTCGAGGGGACAGACGTCGCAGAGATCGCCGAAGGCGTCGCCATCCGCGTTCTCCTGCGTGGGATTGGCGGTCTCGGGGCAGTTGTCCGCGTCCGCGCAGCTCCCGTCGCTGTCGCCGTCGTTCTGAGCGTCGAGCGGACAGGGGTCGCAGGCGTCTCCGAACTGGTCGCCATCGCCGTTCGCCTGCCCCGGATTGGGCAGGCCGGGACAGTTGTCCACGTCGTCGCACGTCCCGTCCGCGTCCGGATCGTTCGTGGCGTAGAAGGGACAGGGGTCGCAGGCGTTCCCCGTGCTGTCCATGTCGGTGTCCGCCTGATCGAAGTTGGCGAGCCCCAGGCAGTTGTCGAACCCGTCCTGCATGGTGTCACCATCGGCGTCGACGCAGGCTCCCACGTCGGCCGGGACGATCCCCGCGCCCGACAGCGGCGCATGGTAGAGGTTGCACTCCCCCTGGACGAGGCCGTTGTTGGTCCCGAAGAGCGTCCCGTACATGATCGCGCGCGTGTCCGTCGAGTGCCCCAGGCCGACGTTGTGGCCGTACTCGTGCATCCAGAGGATCCCTTCCGTGGCTGGATTCCCCTGCCGCACGAGCGCCATGCCGTTGCCGCCGACCCAGGCGCAGCCGATGATGTTCATCCCCGGGCCGCCGCAGTCGAGAATCTGGCGGACCACCTTCACGCGGGAGACCGGGTTGTTCAATACGGTGACCAGCTCCGTGCCGTCGTTGATGATGTCCAGTCCGTCGAAGAAGCTGCCGAAGGTCTGCGGCGAGCCGGACCGCGACAGCGTCACGCAGCAGGAGACGTCGCTGACGAAGTCCTCTCGTCCCGCGCGCACGTTGACGTCCGCCAGGACGGTCTCGAGCCGCGTCGCGTCCATCGGCGAAGGGAGGGACGGATGGTTCGCGAACGACAGGGGGGAGTCGTGCTCGCGGGCCTGGACGTCGAACACCTCGAGGGCGGCGGAGCCCGCTTGACCGGCGCAGGCGGAGGCCGGAGAGGTCGGCGCCGCATCCCCACAGACCGTCCCTGGATGATCGAGCGACCCTGAGGTGGGCTCGGTGGAGCGCTTGCCGCTGACCTGGCCGCCGGCAAGACGCTGGGCGGTAGCCTGCAGGCGTCGCGCCGGCGGGCTGGAGGGTGCAACGGCCGCCACCGTCGCGAGCCGGTCGCGGGCCTCCGGCGAGCCGGAGTTCGCCAGGCCGTGCAGCGCCATCTCCAGGAGGTCCACCTGCATGGCGGCGGGGATCGCGGCGCGCGCCGCCGCCTGGCGCAACACGCCCGCGTCGCCGGCGGGGTCGGTCAGCGCGAGCAGCGCGGCGAGCGCCTGGCGGCCGCCGCGCCGCGCGATGTGGCCGAGCGCCTGTGGCGCCAGGAGGAGTGCGCGGTCTTCCTCCGGGATCGTGAGCGGGGCGGGGGGAGAGGCGAGGAACGCGAGCAGATCGCCGACCGCGTCGCCGCGGTCGAGGTGCGCCAGGAATGCAACCACGTTGTCGCGACGGGGGAAACTCGGGTCGGCGAGCAGGCGCCGCAGCGCCGGGACTGCCGCCTCCCCGAGGACCTCCGCGGCGAGCCGGTCGTCCACCCCGTGGACGTAGGTCGCCAGCATCGCCTGCCGAACCGCTGCCGGCGCGGGGGGATCCACCGCGACGGCCGCCGCCGAGAACGCCGGCGTGAGCAGAAGCGCCAGCGCCAGCCTTCGGGCGACCCTTGCAAGGGGATGCGGCATCGTCTCTCCGGGGAACGGCCGGTATTCTACCGCGAACGCCCGCCTCCCGTCTGCTCGGGCCCGACGGGGCGGCGCGACGCTCAGCGCCCGACCAGTCCCGGTAGCCAAGTGGTGAGCGCCGGGACGTAGGTGATCACGAACACGCCGACGAGCAGGACCAGGAGCATCGGCACGACCGCGCGGTACACCTCGGGAAGCGGCTTGTTGAAACGGTACGCAGCGAGGAACAGGTTCATCCCTACCGGCGGCGTCAGGTAGCCGAGCTCCATGTTGGCGAGGAAGATGATCCCGAGGTGGATCGGGTTGATCCCGAACGCCTCCCCCATCGGCAGGATCAGCGGCACCACCACGACGATCGCCGAGAAGATGTCCATCAGGCAGCCGACGACCAGGAGGAACAGGTTCAGCAGCAGCAGGAAGACGAGCGGCGACTCGATGCTCCCCTTCACCCACTCGACCGCCTTCGCTGGGACCTCGGCATCGACCAGGTAGTTCGTGAAGCCGAGCGCCACGCCGAGAATCAGCAGCACGCCGCCGACGAGGATCCCGCACTCGGTCATCACGCGCCGCACGTCGCCCCGGATCTTGAGATCGCGGTGGACGAAGGTCTGGACGACGAAAGCGTAGCCGGCGGTCAGCGCCGCGGTCTCGACCAGCGTCGCGAAGCCGCCGTAGAGCCCGACCAGGACGACGACCGGGAGCAACAGCTCCCACTTCGCCTCCCAGGCGGCGGCAGCCGCTTCCCGGGGGTCGAATGGCTCCCGCGCCGTCGCCCCCGGTCCTTCCTGGCGGCGTCCCCACCAGGCCGCTAGCGCCAGCATCAGCACCCCCGGGATGAGCCCCCCGAGGAACATGTCATTGATGGGGGTGTGGGCGACGATGCCGTACAGGATCACCGGCAGGCTGGGCGGGAAGAGCAGTCCCAGCGAGCCGCCCGCGGTGAGCAGTCCCAGCGACGACCTCTCCGAGTAGTGCGCCCGCAGCAGGACCGGCATCAGAAGCCCGCCGAGCGCCAGGATGGTGACCCCGGAGGCGCCGGTGAACGAGGTGAAGAAGGCGCAGACGAGGACCGTCACCAGCGCCGGCCCTCCGCGCACCCATCCCGCGATCGACTGGAACATCCGCACCAGCCGCTTCGAGGCGCCCCCCTCGGCCAGGAAGTACCCCGCCAGCGTGAACAGCGGGATCGTCGGCAGCGTCGGCGAGACGACGAGCCGGTAGGTCTCGACCGGGATCGCGGCGATTGGGACCTCCGCCCCCCAGAACAGGATGAGCGCGGCGCCGCCGAGCGCCGTGAAAACAGGCGCGCCGAGGAGCGTCGCAGCCAGCAGGCAGGCGAGCGCCGCCGGCACCAGGGTGGCGGGCGGCAGCGGCTGGTACACGCCGAAGGCGACCAGGGCGGCGGCGAGGGCGGCCGCCGCCCCCCTACCAGCCCACCCGTCGGACGCGTGCCACAGCAGCCGCAGCGCCACCAGGCCGAACCCGATCGGGAGCAGGAGCTGGGCCACCCAGACCGGGATCTCACCGATGAGGGTCTTGCCTCCGGCCCGCTCCGAGAGCACCAGCTGCACGCTCGCCAGGCAGAGCAGCAGGGTGACGGCGCCTGCCACCCCGGCGGTGAACAGGGCCGCGGCGGTGCGCAGGCGTCCGGGAAGGAACTGCGCCCCGGTCGAGAGCGCCAGCAGCCTCCCTTCGCGGGCAGCGATGGCGCCGCCCAAAAGACCCACCGCGAGCGTCAGGTGCTGCACGAGGGTGTTCGAGCCGGGGAACCCGACACCGATGATCGGGCGGAGCAGCAGATCGGAGAGCGGCAGCAGCGCCATGAACGCAAGCGCGAGGCTCACGACCGTGTCCTCGCCGCGGTGCGCCAGGCGCGCAACCCCTTCGGCGCTTTCCCGCAGCGGGCCGAGCCCGGTCCCGGCGAGGATCTCCCGCCGCATTCAGCGCTCCAGGCGCATCAGCGCGGGGCGCCCTTGCCGGCGGGTGCGGACGCGCGGTAGGCGTCGCGCAGGCGCTTCACCTCGTCAAACGTCTCCGCCGGAATGAGCGTGCCGCGGATCTTCGGGTAGATCCCCTCCGCCTCCCGCGTCCAGGCGGCCTCGATCTCGGGCGACGCCGCGTGGACGGTGAGGCCGCGCTCCTGCATCGCCGCAATCGCCTTGTCGTTGGCCGCGCGGATGTCCACCTTCAGCCGCTCCCCCGCCTCCGCCGCCGCCCGCCGCATGGCGTTCTGCGTCTCCACCGGGATCTTGTCCCACGTCTTCTTGTGGATCACCGTGGCGCCGAGGAGCGGTGCCCACTTCAGATCGAGCATGTGCTTCGCGAGCCCGAACCACTGCGACGAGAGGGCGAGCAGCGGCGTCGTGTCGAACGCGTTGATCAGCCCCGTCTGGAGTCCGGTGAGGATGTCGGTGGAGGAAAGCGGCACCGGCTGGTACCCCGCCGCCTTCCACATGTCGATCGCCTGGTTGTCTCCAGCCCACACGAACAGCTTCAGCTTCTTCATGTCCGCGGGGGTGCTGAACGGCTGCTTCGCGAAGAACATCACCCACCCCGCATCCCCCCAGTTGAGGACGACGAACCCCTTCTCCTCGAGCCGCCGTTCGAGCACCGGGCGGATCTGCTCGCGGACCGCATCGACCTCGTCCCAGGAGCGGAACATCATCGGGATCTGGAGCGCCGAGACCGCCGTGTCGATGTCGGCGAGACCGACGGCGGTGAGCGCCGCGGCCTGGATCTGCCCAACCCGCATCTTGCGGACCAGGTCCGGCTCGTCTCCGAGCACACCGCCGGGGTAGATGCGCAGGGTCACGCCGCCCCCCGGGGCCTGGCGCCACTTTTCCCCCATCGTCTTGAAGATCTGGTGCCAGGAGGAGCCGTCCGGCGCGAGCGTTCCCATCTTGATGAGAATCGGCTCCGCGGCGCCCGCCGGCGAGGCGATCCCCGCGAGCAGCAACAGCACCACGCCAAGTAGCCCCTGACGACCGCGAATCGCTCGCACCCTCAGACCTCCTCGCAGCACGCTGCGGGCCGCTTACTCGGCGAACAGCAGGTCAGCCCGCGCGAGCAACCAGCGCGCTCGCTGCTGCAGCACCGTGTTCGCCAGGCGCCATTCCGGGCGCTGGTTCGGGTCGATCGCCAACCCCTTCTCGAGCAGCGACACGAACTCGGCCCTGTCCTGGTTGCGTACCGAGACCGCTTCCGCGAGCGCCACGTACGGCCCCACGCGCTCACCCGCCGATAGCTCCGCGGCGCGGCGGAAGTGCTCGCGTGCCCGCGCTACCGATCCTCCCATCGCGTCGGAACGCGAACCATCCAGGGTGATCAAGAGCTCGTAGATCGCGCCATGATCATACGCCTCCTCGAGCATCAGCGCGCGCCGCAACAGCGCCTCCACGACCGGCAGATCCGCGAACAGCTCCGGGTCGTCCTTGCCGAGCGAGATGGCCCCGCCCCACGCCGCCGCCGTCCAGTACAGAAGAGGCACGTCCTTGGGGGTCGCCAGCGCGACGGCGTCCGCCGCCGAGCCGTGCAGCGCCGCATCGAACCCGGCGTGCCGGGCCTCGAGGCCGCGCAGGCCGTAGGCGCGCGCGCGCAGGTAGAGGCGCCGCGCCCGCACCCGCAACTCGGCCGCGCGGGCGAGGTCCGCGTCCTCGACCCGGTCGGCGTCCTGCTGCACGAAGGCGTAGGCGTACTGGGTGAAGCCGCTGGCGGCGGCGAGGAGCAGCCCCTGGTGCTCCGGCGTCTGCTCGAGCAGTCCTTCGATGAGCTTGAGCCCGAATGGCACCGCCTCGCGTACCAGCTCCGGATCCTCGTCGGACGCGTACGTCGTCCCCGACTCGGCCAGCGCGTCGCCCAGCTTGCCGATCGCGAACTTCTTGATCGAGCAGGCGGCGTTGGTCAGGAGGAGGAGCGCGAGGACCGCAACCGGAAGGGGACGCATGAGGGGTTGTGTTATGGCGGACACGGAGAACGTTGTCAACCGCCAGGCGATCGCCGCTCACGTAGCGGGATCTGTTCCGGCGTCTGCGTCGCCGGCACGACGCAGTGCCGCGGGGCACTCCCCCCACTGGAGCTTTCCGCGCAGCTCCGCGGCGCGCCACCGGGGATCTGTGAAAGTGTTCACAACGATCCTCCGGCCCCGGTTGATCCGGGTGCATCCACATTTCAATTGACAGGCCGCCCACCTCGCCGTATACACGGGCGTGCATTTCGGCGTGATCGGCTCGTGAATCCAACCTTCTCGCGCTCTCATCGGTTCGTCGCCTCCGGATCTGGCGCCTCCGCTGGCTCCGGGTGCGTTCCCTTCGAAAAAAGTGCCTTCTGCGAGCCAGGGGGGAGATCCGTCTCCCGTCCTCGACCCGCAATGTCGGTCTGGGAGAGGCGGCGGCCGCGGCGTTGCGGGCGTCAGGCTTAGAAGGGGGCAGCCTGGCGACCGGTCCGCGGTCCGTCGAAGGGTGGTATCCGCCCCGAGCTTTCAAGGAGGAGTGTCCAGATGGGTAATGCGTCCACGACGGTGCGGAAGTTCCCGGTGTGGTGCCTCGCGATGCTGCTCGCCGCGGGGGTCGTCGCCGTGCTCGGTGGTTCCACCGCGCTGGCGGCCGGCAAGGGGATCGTCGAGGTGCCGGGAGGGGTCGTGACGGAGGGGCTGACGGTCGATCAACATTTCGATCGACAGATCGAGCTGAGCGGCCGGTTGCTCGACGAGTTGCCCCGGGGAGTCAAACTGCCGCAGGTGAAGATCGTCCTGACGCCGGAGGAGGTCGCCGCGATCGACGAGGCGGACAAGTCGTCGAGCCCGCTCAAGATCGGTCTGGTCAAGGCGATGACGCCGGCGATCGAGGTGTTCGGCCTCGACGGTGGCGCGGCGGATCGGCCACGGCAGGGGACGAGCGGCCTGGCGCTCCCCGTCCGGGACGGCGGGTACGCCTGGGCGGTGGCGGTGTCCGCCGAGGGGGCGGGGGCGATCCGGCTCCACCTCGAGAACATGGCGCTGCCGAGAGGGGCAGAGCTTTACGTCTACAGCCGCAGCGGCGAGGCCTACGGCCCGTTCACCGGCACGGGGCCTGACCGAACTGGCGAGTTCTGGCTGCCGACGGTGTTCGGCAAGGAGGCGATCCTGCAACTGCGCATCGCCGGCCCCGTCGCGGAGGCGTCGCTGCGCGAGGTGTCGCTGAAGGTCGCGGAGGTGGGGATCATCACCGAGAGGATGGTCGGTGGCCTGGCTCCGGTGATCGAGGCCGCCTTCTGCGGCAACCCGACCTGCATCGTGGACGCGTCGTGCTACAGCGCCGCGAACTCGATCAGGGACGCCTACGCCAAGATGGAGTGGATCGCCGGCGCCTTCATCTACACCTGCACGGCGGGAGCGCTCAACGACACCGGTAGTGTGGGCAGTGCCCCGTACTATGCCCTGACCGCCAACCACTGCCTCAGCAAGGCGAATACCGCGAAGAACGTCGCCTTCTACTGGCGGTTCAGGACCTCCTCCTGCAACGGTTCCTGCCCGAGCAACAGCGGTTGGCCGTACAAGACCACCGGGTCGTCGGTGGCCGCGACGAATCGCAGGGGAGACTTCACGCTGCTGAAGTTGAACTCGGCCCCGCCGGCGGGCACCACCCTGCTCGGCTTCACCAACGCCGCGGTTGCCAACTCGAACGGCGTGGCACTGCACCGCGTCAGCAACCCGAACTTCGGGCCGCAGGTATACAACGAGCAGACGGTGAGCACCTCGGCGCCTACCTGCAGTGGCTGGCCTCGAGGCGAGCGAATCTACAGCCGCGACACCCTCGGCGGCACCGACGGCGGCAGCAGCGGCTCGCCGGTCGTCAACACCTCCGATCTCGTCGTCGGCCAGCTCAGCGGCGGCTGCGGGACGAATGTGAACGACCCCTGCGACGCCGTCAACAACGCGACGGTCGACGGTGCGCTCGCCTACTACTGGGCGACCGTGCAGCCCATCATCAACCCGTAGCGGAGGGATCTGGGACGCACGGCTTCGGGCGCGACCCACCGCGAAGCAACCAAACCCCGGCCCCGCAGAAGCGGTGCCGGGGTTTTTTTCTTGCAGTGATCAGCCTCCCCCTACTCCGCTTTCCGGCTCCGGTAGAAACGGACCTCGGCCCTCTCGAGCGTCGCCAACCCCTCCTTGATGTCGCCGTCGATCAGCGCGAGGAACGCTTCGACCTTCTCGCGCACGTCCACGATCTCGACGACGATTGGCAGGTCGAGGGAGAGGCGCTCGATCTTGGAGGTGTGGAGGCGGCTGTGCGCTCCGTATCCCATCATCCCGCGCAGCACGGTCGCCCCGGCGAGCCCTTGCTCGCGAGCCTTGAGGACGATCCACTCGTGCAGCGGCCTGCCGGAGTGGCGATCGCTCTCCCCGAGGAAGATGCGCAGGAGGCAGCCGTCCTGCGGGATGGTCATTCGATCACCTCCAGATCCACTGCGCCGCGGCCCGGCCCAGCCAGACCGCGCCGAGAGCGAACAGGAGGTGGGCGAGGACATTCGCGAGCCCGCGCGGCCAGTCCGCCTCGCGCAGGAGATTCAACGTCTCATTGCCGAACGCCGAGAAGGTGGTGAAGCCGCCCAGAACTCCCACCACGATGAAGGCGCGCTTCTCCGGAGAGAGCACCGCACGGGCGTCCGCGAGCTCGGAGAGCCCGCCGATGAGGAAGCAGCCGAGGATGTTGACCGCCAGGGTGCCGTAGGGAAAGGTCCCTCGGGTCAGATCCTGAACCAGACCGCCCAGGAGGTAGCGGGCGATCGATCCGACGAAACCACCCATCCCGACCAGCAGCGCCTTCGTCACGACTCCCCATCTCCGTTGCCGTCGAGGGGCGCGAGCTCGTGCCCCTCGCCCTGACGCCGGCGACTATACCCGCTTCTCGGTCGAGTCGTGGCGCGACCCTCACCCGCCTGCGGCCGGAACCAGGCGGCGCAGCTCGTCGAGCCAGCCGAAGACCAGCGTGACCGACGCCCCGGCGGAGTTCGTCTGGTTGCGCGGCGGCGACAGGAGCAGGAAGCGCTTGCCGTCGGGAGCGAACAGGAAGTTCGTGCCCGCCAGATCCACCTGGAACCCCACGTCGAAGAGCCGCCTGGGTTTGCCGGACCGCAAACCGTCGCCATTGGCCTCGATCGACACGCTGAAGACCGTCCGGCCGTCGCAGTAGGCGAGTTCGCGGCCGTCGGGGGACCAGCGCACGAGCCCCCCGCCCCCGGAGGAGATCTGCCACTTTCCTCCCGGGCCCTGGAACGGACGGACGAAGACCTCGAACTGGCCGGTCTCGTCCGAGACGTAGGCGATGTAGCGACCATCGGGGGAGAAGATCCCGCCTGCCTCGAGCCCTGTGGTCTGCACGAGCGGAGTCACCCCGGAGTCCGCCCCCGTCCGGAGCTGCATGAGGTCCCAGCCGCCGGTCGGGTCGCGTTCCATGAGCAGGAGCGTCCCGCCATCACGCGACAACGACGTCGGGAACTGCGGCTTCGCGCTGGTCGTGAGCCGGGTCGTCTGGCCCGTACCGTCGGTGCGCAGCCTGAACAGGTTCGGCACTCCCCCGTCCCGCGTCGAGGAGAAGGTGATCTCTGCTCCGTCCGCGCTCCAGACCGGATAGGAGTTCTCCGCGCCGTCGAAGGTCAGGCGCGAGAGAGTGCCGCGCTCGATCTCATAGACCCACAGATCCGTGCCGGCGCCGGTCTCGATCGCCACCGCCACTCGGTCCCCCTGCGGCGAGATCGCGGGGGACGAGAACGCGCCCGGCTTGATCCCGACTGGGGTCCGTTGCCCCTCCCGGTCCATCCAGACCATCTCCTGGTCCCCGCGGAACGGCGTGCCGATCCGGTAGGCGAGGAGCCCACTGGGGGAGAGATCGTACTGCGCGCTGCCATCGCTGACCTCCTGACCACCGGTGGACGAGAGCACGTTCTCGAGCACCGGTCTGGGCGGGCCGGTCACCTCCAGGCGGGCGGGCGAGAACGGGGCGGCCTGGAGCGTCCCTTCGCGGATGTAGAGGAGGTGGCCGCTGGAAGCGTAGCGCGGGAACGCGCCCCCCTCGACCAGTGTCTTTCGCTCGCCGGTGCCGAGGGAGACGATGTCGATTCGCCCCGTGTCGTAGGCCTTGCTCTGGATCTGCACCGCGTACATCACGCTCTTGCCGTCGGGGAGAAAGTGCGGCCAGCGGTGCGTCCGCTCCTTCCGGCTCGCGTCGAGGGAGGTGAGCGACTGGGGGACCCCTCCGCCAGCCGGCACGCTCATGAGGCCGGTCTCGAGCCCCGGGGAAAAGACGATCGTCCCGTCCGCGCCCCACGTCGCGCCACGGGCAAGGAGGGCGCTGCCGACGTCGCAGATCGAGAGCGGCGGCGTGCCGCCGTCGAGGTCGACCTTCCGCAGCTTCGACCCGGCGAAGAACCCGACCGAACGACCGTCGGGCGAGAAGAAGGGACCGAATGCCCCGTCGGTCCCCGCGAGCGGGATGGAGTCGAGACGGTCGAGCCGTCGCAGGTGGAGCTGCGACTTCTCTCCCTCCCCTGCCAGGTAGACAAGGGTGCGCCCGTCGGGAGAAACGAGGACCCCCGTGCCCAGCTCTCGCGGGATCTCCCCCTTCGCGGCGAGCTGCACCTCGAGGCGCAAGAGCGGGCCGGGGCGCGGGACGAGCGCGCCACCCCGCCAGAGCGCCGCGCCGGCGACCGCCGCGAGGAGGCCGGTCAGCGCCCAGGGGAGCCAGCGCAGCCTCGCCGGCACCGCGGCGACAGCGGCGGGCGCACTCGCCTCGGTCGTGCCCTGCGGATCGGCGAGATACTCCTGCAACGCGAGTCGCGCTTCGCCGATCGCCTGCAACCGCTTGCGCGGGTCCTTCTGAAGGCAGCGCCGCAGCAGGCGGCGCAGCGACTCCGGGGTCGAGGCGGGCAGGCTCTCCCACTCGGGTTCCACGCGCAGGACGGCGGCCAGCGTGTCGGAGACGCTCTCGCCGTGGAACGGCCGCCGCCCGGCGAGCATCTCGTGCAGCACACAGCCGAATCCCCAGATATCGGCGCGGCGATCGACCCGGCGGCCGTGGATCTGTTCCGGGGACATGTACGCCGCGGTCCCCAGGATCACCCCGACGGCCGTGCCGAGCGACGTGATCGTCGGCGACAGCGAGGCATCCCCCGACCCCAGCTCCGGGTCGAGCGCCTTGGCGAGGCCGAAGTCGAGCACCTTCGCGTTGCCGTCGGGGGAGACCTGGATGTTGGCCGGCTTGAGGTCGCGGTGGATCACCCCGCTCTCGTGCGCGGCCTCGAGCGCCTCAGCCACCTGCAGCGCAATCGTCGCCGCCGCCTCGGGGGGGATGGGACCGCGCTCCAGACGCTGCGCCAGATCCTCGCCGGCGAGCAGCTCCATGGCGAGGAAGTGGATCCCCTGATCCGCGTGCAGCCCGTAGATGGTGGCGATGCCGGGGTGGTTCAAGGACGCCAGGACGCGCGCCTCGCGCTCGAACCTGGCGAGGCGATCCGCATCGACCGCCACCGCCTCGGGGAGAATCTTGATGGCAATCTCGCGCCCGAGCGTCGTGTCGACGGCGCGCCACACGACCCCCATCCCCCCCTCGCCGATCTTGGCGACGAGGCGGTACTGCGCAAGCCTCTGGTCCGGGGCGAGGGACATCGCGTTCTCCTGGCTCGACGGTGGAGTCCCTCACCCGGCCCCGCGAGGGGCCGGGCGTCTCCGGGTCTAGTACCCCGCGACCGGCATGATCGTCGCGACCTTCAGGTCCGCCATGGTCTCGAACTGCCGCTGTAGCTGCATGAACTGGACCGCGATCACCGGCGACAGCTCTTTGCTCATCCGCTCGAAGTAGGTCTTGCGGAGCGCATTCCGCTGATCGTCGAGCGCGATCGTGCGGGTCGCGAGATCGGTCGCCTTCGCGGCAGTCAACTCCTTGTGGACCGCCAGATACTCCTTCAGCAGCGCCAGGCGCGCCTCACTGAGCTTCTTCAACTCCGCGTCGTACTCGGCCTTGATGGCGGCGAACGGCTTCGCTTGCTTGGCATCGAGCTGGATGATCGCCTGCATCGCCGCGTCCCGGCGCGCGGTGATATCTCCCCGCACGACGGTCAGGGTCTCCTCCAGTTGCTTTGCGGTTTCCTGCGCTCCTACCAGGACGGGACAAGCGAGGGCGGCGGCAAGCGACAGCGACAAGAGCCCGAACCTTCTTGGACGGATCACGATCCACTCCTCTCTGGTGACGATAACGGTGCCGTGAAGGAACCGGGGCCGCGGCGGAGCGGTTCCCGCGCAGTCGATCGCCGCCGGCGGACGGCGCGGCGCCGGCGTGGGCGCACCTGCTGAAGACGATTCCAGGGGTGCGCCACCTATTCTGGCGACACCGATCCGGCAAGTAAAGCCCGGCGGTGCCGGCTCCGGCGACGCCGCCAGGATTCAGAAAGGCGCCGTCTGGCGCCGCGGGTTCGTGCATAATCTGGGCATGATCGAGCGATGGTCCCTCTCCACGCTGCGTCCCCCTCGGCAAGGTCGCTTGCGGCTCCTCCCGGCGGCGAGCGCTGCGCTGCTCCTGCTCCTCCTGGGCGAGGTGAAGGCTGCCGCGGCTCCCCCTGAGCCCGCGGCTGGCGTGGTGGATGTGGCGCCTCCTCCGGCCCCCATCGCCTCGGGGGACCTGGCGCGCGAGACGGTCGTCGCATCGTCCCGGCTGCGCGCTATCGAGACGACCATCCGCCGCAATCGCAGGGTCTCGCCGCAGGAGCGGGAAGTGGCCGCAGCGCTCGAGCGCCTGGAGTCGCTGGAGGCGGAGCTGATCGACGGGGGTCTCGACGAGAAGACGTCGCGGGGATTGGAGGACATCCGGCGCGCCTGGCTGCTCGGCGAGGAGCACCTGCACGTGCTCGAGGAGACGCTGGCCGGCGGGACCCGGGATCTGGGGGTGGTCGAGCAGGAGCTCGCCCTGCTGCGCCAGCGGTGGCAGGAAACCGAGGCCAGCTACGCAGCCGACCCGAGGCTCGCCCCGCTCGTGGCGCAGGTCCGCAAGATCCTCGCGGGGATCGACCTCGCCGAGGGGAACCTGCGAGAACCCCTCGACCGCCTGCTCACCCTGCAGGGTCGGATCGGAGAAGGATACCTGCGGGTTGCCGAGGCGCTGGACGACATCGACGGCGCGTCGGAGGAGCAGCGGAACACCCTGCTGCGCCTCGACGGTCCCCCTCTTTGGAAAGGGCTCGGGCCGCCCTCCAACGAGAGTCGCCCGCGCTGGGAAGTGCGCCGAAAGTCGCTCAGCGTGTTCGTGCGGGCCTACCCTCGCCGCATCCTGCTCCAGGGCTTGCTCCTGGCGGCCATGATCTGGCTGCTCTTCGTCATGCGGAGGAGAATCCCGGAGGCCGTGGCTCGCGAAGCCGGCCAGCCTGAGTTCGAACGCGGGTCTCTCGCGGCGCGCTCCCACCCGATCGCCACCGCGCTGGTCGCGGTCCTGCCGCTGACCTCCCTGCTCTACCCGCGGGCGCCGAGCCCGGTCTACTCCCTGGCGTTCCTCGTCTCCCTGATTCCGATGGGGATCCTGGCGAAGAAGCTGTTCGGCCGGCTCGCCCTCGCGGCGTTCTATGGATTCGCGCTGATCTGTCTCGTCGATCGCGTCGCCGAGGTGCTGGCGCTCGACGCGCGTACCCATCGCCTCATACTGCTCGGGGAAGGGGTGGCCGCCATCCCGATCCTGGCAGCACTGCTGCCCTCCGCGTTTCCCTTCTCGCCGCGACGGTCGCACCTCCGCACGGCCGCGGTGAAGGGATGCTCGCGGCTCGCGTTGCTCAGCTTCGCAGTCGCGGTCGTCGCGAATGTCGTGGGGAACGTCACGCTGGCCGAGCACCTGACCGACGGAACGATCACCGCAACCTACATCGCGCTGGGGCTCCAGGTCGCCCTGCTCGTGGGGGTTGGGGCGTGGAGGACGATTCTCGGCAGCGACCTGGGCGCGCGGCTGCGGATGGTCCGGCTGCACGCGCCGCTCCTGGAGCGCCGGGGGGAGGCCGTCGCGGTGGTCGCGGTCTGGGGCATCTGGCTGATCTCGGCCGCCAATGCCTTCGGCTGGCTCGGCCCGCTCGCGCAGGGGACCGGCCGCTTCCTGAGCACCCCCTGGCCGCTCGGGTTCACGAGCTTGCGACCCTCGACGCTCCTGCTCTTCATCGGAACCGTGGCGGTCGCGACGATGCTGACTCGGCTTCTGCAGTTCGCGCTCGAGGAGGACGTACTGCCTCGTCTCGACCTGGCTCAGGGCATGGCAGCGACGATCTCGATGCTGGTGCGGTACACGCTGCTCTCCGCCGGGTTCGTGCTCGCCCTCATGGTCGCGGGCGTCGACCTAAACCGCTTCACGATCCTGGCCGGCGCCCTCGGGGTCGGGGTCGGCTTCGGTCTGCAGAATCTGGTGAACCACTTCACATCCGGCCTCATCCTCGCCTTCGAGCGGCCGATCCGGGTCGGCGACACCATCGAGATTGGCCCGGTGCTGGGGGAGGTGCGGACGATTGGCGCGCGGGCGAGCACGATCCGGACGTTCGACGGGGCCGAGGTGATGATACCGAACGGGAACCTGGTCTCGACGGACGTGGTCAACTGGACGCTGAGCGATCGGCTGCGAAGAATCGAGGTGAAGGTCCCAGTTGCCTATGGCACGGACCCGCAACGCGTGATGGAGCTTCTCGTCGCGACGGCATCGTCCCACCCGAAGGCGCTGAGCCATCCGGAACCGCAGGCGCTGTTCCGCGGCTTTGGGGACAGCTCGCTCGACTTTCTGCTGCGCTTCTGGACCGCTGATTTCGAGAACTGGCTACGGGTGCAGAGCGACGTCACGTTGCAGATGCACGCCGCGCTCGGTGCCGCGCGGATCAGCATCCCCTTCCCGCAGCGAGACGTGCACCTCCACCCGGGCACGCCGGGCGCAGCGACCGACCTCTTGCCGCCCCCGGTCGAAACGCGCTGAGCGTGGGGACGGGACCGGGGGTGCCGGCGGGCCCGGCCGTCTACTGACTGTTCGCATCGCGTCCAGGATTCCTGTACATCCGCGAGCCCCCCTCCCCCCGAATCCCTTGTCCCACCACGGACCTTCTCCTGGCACGGACCTCGCTTCCACCGTCCTCAGCCGGGGTGGCCTGCCGCCGCCCCGGCTCACGGAGGAGAGGGAACAATGACCGCCGCGCGAGTCACCGCTTGCTGCATTCTGGGCATCGCCGCGCTGCTGTTCGTCGCGGGCGCGGCGGCGGAGCAAGGTGGACGCACCGACGCCTCCGCTGGGCCGAACGAACAGCTCGCCACTCGGGTAGAGAAAGCGATCGGCGCCGACACCGCGCTCACCGCCGCGCGGATCGAGGCCGAGGTCAGCGGAGGCGTCGTGGCGCTACGCGGCAGCGTTTCCTCCGCGCAGGCGCGAGTCGAGGCGGTGCGCATCGCCCGTTCGGTTTCCGGAGTGCGCGCGGTTCGCGACGAGTTGCGGGTGGCCGCAGCGCAGGACAGGACCAAGCCCACGAGATTCTGAAAGCGCTTCCCCCACGGGGCCGAGCTCTCGTACCCCCACTACGGAGTTCGGCCCCGTTTTTTTCCCCCCGGCTCTGGTCCACAATGGGCGCCGTCGTCTCCCCCGGAGAGCGCCCGATGGCCGACCAGAAGCGTCCCACGATCTACCTCGTCGACGGGACCTCCAACCTGTTCCGCGCCTACTTCGCGATCCGCGGCGGGATGACGAGCGCCGACGGGCTCCCGACGAACGCGATCTACGGCTTCACCCAGATCCTCCGGCGCCTGCTGACCGACGAGTCGCCCGACTTCATCGCGGTCGCCTTCGACACCAAGGAGCCGACCTTCCGCCACCTGAAGTTCGACCAGTACAAGGCCCAGCGCCCCGAGCCTCCCGAGGACCTGGTGCCGCAGTTCGCGTTCGCTCCCAAGGTCTGCCGCGCGCTCGGCATCCCGGCGCTCGAGCTCCCCGGGTTCGAGGCCGACGACATCCTCGGCACGCTGGCGACGAAGGCCCACGCCGCGGGATTCGATTCCATGATCGTCGCCTCCGACAAGGACCTCATGCAGATCGTCGGCGACGGCGTCCGGATGATGCTGCCGCACAAGGACGACCTCGTGCTCGACGCCGCGGGGGTGAAGGAGTTCTTCGGCGTGCGCCCGGATCAGGTGGCCGACGTACTCGCGCTCTGGGGGGACGCCTCCGACAACATCCCGGGAGTGAGCGGGATTGGGGAGAAGGGAGCGAAGCAGATCATCGCGGAGTTCGGCGATCTCGAGACCGCGATCGCGCGGGCGGGGGAGATCTCCCGCCGCTCCTACCGCGACAACCTCGTCGCCGAGGCCGATCAGGCCCGCTTCAGCAGGGAGCTCGCGACGATCGCCCGGGACGCCCCCATTGCCTTCGACCCCGACGCCCTCCGCCGTCAGCCGCCCGACCGCCCCACGGCGTACGCGCTGTTCCAGCAACTCGGGTTCCAGTCGCTCCTCGCCGAGTACCTGCCGGCCGCGGCCGAGGCGACGGCGGAGTATCGCGCCGTCCTCACCGAGGAAGACCTGGCGGCGCTGGCGGCCGGACTGGCGCGCGCCGGGCGCTTCGCGGTCGACACGGAAACCACCTCGATCGATCCCCTGCGCGGCGAGCTGGTCGGGATCTCGTTCGCGTGGGAGGCGGGGCGAGCCTACTACCTGCCGCTCGGGCATCGTTACCTGGGGGCCCCGGCGCAGATCCCGCTCGCCCGCGCCCGCGAGGTCCTCGGGCCGCTGCTTGCCGACCCGGCGCTCGCCAAGGTGGGCCAGAACATCAAGTACGACGTCCTCTCACTCGGTCGCGCGGGGTTCGACGTCCGGGGGATCGCCTTCGACACGATGATCGCGTCGTACCTCATCGATCCCGACGCGCGCCACAACATGGACGACCTGGCGCTCAAGCACCTGAGCCACCGGACCATCCACTACGAGGACGTGGCCGGAAAAGGGGCGAAGCAGGTGACGCTCGACCAGGTCGAGGTCGAGAAGGTGTGCGACTACGCCGCCGAGGACGCGGAGGTGACGTGGCGGCTCTACGAGGTGCTGGACAAGAAACTGGCGGAGGCGGGGCAGGAGCGCCTCTTCCACGACCTCGAGCTGCCGCTCCTGCCGGTGCTGACGCGGATGGAGCGCGCCGGCGTGCGGATCGACGCCGACTACCTGCGCGCCATCTCGCGCGAGTTCCAGGCGGAGCTCGACCGGTTGGAGGCCGAGATCCACGCGCTGGCGGGATCCCCTTTCAACATCCAGTCGCCGGCGCAGCTCGGCGAGGTGTTGTTCGACCGGTTGGGTCTCGCCTCCACGCGCAAGACGCAGAAGACCCGCTCTCGCTCCACGAGCCAGGACACGCTCGAGGACCTGGCCGCCGAGCACGAGCTGCCGCGCAAGGTGCTCGAGTATCGCAGCATCTCGAAGCTGAAATCGACCTACGTTGACACCCTCCCGGCGCTGGTGCACCCCGAGACCGGCCGGGTGCACACCTCGTTCAACCAGACCGTCGCCGCGACCGGCAGGCTGTCCTCCACGGATCCGAACCTGCAGAACATCCCGGTGCGCACCGAGCAGGGGCGACGGATCCGGCGCGCCTTCATCCCCGCGGACGGCTGCCTGCTGCTGACCGCCGACTACTCGCAGGTGGAGCTGCGCATCCTGGCGCACCTCTCCGGCGACCCCGAGCTGCTCGCCGCGTTTCAGCGCGGCGAGGACATCCATCGCGCCACCGCGGCGCGCGTCTTCTCGGTCGCGGCCGAGGCGGTGACCTCCGAGATGCGCGGCCGCGCGAAAGCGGTCAACTTCGGGATCCTGTACGGCATGAGCGCCTCGAGGCTGGCGCGCGAGGAAGGGATGGCGCGCGCCGAGGCGCAGAAGTTCATCGACGGCTACTTCGGCCACTTCCGCCGGATCCTAGAGTACATCGAACGGACCACCGCGGAGGCCGAGCGCACCGGCCGCGTCACGACGCTCTTCGGCCGGGTGCGCTACCTTCCCGACATCAAGAACGCGAACCCGATGCTGCGGCAGGCGGCGGCCCGGGCGGCGGTCAACACGACCATCCAGGGGACGGCCGCCGACCTGATCAAGAAGGCGATGCTCGAGGTCGATCGACGGCTGCGCGACGAGCGGCTCGCCACCCGGATGCTCCTGCAGGTCCACGACGAGCTGGTTCTCGAGGCGCCGGAGCGGGAGCTGGAGGCGGCCCGGCGGCTGGTCGTCGAGTGCATGGAGGGGGTCCACCCGCTGGCGGCTCCGCTGGTCGTGGACACCGGCTCCGGGGCGAACTGGGTCGACGCCAAGGCCTGAACCGGATGGGGGGCCGGAAGCGGCTCGCGGACCGGTTCTGAGCTATACTCCCGGCCCGAACCCCCACGGAACACGATTCTCAGGAACCTGGCATGCTCACGACCTCCGACTTCAAGAAGGGGATCCACGTCCTGATCGACGGCGACCCCTACCAGGTAATGGACTACACCGTGCAGACCCCCTCGGCGCGCGGCTCCGCGACGCTGTTCAAGGCCAAGGTCCGCAACATCCGCACCGACCAGGTCTTCGACAAGACGTTCAAGTCCGGCGAGAAGTTCGACGAGCCGGACCTCGAGACGCGCGAGGTGCAGTTCCTTTACGCCGACGGCGACACGCTGCACTTCATGGACCTGGCGTCGTACGAGCAGTTTGGGATGGCGCGGGATGCCGTCGGGGATCTGGCCCGCTACCTGGTCGATGGCCAGGCTCTCAAGTCGGTCCTGTTCAACGGCGGCGTGATCGGGCTCGACCTCCCGCCATTCCTCGAGATGGAGGTCGTCTCCGTGGACGCGTCGGCGCGCGGCGATACGGCCAGCGGGAAGGTGATGAAGGACGCGCGTCTCGTCACCGGAGCGGAGATCAAGGTCCCGTCGTACCTCGATGCCGGGGAGCGGGTGCTCGTCGATACCCGCACCGGCGAGTTCGTCAAGCGCGTCAATCGCTGATGCCGAAGACCTTTCAGGATTTCGTCCGTGAGGCCCAGAGCCGCATTCGCGAGATCTCCGCCGAGGATGTGCTCCGCAAGGTGCAACGCGGAGAGCGCCTCGTCGTGCTCGACGTGCGCGAGCCGGATGAGTACCAGCGCGGTCACCTCCCTGGGGCGATCTCCATCCCGCGCGGGGTGATCGAGGGGCAGGCACCCCAGTTGCTGCGCGACCCGGGTGCCGAGATGGTCGTCTACTGCGCCTCCGGGATGCGCTCCGCCCTCGCCGCCGACACCCTCCAGCAGATGGGATACGGCAACCTCCACTCCATGGCCGGCGGTTTCCGTGACTGGTCCCAGATTGGCGGCCCGGTCGACCGGTAGCGGCAGCTGCCTCCCGACAATCCACTAAATCATTAATAATCAATATTTAATGCGTCTATTAATTTATGAGAATATAACTATACAATAGTCGCGGATCCTGTTGTTTTTTCACCCCTGGGACGTAGATTCTGTGTCGGAGAGGAATGCCTCGATGACACCCGCGACGGCGGAATCCGCCACCCGTCCAGCGCCGACAACCAGGCGGCCGGTCCGTCTCCTTCTCGCGGTCTGCCTGCTGACGAGCGCCTGTGCCGCCGACGCCCGGCTGCTGAACCGCCCCAATGCCGTCGCCGTCGCGCGCGATGGCTCGCTGCTGGTAGTGGACAAGAACCACTACCGCGTGGCGCGGCTCGACCCGGCCGGGAAGTTCCTCGGGGAGTTCGGCGGACTCGGCCATTCCCCCGGCAGCCTCCCTGCCCCCTACGACATCGCGCTCGGTCCCACGGGGGAGATCTATCTGTGCGACCGCGAGTATGCCCCGGGCGGCGCGTTCAAGGACCACGACGGCGTGAAGGTCTTCGCGGCCGACGGCCAACCGCTGCGCGAGATTGGGGCACAGGACTACAAGGAGGGGGAATCGAACAACGGGCCGTACGGTCTCGACGTGGACTCGGACGGAAACGTGTACGTCGCGGACTATCACCGGGACCGCATCCGACAGTTCGATCACCGCGGCAGCCTGGTCCGGACGATCGGCCACCCCGGCTCAGGGCCGGGGGAGCTCGGCGGGCCGAACGACGTCGCGGTCGACGAGGCGCGCGGGATCATCTATGTGCTCGAATCGGTGAACTCGCGGGTGCAGAGCTTCACGCTCGACGGGGCGCCGCTCGCCCGCTTCGGACGGTTCGGAAGCGAGAACGACGCGCTCTCCTACCCGCAGTACCTCGACCTCGACTCCGAGGGGAACCTCTACATCAGCGACATGGGGAATCGCTGCATCAAGAAGTTCTCGCCCCGTGGCGACTTCCTGCAAGCATTCTCCCCGCCGGCGGCGGCCGGCGCCGACTCACAGCTCATGGGCGTGACCGTGCGCCCGCCCTCCAGGCCCGGAGGCGCCGTCCAGGTCCTCGCCGTCGATACGCTGAACAACCGGATCCTGGTTTTCGATCCGCTGGCGCGGCTGCAGGCGACCCTCGGGTGAGCCCGCCAACCCCGCCGTCGTCGCCTCCCGCGTCGGTCCCCACGCTCGCGCTGCGGGCCTCGCTGCGACGCGTCCGGGTCAGCAGTTTCGCGAAGATCACCGTCCCGCTGCTCGTCGTCGTCGGCCTGACGGTCGGGATCTCCGGGTACGGGTTCTACCGGCAGAACGACGACCGTCACCGCCTCGAGGCGGCGGAGGAGATGCGGCGGGTGGCGTGGCTCCTCTCCGCGGCGATCGACGCTCGGGCCGTCGGAGAGATCCAGATCCCCACCGACTTCACGAAGCCAGCGTACCAGCGGACCCTCGCGCTGCTGCGGCACGCCTCCACCGACAACGAGATCGCCTGGATCGGCGTCATGCGGGAGGTCGAGGGGAGGATGTCGCTCGTGGTCGACGTCGGCGAGACCGGGGTCGGCTATCCGTTGTTCTACGCCACTCCCGCCCACTTCACCGCGCTGCGGCAGGGGACGGTGGAGCCGGTCTCGTACGCGGACGAGTTCGGCTCCTACGTCGGCGAGGTCGCGCCGATCCGGGGCGCGGACGGCGAGCCGATCGCGATCGTGGAGGTGAGCTACCACCGCGACATGCTGGAGATGTTCTCCCGGCACCAGCGCAACCAGGTGTTCCGCGCCGTCGGGCTGGCAATGGCGATGGCGATGTTCCTGTCCCTGGTCCTCACGGGGGTGGTGGTGCAGCGTCCGCTGCGGCGGCTGCGGCAGGGGGTCGCCGCCTTGAGCCAGGGGGAGTTCGACCACTCTCTCCCCGTGCGCGGCAGTGACGACTTCGCCCAGCTCGCGGACGCCTTCAACCGCATGGCGGGCGACCTGAAGAAGATGTACGGCGGGCTCGAGGGACTCGTGCACGCCCGAACCGAAAGCCTGAGCAACTCGAACGCGGATCTGCAGCGGGCCCTCGACCAGGTGAAGGCCGCGCAGGAACTGCTGCTCCAGTCCGAGAAGATGGCCGCGGTCGGAGAGCTGGTTTCCGGCGTCGCGCACGAGCTGAACAACCCGCTGGCGGGGGTGATGGGGTACTCCCAGCTCTGCCTCGGCAAGACGCAGGACCCGAAACTGCGCGGCTACCTCGAGAAGATCTGCCACGAGTCCGAGCGCGCCGCCCGCATCGTGCGCAACCTGCTGACGTTCTCCCGCAAGACGACCACCGAGCCGCGCCTCATCGACATCAACGAGGCACTGCGGCGCACCGTCGAGCTGCGCGAGTACGATCTGCGGGTCAGCGACGTTGCGGTCGAGTTCGATCTGTCGCCGGAGCCGCTGCGCACGATGGCGGACTTCCACCAGATCCAGCAGGTGTTCCTGAACCTCCTCAACAACGCGGCCCAGGCGATCCGCGGGCACCGCGCGCGAGGCAGGATCCTCTGCCGCACCGAGCGGATGGGGAACCGGCTGCGCATCACCTTCGCGGACGACGGCCCCGGCATCGCGCCGGAGAACCTGCATCGCATCTTCGATCCCTTCTTCACGACCAAGGAGGTCGGTCAGGGGACCGGGCTCGGCCTGAGCATCTGCTTCGGGATCGTGCGGCAGCACAACGGGATCATCCGGGCCGGTAACCGGCCGGAGGGAGGGGCGGAGTTCATCATCGAGCTGCCCGTCGTCCTCGGGGAGCGCAGCGGCGCGGAGCCGCCCGCCGCGGCGCTGCCGACTCCGCGACCTCGGTCGCGCATCCTGGTGGTGGACGACGAGCTGAACGTGCGGGAGATGCTGCGGGACTTCCTGGGCTCCCAGGGGCACGATGTCGATGTCGCCGCGTCGAGCCGCGGGGCGCTCGAGCTGTTGCGGGCGCAGCGCTACGGCGTGATCATCTCCGACATTCGCATGCCCGACATGGCGGGCCCGGCGCTCTGGGAGCAGGTCCATCGTCTCGACGAGCGGCTGGCGCAGCGGATGGTGTTCAGCACCGGAGATGCCGCCAACCCGGAGACGCTGGCCTTCCTGGATCGCGTCGGCAACCCGCACCTGCACAAGCCGTACCGGCTCGAGGATCTCGACCACGTCATCGACGTCGTGCTCGCCCAGCCCACCTGAGCGCCGCCGTCAGGCGGGCGGCAGCTTCAGGAACTCCGCGAGAAGCTGTCGCACCAGCGCCTGATGCTCCGGCTTCGTCAGGTTCAGGCGCCGCTCGTTCATCTGGTTGGTCAGCTCCCCCACCCATGCCTTCCAGCAGGCGGCGCAGGCGTTCGCCATCACCCGAGCCCCGAGTTCGCCTCGAAATGGCGGCGCCGTGAGCCCGTCGGCCGCTGCGCCACAGCGCGTGCACTGGACCGTCGCCATCCCCCGTCCTCCCCGGTCGGTCGCTGGCTGCAGCGACGACCGCCCCCTGAGGGTATCGGAGGCTGGGGGCCGGGGCAAACCCGCCCGATCCGCCACATCGGTAGAATGCGGTCGTGTCCGCCCCTGCCCTTCCCCTCGTCACCTCCCGCGGCGTCCCGCGCGCGCCGTGCGAACGCCTTCGCCTGTTCGCCGACGACGGCGTGCGCTTGAACGCCGAGCGCTGGACTCGCGCCCCCGACGCCGACCCCGCGGTGGCGCTGCTGGTCCTGCCGGGGTTCTGGCGGCGCGCCGCCTCCTCCGGAACGCGCGGCATCTGCCAGCGCCTCGTCGTCCTGGGCGAGGTGACCGCGCTCGACTTCCGCGGCCACGGGGGAAGCCGCGGCCGCTACACCTTCGGGAGGGAGGAGGGGCGGGACCTCGCCGCACTCCTCGATCACGTGCGCCGACGGGGAGCTGAGCGGATCGGCATCGTGGCGCTGTCGATGGGGGGCTGGATCGCGGCCGATCTGCTCGCCAGCGACCCGCAGCGTTATCCGGAGGTCCGCTGTGTCGCGTTCGTGGGCACGCCGGAGGACCCCAACCTGGTGCGCGCGAGGTGGGGGATCGACCTGCTCCCCATGATCACCTTCGGGGATCTGTGGCGGGTGCCCCGCCTGCGGCCGCGTTCGCTGCGCGATCCGCGCCCGCGCACCTCCGAAAACCTGGCGAGGATCCCCCTCCCGGCAGCCTTCCTCCACCATCGCGACGACTGGCTGGTGGGCTTCCGCGACGCGGAGGCGCAGGCGCGTTCGGAGGGGGGACCCCGGACGCTGCTGCCCTTCACGGAGGGAGGCCGCTACCACGCCGACTCCCTTGTCCACTTCCTGCCCGAACCGTTCTTCGCGGCGCTCCTCGCCTTCCTGGGTCCCCACCTCGCTGCCGGGACGGGGCTCGAGGTGGTGCCATGACCCCTCCCTGGCTTCGGCTGGCTCCGGGACGCCTGGGCTTCGTTTCCGCTCCTCTCCGATGCACAGAGGCATCGCCTTCGTCGCGGCGCCTTGCCCAGGCGCCCCTCGCTCAGCCTCGGGCCGACAGGCGGGGTCGTGGCACCATCTCCCGTCGCTTGACCTCGGGGGTGCGGGCGCTACATTCTGTCCAGCCGGAGCGCACGATACCCCACCGTCCTTCGCCCGGGGCCCGGGAGGCGATGGCGCCACCATGACGCCTGTCCACATCTTGATCGTCGATGACGAGCGCGTGATCCGGGAGGTCCTCGCGGAGCACCTCACGGACCTCGGCCACACCTGCACGACGGCAACGAATGCCTTCGACGGGGCCGCTCGGGTTGCCGCGGAGGCCGTCGACCTGGTCCTGAGCGACATCGACATGCCCGGCAAGGACGGGATCGCGATGCTCCAGGAGATCAAGCGCGAGCGGCCGGACGTGGACGTCATCATGGTGACGGGCGTCATCGACACCGACACCGCGCTCAAAGCGATCCGGCTCGGCGCCGCCGACTACGTCACCAAGCCGTTCAACCTCGAGGAGGTCGGCATCACCATCGAGCGCGTGCTCGAGCGCCGGCGGCTGCAGCGCGAGAACCGCGATTACCAGGTGTCGCTGGAGCACAAGGTCGCGGAGCGGACCGAGGAGCTGGAGACCAAGAACCGCGAGGTCGAGAAGCTCTACGCCGATCTGCAGACCGCGTTCGCACAGATCCAGGACACCTATCAGAACACCCTCGAGGCTCTGGTCGCGGCGCTCGACTCCCGCGACACCGAGACCCAGGACCACTCGCTGCGCGTGGCGCGGTTCACCCACCTGCTCGCCGAGCGCCTCGGCGTGCTGGAGCCGGAGCTGAGCCAGATACGCTGGGGCGCGCTGCTCCACGACATCGGCAAGATCGGCATCCCGGACGCCATCCTGCGCAAGCCGGGGAAACTGACGGAGGAGGAGTGGCGGGTGATGCGGCTGCACCCGGAGAAGGGGTTCCGCATCCTCGAGAACATCCCGTTCCTGGCGCGCGCGCGTGACATCGTGCTCCACCATCAGGAGCGCTTCGACGGTCTCGGGTACCCGATGCGGAAGAGCGGCGAGGACATCCCCCTGGGGGCCCGGATCTTCGCGGTCGTGGACACGCTGGACGCGATGACCTCGGACCGGCCGTACCGCAAGGGGCTCCCCTACGAGCGCGCCCGCGACGAGCTGCTGAAGTACGCCGGCAGGCAGTTCGACCCGAGAATCGTGCAGGCCTTCCTGGAGATCCCGGCGGAACGCTGGCTCGACGAGCGCCGCGCGGTGCATGAGCAGGTCCAGCGGAAGCAGCAGAATCGCCTCGCCATCCCGAGCCCCGTGGAAGTCGAGACCGCCGGTTGAGGCACGCGCCCCCGCCTAAACGTCCTGCCAGCGTGTGCCGGCCAAGCCGGGTCGGTCGATGAGAGGCTCCTTCGAACCCGGCGGGGGCGCCGCCGCCCCGGCCCCCACCCCCCGCCCCGAGCCGGCGCGCGACGCGCGGCCGGCGTCCGTGGCGGCGCGACCCATCGCCACGCTGCGCGCCAACGTCGAGAAGGTGATCTGCGGCAAGGAGGAGGTGGTCAAGCTGGCGGTGGTCGCGCTCCTCGCCAAGGGGCACCTGTTGATCGAGGACATCCCCGGGGTGGGAAAGACCACGCTCGCCTCCGCGCTGGCGCGCTCGCTCGGCTGCACCTTCCGGCGCGTGCAGTTCACTTCCGACCTGCTCCCCTCCGACATCCTCGGCGTCACGATCTTCAATCCCGAGTCGCGCGCCTTCGAGTTCAAGCCGGGCCCGGTCTTCACGCACGTCCTGCTGGCGGACGAGATCAACCGCACCACGCCGAAGACACAGTCGGCGCTCCTCGAGGCGATGAGCGAGTTCCGCGTCTCGGTGGACAGCGTCTCGCACGTCCTTCCCGACCCGTTCTTCGTCCTCGCGACGCAGAATCCGGTGGAGCACCACGGCACCTACCCGCTCCCGGACTCGCAGCTCGACCGCTTCCTGATGCGGATCGAGATGGGGTACCCGGACGAGGCGGCGGAGCGGGAGATCGTCACCCGCCAGCGGCTCACCCACCCGGCCGACCAGCTCTCCCCGGTGCTCACTGCGGAGAATGTCGTGGCGCTGCAGCGGCAGGTCCGCGACGTGCGGGTCGATGCCTCGGTCCTCGACTATCTGCTCGCGATCGTCCGCGCCACGCGCACGGCGGAGGCGGTCGAGCTCGGCGTCTCCCCGCGCGGCTCCCTGTCGCTCTATCGCGCCTGTCAGGCCCAGGCGCTGACCGAGGAACGGGATTACGTCCTCCCCGACGACGTGAAGCGGCTGGCGGTGCCGGTCCTCGCTCACCGCCTGATCCTGCGGGGGAGCCTAGCCAGCGCCGCGGGCTCACGCCGTGCCACGGCCCGCAAGGTGATCGAGGAGATTCTCGGGAGGACTCCGGTCCCCGTCTAGCCGATGCCGACCCGTCTCGGCTGGACCCTCCTTGCACTGCTCGGCGGCATCGCCTTCGCGGCGATCAACACCGGCAACAACCTGCTCTACCTGCTGGTCGGGATCGGCCTGGCTGCGCTGCTCGTCTCCGGGTTCGCGGCCGGCAGGGGGATCGCCGGCCTGACCCTCGAGATCTCCCGCCCCGAGGAGATCGTCGCTCGCGAGCCAACCTCCCTCGTGCTCACCGTCCGGCATCCGGGCCGCGGGGAGGCCTCGCCTGCCCTGCGCTGCACGCTCCCCGCCGCGCTCGGCGGCACCGCGCCGTTCTCCCTGCCGCCGGTGCCGGCGGGCGGCTCGCTCGTGCGCTTCATCCCGGTGGTCTTCCCGCGCCGCGGCAGGATCCGGCTGGATCACGTGCGCCTCGAGACGAGCGATCCGTTCGGCCTGGTGACCCGGCGGCGGCGGCTGGGCCGCGAACTCGAGGTGCTCGTCTACCCGTCTCCGTCCGACGCGGAGGCGGCGGACGAGGCGCCGGGGGAGAACAGCAGCGAGCTGATCTCGCGGCGCGTGGGGGAGGGACTGGAGCTCCACCAGATCCGCGCGGCTCGCTCCGATGACGACTCGCGCCACCTCGACTGGCGCGCGACGGCCCGCGTCGGCGAGCTGATGGTGAAGGAGTGCCTCGAGGAAGGGGCGGCGCGCCTGACGATCGTGTTCGATCCGGGTGCGCCGGCCGATTCGCCGGCGGTGCGCGCCCGCTTCGAGGCGCTGGTGTCGCACGCCGCCACGCTGGTGTGGCGCTGCGCCGACGTGCGCAGGCCGCTCCGTTTCATCGCGCCGGAGAGGGAGTTCCGCGATCTCGACCCTCCGGGGGGCCACCGCCCGATCCTCGACTACCTGGCGCAGGTCGATCCGACCTTCGGCCCTGCCCGCCCGCTGGCCCCCGACCTGGACGCAGAGCCGGCGGTGGTCCGGCTGGCGCTCGGGGGCGAGGCGGCCTCGTGATCGCGGCCGCCACCGCGGCGCGTCCGCGCTTCTCCCTGGGCGCGCACGCGGCGCTTGCCACCTCGATCCTGGCTCTGCTCGCGTCCGGAACGCTCGGGCCGCTGCCTGCCGCGATCGTCGCGGCCGTGATCGGCTTGGCGATCTGGCGGGACCACCGAGGCCTCACGCCGACGGCACGCGCGGAGCGCCTCGGGAACTGGGCTGCGCTCGCCTACCTGCTCGGGTTCGGTGCGGACCTGCTCGTCCTGTCGCACGACCTCCTCGGCGCCTCGATCCGGCTGTTGCTGTTCCTGGTCCTGCTGCGCCTGCTCACCACGCGCAGCGACCGCGACCGCCTGCAGATCCTCCTGATCTCGTTCCTCGCGGTGGTCGCCTCGACCGCCGCGACGACGGAGATCTCGTTCTCGCTGCCGCTCGCCCTCTACATCGTCGTGGCGCTCGGGGCGCTCGCCGGCCGCCAGGCCGATCTCGCGGCCGCGGCCGGAGGCAGTGTCCCCATCCCCAGGGCCCCGGCCGTCTGGCCTCTCCTTGGCAGCGCCGGGGCGACGCTGGCCCTGGGGCTCGGGATCTTCTTCCTGATACCGCACATCGGCACCGGCTATTTCCGCGCGGGAGGCAGCATCCGGCAACAGGTCTCGGGGTTCTCCGGCCGCGTGGAGCTGGGGTCGATCAACCGCATCAAGCGGAACCACGAGATCGTCATGCGCGTCCGCTTGAACTCCCCGCTGCCTCCCGGCGGCACCCTGCGCTGGCGCGGGATGACCTTCGACGCGTACGACGGCCGCTCGTGGACCCGCACGCAGGCCTCGATTGCCTGGATGCGGATCGGCACCGGCGGATTTCGCCTTGCCACCCCCACCGGACTGCCGCTGTTCGACTACAGCATCTCGCTCGAACCGCTCGACACCCCGGCGTTGTTCGCCGCGGCCGAGGCGCTGCAAGTGGACAGCCGCGACTTCTTCCACCTCGGCAGCGCCGACGATGGGGCGCTGCAGCTCACCGCGGTGCGGCGCAACCGCATCGACTATGAGGTCCGCTCCGAGCTCACGGACATGCTGCGGCTGAACCGGCGCCTGGATGGGCTCGGGCGTGACTACCCCGCGGCGATCGCCGCGATCTACCTGCCGCTCCCCCCGCTCAACCCGGGGATCCGCGGCGTGGCGGACGAGCTCGCCGCGGGAGCCACCGATCCGCTGGCGATCGCGGAACGGATCGAGCGCGGCCTGAAGGAGCGGTACACCTACACCCTCGACGTGCAGGACGACGGCGTGGCCGATCCGCTGGCCCGTTTCCTGCTGGCGCGCGCGCCCGGGCACTGCGAGTACTTCGCGACGGCGATGGCGGTCCTGCTCCGCGTGCACGGTGTGCCGTCGCGGGTGGTGACCGGTTTCCTGCGCGGCGGCTACTCCGATCTCCACGGCACGCTGCTGGTGCGCCAGAGCGACGCGCATTCGTGGGTCGAGGTCTACTTCCCGGCGCACGGCTGGGTCGCCTTCGACCCGACGCCGCCGCAGCCCGAGGAAGCGGGCGCCTCGTTCTGGGCGCGCTGGGTGCGAGGCCTCGAGCAGGTCGAGATCGCGTGGGACACCTGGGTCATCGGGCTCGACCTGCGGGATCAGTCCGCCATCCTGAGCGCCATCCGCGAGGCGGCGTCGAGCGGGATCGCGGCTGCCGCGGCGTTCGCGCGGGGCGCCATCGGGCTGGCGCCCGGGACGGTCGCGCTCCTGCTGATCGCGCTACTCGGGTCGATCGCCGCCCTCGGGTGGCGGCGGCTGAGGTTTTCGGGGCTCCTCCCTCCCTGGTGGCGACGGCGGCCGGCGCGAGCCAGACTCGACCCGATCCTCGGGATCTACTCCCGCTTCCTCCGCGAGCTCGCCCGCCGCGGCGTGTCGCGCCAGCCGTCCCAGACCCCCCACGAGCTGGCGCGCCTGGCGATCGAGCGCGCCGGGGTCCCTCGCGAAGGGACCGAGCTGACGGATCTCTACTGCCGCGTCCGCTATGGCGGCGCCCACGCCACGGCGCAGGAGCTCGAGCAGGCCGAGGCCCTGCTCTCCAGGATGAGGAAGCGCGCGGGCTGACGGAAGCGCGCTGCGGCTTCAGGCGACCGGCGGCACCTCGCGGCGCGCCAGACGCAGGGTCAGCGTTACCAGGACCGCCGCGGCTGCCAGCAGCACGCCCCACAGGAGCAGCGTCTGCCGCCGCGCCGGTCCGCCGAGACGCGCCCCGAGCGAGCGATCCGGATTGGCAATCAACGGTGCGACGTCGATGCCGACGGCGGCGACGGCCAGGATGACATCGCGCACCCGTTCCAGCTCGTAGCGGGGCGCCGCCTGTCCCTCGGCCCCCATCAAGAGCATGTAGTCTCCCGCCGGGGCGGTCAGGTAGATCTCCGGGAGCGGCACCCGGGCGCTCACTGACCGGAAGGCCAGCGGTGCGTCGTCGGCGTCCTCGATCGTCAGGAGCAGCCGCTCGACGGGCGCCGGGCCGATGTCGATGCCGACCGGCCGTGGATCGCCGATCGGGCGAGTGATCCGGCCGCGGGCGATCGGCCGGCTGTCGCCTTCCGCGACTCGCGCCTCGAGCGTGTAGGCGCGATCGAAATAGGTGGCGTCAGTGTCGAGGAGTATCCGCTCCACGACGAGCGGCGCCACCGGCGGACGCAGATCGTACGTCGAGCGCCCGGCGCCACCGCGCCTGGGGCCGTCCACCGACAGGGCCACGAGGTCGGTCGCCGCCGCGCGGTCGACGAGGTACGGCCACTGGCGCCCGTCGGCGTCAGCGACCCGCAGGTCGGCGAGGTCGGGGCGCAGGACTGCGAGGTCCTCGGGGGTGAGTCGCAGGCGAGACAGACCCTCGGGCGCCTCAGGGACGGTCATCCGCCGCAGGTAGGTGAAGATCCCCGGGTCAAGGGCGGCGCCGGGATGGCGTGCGAAGACGAGCGCCGGCTTGCCGTCGTAATCGGGGTTCAGCCGGATCGCGCCCAGCCCCGCCGGTCTGACGATGGCCGGGTCGTAGAGAAGCGCAGCCGCCTCGGCGCGCTGGCCATTCAGCGGCCGCGCCGGTCCAGGCAGGAGGCCGCTCAGGTCGTAGCGCGGCGGGTGAGCGCGGCCACCGCCGAAGCGGAGGACCGCCCTTCCTGCTCCGCCCGGCGCCGGCGGCAACGCGAAGATCAGCGACGGCTGGCGCACCACGGCGTGGAACGCGAGATCGGCCAGCGGCGGGCTGTCGCCGTCGTCGATCTCGATCCGCAGCCGCTCGCCGCGCGCACCGCGCACCGGCACCTCCTGGACGCCGACCGGCACGAGGCCGGTGACGCGGAAGATGGCGGCGCTCCCGAGCGCGTCAGGGGCGCTTGTCGGCCCCTCGTCCCACACCGTCACAGCGCGATCGAAATTCGCCGTCGAGGTCTCGACCCGCAGCAGGTCGGGCACGAGCCCCGAGGGGCGCTCGAGATCGGCGAGGGTGCGACCGCCGTCGCTCCGGATCGACAGACGCCGGAGCGGCACCGCGATCCGGTCGCCGCGGTCGATCACCCGGGCGCTCTCGAACGCAAACGCCGGCTCGAGCCAGAACGGCTGCTCGGTGTCGAGGATGACCCTGATCCGCCCGCCGCGGAGGTCGGGTAGCGGCAGGCGGGTCTTCTCAGCCGGGCGCGCGCCACCGAGGCGGAATAGGGAGGCTTCCCCGACCAGGGGCGTAACGGCGCCACCCGCGGCGATCGCCTCGATCCGGGCGCGGGCGACGAATTCCGGGTGGCGGATAGTCGTCACGAGGTCCCAGCCGCCCGCGTGCGGCGGACTGTCCGGGAGCGTGAGGTCGAAGGTCTCGTGCCGTAGCGGCGGGCCGTTGTCGCGGCGGACTTCGGTGCGCGTCGTGTCGAGAAGCCGCGGTTCGTAACGCCGCCGCTGTTCGATCGTCCCCGGTGGCGCGGGTCCGGCATCGACCAGGAACGGCACCTCCCCTCCGTCCGCGTCGAACAGCCGCAAGTCGGAGAGGTCGGGGCGGCAGCCGCCGAGGATCTCCGCGCTCAAGACCAGCCGCGACAGTCCGCCTCCCCCGGCCGTGGCCTCGGTCGTGACCTCGGCCTCGCGCGGGAAGAGCCGGCGGAGATCGACCGCCGCCGGCTCCTGAGCGGTCGTTGCCACGGTGGCAACCGCGCTGCACGCGATTACCGAGATGCGGCCGGCGCCTCTCATGCACCACTCCCCTCGCCGCGCGTCCGGCGGAAGACAAAACGCTGGTACAGCACTGACACCAGGATCAGCGACACCGCGAGCCCAAGGAGCGATGCGACGCGGTAGAGATCGCCCAGCGCCCCTAGGTCGTAGAGGAACACCTTGCCGATGGTGACGAGCAGGAAGACGAGGCTGATCCAGCGCAGGCCGGTGGAGTTGTACCGCACGCCGAAGCCCAGCAGCGCGAGGGCGTAGATCGCCCAGGCGATCGACACGGTCAGCCGCTGGGCGGGCTGGTCGCCGAACGAGAGCGTCAGCATCGTCCCGGTCGCGTACCAGTCGGCAATCGCCAGGTTGATCCAGACGAAGACCACGGCGATCGCGGCTACGACCGCGCCGGCTGCGCCGGTCGCGCGCCCGCCGGCGTACACCCCCGTCTCCCAGTCACGCCTGCGTTTCACCTCGGACGGCCGCAGCAGCGCCGCGCTCCCAAGCAGGGCGGCGGCCGGGACCAAGTAGGTGTAGAGCAGCCAATTGACCAGGCGCTGGGCGGATCGCGGGTAGTAGCCCAGGAGTGCCGGGTTGGCGACCAGCCGCACCGAGGTCGCCGCCAGCAGCGCCAGGCCGAACCACTTCAGCCCCGGGTGATCGAGCCGGGTCCACAGCGCGATGACCGCCAGCCCCTCGAGAGCCCAGCCGATCGTGATCCACTCCTTCTCGAGCTGCAGCGGGATGGCAACGGCCCCGAAGCAGAGCGCCACCGCCGCGAACCAGACCAGCGCGCGGCGCCGCGCGGCGTCGGCCGGCGGGAAGACGCGCCGCGCCCCGACGACGGCCGCGAGTGCCAGTCCCCCGAGCAGCAGCGGCAGCAGGCCGATGAAGCCGTCGCCGAACCTCCAGGTGAACAGCCGCCGCAGCGCCGGGAACCAGGCCGGCCCCGCCAGCGCCGCGGCGTACAGCGCGACCGGCTCGCTCGCGAACCGCGCCGGCACGAGGAATGGCCAGACGGTGAACAGGACCACCGCCGCCGTCTCGAAGAGGAGCGCCGCGCCAAGCGCGTCCGGCTGATCGCGCAGGGCGTGGTGTTCCCCTATCCAGCTGACATGGACCAGCAGGGTGGCTCCCACGGCGCCGGCGTACCACCCGCCGCTGCCGAGTCGCGTCGCGGCCGCCAGCGCCAGCAGTCCGAGCAGCAAGGTGCCGCCGAGCCCGAGCATCGGCCCGAGCGAACGGACAAACGGCGACGACGTCAGCCCGAGGAGCAGCAAGACGGGAAGGAGCGCCGCGGCATGCTCGGCGAACCGGCTCCCCTTCGCTGCGCGTCTCAATTGCGCGGTCGCGAGGAGTGCGAGCGCGGCCGCCGTTTCGATCGCGAGCACCGCCGACGGCGCCATCTGATAGGCCCCGCCTGAGTGCGCCCTGTGCAGGATCGACAAGCCCACCCCGAGCCCGGTCGCCGCCGCGAGCGGCAGCGCGGCAAGGTCGGGGCAGCGCGCCTGCCGGTAGAGAAGCACCGTCAGCAGGCCCCACCCCGCGAGCCACGGCCATGGCGGCAGCACCACCGGCATCGCGGCGAACAGCAGCAGCACGAACATCCCGCAGGTCGCGAGAACCGCCGCCAGCGCCGGGCTATCTACGCCCCAGGGAGCGCCACCGAACTCGGCGAGCAGGTGGAAGATCGCGGCGAGACCGACCGCCGTTCCCACCACCTCCCAGGCCAGCGGCACGGTCAGACGGTGCTGGATCAGCCACACGCCAACGACGGCGACGCAGCCGGCGGCCGCGCCGGAGCTGAGCCGGTGCGCCCCCTGTGCGCGCGCCACCCAGCCGGCTCCTGCCGAGAGCAGCGCCATGAGCAGGGCGATCGGGTAGAGATGCGGGCCGAGCTCGACCCGCCCAGCGAAGTAGAGTGCGAAGACGAACGGAACCAAGATCGCACCACCCTGGCTCCAAAGCCATGGACGTCTGCCCGCCGTCGCCGCGGCGCCGCGACCGGCGACGGCGAAGAGCGCGGCGAACACGCCGAGAATCACGAGCCCGAGCGTCAGCCGATCGGGCCCCATACGGGCGCCGATCCAGAGCCCCTGCATCAGCAGCGTGCCGGCGAGGCTCAGGAGGCCAAGCAGCGGCCAGGCCCGTCGCCGCCCGACGGCGATGAGACCGATGTCCAGCAGCAGGACGTAACCGAAGAGGCCGATCGGCCGATCGGCGCCGCTCGACAGCAGGAGGGGCGTCGCGAAGCCGCCGACGAGACCCATCACCGCGACGAGCTGCGAACCGTGCCGCAACGCGAGCAGGCAGCAGGCCGTGGTGACCAGCACCATCAGTGCAAAGGAGACCCCCATCCCGATGAGGCCGTACAGGACGTGGGCCGCCCAGAAGGCGCCATACAGGATCACCACCCCGGCGCCCGACACTCCCTCCGCACTGGCGGTGTAGGCGCGCTTCCGCAACCACTCGGAGCCGACGATACAACCCACCCCCGTGATCGTGCCGGAGACGACACGCATCACCGGCGTGACCAAGCCGCGCTCGATCGAGTACTTGAAGAACAGCAGGCCGGCGAGTCCGAGCGCCACCGCCCCGAGCACCGCCGCGCCGCGGATGCCGACCCAGCGCTCCCAGTCGATCGACCGCGACGATGTGACCTGGCTGAGCGCAGGCTCGGGGGCGGCCGGCGGGACCCCCGTCGCGGGTGGTACGTGCGCCGCAGGAGGGATGTGCCCCGTGGGCGGAGCGTCTGTCGGCGGCGGCGCGGGCGGTGCCGGTAGGACGCGCGCGGGCGGCGTGGCGGGCGGAACCGGCCGGGCGGTCTCCTCCTCGCCGAGGAGGAGAGGCGGCACGGATGAACCCTCCGACGTCCGCGGCGGTCCCGCGACCGGCTGCGGCGCCGGAGCCGCCGGGGCCACCTCCTGGCGGGAGAGGCGGGCGATACGCGTCTCGAGCGAGGCGATCCGCTCGGCGAGGTCGTCGAACTGGCGCTGCAGCCCCTGCAGGCGCCCGACCCGCGCCAGCGCCATGATCGCGAGGATGGGTCCGAGTATGAAGCAGGCGACCGCGACGAACGCTAGCAACCCCAGGAGTTCGTCCATCTCCCACCCCTCCTCGCGACGACGGCGTCGGACGTAGGCGATTGCCGGGGCCATCCTAACCTCGGCGGACGATTCGGGCTAGACTCCGAGGGCCCACACAGCCGGCAGAGGAGCACACCATGCCACGCAAGCGGGGTCGGGAGAGCCGGCACCACGGCCAGCCGAATCGGCGCTAGGCGGCGAGGGGGTCGGCAGTCGATGATACGACCCATGCGCCACATCGGCATCCTCGCGCACTCGTCCGACGGCGCGGCGCTCTGTCTCCTGGAGATGGTGCGCGAGAGCGGGCGACTCCTCGGCGCGCACGAACACCCCGAGATCACGCTCTCGATACTGCCGATGGGGCCGGTGCTGGCGGCGTATGAGGCGCGTGACCTCGCGGCGGTCAACGCGCAGCTCGTGCGCACGGCCCGGCGCCTCGTTGACGCCGGTTGCGACTTTTTCGTCTGTCCGGACAACACCGCCCATCTCGCGATCGACGCCGCGCGCGATCCGTATCCGTTGCCCGGCCTGCACATCGCTCACATCGTAGCCAAACGTGCGAAGGCGGACGGGCGCAGCTGCGTCGGCCTGCTCGGCACGCGCTGGACCATGGAGGGACCGGCCTACGCGGTGGCCTTGGGGCGCGCCCCACTGCCGCGGTGGCGCGGAGGGGCGCTGACCGATCCGGCATGATCCATCGTGCACGGGGATGCTCCGACGCCGAGCAACCGTGAGGGGTCGAGCGAATCGTTGAGGGGGCTCCGGCGTGGAGCCCCCTCCCGAATTCGGGTGCTACAGCCTTACCCGCGCGGCGCGAGCATCGTCGCGAGGGCGAGGAGGCGGTCGGCCCAGTAGGCCTTCAGGCGCTCGGCCTCCGCCTTCGTCTCCAGCTTGGCGTGCTGCACCGCGGCCTGGCTCTTGGTTGCCCCTTTCGCGGCGAAGCCGACGTCGACGTTCGTGCCGTCAGGCCAGGTGATGTGCGCGTACTTGTGGGGCGTGGCCTTGCGAAGCGTCAGCGCCACGCCCGGAAGCCAGCGCCTGCGGGTCGCGGGGTCGGTGAACGCCTCGTACAGTTGCGCGACCGGCACCGCCATCGTCTTGCTCTTGTGCGCCTCGTAGGTGCCGCCCCGTCGCTGCCCCACCTCCCGCAGGCCGCGGATTCGCTCGTAGCCGACGGCGACCATCTGCGACCACCAGCCCGGCACGCCGTGGTCCCGATGGAGTCGGGAAGCGATCTCCCGGTGGGGCATGGAGGCCGCGCCGATCGCGTCGAGCGCGGTGACCCACTCCGACCAGGTCTTGCCTGTCTTCGCGCGTACCGCGGCATCGCTCATCCCGGCGAGCGCCGCGCGCGCCGGCCTCGCGGTGGCGGCCCGGGGACCGGCTGCCGCCCCCCCGGAAGCTACTCGTGGCAGAGCAGTGGGCGCGGCTGCGGCCGCACTCGGCCGCGGGGCGGGCGAGGATCGCGTCTTCTTCTTGCGGGTGATGTGGGTCCGGGCGGTGGTGTACGACTCGCCCGTCTTCTGCATGCGGGAGCGCACGAGGCGCTTGAGATCCTTGTTCGTCGGCATCGTCGGACTCCTCCGGTCGCACTCGGAGCGCGCTCCCCAGCAGCTCCGCTCACCGGCGACACGAAGCGTCGACGACCCCGATCCGGGAGTGTGCCCCCCTTTGCCTCACGAGGGCCCTCGCTGGGGGAGGGCCGAAGAGGTTGGGCGTGGATCGCCGCCCGCGGGTGGGAATCTACCGCGATCGACCATGGTTGGCAAGGGGCGGGGAAGGAGCGGGGTCAGATCAATGATGCCACGTACCCGGCGAGGACGAGGAGCGCCATGGTGCCCCCGATGAGGACCAGTTGCGCCTTCCACGGCTGACCCTTCAGGAAGACGAACGGCATCGAGAGCGTGAGCGACCCTGGAAACGCGAGGCTCTTGAGGATCTCTCCGGTGACCGGCAGCCCATGACGCCGAGCGTAGATCCCGAGCGCTGAGAACACGATCGTCGCGCCAATCATGACTGCGGCGCCGATGAGCGCGTCCCGCCGGGTGTAGCGCAGCGTCGTGCCATGGCAGAGGGCGTGGAGCTTGCCGGTCATCGCTGATTCTCCCGCGAGTCGTTGACTCGCCTGTTGAGCCTGGGTCGTGCGCCGCACGTCTGACGACAGCCACGCGTCGATGGCGCCGGCGACGATGTCCACGATCTGCTGCAGGTGAAGGGCGCCATTCCCGACGGTCGCCAGAAACTCATCGCCGTAGCGGTCGCGCCAGTCGCGCGGGTAGAGCTGAAGGAGCTGACTCGCGGTCATCGCGTTGGCCATCCATCTCCGCCTACGGTGAACATCACCGTGGCCCCTCCGCGGCGGCTACGCATTCGCGAGCCTCGAGGCGCCGACCCGCGCCATCGCCTTCAGCCCCTCGAGACGATGCTTGAGCACGCGTTGCCCCGCGCCGGTCAGCCGGTAGGGCCGGCGGCGATCGGTCGACGGCAGCGGCTCGATCCAGCCGCGGGACTCGAGCCGCGCGAGGGCGCCGTAGAGGGTGCCCGGGCCGAGCCGCTGGCCGGACACGACCTCGATATCCTGCGTCATCGCGTAGCCGTGCTTGGGGCTGTCGGCCAGTGAGATGAGAATGAGCAACGCCGGTTCAGAGAACCGACCGAGGTCCTGGAGCTCGTCGTGACGTTTCTTCAAGGGTGTCTCATGAACCGCCCTTGTCGGGGGCAGGCACCCGGAGCCTCCGTTCCACCAAGTTGCGAACCGTGCGCACGCTGGGCAGCACGCCGAGGAAACCCATGGCGCCGGCGCTCACCAGCACCTCATCATCCACCAGGACGGTGAACTCACCGTAATGCCCTGCCACCGATTGCACGTCGATGTGCAGGTCCCGCCTCAGCGCTGCCGCCACCCGGGCGGCGTGGAGTCCGGAGACTCAGTAATGGCAGGAACGAATCGTGACCGACATTGTGACCTCCAGGTGATGCACGACGACAACGAGGAGCGTCACGCACCAGACCCGACCTCCGGTCGGCGCGGCTACTACGCGCTACGTAATAATACGCTAGACGTAATAGTTGTCAAGGGACCCCCGTGCTTCCAGAACGAGCGGGGTCACATCCTGACTTCGCATCCGTCTCGAGGACGGAGGGCAATCGGCATGCAGCGGTCCGGTGTAAGGTCAAGACCTGACCGCAGGATCCCGCCGCGGTTCCCCGCGACGGGACCGATCTGGCGGATCCCTCTGGTTGACGGAAGAGTGCCTACCGGCCACATAATGGGGTCGAATGCGGCCTGAAGTTCCTATCCGCTATTCGGGTAGTGTCACGCATACAAAAGGGGCGAGGCAATGGCGGAAACGCGCAAGGCGCGGGGCGGCAGCACCGTCATGAAGCTCTGGAGGGCATCCGTTCCGTTGCGAATCGTCGTCCCGCTCGTGCTCGCCGCGCTCACGCCGGAGACCGTGCGTTGGATCCGCGGTCATGAGCGAGCGTTGGGAGGTGGGGCGGCAGAGAAGCCGGACCTCGGGATCAAGACCCTCGCCCAACAGGTTCGCTTGGAGCTCGCCGCCGTCGAACGGGAGATGCTGGAGAAGGATGAGAAGCCTCTCTTCGATCTCAAGGCCTTCGAGATGGAGCTCAACTTCATCGTCAAGGCCAGCACTTCGGAGAGCGTCGGCGTCAAGACCGAGCTCGTCACCGCGGAGAGCGACATCCAGACCGGATCGGAGAGGGTCCAGAAGCTCATCCTGCATTGGGAAGCGTCCAAGCCAGAGGTGTTCACCGCCGGCGCATCGACGGACGTCGGCGATGCCGTGATGGTAGAGGCCCAGCCGACGGCCAAGGGAGATGGAACATGAGCCGAGCCGCCCGATTTGCTGCGCTGTTGCTCGCTGTCGCAGACCTGATGGCGCTGACGCCACCCGCTCGAGCCGGCGAGCTTGCCTGGTCGATCGAACTCGCGTCGGAGAACTCCGCCTTTCTGCTCGTCAAGATCGATGCGAGCCCGATCAGGTCCAATCAGGTGTTCGAGTCCGTTTCCTTCGAGGCGACATTCTTCCGGGACTCCGCGCTGCAGTCGGAGATCGCGACGGCTACCGTGACGGTGCCGGGGAGAATCCGCGCCAAGCTGCGCCCGGGTGTCGTCAACGGGTTCTATCTCGAGCACAGGCGTGCTGGCGCCGCGGCTGTGGTCGGTAGGAGTCTCGCGGCGAGATGCAGGGTGCTGGGAGGGAAATCCGACGATCCGAACGAAGCGCGTGGCGAGCCACCACAGACATTCACCGGCGTTTCCAGTCCGCTGGCAGACGCAGTAGTAATCAACTCTCCACCGCCCCCGAAGCGTGCGTCCTAAGGCATGATGGTTGGTGCCGTACGGCGCGCCTGACGTCGGTCTGCGCAGGATCCCTCGCACTGCCCCCCCCTTCCCGGGCCTTCGCGACGCGGCCTACGGCTGCGAGCCGTCGCTGGTCACCTGCTTGCGGAAAACCGGCGACCCGCCTCCCGTGTTGCACCCTTCGTTCACCGTGCCGTCGCAGTCGTCGTCCCAGGAGTTGCCGCATACCTCGGCGTGGCCCGGGTAGATCGCGGGGTTGGCGTCGTTGCAGTCGCCCGCGCAGGTGGTGCTGCCGTCGCCGTCCGCGTCGGGGCAGGTTCCATCGCCGGCCGGCGGGTCCGCCACCCAGTTGATCGTCCCGCCGTCCGAGAGCAGGAAGCAGCCATCCCCCCCGGTGTTGCCGAAGCCGCTCGGGCCGGTGTTCACGGTGAACTCGATCCACTCGTGCGAGATCTCCCCCGTCGCCGGCGTGTACGGCGACGGCGTCTGCGGCTTTTCCGTCCCCCAGGGACATCCAAACGCTGCGATCCAGTTGTCGCCGATCCTCCCGATGTAGCGCAGCCAGCGCAGTTCGACCCCGTCCACCGGGAGGTGGGTGCGGTGGTAGTCGAAGGTGCGCCCCCAGTGATCGTGGTCGGACGGGACGTAGTCGACCTCTCCCATGTTCTGCATCCTGTCGTAGGGGAAGTAGAGGTCGAACCCTGCGGGGTCGTAGTCGGCGTTGTCGGTCAGCTCCTCGTTCCCGATTCCGAACGCGTTCGAGAGCACGAAGTGGTAGACCGGGTCGTAGCGGCTGTAAGAGGCGTGCGAGTCCGCAGCCAGCCAGACGTGCAAATGTGTATGGCTGGAGTCGTACCCCTGCCGCAGGCCGGCGTACGACCGCGAGTTCGAGCCGCTCCACCAGACCTGCGCGGCGGTCCTCGTGTGTCCGCCGTCGTGCTTGTAGAAGTTGATCAGGTCGGGGACGTAGTCACTTCCGACCCGCGCCACGCGCAGCGACACGTGCTCCCAGTCCCCCTCGTGCCAGGTGTCGGCATTGGTGTAGTCGCGGAGGTCGTTGAAGGTCAGGAAGTACCAGTATTGGATATAGATATACCCGCCCGACGGGTAGA
>Ga0210379_10000010_pt1 | contig 55505 bp, 70 predicted proteins | sample PLMedo_2_FD_155468 | JGI IMG/M metagenome (GOLD analysis project Ga0210379, IMG submission 155468) | Groundwater sediment microbial communities from an aquifer in East River, Colorado, USA - PLM4_32_coex redo | ecosystem: Environmental > Terrestrial > Soil > Riparian zone | place: USA: East... | reverse complement strand
CAGCGACAGGAACGGAAGGACATTCGCGCTCGCTGTTTGGCCATGGGTATTGATCCCGACACGTTCGATACGGGCGAGGGACCAGAGCGCGCACGATGACCTCCTGCTTCATCTGCGGCCGTAGCCCACGTCGATGGCGTGCGCCTTATGTCATCTTGATCAATGGGGCGTTCGCACATTTCCGCTGTTGGCTGTTTGCGCGCTCGCCCGCGGTAACCGAGCAATGAAGAAGACGAAGCCCAGCAAGAGCGCAGCCTACTCCGTCACTCGGAGCGGAGCCGCGCACAAGCGTCGCAAGCATCCGGTCGTGAGCGAGGAGGAGAAGTTCTCCCGCATGGCGAAAGCGATCAAGGCTGAGAAGCGACGCCGGGCGGATAAGATCGCCCGACGCAAGGCCGGGCAGCGCACCAAGGAAGAGGAAGCGAATCGTCAGGCTCTGCTCGATCCGAAGACCGGCAAGTTCAAGAAGGGGAACCCCGGTAAGAAGAAAGGACAGCGCAACCGCGTCCCCGGCGAGCGGGCGATCAAGGCCAGTGTGCGCACGCTGATCGAGGAAGTGGTTCGCGACAATCCCAAAACGATTCGCAATGCCCTGCTCCGCGGGTTGCGCTCGGGTCCACGCCATGCGGATCGGTATCTGAAGCTGTCCGCGGAATACATGGACGGTAAGCCCGTCGATACCGTGAACCTCAACTCTCAATACAAGCAGGACGAACTGGAGAGCGCAAAGAAGACGCTCGGACAGAAGCTGGATCGCATCTTCAAGACCATCCTCGCCAACCGAGAGCAACCGCCCGATGGCCTTGCTAAGTCCTGACATCATCAGCGCGATCCCGCCGATGGAGAGCCCGCTCACCGTGCTCATGACGGAGCTAGGTCCGGAGCAGATGACCGCGTTCGTCGAGGGACTCTCGAACCTCGAAGCCATGCTGCTCAAATACGAATGGGATTTCTACGCGCGAGCCGCGCAGCGTCCTCCGCTCGATGATGATTGGGATACCTGGATCATCATGGCGGGTCGTGGCTTCGGGAAGACGCGGCCGGGTGCTGAGCAAGTGATTGAGTGGTCCAAGCAACTCGGACGGGACTACGGCGGTGGGCACATTGCGCTCATCGCGACCAACCCGCTAGACGCCAGAGCCGTCATGCTCGAAGGCGAGAGCGGCATCCTCGCGTGTTCCCCGCCATGGTATCGGCCGCTCTATGAGCCGAGCAAGAAGCAGCTGCGATGGGACAACGACGTCATCGCGCACATCTACAGCGCAGAGGAGCCTGATCAGTTGCGCGGTCCGCAGCATCACAAGCTGTGGGGCGATGAACCGTGCAAGTGGAAGTATCCGCAAGAGACGTGGGACATGGCGCAGTTCGGGTTGCGTTTGGGCATTGATCCGCAAGCCCTGCTTACCACGACACCACGTCCCATCAAGATGCTGCTGGACCTGATCGCGGATACCGAACGGGTGCGCGTGACCCACGGCCACACCTTGGAGAACCAGCACAACCTCTCGCCGAAGTTCCTCCGCACCATCATGCGCAAGTATGCAGGCACGCGGTTGGGCAAGCAGGAGCTCGAAGCCAAGCTGTTGACGGATACGCCCGGTGCCCTATGGAAGCAAGACAACCTCGACGAGACTCGCGTCCGTCTCATCCCAGAGATGTCGCTGATCATCATCGCGATCGATCCGCAAGCTAATGACCCCGATCAGCTACGCAAGAACCCAGAGCTCCTCGAAGAGACCGCGGAGACCGGTATCGTGGTAGCGGGTCGCGGGATGGACGGACACTTCTACGTGCTCGAAGACGCGAGCGGTCACTACACTCCGAAGCAATGGGGCCACAAGGCCGTGGAGCTCTACGATCTCTACAAGGCCGAAAAGATCATCGGTGAGGTGAACAACGGCGGAGCCATGGTGAAGTATACCGTGGCCGTGGCGTCCAAGGCCTTGGGACAGGAAGTGTTCTTCAAAGAGGTGCATGCGAGCCGCGGGAAGCGGACGCGGGCGGAACCTGTTGCGGCACTCTACGAGCAACATCGGGCGCATCATGTGGGAGCGTTCTCAGATCTTGAATCGCAGATGATCACATGGGTGCCCGGACTCAAGAGCCCGGACCGCATGGATGCCATGGTGTGGGCAGCGACCGAGAGCATGCTGCTTGCGCCGGATGACCTGATCTTCCAATGACCTACGTCCACGCACGGAATCATCGCACGCCCGTTCCCGCTCGCGCGCGCACGGATGAAGAGATGTGGGGCGAGGACGTGCGCTCTGGCGATCACTGTATCACGGTTGATCCGGAGCATCCGAACTACGCGCATATCCTCTGCCTGTGTCCGTGCAACTGCGGGTCGATGATGAATCTTCCGCTGTTCCGCACCGGCACACCGAAGGAGATAGCTCCGAAGAATTACAGTGGGGCCAACTGGGAATGGAACGGAAACGTGGAGCGGCCGTCGCTCGCTCCGAGCATTCGAGATCTATCGGGATGTCATTTCCACGGTCATCTCCGTGATGGCGTGTGGACCTTTGAAGGCGATAGTGGCGCCTAGTCATGACGATCGGAACCGGCTCAGACCGTCCGCTGGGAACGCAGACTGCCCCGGTTTGCGAGGGTGGTGCTGGGTCGCCCGGTCGTCATGTTCGAGAAGGATGCTGGGGTTGGCTCCGTCGCCGGTTGTCTGGCAGGGGCAGCGAGATGCGTAGTGAGTCGGACCCCGGCGTCCTGCACGTGTTCAACGATTGGTTGGAGGGAGAGGAACACTTGGTAGCGGCTCGTCGAGCGCGCTATCGCTCGTGGTCTCAGGAGGCATCACATGTTCAACACGACCGTCGTCGGGAGGGATTCGAGTGACGTAATCGCGAAGCTCAATCAGGACATTGATCGTGCGCGGATGACCCGCACACTGGTCGAGAACCTGACACCGATGGATCACCCCACGATCCTCTCGGTGCGCTACGCGGACAATGGCGGGATCAGCATGGAGGTAAAGCCCATTGGGAAGGAACGGCAACTGCACACGGCGTTGGTGCGATGGTATGATTCGCTCGCGCGATTTTTCCATCATACCTGTGCGATGTGCGACAAGCCGCGTCAACCCGGCCGCAGCTACTGTTCAGAGGAATGTCACACGGCCTGGCGTGTGCGCGATGCTGAGCGACGCGGCTACGTGCTTTACGACTGATCATGTGGCACCGTTTCTGGCGTCGCGTGGGCAAGTGGTTCAATCACGAATGTCGGGTGTGCGGCTGTCGTCGCACGCTCGCGCATTCCCCGTTCTGCTCTCCGCAGTGTAAGGCGGAAGCGGCACGACGGCAACGGCTCGAACGAGGATATTGATTATGCCAGCACAGGTGAAGGACGTTGAGCGACCGAAAGGACTCCGGCTCGAAGTCTACATCGATGGCAGGAAAGAGTTCCGCTGGCGGAAGGTCGCGAGCAATAACTGTATCGTCTCCATCTCCGGCGAAGGGTTCCGCAAGCACGCCTACGCGCTCCTCGCGGCCAGACGTGAGCATCCGAACCTTCCGCTCTTCGACCTCACGCGTGGATAGACACATGGCCATGCTTGAACTCAAGGTGTTGCCTCCTCGTCATGTGCGGGTGATCGCCGTGGTCACTACGTGGCCAGGATGGCGTGTCGTGTTTGACAATAACTCGCAGTGCCTCATTGATCCGGATCCCACGCCGGGTTCGCGACGGCTCTACGCCTTCTCGAAAGAGATCATCGAGCACAGTCCGTGGATCGAGCGCTACGATGACGTGCTCATCGTGGCAGGGATGCTGGCGTTCTTCGTGGTGGGCGATCGACGCTACGACGAGAACATCCACACACTGCTGTGCGAATACAAGGGGATGCGTTCATGAACTGGCGAGACAACGTAGCCGCATGGGTGATGCGTGCGGTTGGCGCAAACCCCGGCACGGTGCTGGCGACGATGCTCAACAACATCGTCTCCACTCCGCGGATGGGATCGAATCAACTCCTCCAAGCGTATAACACGATGCCATGGCTGCGAGCCGTCGTGGGACGGACATCGTGGATGGTTGCTAGCGCACACTGGCAGCTGTTCGTGGCGACGGAGAAGCCCAACGTCAAGTCACTGACCCCGGCGAAGGCCAGACGCTACCGTGCACTTGCGCGGAGCATGAATCCCCAGAAGCGTCAGATGACTTACAAGGCTCTCCGTCGTTCCGACAGTCTACGCGAGATCGAGCAGCATCCCGCGCTCGACCTGCTGGATCACGGTAACGACAAGTTCCCCGGCGTCGTGTGTGTGCAGGTGTTGCAGCAGCACCTCGATCTCGTAGGAGAGAGTGGCATGTTGGTGGAGCGCAACGGGCTCATGACGGGCTCAGCACTCTATCCGATCCCGCCGACGTGGGTCACCGAGCTCCCGCGGAACGAAGGGAACTTCTACCTGATCGTGGCACCCGGTGGCGTGATGCACGTGCCGAAGCAGGATCTCATCTGGTTGTATCATCCCAACCCGGCCGATCCTTACGACCGCGGGACGGGCATCGGACATGCGCTCGGCGACGAGCTCGAGACCGATGAGTATGCGGCCAAGCATCTCAAGGCGTGGTTCCGCAATCGCGCTCGGCCGGACATCCTCATCCATGGCGAGTCGCTGTCGATGGACAACGTCAAGCGGCTCTCCGAAGACTGGATGACGAAGCTGTCGAACGCGAGCGGGTTCAACAAGCCTTACTTCATCAACCGCAAGATCACCGTCGATGTCCTGTCGCAGAACTTCAAGGACATGGAGCTCAGCACGCTGCGCAAGGACGAGCGTGACATTTTCATTCACGTCTACGGCATGCCTCCCGAGATCTTCGGCATTATCGAGAACTCGAACCGCGCGACCATCGACGCGGCCGACTACCTGATGGGCCGTTACATCGTGGTCCCTCGCTTGGAGTTCATGCGCGTCATGCTCCAGACACAGCTGATTGAACAGTTCGATGAGCGGCTCATTCTGGACTACGTGAGTCCGGTGCAGGAGGATCGCGAATACGAACTCAAGGTCATGACCGCGAAGCCTGCGGCCTTCACCGTGGACGAGTGGCGTGAGCAGGGAGGCAAGAAGTCCGAGGACGACAAGAAGGTTGGCGGTGGACGCTTCGTGCCATTCAACGAAACGTTCGTGGAGACGCTGGAAGAGGAGGAGGCTCCGCCACCGCCGGATCTGCCGCCACCGGCCGTTCCCGGAACCCCGGCCGTCGCTCCAGTCCCAGCAGACGCAGAAGCGTTTCTTGAGGACTGATGCCACTCACCGCAGCAAAGATTCCTGGCATCGTGTCGAAGATCAAAGGCACGGCGTTCAAGGGAGCCGCGAAGACAGTGCGTAACACGGTTGTGTCGTTCGGAGACAAAGCCGCGCAGGAGGTGATCAGCGATGCAACCTTCAATGTCAACAGCCCGAAGGTGCGGGAGTTCATGCGTCGGTTCGGAGCCGAGCGCATTACCGATATCAATCGCACGACACGTGAGCGTGTGCAAACCGTTCTGGTCAATGGCATTGACTCCGGTGCCTCGATCGACACGATCGCACAAGACATCGAGCACGTCTTCGATGTCGCAGAAGGCAGTCGAGCCGTCACCATCGCCCGCACAGAGGTAGCGCGCTCGTCCAACTTCGGGGCACTGGAAGGGTATCGGCAAGTCAACGTGGAAGAGAAGGAGTGGCTGGCGACACAGGATGGGGTGGTGCGCGACACCCATGCAGAGGCAGACGGGCAGGTGGTTGGCATCGATGAGGAGTTCGAAGTGGGCGATGCGACCTGTCAGTTCCCCGGCGACACCGGCGATCCGGAGGAAGACATCAACTGCCGCTGTGGCGTGCTGCCGGTGATAAACGATAAGCGGTTGCGGGGATCTCGGTTCATGCGCTTCCGGATCTTCGACAAACGACGAGGACCATTCGAGAAGAGCATTCGCAAGGAGTTCAAGAAGGGATTTCGAACACAGCGAACCGCGGTCATGGCCGCGCTCGCGGAGGCAGCGTAGCATGAGTGACACACAACGGCGTTACCTGAGTAATAACCAACTGCGCGAATTGATGCGCAGCGTTGCCGATCCCAAGGCGATCGACAACACGAACCTCTGCATCCTCGCGCCCATGCCTGTGCAGGTGAAGGCCGTTGGTGCGGAGAACTCCCGGCTCATCGAGTTCATCGTGAGCACGGCTCGCGTGGACCGCGAGAACGACACCATCGATCCCGCGGGCTGGGAGCTCGCGGACTACAAGAAGAACCCTGTCGTGCTCTGGGTCCATGACCACTGGTCTCCGCCGATCGGCAACGCGCGCAACATCTACCTCGACGGAGACGTGCTGCGCTCGATGTGCGAGTTCACGCCGGAGGACATGAACCCGTTCGGCTACCAGATCTACCGGTTGTATCAGGGTGGCTACATGCACGCCTGCTCTGCCGGGTTCCAGCCGATCGAATACAACTACGACGAGACGCGGAAGTATGGCATCAACTTCAAGCGGCAGTCGTTGTTGGAATACTCCTGCGTCCCGGTTCCCGCCAACCCAGATGCACTCGCGGTCGCGCGCTCGAAAGGACTCAAGACGGATCTCCTGAAGGCATGGGCCGAGCGCGCACTCGACGAGCATCCCACCACTGATGACGCACGGCATCAGTTGGAGGTGCTCCGCAATCTGTCCACGACTGACGGCCGTGCGTTGATTATCGAAATCGGAGGCATGAAGATGAGCGGACCCGCGAAGGAAGATCCGCCCGCTCCAACTCCGGCCGACAAGAAGACCGCTCCCTCCACCGAGTCGGTCATCAAGAAGGTCGAGCGGTGGACGTGCGCGGACGGACATGAGCACGCAACCGAGGAGGAAGCGAAGACCTGCGGCAATGCCGAGGTCATCGTCGCGTCCACGGTCACGGCAACCAAGGCACTCACGGACTATCTCACCCAGAGAAAGGCCGTTGTGAAGGCCGGGCGTGTGCTCTCAGCAGCAAACGAAGAGCGGCTTCGGTCCGCTCTCGGTGACATGACGACGTGCATGTCCCGCATCAACGAAGTCCTCGCGCAGTGCCCGATGGAAGAGCCTGCGGGGGACGGTGAGGAGGAGGACGGGAAGGACGCGTCCGGCGTGCTCATGGTCACGGCATCGCCGGAGGACACTCAGGAGAAGGACGCCGACACCGAGGGACTCATCGTGTTCCCGGACGGGGTCGATCCTGTGGCCGTCATCACAGCGGCCGTGAGGGATGTCGCCATCGCGGAGATCAACCGGCTGACCGGCCGGGTTGACTGACGGCCAGTTCGTTCGGCATTAGGAAGAGCACGACCAACAACCATTTTCGACAGGAGAGAAAGAGACCATGAGTGAAACGACGAAGAACAAGGCGTGGACGCCAGAGCAGCTGGCGAATCACATCAAGGAGATCTGCGGACCCGTTGTGGCCGCGGCTCTCGAACCGCTCAACAAGCGGGTCACCGACTACGGCAACTGGATCGACGGGCTGAAGAGCGGTGGCGTGCCGCATGCCGTCGGCCGGGCTGTCATGACGCCCGAAGCGCTGGCCAAGAACAAGGGTCTCGTCTTCGGTGGCATCCTCTCCAGCTTGGCAGCGTCGCGCTGCGATCTGGAGAAGGCCGTCGTGCACGCGAAGGGCATCGTGTCCAAGAGCCGCAACGACGAAGACAAGTCGCTGAACGAGCAGGTCGTGAAGGCGCTGGAAGCGTCCACCGGTGCGGGTGGCGGGTTCCTCATCGCGCCGGAGCAGAGCGAGGACTTCATCGACCTGCTGACCCCGCGCGCGATCGTGCGGTCGTTCGGCACGCCGACGATCAACATGGACAGCGGTGCCATGCAGATCAGCAAGCTCACCGCGGGCTCGACCGCCTACTACATCGGTGAGAACCGGGACGCCACCGCGAGCCAGCAGGACTTCGGCATGAAGCGACTGACCGCGCGCAAGCTGGCGGTCCTCGTGCCGATCTCGAACGACCTGATCCGCCGTGGCGGACCGAAGGTGAACACGATCGTCCGCAACGACGCACTGCGTTCGGCGTCGCTGAAGGAGGACGTGACCTTCATCCGTTCGGCCGGGTCGGAGTTCACGCCGAAGGGGTTGCGCTATCTCGCAGCCGCAGCGAACATCATCGCCGCGAACGGGACCGTCAACCTCGCGAACGTGACGTTCGATCTCGGCCAGCTGGTGCTCGCGCTCGAAGAGGCGAACGTCGCCTTCTCGAACCCCGGCTTCATGCTCGCACCGCGCACCAAGCAGTATCTCATGACGGTGCGCGACAGCAACGGCAACTACGCGTTCCGCGCGGAGATGCTGACCGGGCGTCTGTGGGGTTACCCGTTCAAGACCACGACGCAGATCCCGCGCAACCTCGGCTCCGGTTCCGATTCGGAAGTCTACCTCGTGGACTTCGACGACATCGTGATCGGCCAGACGCTCGCGGTGGAAGTCGCGATGTCCACCGAAGCGTCCTACATCGATCCGACCGACGGGCAGCTGAAGAGCGCGTTCTCGCAGGACCAGACGCTGCTCCGCGTGCTGATGGAGCACGACATCCAGGCACGCTACGACCTGTCGATCGCGATTCTCACCGGCGTGACCTGGACCCCGACTGGCGCGTAAGCGTAGGCACCGAACGCGCACGACGCATACGACTCGGTTCGTAAACCTTTTTCGACAGGAGTCACAACGATCATGAACCCAATGAGCAACAACATTGGTGCCTACATCACGTCGAAGCTTGCGCTGGACAACACGACCGTTGGCGCGGGCGTCGGTGGGAGTGGCACCCCGGTGAACGGCAACGTCTTCGATCGGCTCGGCGTCCGGAACCTGCATCTCAGCGGCAAGCTGCAGCTGGGCTACAAGTTCACCGGTGCGAGCGGCAACTCGGCGATCGTGTCGTGGGCGATCCGCGACAGCGATGCGACGGGTGGCACCTACGCCAACGTCGATCAGAGCACCCCGTCGCAGCACCCGTCCTCGGGTTCCTCGACGATCACGGCCAACGACGACGGCTCCGCGGTCGAGGGAGTCATCGAGGTGGACGTGGATCTGATGGGAGCCAACCAGTTCCTGCGACCGACCATCACTCCGACGCTCTCAGCTTCCGGCGTGGACACGCTGCAGCTGTGCGGCATCTGGGCACTCGGTGGCGGTGACGAACTGCCTGCCGCGACAAACGGCTAGGCACAACAACGTGTGGTGAGCGGGAGTCCGGTGGGGCGTGATCGGTCCGATGCCTTCTCCGGTTGCGTGGACTCCCGTTCACCCACGGCTCTTTCCCCACGAGAGAGACATGATGACGAAACGATATCACGTTGCAGAGCCGCAACTCGTAGGCAACGAACTCGCCTACGTGACGGAATGTCTACGCTCGAACGAACTCACGCAGGGACGGTATGTCGAAGCGTTCGAGCAGATGTTCTCACACGCATGCGGCATGAACCACGGTGTGGCTTGTGCCAATGGCACGGTTGCACTCCATCTTGCGATGCTCGCACTGGGCGTCAAGCCCGGCGACGAAGTGCTCGTGCCCACGCTCACCTACATTGCGACGGCCAACGCGGTTGCCTACTGTGGGGCAACGCCGGTGCTCTGCGATGTGGACCCGGAGACGTGGTGCATCTCGCTTGACGAGATCCACAAGCGGCTCACACCCAAGACCGTCGGCATCCTCCCGGTGCATCTCTACGGCCATCTCGCGGAGATGGACATCATCAACCAGATCGCGCACCACCGCGGGTTGTGGGTGGTCGAGGACGCGGCCGAAGCGCATGGCGCGCATTACCGCGGGCGTCCCGCGGGCTCGCTCGCGAGCGCGAGTGTGTTCTCGTTCTACGGCAACAAGATCATCACGACCGGCGAAGGCGGGATGGTCCTCACCAATCATCACGGCATGCTGGAGAAGCTGCGGTTGTATCGCGGACAGGGGCAGAGCCCGACGCGACGTTACTACCACACCGTGATCGGCTACAACTACCGCATGACCAACATGGCCGCGGCTCTCGGTCTCGCACAGACGGAGAAGCTTCGGTGGCATGTGGAGAAGCGGCAAGCGGTTGACATCGCGTATCGCGCGCTGCTCAATCACGCTCCAGAGATCACCTTCCAACGTTCGATGGATTACGTCGAACCGTCAGGTTGGATGACCACCATTCTTGTTCCCGCGCTCGCGCGCGACGAGGTCATGTCCTCGCTCGCGGAAGCGAACATCGAAACCCGGCCTGCGTTTATCGGAGCACACCGCATGCCGATGTATGCGAACGATGAAGCGTATCCGATTGCGGACGCGATCACCGCTCGTGGAATCAATCTCCCGACCCACGCCGGGATGACTGTTGATGATGTCCACTACATCAGCGGTCACGTGCTCAAAGCAATTGGACGTTAAGGAGAAGGCGATGACTGCGGAACCCAACTACTCTGCCACGGCAGAAGAGCACATGCGGAACCTGGTCCAGTTCTACGCGGATCAGGACAACATGGACGAGCTCCTGAAAGTGGCGCACACCCCGGTGACGTTGACGGACTCCGTCAAGCGGCCGGAGCGCGACTACGATTTCTACGAGCCGATCATCGTGACGAAGCCCGAACAGGTGCACATCTTTCCGAAGGCGCGCATCGACAGCTTCGTCAAGATCGAGGGAGGCGAAGGCGTTGTCATAGGACGCTACGTGCACGTGGCATCCTTCGCACATCTCAACATCGGCGGAGGCACGCTGTTGATCATGGACTTCGCGGCCGTGGCGTCAGGCGCGAAGTTGATCAGTGGCTCCAATCAACTCGACGCCTTGTCCATGTCGGCGTCCGCACCGCAAGGGCTCATGGACATCTCGAAGAAGATCACCAAGCTGATGCCCTACAGCGTGGTCCTCGTGAACAGCACCGTCCTGCCCGGCGTCACGCTGCACGAGGGAGCCGTGCTCGCGGCCGGTGGCGTGGCAACCCGAGACATTCCTGCGTGGGAAGTCTGGGGTGGCGTCCCGGCAAAGTTCATGTTCAAGCGGGAGGTCAAGAAGTGAGAGTCGCGATCGGCTCTGCCTTCCGCAATAGCGCGGGCTTTCACTGCGACCGTTACTTCCGGCAGGTCAACGAACTGCGGGATCAGTTGCGGGAGCGTGGAGACGTGCTGCATGTGATTGCTGTCGAGGGAGACAGCACGGACGACACGCAGTTCGCGCTCATGCGATGGGCCGAGTATTTGACGCTGTCAGTCCGCATCGTGACACGCAACCATGGCAAGCGGGTTTTCGGCTCGACCGAGGAACCGGAGCGCATGGCCGCACTCAGCTACGTCGGTAACGGCATCCTTGAAACGGTGCGCGAAGAAGACGACGTGCTGGTTTACATCGAGTCGGATTTGGTTTGGCGTCCGGAGCCGATCATCCGACTGATTGACCAACTCGGCATCCTCACACCGTGCGGAGAGTCCGAGCGGCAGATCGACGCGATCTCTCCGCTGGTCTTCGCGGGCGACGCGTTCTACGACATCTGGGCATTCCGCAAGAGCGGACATCGGTTCGGTCCTTTCAAACCCTACCATGGGGAGCTCGATTTCAAGCGGCCGACGCCGTGCGATTCAACGGGTTCCTGTATCGTGATGCGCGGTGAGGTGGCGCGGAAGTGCCGCATCATCGACAACGACGCCATGGTAGGCTTCGGGCGGGATGTGTGGGCCAAAGGGTTCACGCTGTTCTGCGATGCCCGAGAAAGGATTCAACACCCATGAAGGCCTTTGTCAAATGTGTCCCTGCGCATCTCGGGAAGGGACTGCACCGCGTCGCGAGTGCGCTCGCGCGCTACGCACCTCCAGAGATCGAGATCGTGGACGACGCCGTGACTGCGGATCTTGTCGTCATCCACTGCATCGGGCACGGCTCCATGCAGGGGTGGACAATCCGGGATGATCAGCGCACGGCCATGATCCAGTATTGTCTGCTCACGACGGAAGACTCGCGGCCGGAAGCATGGTTGCCACACTGGCAGCGGGCGAGCGTCGTGTGGAGCTACTACGATCTCTACGACTACATGCTGAAGCGTGGACATCTGATCACGCCGGATCCGCCGTTCAACTTCTATCACGCGCCACTCGGCGTGGATGGGACCGTGTTCCGCCCGGCTGAGCCCGCGCGCAAGCGGTTCGGGGTGGGCACGTCTGGGTTCGTGGCCGACACCGAAGGCGTCAAGGAGTGCTACGCGGCATGCAAGGCAACCGGGCACAATCTCTTCCACCTCGGTCCGCAACTGGGGTTGGGACCGGGCGTGCTCTACATGCACAACATCAGTGACGAGGACGTCGCTGAGCTCTGGAGCCAGTGCGCCTACGTGGCCGGGCTCCGACGCATCGAGGGGTTTGAACTGCCGGCACTCGAAGGACTGGCGTGCGGTTCCCGCCCGATCATGTTCGACGCACCCCACTACCGGCGGTGGTTCGGAGACCACGCCGAATACGTTCCGGAGGTTGGCTTCGACGACGTGGTCGCGGCCATCACGGAGATCCTGTCGAAGCCGGTGAGACCTGTGACACCGGCAGAGCGCACCCACGTGCTCGAACTATTCGACTGGAAGAAACTCGTCACAGGGTTCTGGCAGGAGGCATTGCGATAACATGGAGCCAACGAAAAAGAAGATCCTCTGGATCGGTGACGCGGTCTCACAGACCGGCTTCGCCCGCGTGACGCATTCGGTGCTGGAGCACCTGCGCCACAAGTGGGAGGTGCATCTGCTGGGTGTCAACTACAGCGGAGACCCGTCACCCTATCAGAAGCAATACAACCTCTACCCGGCCATCCTCGGCGGGGATGTGTGGGGTGTCGCTCGCGTGATGCCGCTCGTGCGGGCCATCAAGCCGGACGTCATCCTGATCCTCAACGATCCGTGGAACGTGGCGCAGTATCTTCAGAACATCGAAGCCAACATCCCGGTCGTCGCCTACCTGCCGGTGGACGCACCGAACCAGATGGCCGGTCGCGCGCTCAACACGCTCCAGCGAGCGATCGCTTACACGAACTTCGGGCGGAAGCAACTCATCCTCGGTGGCTACACCGGACGATGTGACGTCATCCCACATGGCGTCAACCTGGAAGTCTACCGGCCGATGCCGAAAGAGGAAGCGCTGAACAAGCTCACGCTCTCTCAGAAGGTGAAGCCGGGTTCGTTCATCGTGGGTTCGGTCGCGCGCAATCAACCGCGGAAGCGATTGGACTTGACGATTCAGGCCTGGACGAAGTGGTGGATCAACAACGGTCAACCACGCAACGCCTACCTTTACATGCACACCACGATGCAGGACATCGGGTGGAACGTGTTGCAGCTGGCAACCTACTACGGGATCAACGAGCAGTTCATCGTCACCAACCCAAAGATGACGCTGCAGAACTGCCTGCTCGAAGAGAACATGCGGCTCGTCTACAACGCCTTCGACGTGCAACTGCACACGTCACTTGGCGAAGGATGGGGACTCACCGCGCACGAGGGGATGGCCTGCGGCATTCCGCAGATCATGCCGAAGTATGCGGCTCTCGGTGAGTGGGCCGAGGGAGCCGCACGGTTCGTTCCAGTCACCGCCTACGAGGTGACGCCCAACGCCATCAACACCATCGGAGGAGTCATCGACTTCAACGGGACCGTGGAAGCGATCGACGAGCTCTACAAGAACGAAGCCAAGCGTAAGGAATTGGGCGAGCTCGCGCTCGCTCGCGCGCGAGAGCCGCAGTTCAACTGGGAAGCGGTCGCAGAACAGTTCCACAATATCCTGATGGAGACCGTGACGGAAGGCCGTCAGGTTCCCGTTGGTCTGGAGGTTGGGCAATGAGCGTCAAGTTTCTGAAGCACTATCACACCTACAACGAGGGAGAGGTCGCGACCTTCAGCGAGCAGCACGAGCGGTGGCTCGTGTCGAAGAAGATCGCTGAGCCGATCACCCTCCCCAACAAGGAGGACGACGTGGCGAAGAGTCAGACACCGCCGGATCCGAAGACGCAGAAGAATCCGGAAGTGCCACAGCACCGGCAGACGACCGTCAGCAGCCGGAAGTAGTCGGAGGACCAGATGATCGTAGTCATTGAGAAGGCGCGCACCACCAACTTCACTACGCTTGCGCATGTCAAGTCAGAGCTCTCGCTGACGGATGTGATCGAGTCGCGTGACGAGGTGTTGTCGCGGATGATCGAGGATGCCTCAGCCGCGATCGTGTCCTACTGTGATCGGGCATTCGCTCGCGAAACCGTCACGGAGAAACTCGAAGGCTATGATCGCACGCTTCTAACGTTGGACCGGACGCCGTTGGTGGAGGTGGACGAGGTGCGCTACAAAGGCGTAGTCGTCAGCCCGGCGTCCGGGTTCGATCAAGATGCGGGATGGAGCCTGCATGATCCGAGTGCGGGCTTCCTTTTTCGTCAGGATCTGTTCACGAGCACGCAACCGCGTCGCACGTGGATCGAGACCGAGATTCAACCGATGGCTGGTCGGCAGGACTGGCACGTCGATTACACCGGTGGCTACTTGATGCCCGGTGACAACCTCGTCGCGAGCGGCACCATGAGTGCAGCCGCGGCCGACAACAGCTTCAATCTGCCGGAAGACGATGACGAGTATTTCGGGATCATCGTGGCGGGTGAGGTGATCCGCACAACCGGCTTTACCAATGCTGCGAACAACGGCAAGCACACCGTGGTATCACGGACTCCGACCAAGCTGGTCGTCGCCAGCACGCTTGTGGACGAGACCGCGAGTGGGTTCCACCGACTCACCTGCCAGACGTTGCCAGCGGATCTAGAACGCCGGTGCCTGGACACCGTCAAGAGTTGGTATCTCTGGGTGAAGCGTGATACCAGCATCACCAGTGAGCGACTCGGAGATTGGTCAGCCGCGTATGCGTCGGCTCCGTTCCTCGCGGCCGACAACTACGGGCTCCCGCCGATGGTTACGGCCGGGTTGCAAAAGTGGGCGAGGATCGTCTAATGCCTCCAAGCATTGATCACCTGCTCGTGCACCGGGCAGACGTGGAGAGGATCTCGCCGGTGGATCTCGGCAGCGGTCGCTTTCGAGACGACTATGCTCCGCTCCACAGCGGGATCCTCTTTCGTCTGTCCATGGGCTCGTCTCGGGAGCAGACCGAGGCGCAACAGTGGGTCACCTACTACGGACCCGTCGGCTACCTTCAACCGGGTGTGGACATTGCGCGCGAGGACGTGGTGACCAACATCGTGTTGGAGAACGGAACCATCGACACGCGTCGCTACCGCGTGACCGGCGTAAACAATCCGTCGCTCCAGCATCACACGCGCGTGATGCTTGAAGAGATTCAGAAGCAGAAGGCCAGTGCCTAGGATCACGAAGTGGAACCCGGAAGGGATTATGGAAGCCGCTCTGGAGATCACTGAGCGACGGATGCAGCAGGCCGTGGTGCTGGTGCAGGGAGACATCAAGGTCTCGTTGAACGTTGGCAACCCCGGAGGCACGCATCCGTCGGCTCCGGGTCAGCCACCGCGCAAAGTGACGGCTCGCTTGTTCAATAGCATCTTCGGTAAGACCATTCGGCAGGGGAACCAGATCTTCGGCGTCGTCGGCACCAACGTTGTCTACGGACGACGGCTCGAACTCGGATTCGCCGGAAAGGATTCGCTCGGCCGGAACTACACGCAGGCACCGCGGCCGTTCATTCGTCCGGGCTTCTATCGTAACAGAGATCGCATCAAGCAGATATTGGGTGCGCGATGACTCAAGTGCAGGACGGCATCTACGAGCGGCTCGCGAGCATTACGGAGATCACGTCCCAGATTTCGACCTACATGTCGAAGCCCGCGATCTTCACGCGGTCGAGGATTCCTGGAGACGCGGTCGCACGGTATATCGTCATCGACGACGCAATCGGTGACGTGCCGTGGGACACCAAGACTACGCTAGGCAGGGAGGTGCTGCACGATATCTTTACGTATGACTTTGAATCTGGCGACCCGAGTGTGGTGCAGAACGTTGCGGAGCTCGTGCGTGACGTGCTCCATCGACAGCACATCACCGTCTCAGGTTACGGTCCGCTCATCGCGGTGGTGAGCGGTCCGATCGTCGCGCCAACTGACGATCAGGTTTACGGTCGCGTTGTCACCGCACGTTACAATCTCATCAAGAGAAACGGTTAGGAGGAAAAGGAGCAATGCCGAATACTTCACCTTATGCCCTTGGCCCGAACGGGGAAATGAACGGCTCGGACGTGCTCGTCCAGGTCGAGACCCCGGCGGACTCAGGCACCTACGTCACGGTCGGCTCGCAGCGTGGTGCGACGTTCGCGGAGCAGACCAACCCCATCGACATGTCGTCGAAGGAAAACCGCCGTGGGTATTTCAACCCCGGCCGGTGGACCAGCACGCTCTCCTTCGAATACATGTATATCGCCACAGCGTCGGGCTACGCCCGGCTCAAGGCGGCATCACGAGACGGAGAGTATGTTCGGCTCCGTCGGCGTGAGCGCGGTGTCGATGTCGAGATCGCACAGTGCGTCGTCACGTCGATCTCGGAAGCGGCTCCGGATCAGGACGCAGTCGTCGTCAGCGCGGACTTCCAGTTGAACGGTGGCTGGACCGCGGTTCCCTAGTTCGTAGGCAACAACAACACACGCGACGGCACCCCACCGTTGCATTGATAGGAGAGAAGGCATCATGGCTGAACGAAGAGACATTACGATCGGCAACAAGGTCTACCCGATTCTCTATTCCGCGAACGGCCTGCGACGACTGGAGCGGGAGACCGGGCATCCCACGTCACGCATCGGGATTCTGCTTATCAGTGGAGCGGGCGGGTTCGATCTGCTCCAGTGCGTGATGTGGGCAGGACTCGAAGGTGCGCGGCTCAAGCTGCTGACGCGGCCGAACCCGTTCACCGTGGACGAAGTCGGCGACCTGATCGACGAGCTCGGTGGTCCTGAGGTGGCATGGGACATCGAGGACGGATCGAACCCGAAGACCGGGTGGAAGGGTTCTCAGATGGCGGTGGCCGTGCTCGAAGCGTGGCAGTCGGCGTTCCCGAAACAGCAGCGACGGGATCTGCCGAAGGGCGACGCAAAAAACGACGTGGCCCCATCCCCGGAACAGACGAGTGGTGGGGCGACCGATGCGACGCAGCCGTCCTCTCAGGACTAAGGGAAGACGAGTTCTGGAACCTCACGCCTGAGGAACTTGATCGGGCAATGTGGGCGAGCTACAAGCATCGGGAAGGAGAGCTTAAAGATCAGATGCGCGAGTCATGGTATACCGCGCACCTCTTGCGTCAGCAGCGACTGCCATCGTTGCACATTTGGATGGGACCGCCGAAAGTCTCGGCTGACGAGATGGCCCGGCTCAAGGCGGAACACGAACAGATGATAAAGGAGTTCGGCTAACGTGGCAAACGATCTGCTCGGCAAACTCGGCGAAGCCTTTGTCCTGCTTCGGGCGGATGGGTCCACACTCAATGCGGATCTGAAGAAGCAGAAGAAGGATCTGGAGAAGGAACTCTCGTCGTGGGAGAGTTCCTTCAAGAGCATTGGGAAGGGTCTCAGTGTAGCTGTCACGCCCGCCATCCTCGCGATGGGCGCTGCTGCCATCAAAGCAGGAGCAGATCTCGATGATGCGCTTGATACCATCCGCATCAAAACCGGAGAGAGCGGTGAAGCCGCAAAGGGATTGGAGGAGTCCTTCAAGAAGGTCTTCTCGAATGTTCCGAGTTCCGCGCAAGAAGTCGCGGATGCGCTCTCCGTCATCCACCAGAAGACCGGCCTGACCGGGGAAGGACTCGAAACCCTTACCGAGAAAACGCTAACGTTCGCGCGCATCACGAAGACGGATCTCAACACCGTCCTCGAATCATCGCAGAACTTGTTTGCCAACTGGGGTGTTGCCGCTAAGGACCAAGGCGCGTCGCTCGACTTCCTCTTCAACGTCTCCCAGAAGACCGGTGTCGGCATCGATCAGCTGATGGGATCGTTGACCGGAGCCGGAGCTACACTCCGTGAGTTTGGGTTCAGCATCGAAGAGTCCGCTGCCCTGTTGGGCCAGCTGGAGAAAGCAGGCATCGACAGCGAAGCCATGCTTGGTGGTCTGCGGAAAGCCGCGTCTTCCTTTGCGAAGGAAGGCGTGGATCTTAAGACCGGGTTGCAGGCCACGGTCGAAGAGATTAAGTCCCTCGGTCCTGGTCTGGCATCCACGCAAAAGGCACTGGATGTCTTCGGCAACAAGGTCGGCACGCAGGTCGCGGATGCGATCCTCAAAGGCAAGCTGGGTGTCAAGGACTTCTATGACCAACTGAAGAACTCCCCGGACACCATCACGAAAGCGGCCGGAGAGACCGATGGCTTCAGCGAGAAGCTAAAGGTTTTCCAGAATAACGTTACGCTCGCGCTCGAACCGCTCGGCACCAAGCTGATCGACATCGGCAACAAGGCCATGCCGGTTCTGATTGGTTTGGCCAAGGCAGCAGGGGGAGCCGCGGACGGGTTCAGTAACCTGCCGGAACCGGTGCAGAATGTCGCCATTGGTCTTGGCGGCATCGCTGCTGCGGCCGGTCCCGTTATCTACGTTGCCAGCACGATCCTCGGACATGTGGCATCGCTGGCGACGATCTTCTCGAAGTGGCAAGCTGCAATCCTTTCGACGACGGCCGCGATGACCGCACTCACGGCTGTGGTAGTTGGAGCGTCGCTTTACAAGGTGGTCGAAGCCTTCTCCCTGATCAACGATCTGCAAAACCAGCAGGCGCAAGCGGCGAAGGATTCCTCGTATGCTGCGCAGCAGGGTCAGCAGGCGATTCAGATCGCCATGGAGAAGACCGGCATTAAGACGCAGTCGGTCGTCGAAGCGTTCCAGATCCTGAAGGTCTATTCTGCTGGGCTCCGCGGTGAAACGGTGCAACTCTCGGATGCGTGGTTCGATGTCGGGGAGGTGTGGAAGAAAGGCGCAGATGCAGCCGCGAAGAACAAGCAAGCACTGTCTGATCAAAAGACCGAACAGGAGAAGGCAGCGAAGGCAGCGCAGAACGAAGCGCAGCGTCAGCGTGACGCGGCCGCAGCGAAGGCCGAAGCAACCGAACGAGCGAAAACACTCCGTGAGGAACTGAAGAAACTCACGGATCAATACAGTGGCAAGACAATCGTCGAGGAGGCGAACAAGCTTCTCACCGTCATCAAGAATGTCGGTGGGATGACGAAGCTGACAAAGGATGAAGCCGCTCAGATGTTCCCGGTGTTCGAGCAGGCACTGACGAAGCTTGCTCAGACTGGTCAGTCGATTCCGCCCGCGCTCAAGGATGCCTATCAGGCACTCTTCCGGTTGGTCAAACTCCCGGACATGCAGAAGACGTCCATGGAGTCGTGGGAAAAATCATGGCGAGAGGGACTAGAAAAACAAACGCAGGCGTTGCAGGAGCATCAGCAGAAGCGAAACGAGCTCATCGTCAAGGGGTTCGACTCGGCGCAGGAGCTCACGGACAAAGCTGCTCGGCTCACGATGTCCGAGCAAGAGAAGATGGTCGCGGATGCCGGCAAGTTCCGCGACGATGCACTCAAGGAAATCGAACCGCTCAAGACGTCCTTCCCAGAGATCTGGGCACAAGCCCGCGATGCCATCAACGGAATCTATGATGGTATGGTCTCGGATGCGGAAGCCGCATCTGGGAAAGCGGCTGCGGCCTTCGGAAAGAAACTCGGTGGCGCGATCGTTGGGGCGTTCCAGCAAGGCGGAGGAGGGAAGCAGATCGGCGGGAGCATCGGGTCGTTCCTCGGCAATGAGATCGGCTCGACGGTTGGGGAGAAGGTTGGCCCAATGCTGGGCAAGGCGTTGTCCGGCGCACTGGGGAAGGGTGTAGGCTCAGCTATCGGTGCGGCCGCTGGCTCGATCATCCCGGTGGTCGGCACGATCCTCGGCGGTCTGGCCGGGAAGTTCATCGGCGGTCTCTTCGGTGGAGGGGAAAAGAAGAAGGTTCAGGAAGCCCGCGACGAGATGATCAAGAACGCGGGAGGCATTGATGCCCTGAAAGCCAGAGCCGATGCCGCGGGCGTGTCGCTCGACAAGTTGATGTCCACGAAGAAGATGAAGGACTTCAATGCCGAGCTCGACAAACTGAACAAGTCGTTCGGCGACTACGAGAAGAAAGTCAAGGGCATTCAGACCGCCATCGCCGGTGTCAACACGCTGGCACAGGGTCTGGCCGCTCAACTCGCGCGCGTTGTTACGGAGCAGGACAAGGTCTTCGATGAGAAGGACAAGGGACAAAAGGTCGATGACCTAACGAAGCGGGTCTATCAGGGCACCGAAGAGCAACGTGCGGCATGGGAGAGGCTCGGGAAGTTTACGCTCGCCACGTTCGCAGAGCAGGTGCGACTGTCCGGTGACATCATCGGCACGTTGCAGCAGATGGCTCCGGCCTTTGATGTGCTCGTGGATGCGCAGCAGAAGTTCGGGTTCGCGGGCAGTGAGGCGACCGAGCGGCTCATCGGGATGTATAAGACGGTCAAGGACAACAGTGACGTCTTCACCTCCTTGAGTGGCGTGAGCCAGATCATGCGCGGACTCGGCGATGCGATGAAGGTCAACGGAGATCTCGCACTCGCCTTCGGGCAGGAGCTCGCAGCCAACTTCCAGACGCTGACGGATCGCGGGGTTGATACCACGATGGCGTTGGCGTTGATGCAGCCGCAGCTGCAGCAACTTTGGGAACTTCAGAAGGAAGGGAAACTCGTCACCGACGAAGCTACGCAGTCGATGCTCGATCAGGCCGAGGCACAAGGTCTCGTCGGCGAGCAAATGAAGGATGTCAACGAAAAGATCCTCGACGTCCTGCTGGCGATCGGTGAGGCACTGGGAGCGACCATCCCGGAGAGCACCCGGAAGTTTGCGAAGGCCGTTGGTGACATCGAGGTGCCGACCATCGACATCCCCTACCGCTACCGGCAAGAAGGTGAAGGACCACCGTCGTCCGGTGGAGGTGGCGGAGAACCACCGCCGGAGCTCGACAAGGGAGGACTGGGCAACTGGGGCATGGGTTCGCTGGCTGTGTTGCATGGACCCGAGGCAGTCATCCCCTTGGACCGGCTCGAATCGATGATGAGCTCCTCGCAGCAGGCGATGGATCCTCGCGCGCTCGCAGATGCGATGGTCGCGGCCGGGATCGGTAAGGGCGATCTCGTGCTCGCACCAACCTTCCAAGGCATGTTGGCGAACGAAGCCCGCGCGTTCATGCGAGACCAGTGGTTGCCAATGATGATCAGCGTGCTGCAAGACTCGGGTGAACTCCGCAATCGAGTCGGCACGGTTGTTGCACCGGCGCAAGGAGCAGTGTAGATGGGCTTCCTACGATACGCTCGTCCGTCCGACATCGTGACCTCGGCCGCGTCCATCACGGCCAGCGGAGCCGTGAGCAGCGATGCCAACTACGGGTTGGCGGCACTCTACGACAACGACCCGGCGAAGCCACTCAAGTTCGAGACCGTCGGACCGGTGCGACTGGTTTACGACTTCGGTGCCGCTCGCCGGGTGGACGCCTTCTCCCTGCCCAACTCCAATCTGGCCGCGGGCACGGTGTGCATCGTCGCGCTCAACAACACCAACAGCTGGGCGAGCCCGACGGTGCAGGCGGATCTGATCATGGGTGCGCAGCACATGGACGGACATCGAGCGTCACCGTGGTGTGACCTCACCGTGGCCAGTGGCTACACGACATCTGGCTATCGTTACGCGTCGCTGTTCGTGCCGGCACAGGCCGTCAACATCAAGCTGGGTGAGACGCCGATCATTTCCGCGCTCCGGCAGTTCGATCACGAGCCGCAGTTCGGAGGGAGCAAAGGTTCCCTGCGTCGATTCCTCGAAAGCCTGCGCACGGAGTTCGGTGTGGTGCGTGTGAACCGCCGACGCATCAAGCAGCGGGTTTACACCTTCAACATCAAGGGTAACACGCCGGACTACGAAGCGATTCAAGCACTCTGTGATGACGCGGGCGGTCTGGCGTTGCCGTGGTTCTTCTCGCCAGACGATGCGGTGCACAACGAGCTCGGGCTCTTCGTGCGCTTCACTCCAGAGAGTGCAGGCCGACTGTTGGGCTCAGAGGAATTCTTCTACACGGTGGGATCGGGAAACGGCCTGATCGAAAACGTTAGCCTCGACATCGAAGAGGTTTCACGGAGTCTGCCGCTGTGAATCTGTTCATTGAAAACTGGGACTACCTCGATACGTCGTTCCAGCGGTTCTATATTACCGGCGTGGAAACGCCGAAGGTTTCTACGGGAGGACGTCGAGGCACGCTGTGCTGCGATGCCGATACGGAAGATGGTTACGGAGGCTATCTCGTCGCGGGTTCCGGCAACACACTCATCTGCGGAGCCGCGGTTGCATGGCCGAGTGCCAGCGGGTTTGGCCGCATTTTCGGAATCGGTGATCCGACCGCGAGCGGGATGGTGAACATCTTCATCAGTGCACTTGATGACGGATCGTTGGCTGTCTATCGGTATCCCAATACCATTCTCGCGCTCTCGCCCGCGGGCGTGCTCGCGCTCGGGGGAGCCTACAACTACGTGGAAGCGAAGGTCAGTATTGCTTCTGGTTCCTCCGGCATGGTGCAGGTGCGTGTGAATGGACAGCCGGTCATTTCCCTCAATGCCGTTAACACGTTCTACGCGGGCTCACTCACGCCCAATCTCGTGTTCATCTATCCGCAGGGCCGACGACGTTACGACGATCTTTATATCAACAGCGCGCTCGGGCTCTACAACTACGACTTCGAAGGGGACGTGCGCATCGACACGCACTACCCGAACGCAAACGGAAACTCGTCGCAGTGGAATCGATCGGCGGGGACGTTGCAGTTCGAGACCATCGATGAGCATCCACCGGACGAGGACACGACCTTTAATTTCACGGACACCGCGGGGAACAAGGACACGCTCGGTATCCAAGCGTTGATTCCGGTGTTTGCTGGCATCCGCTCCGTGGCCTTGGTGCACCGGATGCGGCCAGAGTCAGGCACCATCGATGTCACTCCGGTGGTGCGCAGTGCCGCGGTAGATCACGATGGCACGCTCTTCACGATCGCGAGCGGCTACGAATACTACCAGACGATTTACGAAACCGATCCTGCCACTGTTGTTCCGTGGACCGATGCCGGGTTCGACGCGGCAGAGTGGGGTTACAAAAAGTAAACGCCATGCTGTTTCTTGAATCCTGGAAATACTACAACGACGTTGCGAACGATCTCGCGCGCACGTGGGATCTCGCCGGGTTGCTCGGCGCAACCGGGATCTCTCTGCTCAACCCCGGCGTGCGAGTTACCAACACATCGATCTTCGTCGCCAACATCACTCGCAACTTTGAGTATGGGTTGGAGCGCGCGCATCTCGGTTTCTACTTCACACCGAAGGTTGTTACGAATGCGGCCGACGGAAACAACGGCAGTTTCCTTCACTTGAATGCGGACGGACAGAGCAACACGTCGAATCAAGTGGGTCTGTCCATTGATAACAACCGGCGTCTGCTCTCGTTCACCGGCGACAACATCACAGGCCACGGCGGCACGACCGTTGCAAATGGCGCCACACAACTGACGATCGATCAGGAGTATCACATCGAACTCGATGTCTACTTCCATCCGACCGCTGGAACCATTGAGCTCCGGTTGGATGGCGTGCTAGAGTTTTCTTTTACCGGGAATACCGACACCCGAAACAAACGCTACATCAATTCGATCACGCTCATTGCGGGACAAGGCGGAACGGCCGCGTGCTCTTACGATTTCCGCGCGCTCTACTTGGATGATCTGCTCAACTATACCTCTTCGTTCTGGTATGGCGGGCATGACGTAGAGATGCTCATCCCGAATGCGGATGACACTCCGTTGGAGTTCATCCCGTCGTCGGGCACTTCGCACTACGCCATCGTCGCGGCTCCGAATACCAGCATCGCCACCCGCTACGTCACGACGGACACCGTGCCGGCATCGGATTTCTACGCTCACTCCGCGCTGTCCACAACGCCCGCTTACATTCCCGCGGTGCAGGTGCGCACAACGGCCGTTGCCTCGGGCTCTGCCGCGGCCATGCGCAAGGCTATCCGTCCCAGAGTGCGTGTGGCAGGAACGCTAGACAACAACTGGCAAGGCCGGATGGTCAGCACGTCGCAGGACAACTGGCGATCCATTTGGCCGTTGCAACCGAACGGGAATCTGTGGACCAAGAGCACGGTAGACAACTCGCACATTGGCTTTGGCACGGTGCCGTATGTGCGTGGGTGGAACTTCCGCTCGACGGCCCTGGTGCCGGGTTCGACCGAACCTGCGCACACGACGCACGTGCGAGGCACCGACATTTACCCGGTCACGCGAGACGGCACGACCTTTGGTTGGGAGACCACGGCTCCCGGCACGATCCTTGATCGCACCGCGAGTGATCCCCGCATCGCTGGCGTGCATGCGCAGGCCAACAACGCGACGCAGCGCACATGGCGCGTGGACCTACCGGACACCGGTCGGTATCACGTGCGCGTGCATATCGGCGATGCAACCTTTGCGCACGCCCCGATTTACTTCAAGATTTTCGACGGCTCGAATCTACTCCGCACGGTAGACTATCCGTTTGGCACCGGCATTGACGAGTGGGCCAATGCGGGTTACAATATCGGTGCGCGCAGTATGCGCAATAGCAGTAACCCGGATTTCCAGATCTCGGAAAACTTCGGTGAGTGGTATGACTTTTCGTCCACGCAGCTGAAGGTGCTCATCGGATATCCCACCGCATCGGGTGCGTTGTTCACCTGCATCTCGCATGTCGAAGTGATGGGCGAGTTCATCAGCACGGTCAGTGGGGCTCCGAACCTTCGTGTGTCGAACTTGGCGATGGAGGTCATGCTGGCGGACAACGCTCCGCCTACCGCCAACGCCCGCATCACCCAGATGGTGGTGCTGACAATGGCTCCGAACATTGTCGCCTGCCCCACCCCGAACGAAGGCGAGAACCTCTGTCTCGTGGTGGACGATCCGGTGCTCTTCTCGTCATGGGAACCGGGCGATGGCGTGCGTCGGTGGTATGCGGAGACTAAGCTGGACGATCCCTCCACCTACTACGGCGGATGGAAGGACGACCGACTGCTCTCCGTCAGTGAGGTCCGTCGCGCGCTCGCGGGAGCGAACCACGATTACGAGGTGGGGAACTTCAGCGTGGAGTTCGCGGACGAAGACTACGCCGTGCGGACAGCCATGGGCCGTTACTTCAACGCCCGCGAAGTGGAAGTGTTTGCTGTCACACCGGATGGCCGTGACGAGCAGGTCACCGCCAAAACGATCGCCACCGGGTTCGTGGACGCTGATCCGTCCTTCGACGATCAGAACGAAGCGATGTCCGTCCGGCTCACCTGCCGGGACCGCATTGGGCAAGCGATCGGCTGGACACAGACCGGCCAGAGCAAGTTGCCGCGTCGTGTGCTGAGCGCGACGAACCTGCCGGGGTGCGATCCCGCGGCTCTCGGTCTGGCTGCGCCCATCTGGTATGGGCAGTTGACGACCAACGTGGCAGCGAGCGGAGTCTTCAACGCACCGATCCACGACGTGGACAGCACGCACTGCGGTGCCTTTGATGGCGACTATCCGGGTGCAGGCTTCGGTGATTGGTTTGATCCTCCCTCGGACATGAGCACCGTCACCCTCAACGTGCTCGCGGGCGGAGAGCTCTCCATCGAAACCCCACACGGCGAGGGACGCTACTACGTGCAAGTCTATCCGGTTGCCAGCAATGGAGACGTGGGTGATCCGTATCCGTTCTGCGCGGGCAGTCTCTTCGCGGACGTGACACCCGGCAACCAGATCATTGAAGCGTCGTGGACCGCGGTGACCGGAGCGTCGCGTTACATTGCGATCCTCGGCGTCTTCTACTACGGCGTCCGGCTCCAGCAATACATCGAGACCACTGGCTTGAGCGTGCAGTTCACGCGCGCACCCGCGTGGATGCAGGAAGGCAGCATCTGGGATCTGATCACGCCCGGAGCGCGACCGCCGGACGACTTCGCGATCACCTACTACCATGTGCGGGCACGCAATGGAAACGTCATCAGCGAACTCTCGCCGAGTAAATCGTTTTCGAGCGTGTCGTTCCAAGCCGGGTTCCACTGTTCGAATGGCGCGCGGTTCCGTCCGGTGCGCATCTGGTGGCAGACGAGTGGTGCGCCCGAATACGAAGTGCTGATGAAGGGTCCGGGCTCGCCCATCACGAGCTCTGACTACGAATGGAAATGGATCGTTCCAAGCGGACAGTATGACGCCGGAGCCGGGCTCCATTACTTCGATAACGATTTTCTGTTTCTGGATGCGATCCCGCTCGGTGCGCAGGAGACGCGGCCGCAGGGGAAGGTCAAACCGTTCTACACGCGCGATGTCGTGTTGCCGAGCACCGATACGTATCGGGAGTTCTTGATTGCGGGCTGCGCGATTCAAGGTGTGGATGATTGGTATTACGATCCGGGCTCTGGTCCGAGCGACAGCGTGGAGATCAATCAAGGGGACGGCACCGAGTGGCTGTTCCCGAAGGACGGCTCCGCGTGGTTCTCACAGTTCACCACGAAGTATCGAGACGTCGTTGGGCTTGACGGCCGCACACGTCGGTTCACCGTGGGCTATGGCCGCGGCTCGAAGGCCGATCTCGTCGCGAGCGGCACAGCATCCATTACGTTGAACCTTCGCGGGGTGGAGACTACGGGATCGAGCACCGGGGATCTCATCACGGATCTTCATGACCAATGCCTGCACTTCCTGCGCAACGTTGTCGTGGCGTCAGGTGAAGGCTACATGACCGGTGCCTGGAACAACACACCGACCATGGGCTTCGATTCCATCTGCGTGATCAACGAGGAATCCTTCGCGACACTGAAGGCGATGCGTGAGACTGAGATCGCCGGTGGGATCGTATCCGCGGGCGGGTTCGGAGCCAACGGAGAACAGATCGATGTCACCGAAGGTCTGAAGCAGTTCATGGTGAGCGGAGACTTCCGACTGGGACCGAACCGGTTTTGGCAGATCGCCGCGTTCGCGATTGACGAGAACTTGACCGTGGACGACCTGAGCACTCCGCTCACGGATGAGTTCGACATTCACACGCGCACCATGAAGCCGATGCCGAAGCTTGCGGAGCTCCAGAACATTCTGCCGTATCGCTACGCGCGCAACTACGTGCAGGACCGCTGGGACGCGGACAACCAGCTGTATACCAATCAGGACTCTATCGACCGCTGGCGTGTGAGTCAGATCGCGGAGGCATTTGAGTTCCACTTCATCACGGAAGCGACGCTCGCGGACTTCATGATTCAGAAGCACGCCCGACGTCGTGGGGATGCACCCACCTATATCTCTCTCGAAGGTTCGCTGTGCCTGATGAGCGCAGAGTATGACGTCGGACGCTACGTTCCGATTACCCACTGGCGCGGTGTGCAGGTTCCGAGTGGCTATGTAGACCGGCCGCTATGGATCCTCGCGAGCACGTTCAACCCGGCCACACGACGTGTTCGTTTGGATTGCATGGATGTGGCGTATCTGGTCCCGAGTGGTGCAGGAGGATTCAACTAAATGAACATGGCCGGACTCGTCATTGCGGGCATTGGAGTGCTCATAACATTTTCCACATTTCTCGCCGTTGCCATTTGGAAAGGTGGGTTTGTCTCCGGGGAGTTGGCGTCACGCGTCAGTGAGTTGGAACGGTGGCGCGGAAATGTTCGAAGTGACATGCACGAGATCAGCGAACAATTGACCATGCTGATCGCGGAAATGAAGGCACTGGTCACGCTGATCGAGGAACGCACTGAACGACGTGCGGCCGATCGATAGGAGTATCATGACAACGCTGTCTCTGTTCAAACCGGCGTGGGTGTCGGCCGCGCTCGCTTACCTCGGCACAACGGAAGTGCCGGGCAAGGGGAGCAATGCGCGGATCCTCGGCATGACGAAGAGTTTCGCGCGGTGGGTCAAGGGATTCTTCACGGATGATGACATCCCATGGTGCGCGCTCTTCGTTGGCGCGTGCTTGGCCGATGCAGGTCTGCCGCACACCGGCTCCCTTGCGGCCAGATCCTACGAGACCTACGGTGTGCCGTGCGGACCCGCGCTCGGAGCCATCATGGTCTTCGCCAGAAAAGGAGGAGGACACGTCGGGTTCTACATGGGCGAGCGCGCGGATGCCTACCGGATCCTCGGAGGCAATCAGTCCAACACGGTGAGCTACACGTGGATCGCAAAAGACCGGCTCACCGCCACACGATGGCCGACCGACGAACCGCTCCCCGCGTCCGGCCGGGTTCACCTCTCCAGCAATGGAGAGCCACTCTCAACCAACGAAGCATAGGGAGCAGAAGGAAATGAAAGACATGACCGACTGGACCAACTGGGTCAAGGGAGCGATCGCAACCGTCATCAATGGCTTCGCGAGCGGAGTCGTGCTGATCGTTGCGGCACCCGAAACCTTCAACCTCGAAGCCGGATTCGGCAAGCTGTGGAAGACTTCGGCGATCTTCGCGGTGTTCGGTCTGGCGAACTACCTGAAGAAGTCTCCGCTGCCCGGCGTCGATGCGAGCAAACTCGCCGCACTGTTTCTCGCGGTCGCGCTCGCGAGCGGGGGATGCGTCACCGCGGGTGGCCGCCATCGTATCGTGGTCGGTGTCGTCACCGCACACGAGGTGCTCTCCACGGTGCAGGATACCGCGCTGATGATGAAGTGCGGTGCATCGTCGGCACTGCCCGAACCGAACTGCCTGGGACCGGAGAAGAACAAAGCGGTCCATGGCATGTTGGCCGAAGCATTCACCTACGACAAGGAAGCGGCACTCCTCGTGAAGAGCGTTCCCGTCGGCTCACCGGCTCCGTCGCAGGTCGTGGAGCTCATGTCGAAGGTCACGTCGCTCGTCAACAAGATCATCGCTGCGTTGCCGTCAGGTGATACGCGCACCGATGCGTTGGTCACCAACCTCGGAGGTGCGCGTTGAACCCGCTCGCCATCTATCAGTGGATCACGCTCGGGTATCAGTTGTTCGAGAAGGGAACCGAAGCGTGGCAGCGCGTGCAGACCGCGTTGAAGAACGAAGGTGTCGATGCCGACAACAGCGAGCTCGATCGCGTTGCCGCGGATGCTGATCGACGACGCGAGATCTCAGAACGCGAAGCGGCCGGAGGCTAGCAGAACCGGCGTCGGCTCTGCCCGGCCGGGTGTCCGCTCTCCGCGGGCGTTTGGCCGGGCATCGGTTCCCCTAGGAACGGCTGGAAGGCGTTGGTTCCTTGTGGGTTCCGACCCCGCTCGCGGGCACCGGGAACCCCCCCATTCCTTGACCCATTAAAATGGCCACGTAAGTCGATTGTTTACAGGGACTTACGGGTGCGAGAAGGCGGACTTCCCGCCCGGTTGTGGGGCAAGTTCCTTAGATTGATGGAGTTAGGGGGACGATTAGGGTGGGCAAGAATGGGGTCTGCCGGGCGGGTGGGCCAGAGCCCGGTCTCCCCGGCGTGGAGCCCGGCAGAGGCAGACCGGGCTTGTGCACGGCCGTCGCTCAACGGCCGCGCCACAGAGGCATTGATGCGTGTCGGTGAGCAGGTCATGGAGGAACACGACGTGGTCGCAGTCCCGGAGTTGCTTTTCAAACTCTCGGTTCATGATCGCTTCCGTTTTAATCTGAACACGACGCGCGCGACGCGGTTGCGTTCGGTGGGGTCGCAGTAGAGCCCGCTCTCGGCAATCGCCTTGCGCATGTAGGGTGACAGGTTCCATGCGTGCTTGAAGCCGGTGCCACTCGTGCCCTTGCGCTCCACGACATCGAGCAGGTTCAGATCCAGCATCATGCGTCGAATCGTTTCCATTGGGTAGCGCGTGCGCAACGCGAGATCCGAGGTGCTGATGTAGTCGGAGTCCGTTGGACAGGTCTTCCACACCGTGCGCACGAGATCCTCCAGCCGCTGTGACACGGTGTCGAGCATGATCTTGCGCACGATGCGATACTCGTCTTCACCCACCTCCTCCCGCCCGCGGACGAGCGCGAGCGCGCGACCCATCTTCGCTAGCTGGATACCAAGTCGTGAACCTAATTCCGCAAATGGTCTGCCGGTCATCAGGTCGTTGTGATACATGTTCCGCGAGACGTTGCCGCGGAGCCGAGCACCGAACCGCGCGAGCGCAATGATCTTCTTGTGCAGCGAGTTCTCCAACACCGGGATCTCTGCGTCCGTTCGGCTGTTGGTAAGGAAGTCGGCGGTCACATCCGCGAGCTCATTGCGGATGGTGCTGTCCTGATCCACGTTCTCAATCGCCTTCGAGATGATGTCATCTTCACTGGCGTGATGCAGATTGTCGCCCATCGCGAACTTCAAGAACCGCTCGCCGAGGGACGCATGGTTCTCTCCCAGATCGTAGATACGTGGAGTGACGGCCGCAATGATCGTGAAGCGACTCTCGTAGCGTCGCTCCACGCCGTTGCCAAATACCTTGCCGCAGGTGCCGTCGTAGGCGTCGCGGAGGATGCTGAAGATCTCTTCCTTGTCTGTGTCCCGCAGGCCGAGGATAGACGTGAAGTCCTTGATGACGAGCACCTGCCCGTTCAACTTCGGAATCAACGACGGGTCTTGCTGGCCTTGCCAGTTCGCTCCAGAGATCAGGGCGTGGGGCGTGAGCGTGCTGGTGGAGTAGGCGGTTTCGTATTGGGTGAGCCCGGCGAGAGCAATGGTCTTGCCTCCTCCCGGCGGTGATACCAGAAAGAGCCACACGGGGGGACCGTCGAGTTTCTGGGAGAGCGTAGACGCGAGCACCACGTCCACGGCATCCATGTTTGGCAGGAAGAGCCACTTGTTGTAGATCGCATGCACGTCCTCCAACGTTGGGATCGATCGCTTCTGTCGCTTGATGGTGAACCGAAACACCTTGCCTTCGCTCGGACCGCGCTGCTCTCGTTCATGCCGGGGTTCTTTCTTGAACAGGAACTGCAACCGCTCAAAACACTTGTCCGGCGTCTTCTTCTGGACCAGTCCGTAGGTGACCCAATCGCGGAGATCGAATCCGTCAGGCAGTTCCGCGGGCCAGTGCGTGTAGGTCAACGTGCGCGCCACACCCGTCAACCGTTTCTGGACGGTGAGCTCACCTGCGATGCCGGGGTCGTCGTTGTCGTAGATGATATGCACACGACGGCCGCTGAACATGGGCACCCACTCCTGCTTGAAGACGCCTGCACCCGGCACGCCAACGACGACGCCCGGTGCCTCGTTCTTCCGCAGGAGCCAGACCATGGCCATCGTATCCCACTCGCCTTCGCATACGTAGATCGGTTCGTTCGGCCGATCGGCGAGTTGGTGCGCCCCGAACAGTCCGACGTTGCATCCGCTGGTGCTCCGCATGACCTTGGCATCCATGTCATACATACGGAGATCGACGTAGTGCCCGTTGACATCCTTAATCGGGATGACGTAGCGATCACCGTTGCCCATCCACCCAAGCTCGAACTGCCGGAAGATCGAAGATGGAATCTTACGGTGCGCAGCCAAGGCCTTCAGCGTGGTGTCGTTGATCTCCGGCAGGTATTCATGCTCGTGGATCTGCCGCAGGAAGCCTTGCAGGTTTCCCGAGAGCCCGGCCGACTTCGAATCCCACAGCCATGTCTCGCTGTTGACGTAGAACTTATCCTCCTTGCCGCTGAATGGACAGGAGCCTACGAGCTCGGCTCCATGCTGGTCCGTGAAATCGACGCCGTGCGCAGCGAAGACCTTCGCCTTCGGATACGCCTTGAAGAAATCTTTCGATCCAATGTCCACTGCTCAACGCCTCACGCAGCGATGCCGTTACGTTTTAGGAATGCGACCTCTTTGGCGTGGGACCAATCGGTGCGCGTATATTTCATACCCACTGGAAGCGGGATCTGAAGGTTCGGGATCCGATGCGAATCGACCTGCATCAGTTTAATGATCTTGCTCATCAGCTGCGCCGAGTGATGCCCTTCGTAAATCTCGGAGATGAGCTCGTCATGCACCGTGCCCACCACGTAGGAACCGGCGTAGTCGGCTCGGAGGAAGTTGTCCACCCGCACAATGGACCGCTTCATGATCTCCGCGCTCGATCCCTGCACCATGTAGTTGACTGCCTTGTAAGCCTTGTGCCGATCGATCTCGTATTCGCGGCCGAACAGATTGATCAGCATCCCGGACTCGCGCACTTCCTCCACGAGCCGATCCATGTAACGTTTGACGCCCGGCAAGTTCGCATTGAACTGATCCACGAACTCTGCCGCTTCCTCCATCGAACAGCGGATCAGGAAGGCCACCTTCCCAATGCCACCACCGTAGAGCCGGGAGAATAGAATCATCTTGGCGCGCTGCCGCCACCACTTGATCAGGCACGTCTTCTTGTGGAGCTCCCGCGGCAACCGGTTCTTCCACCGCGGGTCCACACCACACGTGCAGAAGTCATCTCGATGGCCCCATGCGGCTCCGGCCGTGCTCAGGTGGAAGTCTTGCCCACTGAGCAACGCGTCCATCATCGCCTTCTCGTTGGCAGCAAAGGCGAACACCCAGACTTCGATCTGGGAGTAGTCCGGCATATACCAGTAGTAGTTTGGCCGCGGTCCGAACGCTTCCCGTTGACGCGCGCGAATGTGCGAGTGACGACGGCTCGTTTCCGCGCTCGCGATCTGCTGTGTGTTCGGATCCTTGCAACTGTAACGCCCGGTGCGTGCGCCCGAGGGATCCCACGAGGGATGCAGCGTGATGGAGCCGTCCATCCGCTCGCACCCGAAGAACTCGTAGGCGTCAATATACTCGATGACCTTCTTCCCGGCCTTCCACTCCAGCAACGCCCGCGACAGCTTGCAGCCGTCGGGTCCGTCTCCGTCTACGTCCGCGCCTTGCGCGCTCCCGCGAGCCCACGCCATCAATTGCTCAGCGTCGATTTTCGGATACCGGCGTCGAGCTTCCTTCTCCGTGATCAGTCCGGCCTTCACCTTCTTCAGACCGGCATTCGTATACGCCGTGGTGCGTCGCCCGAGTCCATCTACGAGGATGACCTTCAACTGCGGATTGCTTTGCGGATTCAGATCGGCATGTCCAAGCTTCCGCATAGCCTTCCGTTGCTGGACCATGTAGTCGCTGTAGTGGACTTTGAGTTCCAGCCCGGCGTCGGACAGGTAGGTCATGCCCGACCGTTCCATGCGCATGCTCGTCTGGAGGATGCGCCGCTCCCAGTTGTAGACATCGTAAAGCAGGCGACCGGCGTCTCGGTTCTCCTTGAGCACCTGCTGATACATCATCCACAACCCGATGGTGCGCACCGGATCCATTTCACCATAGTCCTTGACGAGCGCTTCGAGCTCTGGGAGCCAGAGGTCCGCCATGGACGCGGTCTTGCCGTGGGACGCCTTTGTGGCAATGGTCCACCCCTGCTTTTTCGCGCGGAGCCGGGCGGACTGCAACGCTTTCTTGAGTGCCTTCTGATCGTCGTCTGGAATGCCGAGATACTTCTTCGCGAGCAGCTTGAGATAATAGCCCTGCCACTCGGTTGTGGGATTGACCACACGTGCCATGGTGCGTGTGTCGTCGATCTTGCAACGCCATGACATGTTCATGTCCGGTTGAATCGTCATGCGCCGTTCGAACGGTAGATTATGGCAGACGACCCGCACGTTTGGATTGCCGAGCACTTCACGCCGGAGGTAACGCATCTCCGGTCCGCATTTGTTGTAGCTGACCCGTCGCGTTTTCGGATCCACGTCTCCGCGCCATGATACCGCTTCTCCATCGGTGTTGGCCAACTGAAACATGAACGGCCGATCCGGAGCGAGACCCATCGCGAGTCGGCTCCGCATCGGCCACGGATAGGTTCCAGTGGTCTCGGTATCGAACGCGAGCACCCCGTCGAGGATCTTGATCACAGTCGATGCGCCAATCCGAGCTCTTCGGACTTCTCGTTGAAGGCGGTTTGCACGCACTCATCAAGTGTCAGATTTTGGCTGGCCGCAAGCAGGTCCGCGTAGATGAGCACGTCACCGATCTCGCGTTTTAACTTCTCCCGGAGATCTTCCATCCGTTGATCCTCCGGTTTGTTCCATGCCTGCTTGAACATGTTCGCAGGCCAGACGCGCGCCATTTTCTTGGTCGTGTTGGCGACGGCTCCTGCGCTGGCCGCGATAAGCGCAACGAGTGCGAGCACTTCCGCGGCCAACTCCCCGACTTCACCAGCCATGGCATTCGACCATTCCCATGGCTTCCAAATGTCCACGCTGTGAAACGAATCCTCGCAGCGTTTGACGTTGACAGTCCGAAGCGTTTCAAAGGTCAGCATAGTTCACCCTACCAGATCGATACACGCACCCGACATCGTGCGGACGAGCGGGTTCTCGTAGAGCTCCTGAATGAAACGCGCGACGTGTGCAGGATCTGCTTCCCGGCCGGTGACGCTGTTGGCCGCGTAGTAGGCGTGGGCTTCCTCCGGTGTCCACCCGCGCATTGAACAGACCTCGTTGTCGATGTAGGTGGACATGCGTGTGCTGTGCATCTTCCCCGGCCGCACACCGAGGACGGTCAGGCTCTTCGGTTTGGTGAGCTCGCGCGCCATCTGCTTGGTCGCCATATCCAAAGCGGCTTTGGACAGGTTGTAAGCCGCGCTGTGTCGCATCGGACGCCATGCGGCATCCGAGATGATGTTGATCACCACGGCGTTTTCCGCGAACCGCTGCATGGCCAGGAGCTCGCGCACCAGCATCACCGCCGAGAGGCAGTTAACGCGCATGATGAACTCCATGAAGTCAAGCGTGATGTCCTCGAAATGCCGGATGGCGTTGGTGCCGGCATTGTTGATGAGCAGATCCACCGGACCCTTCGCCTTGATGCCCATCCCGCACATGGTGTTGACAAGACCGAGCGCGGCATGCACATCGTTCGCGTTGTAGGGAATGAACCGGCCGCGGTCTCGGTCCGGTAATGTTTCTTCCTCGTGCGTCGTGCCCGTGACGCGATAGCCGCGGTCTTCGAATCGAGCAGCCAACTGCGCTCCCAGCCCACTACTCGCTCCAGTGATCAGGACGTGCATGTTACACATCTCCCTTCTCCTCCAGACGACGGAGGATTTGAATGCCTCGGACCGCGTAAACCGCCAGATCAGAGAATGTTTCCATCAACACGTTCACCGGCAGCGGATCTTCATAGCCCACGGTCCAGATCGCGGTCTTGATTGCGGCCATGAGCTCGTTAATGCGAATGTGCTTGCGATGCAGGTCGCTGTAGAGCATCTTGGTGTCGTAGTCTCGAGACTCCACGAGCATGCGGCTGTCGCCGTATTGATCCACCTTGGCGGAGCCAATCTGCTGGAGCGCATTGAGCACCCACGCATACTCGACGGCATGTGCACCACCGACCGGCTTGGCTTCCGGGTCCACACCGGCCAACTTGCAGAGCCGGTCGTGGAGCTCTCTGGCTTCTACAGTTGATCGCTGAGCCACTTGAACGCCTCCCGCCCGCGCGTCAGGCTGATGTCGTTGCTGGGGAACGAGAGCCGCTGAATGACCTTGGTGTAGGTGCCGACGATCGGCCGGGTGTCCACGAAGGCATAACGGTAGCGACGCTTGGTGCCGGAGTGCACCATCGTCTGGGAAAGTTGCACGACGCGGTAGCCGTTGCGGATCCATGACTGCATGTCCGCGAGCATCTGGGCTTCCTGCTCCTCGACGCCTTCGATGTCAGGCAGGTGGTAACCCAGATGCGACAGAATCTGCGGACCCATGAGTGTCGGTTCCGCATATCCGGCGTCCACGGTCAGCGGCAGCTGGATGGTTTGTCCAAGCCGCAATTGAATCAGTTCGAGTTCTGTGTTGGGCAGCAGCGTGTAGTTGAAGGCGAGCTCGACCTGAAAGGAATCGCCGAGCCGCGGTTCGGCTACGAAGAGATGCACGGCATCGACGAGATCGAAGATCCACGGAGCGGCTCCACATCGCTTGGTGAGTTCCGACGCGTGCGCTCGAAGATTGTTGCTGCGAAAAGCAACCTGCTCATACTGTGTGTTCACTCTGTCCTCGCTATCCAAGAGAAAATTCGGTCTGGCCCAACGTGGAAGCCGTTGACGCATTACTGCGCTGGCGATCTTGTGCTACAGCTTCGAGGTGGCGGGTCATCCTTTGGGCTCAGTGATTCCCGGGACCACTAGCTTACTAGACTTCGACGCCGAGTCTAAGCACTCTCAAACACGCACCACTCTCTGGACCAGACCGAAGCCCGGTTGCTACTTCTTCGAGACCTTCTTCTTCGCGGCCGTCTTCTTCTTGGACGGCACGTCTTCGACGCTGATGATCTTCTCCGCGGACAGCGTGAGCACCTTGCCGTCGGAGAACTTCACCTTGATCTTGTTGTCGTCTTCGAGGACTTCCGTCACCTCGCCCTTCTTGACTCCGGCCTTGGTGCGGACCTTGACGGTGCTGCCGATGGAGAGCGCGACTTCGTCTTCCGCGTCCTCGTCCTCTTCCTCGTCGTCGGACTCCTCCTCTTCTTCGTCTTCGTCGTCGTCGGCCTTCGCCTTCTTCTTGGCAGGCTTCTTCTTCGCACCCTTCTTCTTTGCCGGTGCTTCCTCTTCTTCCTCGTCGTCCGATTCTTCTTCGTCATCGGACTCTTCTTCGTCATCCGACTCCTCGTCGTCGGATTCTTCTTCTTCTTCCTCGTCGTCGTCCGCGGGCTTCGCCTTCTTCTTCTTGGTCTTCTTCTTCGGCGTGTCCTCGTCCTCCTCCTCTTCGTCTTCTTCCTCGACCTCATCGGGATCGAGCAGACGCTGGATGCGAAGGTTCTGGAACTCGCCGCTGGACTTCAGCGACACGCGGCAGACCGGCTTCTCCTTCTTGAGCTCCTTGAGGATCGGCAGCACTTCGCTGAAGTCCTCGATCTCGCTCGTGTCGTAGCCAAGCCGTCCGAGATCGCGGAGGAAGTAGGTCCAGCCGTCCTCGGTATCGAGACCCTGATACGACCGGTAGGGCTTCTTGGCGTAGTCGCCTTCGACGAACTTCCAGAACATCGTGGCCTGGAACCGGTCGCTGCTCGCGCTCTGTCCGAGCTCGCCACCTTCGCAGCGCATGATGTATTTGCCGTCGTCGAATTCCTCGAACCCGCCGGACCCGGCCTTCTCCTTCGCGTTGACGAGATGCTTCTTCGTCGCCAGCGCGAGTGCCTTCTTGAGATCGAACTTTACTTTCGTCTTTGCCATTGCTCTGTCTACTCCTTGTTGTGGGCTAGCCCTACGACTTCTTCAGCTTCAACTTCACCGTCTTCTTGCGCGGCCGGTCTTCGTCCTCCTGTTCTTCCGTGACAACATCGTTACGGTGTGTGGGCTTGTAGCGGTTGTGGAAAGCGTCGGTGAAGTTCTTCCACGCCTCCGCCGGGCTCTTGCCCATGTCGATCTGTCGCAGCACGCGGCCGTCTGGCGTCAGGAACCGTTCCTGAAAGCGATGCCCGGCCGCAATGTGGTCATCGCCTTGGATGACGAGCACCCGCCGGGATCCGTCGTAACAGAAGTAAGCCCAGATGTCCACGAGTCCTTCGATGCTCTCGCGGGCTTGCTTCGCCATGCTGCTGGTGATACGTGTGTAGGTTTCGCCTCCTCGCTTGGTGATCTCCTGCTCTGTTGAATGCGAGATCAGGATGATGCCCTTCTTGGTGGCGGCCAATCCGCCGAGGAAGGCTTCAAACCGTCGCCGGTTCTCGCGCCACCCCTTGCCGTAGTCCTCGTCGCCAAGATCCTTGATGCCCAGATCACGGCAGGTCTGAGCCTCGCACAGCTTGTAGAGGATGTCCGCGGTGTCCACCGCAATCGTCTTGAAGGTCTTGTCCTTCCTCAACGCCCGGCGGACCACCTCCGCTTTACGCCAGTCCTCGATGTCCTCTGGGATCGCGCGGAGTCCTTTGTAACCCATCTCCGTTGCCATGAGCAGGCACTTGGGAGCGCGCGTCACCATGCTCGTCTTGCCAATCTTACGCTCTCCGTGAATGAGCACGAGCGCATCACTGAGCTCGCTGACTGGCTCCGAGATTTCCGTCGGCAGTTTGTAAGCTGCCTCTGCTTCGTCAGTGGCCGTCTTCGCCCGAACCTTCTTGGGCTGACTGTCACCCCGAAGTTTCTTCACCACCGCCATCAGATGCTCCCTTCCGCTCGCAGCTGTGCAGCCGCGTCACCGTAGTTGCCGTTGGTCCAGAGCCAGCGGATGGGCCCACCGCTCATGCTGTCCGGATGCAGGACGAAGAAGGGCATCTGTTCCGCCCGGTGCTGGCGGTCGAGTCCCTTTGCGTCCTCAGGCACCGGCCACTTGCCGTCGGCAGGCCATGACTCCAGACGAGCGAACCGCGCGACCTTCGCTGCGTCGCTGTGCGAGCCGAGGTATCTGCCGAACAGTGGCGGGCACTTCAGGTTGATCTCCCGCAACATCAACTGGCACACGCAGTTGATCTCCCAGTCCATGATGTATTCGAGCCGGTTGGCCAGCACGCCTTTCAGCCCGACGTAGTTGTATTCCGCGTGGATGTAGGTCTGCGTGCCCATCCACAGGAGTCGTCGCGCGTCCTGCCATGGGATGCCGGCATCGACGAGCGCGGAGTAGATCTCCTTGCCTTGATCGAGATAGTTCTGGATGACATCCCGGAGCCGCGGGAAATCTTCCATATCGCAGGCATCCGCTTCCATCTTCAGCAACGCCTCGATGGGAGCCCAGTCGTTCACTGGCACGACGCGGCCGTTGATGGTGCCGGGGTAGCCGGGGTTGGGCAGATCGCCTTCGAGCTCTTCGCGCTGCTTCGTGTCGCACGCGTCGCAGGTGCGCGCAATGGACTCCGGCATGGTCCATCCGCGCTGACGCCAGTCGTTATCACGACCGCCGTGCTGCATGAACCCGGCTCCGAGCCGTGTCCGCACATACTGATGGGTGAACGCGCGCGAGCAACCGTCCACGCTGAAGTAGAACGAGATCCCTTCGAGCACCTGCTGCAAGGTCTTCCCGGCGAAACAGGCTTCGACATACGCCCGCTCGTGGTCATACAGCTTGCACCACCCGTTCCGGTGCTCCCACCCGGCGAGATGCTCCGGACCTTCGGTGAGCGTTCCGGTGGCCATGCAGGGACGACCGACACTGCGCGATGGGAACTCGCCCCAGTTGGCTTGCAACGCGTCGTAGATGGCGGGGAAGAGCTCCTCGTGTTGTGTCCACGAATCGAGCGACACCTTCAGTGCGTCCGGTCCCCGCGCGATGGCGGTGACGTGGGGCTCTCCGAAGTGTGTGGCGTAAGGTCGATGCTGGGCGTCGGCGTAGTCGGCCATGTCTCTGTCTCCCGGATCGTGTGATCGTAATGGTCCACCACTGATTGCAGGTTCGTCACCGGGTGGACGTTCGGTGCGTCTGTGTCTGGATGCGCTAAGGCCACGCCTCGCTGCACCCAGTAGGAAGGGATCCCGAGTTTCGAGATCTGATCGATGAACCGGCGGTCATCATCGAGGAAAAGTTTGACGTGTTGCCGAAGCCCGGCTTCGAGCACGCGCTCTCCCTTGTCCTGCGCCCACCAGATGAAGTCGTAAGGGAGTTCGTTACGATCGAGCCAGAGCAGCGTGTCGGTGTAGATGTTGGGGTAGCGATCTACCGGCCGCGACGTGAGCAGCACGATCTGAAGTCCTCGTCGCTGGAGCGCGGTCAGGAAGACATGAGCGTCCGGGAACGCAGGGAGGAAACGCTTTCCACCCGACACCCGGAACTCATGCTTCAGTTTCTTCCACGCCTCCTCATCCAACCCGAGTCGCTGGGCGTTGACGTAGGCGCGAGTGGTGATGATGGATTGAAGCCGTTCAATCGGCACCATGGACGACGAGTAGCGGTGCAACCAATCACAGATGCCGGTGATGTAGTCGCACAGCACCTGATCAATGTCCACAACTGCGCACGGCCGGTCAATGCGTTTGACCCACTCCTCCTGATAGCGCTGACGCACGACCGCGGTTTTGGACCAGTAGGCTTCGACCACGGTCTCCGGGGTCTGGCCGACGATCTGGAAAAGCGAAAGGATGCACTTGAAGACATCCGCGACTTCATCCCGCATGTGACCGCGGTTGACCGACACCGGAATGTTGCGGTGCTTCTTCCATGGCAGTGTTCGCAGGAGCTCGTGCAGTTCGCTCTCCGTGTAGGTGACGAAGTCGTGGGCCTGCTCTGCCATCTCGAAGTCGTTGGTAGGTGGTTGCCGGAACAACAAGTTGAACGCGGCCTGATCCTCCCAGATGCGGATCAGTTCCTTCCCCAATGCGAGTGCTCGCTCGTTAGATTCCATGCGCCTCACCGAATTCTCTGGCCTGCTGAAACGTCTCGTGAGCGAGCTCGTCTGGGTTCCAACTCGCGAACCGGCCGAAGGTCTTAATGTTGTAGTGCGCCAGCTGCGCACGGAGCTCCGGCACGGCCGGATGGTTGTAGATCTTGCCGGGTGTGATCTTGATGGTCACGCCGTTGGTGGAGAGCAGCGACTCCTTGTGCATCGCGGCATCGCGCCACGTCACCCGGTAGATGGGCGTCTCCGGGTCGCTGATGTAATTGACATACATGCCGTCGTTGGGCAGAGCCGAGGACGATGACACGTAGATAGGTCGGAACTGAAGCTTGTCCTCCGGCTCCGGAATGCCGGCAAGCGAAACGAGCGCATACAGCGGAATGGTGCTGATGAGCACATCGTAGGGCACCTCCGTCCGCTCGTTCGCCAGCACCAACTTCTGTGACACGCGGTCGATGCTGGTGATACGCCTGCCATACTCGACCCGGCTTGGAGGCAACAACACGTTCCACCCGCGCATGGTCACTTGAAACTGTGACCGCCAGTCTCCGGCATCTTGCTCCTTGCCAACCTTCCGCTTGTAGGCAAGGACGGCCGCGTCCGACGCGGGCTCTCCGTCCACGTGCGTGGTCACCGAGATCTCCGTGCACCGTAACCCGTCAATCGGCTCCCAGAGATACTGAGGACCGAACTGCCGCGGTTGTGCGGAGATGTCCGGTGGCGCGGGTCGCCAGTCGAACACCCGCGCGTGCGGGAAGAGCGTGTGCAGTAGCTGGCCGTTGAAGCCACCGCCGATAATGATCACCCGCGGTTTCATCAGACTTCCTCCAGTTCACGAAACACGGTCGGCCGCTTGTAAAAGCCGGTGTAGTCTCCGGCAGAGCAGACCTTGAGAAACTCGCACGTGCCGTATTTGTTCTCGCAGTGGTCTGAGTTCTTGTAGTGGCCCACCTCCCCGCGATACCACCGCATGAAGTCCTCGACCATCAAGGCCTGCTCTTTGCCTTCCCGTTCGAGCTCTCGCTTGTCCACGTTCATGCGGAGCCGGATGAAGTAATACTCCGGTCGCTTGGACACATCCATCGCCACCCGGCGTTGGAACTGAACGAAGGTCTCGGCTTTCTTGCGCTGCAGGTTCGGCCGTCGTATGATGTTGTAGAGGAGCCCGGCCGGAGCGACTCCGTCCGCTGCCCAGATGGCACCGAGGTAGAGATTGACCTGCAACTCGAATCCGAGCATGTCCGTTAGGTTGCTCTCACCGCTCTCACCGAGACGGCTCTTAGTCTTGGTCTCGAAAAGATTCGCCTTGTGCTGCTTGCCTAGCGCACTCGTAAAGCGGCCGTCCATCTTCCCGCGGACGAAGGTGCCGTGTTGCGGAACCGGCAGATTGAACTGATGTTCGATAGCCTGCCACTTGATCTGCGTGAGATCCTTATGCCACCACTTGAAGTAGATGGGCACGATGACTTCGACGAGCATCAGAGAGATCTCGAGATCCTGCAACGTCTCGGTGCTCGCCTTCGGGTTCTCCTTGCGCCACTCTTTCTCGATGGTCACCAAATGCTTCTGCACATACTTCGTGCTTGGCACCGTGGTGAGCCGCTTCAACTGGATGTCTCCATAGATCCGTTCGAGGATCGCATGGATGATGGTGCCGAAGATTTGAGAGAGCGAGACGCGAGCGGTGCTCCATCCCTGGAGATGCAGTCGGGCGCGCTCGCGGCAGTTCTTCCACTTCGTCAGCAACGAGAACGTGACCCCGTCTCGCTTCGGATCATAGAAGGTCGCTGGGATGCCGAGCGGCCCATTGCCTTTCACCAACTTCAGTTTCAGCTTCACGACTTCACCTCCTGCATTTCCTTGAAGCAGGCGATCATAGCCGGCAGGTCTTGTTCGATGGCCGCTTTGTCTGCACGCTGAAGTAGGTTCTCGATCCATGCCGCACCGAAGCTTCCGACGGGACCGATCTCCTTGTAGTGGCCGAGGATCGTGCGCACCCTCGCTTGTTGCTTGGGATATTCTTCACCGAGTGTTGCCATTTAAAACCTCCCGAGTGCCCACAGGCCGATACCGGTGGCGTCCCATGCATGCGTCTTGATGCCGAGCCGTTCACAGGTCTGCCGTCCGAGCCGTTTGCGTATCCGTTCTTCCACGAGCCGCTTCGAGAGTTGTCCCTTCCAACCGCTCGTGACGATGGGTAGAAATGGATTTGGCCGCGTCACTGCGTAGATGACACCGGAGAGAAAGGTGAGCTTCTGTAAGTCACCCGTCTTCCATGACATCACGCGGTGCGCGGCCTGATGATACTCTGTGAACTCGCACACGATGTTCGTGCGCTCTGATGGGAGCAGCAGCTTGATGAGTTCGGCGATCGTGTGACACCGCACCCACCACTCTTCCTTGGCGTAGTCTCCGCGGAGCTCGATCACGCCCGCTTGGTCCGGAGCCCAGTGACGCCGGGCATGCTCCGCCCGCTTGCGCGCGAGCCAGAGCGCGTAACCGGTGCCGCCGAGTCCCGGATCCAACGCGAGCAGTGATCTCACCGAAGTATCCCTACCTTGAAACGAGGATTGGGTTTGCTTTCAGGGCAACCCTCGGCGTTGATAAAGTAGAAGCACCTCCAGTGCGGACCGATCAGTAGTCCCTTTGACTGACGGTGCAGGAATTGAACGAGCGAGTGACGGAAATAGTTTGCCCTGAAATAGCGAGTGCCCTTTGTCGCGTCCGCTGAGGATGTTATCAGCATGCACTTCCGCTCAAAGGTTTCGCATAGCTGCGCATATCGATTTGCTGTTGCGTGCGGCACCCCGATGAGATCCGCAAATTGATACGGTAGGAACAGCCGGTTAGAACCACGACCGGGAACCCTACGACGCTCGTTGTCGTAGAGATAGGCCATCTCCAACCGACTCAGTTGGTCACTCACCCATCGATAAGCTGGGTCATCCTGATAGTTCACGATGCCCAAGTTCACGATACCCTCCGCATCGGCAGCACGCGTGCTCCGCCGATTCGTTTCTGTGCCACCGCCTTCCGCGGCTTGGCATACCGCGGCAGACGGATGCGCATCACGCTGCGCGTCCAGTCGATGAGGATCTCCTGCACGACCCAGCTGGCGGACTTACGCTCATCGCGCGCGATGTCCATGATGGCCAGCTTGAATTCCTTCGGCAACGAGTTCCAGAACGGAACACGTGCCTCTCCGTTGGCGAGCCGCGGTGCAATCTGACGTTTCATAACCTACCTCCGATCCGTGTGAAGCGAATGCTACGAACGAGAACCCTTCCAGAACACCCCGAACACGACCATCCCTACGACCCAGACGATTGGCAGGATCATCACATGTCGTCTCCCGGCAACACTCGCTGAAGTCTGGCCGTCAGGCGCGACGCCAGATCCCGCGAGAAGGACCGCGCGTTACTCTTCTTGTCGTGGAGCGCATCGACCACATCCTCGTCCGTGCTCTCCAGCGTGACGAGATCGATATACAGACAGGGCTCGGTCTTCTTGACGTGGATGACGCGGTCCTCGCTCTGTGCGCGGTCTTCGTGCTCGTAGCTGTTACTGTAGTAAATGACCGTGCTGCTCTTGTCCAATCGCCACCCGAACTGTCCGAGCGCGATCTGGATAAGGAGGACGCGCGTCGTGCCGTTCTGAAACCGTTCCTGAATCTTCGGCCGCTTCTTCATTGGCGTGCTGCCGTAACACCGTTCGACCGTGAGCCCTTTCTTCTTACGCAGCATCTCATAGACGTAATTGATCTCGTGGTTGAAGTGAAACCACACCACGATGCTGCGGTCTGGGAACTCTTCCGTGATGAGCTCACGCAACGCCTTCGGTTTGCTGTCCGACATCACCTCGGGTTTCCCGGTAGGTGTGAACCCGCCCGCGATACGCTGGAGCCACGTGTGCGCGACCGGGGACCACTTGGTCTCTACCTTTCCTACCGCCATCTCCTTAGCGATCTGGTTCACCTGCCGTCGCTGGACCGGTGAGAGCGCGACCGTGCGTGTCTCGTAAATCTTCTTGGACCCGACTCCGGCTTTCTTGCGGCTGAGGAAGTAGGCGTTGGCATGCACGAACGTTTTGATCTTCTCACGCACGCCGGTCTTCGGGATCCACTCCCAATCAACTGCGCCTTGGAAGAACCACGTCTGCCGACACGCCCAGTAGTTTGTGAATCCGCAGAAGTCGCCAACGAGGAAATGGAACTGTTCAAAGAAGTCGAGCGGGTCTTCTGGGTTCGGTAGACCGGAGAGGATCGCGCGGTGCTTGATGTGGCCGGTGCGACGCACGATGGCCTTGGTGATCTGCGCCTTCGGGTTGCGGATGCGCGTGCTTTCGTCCAGCACGATCGCGTCCCACCGGAGATCGAGGAGCTCCGGCATGGTGCGCAGGGCTTCGTAGTTGATCCCGAACCACCCGGTGGCCCGGCGTCGGTTCAGGGTGAGCCGCGGTTCGGCGAAGAGCAGTAGCTGCGCTCCCGCGGGCGTTGCCGCTACCGCCAGTTCTGGTGGTCCTTGGACCCATTCCCACTGCGCCCGAGCTAACCGGTCTTCCTTGTCGGCCAGAGCGTGGAGCATGACCACCGGGAACCCGGCTCGCTGGAGTTCTCCCTCCCACATGTCCTTGCCCACAAGGGTGGGCTGTGGCGCAACCAAAAGCACCCGGCGAAGCTTCCGCTGCTGAGCCCACCGGATGGTCAGGATGGTCTTGCCTAGGCGCATGTCCAGAAAGAGCGCAATGCGCGAGCGCGACCCGGCATACCGCATCGCCGGTTTCTGGTAAGGGAGCAGCTGCATGTCAGAGTTCCGGGACGAGCCGCACTTCTTCCGCGCGAGGACCGCGCTGTGCGTGCGGATCCTCGACGAATTCAACCGGCATGTTCTCTCGTAGGTCTTCGAACCGCAACCCGCGGAGAGCCGAGCGATGCGCGAAGTAGTCCGTGGACTTTTTTCCGTTCGTCTCCACTCGGATGAAGAAGAATCCCTTCGCTTCCACGATGTCACAGATGCGGCCGACCATGGTATCAATACCTCCGGATATCTCGATCAAACAGAAACAAGTAGATGCAGACGAGGAGAACGACCAGGCAGAACCGAAACCAGTCCTGTGCGGCCACGGCCATTCCCAATGCCACGGCACCCGCGGCTACTACCGCGAGCGGAGATAAAGCCGCGAGCAGTGCAATTAAATTACGCATGCGCTTCCTCCTGTGCCTAGAAACAACGATAGCCCGGCTCCTGCGTGGGGTGCAGGAACCGGGCTGTCTGGCCGACGAGTGCTACGACGCCTTCTTGAGCACGACCCGCTTGCCGGTCTTCTTGACCGCGGGCTTGGCCGTCGTCTTGGCGCTGTCCGCCTTCACGACGCGCACCGAGCCGTCCGCGATGAGCGCGCGGAGCCACACCATTGTCTGCACGCGCGGATCCTGATCCGTCGCGTCCTTGAGCCCGGCCTTGATCGCGGCAGCGGTGACCGTGTCGGCGTCACCGCTCTTCGTGCTCTTGATGCCTGCGTAGACCGCGGCCTTGATCGTGCCCTTCGGCGGTTCCGCCTTGAGCGGCTTCACGAACTCGTAGGTGCGGTTCCAGCTACGTGCGGCCTTCTTCTCTGCTGCTTTCTTCGCCATGACTGTCTCCTCTGTGGCAGGTGATTCTGCCTTCCGACGTTTGATGCGCACGGTGAAGACCTTCTTCTCCGCCCGCGGTTCCGAACTGTGTTCCCATTCGATGGGAAGGCCGGTGCCTCCCCATCGATTCTTTCCGCAGTAGCACCGCGTGTTCGGTTTCATCACGCCGTGCTTGTTGCGATTACTCGGGTAGATGTGGTCGAGTGTCGTGCACGTGCGAAACATGACACTCACGATGTAACCACGATCGTAGCAATACTCGACTTCCGGTTTCGCAGCCGGGACCAACCGCACCCGCATCACGCGACCAAAGGTTCGAGCAGCTGACCTGCCCGCTTCTCCATGTCCACCTTCGCTTCAGCGAACGCCATCTGACGAGCCGCAGCGGTGAACCCGTTATACATGTCCCACAACGTGTGGTGCTGACCTTCCTCGGCGTCAGCAAACTCCTTCGCCCGGCGGATCTCGGCTGCGTTGAACTTCGCTCCGTTCTTGCCGGACATGAACCACGTCTGGAAGTCGTCCTCAGCCGAGGGGAGCTCCAGTGCCTTCGCCTTGCGCACCGCGGTCTCGATGGGCTTGGCTGTCATGCGCACGTAGTCGTTGAGCGCGGGGATCGCATCGCTGATGAACCGCTCCGGGCCACCACTGGTGTGACGGATCTTGAGCACCCGCACGTCCTGCGCTCCCCAGATACCGAAGTTCCCGCACACCTGCCGGAACAGGAAGCACGCGATGCCCATTGTCTTCGAGCCCACTTCCGAGTTCCACATGAACCACCCGCGGTTCAATTGGTCTCGGTCCCCGCCACCGTCCACGACGCTGCCACCGTCAATGAAGAACATGAACACGTCACGGTCGCTCGCGAACAACGCCCGCTTCTGCTTGCCCCAATCGTGTGGCGCATAGAACCGTCCCTTGGTGCCGGCGATGATCTTCTGGGCAGCAGCTACGACGTCCGCATCCCAGATGCGACCGTAGGTCTGTGAGGTGATCGCCATGAGCTTATCCATGGCGTTGGTGCGCGGGCTGACGGCCATCAGCTTCACGCCTTCCGACTCTCGCTGTTCCATGCCGTGGTTGACGGCCGCGACCACGATGTCCGGTTTGTCCGCCAGCTTGTCACGGAAGTATCCGGCCGGAGCTCCGATGAGCGAGCACATCTGGCCGAACGCGTAGTGCGTGGGCATCGCTTCGACGGTGCGAACCTTCTTACCGTCGCCGACGCGTGTCACGACGCGGAACCCGGCGTCCTTCTGGTGCACGAGCCGGAAACTGTTGGCGTCAACGTCCTCCACGTAGGCGCGTTGACGGCGGTCGTTCACGGCCGCATACAGCTTCTCCAGCGATTCGAACTTGTGATCGGCAGGCCGGGTGAACCATTGGCTCTGCACGGATCCGACTACGGCACCGGGGTTCCTTGCGAGATTGACCGTGCTGTCATTTACGTTCTTCATTTCCGTCTCCATGCCCGCGTCTTGTAGCGGGCGATTTCAGCTTCAGGGTTTAGGCCTGACGCTGAGAGATGCAGTCCAGACAAGTGGCCCACGTGTGCGGGTCACGACCGAACAGGATCACACGCCGACACAGCCAGCACCAAACGGTTGGCTGCTCCTTCATGACGTCACCTTCTTCCTCTTGTCGTGTTCACGTTTGAGTTCGCGGCCGTAGTAGAGTGTGTGCACCATGCACTGCATGATGTAGACCGTGGCGTTTAACTCTCCGATGGTGCCGTCCTTCATCACCTCCTCAATCAAATGATGCATCTGCATCCGCAACACCGACAGCGTATCGTTTTCGCGGGCTCGCACCTGATGATGCGGATGCATCTCGTTGGTCTGCTTCGGATCCCACTTGTATCCGAGCGACGGATGTGTCTCAAGAACCGGTGCCGCTTTCTTCAGCACCACCTTGATCTTGCGTTTGATCTTCATGGGAGCCGTTCCGCCAGACCGCACTTGATCAGCAGTTCGAGATCGGACATCTCGATCGTGACGGTGCTGCCGTCCGGCATATCAACGGTGAGGTAGCCGCGTTGGAGCTCAGACACACTGACGACTACCACGTGCTCCGAGCCGCGGTATGGCATGGTTATTTTGAAACGCGTTGGAACGGGCACCGACCGTTACTCGGACGCGGGTTGCGTGTCGCGTCCGGTAACGTTACTGATCACCTGCTGGAGAGCGAGTGACGTGCACTTGGTTGGGGAGCCGGTGCAAGAGCACCATGTGGGTTTGCGAACGCTGTAGACGGTCTTGCACGCTGGGCACTGCACGTCACGTCGTTTCATTTCCGTCCTCCGAGCCGATCCGTTTGTGTCTGGGGTTGGAGAGCCGCTATTATCCCTCCAACCCCGGCCGATTGAACCCATCGATTTGGACCGACGGTCAATGGAGTTTTTCCCGTTCGCGATCATCGGAGCAGTTCGGTCTGCACCGCGATGACATTGGACACCCGACTGCGCACGACCAGAGCCCGCTCTCCGCGGAGCTCAATACCGCCATCTGGTTCCAGCAGCACTTCAATATCGTTGAAGTGCACGTGGCTGCCGTCCGGCAGATATACCACCTCCTCCTGCCGTCCACGTGAAATGATTCGGATGTTCGTTGGATCAACAGACGGCACGAGCCGCTCCAACGTGTAAATGCGATCTCGCAGCATGCCAATGTAGCGTTGGAATCGCTGCGGGAGTTTCTTCAGGTCTGTCGGCGGATCGAGTCCGAGCTCGATGCGCGCGTCCACGTGACAGTCCTCGTGATACCAGCCGTGCGGCCGATAGTCTTTGGCGTCACCGTCCTCGCGGTCGTAAAACCAGAGTTGACCGCGCGTCGTTTTGGATCCGAGACGACACCGCGCACACCGGGTGTCATCCCTCGGTTTCTGTCGGGAGCCCTTCGAGACCTTCTTGATGCTCTGCGACGATCTCGTCCGGCGCGACCGTTTGACTTTCATCGATGTCCTCCATGTCCACGCTCTCCCACTGCTCGATGAACTCGTTCGCAGCGGAACCCTTGTCTCCCTCCTGCCAGCGTTCGGTCTTCTCGTCGTATTCTCCGCGGAGCCGCTCGGCCGTTTCCTCCACGAACGTTTTGGCGTCCGCCAACGCACCGTTGTAGTCGGTGATTACCGTCTGCACTGTCTCATCCAGCGATGCCAGTGCCATGGAGCGGGCTTCCTCTGCTTCCCGAATGGCGAGCAGCTTCTCCTGCAACGTCTCGATGTGGTCCGTAAGACTCGCCCGCTCGCCCTTCGTCAGCTTGAACGCCATGTCAGTCCTCCACCTTGAATTGCGGGAACACCCGCAGGAACTTCTGGACCGTGCGCCACGACCGGCGTGCCTGTGCCACGGTGTAGTCCACCATGTAGTGCTTGCCACCGGGCTTGCCGTCGGACTCCTCACAGGGCCACTGCGTGAGCGCATCGAGCAGGCCTTGGATTGCTCGGGTCTCCCGGTGACTGAGGGACGGTTCCGCGGCCGGAGGTGCGACTGCCATCGCCCGCGTTCCCTGCGGCACGCTGATGTGCCACCGTGACGCGGTGCGCGTGTTCAGAAACTGCTCCATGTCCCAGAGCACCTTCAGATCTGCGGCCGATGTCAGATCGGCATCAATCGAGAACGCGACCACGCTCGACTCCACCGCTCCCTTCCCGATCGTCGGGCTGCTGTTGTTCGTGTTCACCACGAATTCGATCTTCATCGCTCACCTCACAGGAGACCGTCACGGTCTCGTTGAACCAGATTTCGCGGCCGTCTACCAGCACGAGGAGCACACCTCCCTGCAATGCCTTCAACGACCGCACCTCCACGACCACCGTGACCTTCATGTCAACTGACGATCGCACGCACAGTGCCGGATGATTACGAACTGCGGCACCGTCCGATGCACCGGATCGCCAACCTCGACTGGTTTCTCACACACCGGGCAGACGGGTTGTGTCTTGACTTCGTCCTCCGACGCCCGGTGACACTGCTGGAGCCCACAGAGCGGCTTGGCCTGCGCGAGTCGTTGCTGCTCTGTGGTCGGCACGGCCTTCCCGCCCGCACCGAGATCGATCGCATTCGCGGCTTCACGCCCAGCACGCCAACCCGCGGCATGGGTCGTGTCCTTGAACTTGGTGATCTCCTTCGCGGGCTTGCAGTCCTTGAACTTGTCCGCCATGAACGCCTTGGTCGCTGCCTCTGCCCGGTTCACACGCACGAGCGCGGTGCTCGTCACGTCCGGACCCTGTGTAGCCTTGCGACGCTCCTCGGCGTAGCGCTCAGCCAACCGTTGCGTGAAGGACTTGACGTAGGCCGGGCGGAACCCGAGGAGCTCTCCGCGGACCGCGCGGTTCCGCTCGTAGCTCTCGTCTCCACCGCGGCGACGCCATTCCTTCCACCACTCGCGCAATGCCATCTTGTGGACCAACCGGGCGAGCGTGACCACCATGAACTCGGCCACCTCGATGTTGCTCTTGCGGCCGATGAGCATGATGTTGTTCGTTCGCTCGTTCACTGCGATGTCGCAGAAGTGTGCACGTGCGATGATCGCAGCCAGATCCTCGATCCAGTAGCTGCGTGTCCGCTTGCTCTTGGCGTCCCTGCCGTCCGGGTTGAACCAGTGTTCTTCCACCGGCTCCTCCGCCTCCATGCGCTCCACCTCGATGTCGGTCATGTCGATGTTGTGCTGGAGCATCATGCGCTGCATCATGGCCGCGAACGTCTGTGCCTCGCCTTCCGACTTAGCACCTTCCATCATGGCCTTGATCTTGCGGATCTTGTCGAGAGCCCGCTCGTGCGGATCCTCGATGCGCTTGTTGCCGCTGCGATTGTTCTCGAACACGTTGTGGGTCATGACTGCACCGCCTTGTCCCACGCCGGTTGGGTGGTGAGCTCGTCGATCGTGTCTGCGAGTTGTGCCGCCTTCGCTGCTGCGTCACGACCGTGCTCGAAGGTGCGCACGTGTCGCATCTCCCGGCCGTCCGCCGGGAAGAACCAGACCTCACTCTGCCGGGCGTCCGTATCGCGGATCACCGTGAACATGGCGCGGTGATCGTAGGTGCGGAAGATCCGCTCAAGGGTTCGCATGGTATCACTCCTGTTGGCCGGTTCCCCGGCCGGTTGTCAGTGAAGGGTAATGGTTTCGAACACGATGGTAGCGTGCGCGATGATTGAGCCGTCCAGCCCCAGCAGGTGCACGTGCTCGTCCGACAACCAGTCCGCGTCCGCGATTTGCGGCAACGCGAGGAGCAGGTCCGCGATCAGTGACGTGAAGTAGATCGCGGCTTCCGCCGGGTCGTCGAAGTGTGCAACGCCGTAGGTGTTGTTGGGCACCATGTGCAGGTGGATTTGATATTCGGTCTTCTGCATCACAGCACCTCAGAACGTATTGATCGCCGGGTTGAAGAGAAGAAGGAAGGCGTCCCAGTGTCGCCGAAGTTCAAGGAGCACCTTCGCTTCGGTCTTGTCCATCGCTCGCGCGCGATCCGCGAGGAATGCGTCTGCCCGATTCAACGACGCGGCTCGGCACTCGTCACACAGCCATGCGAACTCTCCGTTGGGCGGAAGCGCACGCAACGACGCGAGCCGATCGATCTCCGCGTCGGTCTCTTCCTCGGTCATGGCCAAGTGTCGGTCGCAGGTCACGGTTTCGTTCTGCGCTATGGTCTCACGCCGGTTTTCGAATTCATCCGGTGTCTGAAGCACCATCTCGTCGCCCATGTCAATGTGGACGAAGATGAACTCATCCTCTGGGTAGGCGTGCTTGACGCGGAGCTCGTAGCAGCGGTCGTCCGGCCGCGGACCGATATGCGCGGTCAGTGCCCAGTAGGTGCGCGGGTTCACGAATGCGCTCTCGTCTTCCTTGCGCAGTGCGATGACGGGTTTCTGGTTGAACATGATATGTCTCCGTTGGCCGCAGGTGCGGCCGGTTGGATTGGAGCCAAGCGATATGCCCGGCTCCCCGACGTGCTGGCTAGAATCCGTAACGAGTGCCTGCCTTGAACACGTGGTCCTTGAGATGCTGTTCGATCTGACTCCTCTTCTGGCGGTAGAGGTCATCGTCCACGCGCGCCATGAACACCGCGTCCTTGCTCCATGGCTTCCGTTTCAACATCTGCTCCAACCGCGAGCAGTCGATCACGAGCTCGATCACGACCAGTCTCGAGACCGTCTTGCTCTCGTCCGTCTTGCTCTCGTCTCCTTCACCGAGAGCCTGTAGAATGTCGCAGCCGATCTCCTGCCACACGGACCCGGCCGCTCGGCCGATGTCCTTGAGTTCATCTTCCGTGAACCGGGGTTGCTTCTTCGCCATGTCACTCTCCTGTTGGCCGGGGTCCGACCGGGTGAAGGGTTATGTCAGGTTCCAATCGAACAGATCCATCCACCGCGACTTGGGATAGCCCGCGGCTACCGCGCGTCGCTGTGCGTCCGCTACCAGATCCTTGTAGCGGGTGTAGCTCTGCACGTGGCGACCCCGCGGCCGAAAACCCGCGGAGTCGCGACGTCCCCAGAGATAGAGGTGATAGCGCTGTCGCAACGCGGCCGTCCGCGCTCGGTGTTTCTCTTCGCGGGTCACTTCGCTTCCTCCTCCTTGAGCAACCCCTTGGCCACGAGCTCTTCACGTGAGGGGAGCCGCATGCCGCACAGCCCGACCATCGTGCGCATGCTCTCCTGCAACTGCCGCTGCTTGGCCACCGCCACGTCCACGCGGATGCCCATCTGCCCGAGGTTCTCATCGTAGATCGGATACAGCTTGTCGTTGACCACCTCGGACGCCTGCACCGCGTGCATCCGGTCCAACATGCGCTGGGCGTCGCGGAGGATCGACTCCAGCTGCTGCGCGATCTCCTTGTGTCCGCTCTTGACGTCGTCCATGATACTGGACAGCGTCCACAGCCGCGTGTCCTTCTGGTCCCACGCTTCACGCTGCGAGTCCTTCGTGCCCCAGAAGACCGGCTTGGCCTGTTCGGTCAGCACGCGCTGCCGTTCCGTGACCGCGTTCATGAAACTGGTCCGATAGGCAGAGAAGAAGGTGGCGACCGTTTTCTTGACCGGCGGTTCGCAACGCTCGGCCGCGGTGCCCGCACTGCTGTCCGCCAGCGCGCTCAGGTAGCTCTTGTCCAACAGCAGGTCTGACATGATCTGCGTATCGGTCAATCCGTCGGCTGCCAGCTTGGCCTGCGTCGAAGCGATTTCGTAGTAGTTGAACTTTGCCATGGTGTCTCTCTCCTGTTGCCCGCGCTCAGCGGGCGGTTGAAGTGAACGGGTTGAACCTTCTCTTACAGCGAGTCGATGGTGTCCGACAGATCCTGTGCGAGCGAGTGCACGCGCTGTTCCACGTCTTTGAAGCCCGCGCGCTGCTTCACTGCCTCGATGATGTCTTCGTCGTCTGCCGCGTTCGACAGCCCGGCGATCGCGTCCTCGGCCTTGAGCAAGTCCTCGATGAACTCGTCTGCCGACGTTTGAGTTTCCAGCCAGCGGTGTGCGTTCTCTTCCTGCGTGCGCTCTCCGTCGTTGCAGAACGCCTCGGCCAGCTTCCCGCCGACGTAGCCATACCAGTTGTCGTAACGGTTCTGCTTGATGGTGCGCTTCGGGAACTTCATGATGTCTCTCCTGTTGCCCGGTGTGCCGGGCGGGTGAAGAAGAAAGGAGAGCCGCGGATGCGGCTCCCCGAGTTACGCGCTGTAGGTGCGGCCGGACACGAACTCGATTTCGTGCTCCATCAGCTGAAGCAGTTCGGGTTCGTCGAGCATCGTGCAGGTGAAGAGCCGCAGACAGTCCTCGGTGGCCATCATCTGGTCCGTGGGGTCCACGACCGGCATACCGTCGCTGTCCAGCACCGTGATCGACAGCACGTTGGCGATCCGGCCGACGTGTTCGTCGCCGGGGTGGAAGTCGCGACCGCAGAACCCGTTGTGGTCAACGCGAACGATACGGACATGGATGCTGAGCATTGGAATCTCCTGTTGACCGCGATCACGCGGCCGGTTGAAGGTGAACGAACGCCGGGGTTCAGAAGCGAGACGAGGACGTGGACCAGCCACCGCACGCGGCGAGGATGATCAGCACGACCGGGACGACGCAGAACAGAACCATCATCGGAATCTCCTTGCAGGCCTTTGAACCTGCTGCTGGGGTTTACAGGAACCGCGCGAGCCAGCGCGTTGCGCGCGAGAAAGAACGTGTCGCGGTTCCTGTCATCACCGTGCACCTCCCGGAGTTGGCTCACTCCGGTTTCCCATTGCCGTGTTCGTGCCGCGTGTTGGGCGTTGGCTTCCAGTCCCCTGCGGTCTGCCGCGGAAGAGAGGAAAGCACGAACCGAGACGCGCGCGGATGCCGTGCTGCGCGCGCTCGAAGCGGGTTGGTGCGATATCGCAAGGTCGCCCGTGTTGGTGGGTCGTGGCCGCTGGTGTCGCTCTCCGCGCACACCGCAGGTTCCTTGCTCTCCGAATTTTTTCGTCCGGGGTCGCTGTCTCCGCGCCTCTGGTCTCCGGTGCTGCCCTGCGGGTCGCATCCTTGGTGGCTTGCGTTGCCCGGTATCGGCTACAGTGGAAACCGCCAGCGTCGTCTGGCGTCAACCCCGTTTCGTTGTCAAAGAACGTCCGAGCTCCTATTATCGCTCGAAATCGGCACCCGGAACGTGTTCTGAAAAATAGTCCCTATCCCCATGCCTGCTGTCAGTTGCGGATGAAAATGGGCGGTTTAAAAATGCCATTTGCGGGGAACGCGCGGGTGCTAAAACGTGAGGGTTTTTGAAACCTGTCGAAATTGCTCAGGAAATCGCACCCGCGCCACCTCTATTAATGCGAGGGGAACCGGGCGTCCCCGCGGACACCCGGCTTTCCCGGCCGCTCAGCGTCCTCTGCGCTGGTAGAGGATCTCGTAGTGCGTTTCCGTTTCGTCGCGACGCGCGTGGTCCGCGCTGAACTCTTCGTCGATGTGCTCGTGGCCGAGCATGGCGACCTGCAACGGAAAATACATCGTGGGTGGAATCAACGCGAAGGTTGGACCGCCTTCGTCGTGACGCGCTCTGCCCTGCACATGCAGGAAGTGATGCGACGGCAAACACGACCACACGTCATCGAGCTCGTCAAGCGGAATGTGTTGCAGCACGAGCGACATGAAGACGAGGTCCACTGGTCCGAGCGTGTGGATGTGCTGCGTGGGAATGACGCGGTCCGTCAACAACGGAGAGTGCACCGCGCGCACGAGCATTGCTGCGCGATCGAACGCATACACGGTCGTCGCGTGCTGGAGCAAGAGCGGCCAGTTGCGCCCGATCCCGCACCCGTAGTCCACGATCGCGGTCATGCGCACCGGCCATGTGACCTTGAGTGCGTCCGGCTCGAACGGTTTCCCGGACAGGTAGCCCGCGAGGATTGCTTCCTTCAATGCGTGCTCGTCCATCGAGACGGCCGCGTGGTCCCAGTAGTTTATCCTCATGCGATCTCCTTTAGCTTGAAGCTGACGAACCAACGATCGGGTTTGAAGAGCCGTCCACTGCCATATGAGGTGGCGATGGCGCTGTCCTTGATCTGGCGGTAGACCTGCTCGGCGAGATCGGCCGCGGTGTTGTAGCTGTTCACCCGGTAGGGGAACACGGCCATC
>Ga0210379_10000009_pt1 | contig 56355 bp, 66 predicted proteins | sample PLMedo_2_FD_155468 | JGI IMG/M metagenome (GOLD analysis project Ga0210379, IMG submission 155468) | Groundwater sediment microbial communities from an aquifer in East River, Colorado, USA - PLM4_32_coex redo | ecosystem: Environmental > Terrestrial > Soil > Riparian zone | place: USA: East... | reverse complement strand
TTCTGTCAGGCGGGCAGGTATCTGGTTATTCAGGCGGGCGACAGTGTGACTCTGCCGCTGTTCTGGGATGGCACCACGCTGCGTCGCAGCATTGGGATTACCAACACCGCCGTCCCTCCCGGGACTCCTGGAGTCAACGAAATCCCCGCTGCGACCACGATGGACTACTTCATGGGTCGCATCTGGTATGCTCAAGGCCGAATCGCCAATGCCGGTGACATCGTGGGTGGAAACTCCGGCGTGGTGAATCCGGACAGGCCGGACGCAGTGCTAAATGTCACCGAGTGTCCACTGGTGCTGGGTGGAGATGGATTCAGTGTTCCCGCTCAGGACGGCACCATCAGGGCGCTGACGCACAGCGCGAACATCGACGTCGCGCTGGGTCAGGGCCGGCTGTTTATGTCCACCACCAAGGGAATCTACGCGCTGAATGTTCCCGTCACCCGTGCCGCTTGGATTGCCACCACAAATCAGAATCAGCCGCTGGTCACCGTGGTCCAGCTCAACAACGGCTGGGTGGGTGATCGCAGTGTGGTGCAGGTCAATGGCGACCTGTTCGGACAGTCTCTGGAGCCAGCCATTCGCTCGCTGAACCAGCAGATGCGATACTTCAACCAGTGGGGCAACATCCCGATCAGCTCCAATGAGCAGCGCATCCTTCAGTTCAACGACCGCAACCTGCTTCGCTTTTCCACCGGCATCTACTTTGACAACCGATTACTCCAGAGCGCACTTCCGGTCCAGACCGCTCAGGGAGTCGTGCATAATGCTCTGATACCTCTGGACTTCGTCCCGATCAGCAGCTTCATGTCGCAGAAGCCTCCCAACTGGGAGGGCATGTATGAGGGGCTCAAGATATTCCAGTTGTCCGTCGGGGATTTCGGCGGACGTGAGCGGGCCTTCGCCACCGTGCGGTCGCAGAGCGACACCATCGAACTCTGGGAGCTGACCTCATTCCTGAAGGAGGATGAGAACATCACGGGTGAGAATCGCATCACCATGATCTCGGAATTCCCCGCCTTCACTTGGGGTGATGAGACTCAGCTCAAGAAGCTGGTGGGTGCGGAGATTTGGGTTGACCGGCTTCATGGAACGGTGCGGTTCTCACTGGAGTATCGTCCTGACGGTCAGGCGTGCTGGATTCCGTGGCACATCTGGAAGAAATGCTCACCTAAGAATTCGGCTGAGGACGTTCACAACCCGATCTCCTATCCGCTGACGCCATGCCTTGAGTCCTACTTCAACTCGATGACCTTACCCGCTCCCGACCCAACCCGATGCGCTTCGGCCACGGGTCGCCCTTCCAATCAGGCGTATCAGTTTCAGCCGCGTCTAGTGGTCAAAGGCTTCTGCCGGGTGCGCGGAATCTATTTGCACGCCGAGCCGATGGGGCGGAAGCTCTACGAGAACATGACTTGTTGATGAATATCCCTTGCCCAAATCCGTGCGTCGTTTGCGAGCCTTCGATCGGCAGGGGGATTGGTCCGCTTGACCCCTCTAATCCGTTCGTCAATCTCAGCTCGGAAGATCAGGACTTTGACGAGTTCATCGGTCGTCGCTACGTGGTGGGTCAGCCACCCATCGGCTCGACGTGGTTCAAGCTGGGCTGCATCGGCCTGTGCATCTCCGACGTCTCGCAGCAGGAGGCCGATCTCTGTGCCCTCGCTCAGGCTACGGTGTGTCAGGCGGTGAACTGGCCTCAGGTATTTCCCAACTCACAAAACCAGAACAATCCCTTCACCGAAGAACCCCGAGAGTTGTTCGGAAACCAAGCGCAGTTCTGCTCGTTCTCGTGTCCGGATGGAACCCCATTCACGTTCACGGTGGCTGCCGGCCTGTTCCTCAATTACAGCCAGCTCGCCGCCAACATCGAAGCCTTCACCTTTGCGTGCAATCAGGCGGTGAACAACCGGGTGTGTCTGGGTTCGCTGTCACCGGCAAGGACCTGCTCCGGGTCGCTCTACAACGGAACGATGGTCTGCTCCTCGGCCAGCATTCCGATCACCTTCACCATTATCGGGGAAATCCCCGATGGGTTGCTGCTGTCGCAGAATAACACCACGGCTTTCTTTGATGGCACGCCCACCACTCCGGGAGACTACGTCTGGACCGTGGTGGCCACCGACCCGGCTGGAAACACGATGCAGAAGGTCGTCAACCTCACCGTCTTTGGCGTGGCCACCGTCGCGCTCCCCGAGGCCGAGCTCGGGGTGGCCTACTCCTCCACGCTGACCCATGGTGGAACTGCTGCCGGGACGGTGTCGTGGTCAATCGCGGCTGGTGTTCTGCCCGACGGCCTGCTGCTCGACACGGCTACCGGGATAATCAGCGGCACTCCCACCACGGCGGAAACCCAGAGCTTCACGGTTCAGGTTACGGACGGAGCGCTGACCTGCTTCAGGCAGCTCTCGATTGAGGTGGTGGACAACACCTGCCCGGACTGGAACGATCTGCTTTGGAACAACTCAGTCATCTTCACCGACGGCACCGGGGTTGGCAGTTTCAATCCTCAGGGGTCGTCCAACGCCACGTTCACGCTGGCGCTGTTCGCAGACGGCACGCTCAACAGCGTAGCGGAAACCCAAACCACACCCGAAGGCACGATCAGCTACAATGGTCCCGGATGTAACGCCGTCCTTGACCTGAACTATCAGGACACGAATCCCGGTGGAGTGGCGAATGTCGTGGTCACGTCCGCCTTGAGCGGACTTCTGCTCCAGCTCACTCCAGCTCCGGTGGGAATCAACTCCAATCCAATCGTCATCCCGGACACCCTTGGAATGACCGACACTATTTCGGTGTTCATTCAAGGCCAGAAGCGATTCGACGTTGTGGATGGCACGATGTCGATGCAGGGAACTTTCTCGAACGCCTGACCTATGAAACGACTTCGCCTTTACGACTGCCGCGCCTCACGCCTGCCTCAGACGGTTGGGCTCTGCACTGACAACGTGCCAGGCATTGCGGCGTTCGTGAACAGCGCCCAGCGCCGCCTGCTGATGTGCAAGGAATCCTGCGACGAGGGGTGGTGGGGAACGTGGGCGGAGATCGCCTTCAACGTCTCCACCAGTCAGCCATACATCACGCTGCCACGGGAGGTGGCGCGACTGGAGGCGATGAACATGTGCGACCGGCCTGTGGCGATTCAGAACCAGTTCTTCGAGTATCTCCAGTTCGGAAATGGTCGGCTTCCCAAACTGAGGCCGAACTGCCGCTGCGAGATCGAGCAGACCTATACGCGCAACAACGCTGTGACGTTCACGGACATGACCAACGCTCCGCAATACATCACGGTCTACATCACCGACGACCGGGACATCGGAAAGCGCGTCCTGATTCAGGGATTGGACGACGCGGAGAACACCATATACTCCACCGACGTCACCGAGCAGGTAACCGGTGTGTTCCTGGTGCTGAACAACCCGTCCGTCCAGTCGCCCAGCACGCTCTCCCAGTTGAACGGCATCCAGAAGGACGTGACCTACGGGCCGATTCGCATCTACCAGCATGACCCCACAACGGGCGATGAGATACTCCTGTTGACCATGGAGCCAAGCGAGCAGACAGCATCATATCGCCGCTACTATGTTCAAGGGGTGCCGCTCAACTGCTGCGCCACAAACGTCGAGGGAAATGTTCAGATCACGGCCATCGCCAAGCTGGACCTGATTCCCGTGGCGACTGACACCGACTATTGCCTGATTCAAAATGTCGAAGCGATCATCGAGGAGTGCGCCTCGATTCGATATGCGGACATGGATTCCCCGACCGCGAAGGCGATGTCGCAGGAGCGTCACAAGCTGGCGATTTCATTCCTCAACGGCGAGCTCAATCATTGGCTCGGCAAAGATCAGTTGGCGGTGAACTTCGCTCCCTTCGGCAGCGCTCACCTGCCCAAGCAAAAAATAGGAAGGCTTTGGTGATTTATGGCTACTACCGTTATTCCATGGGCGGGCAATGTTCCCTACGGCTCCGGCGGGGGCGTCAACCCAATGGCGACTCCGTTCGGTCCCGCCGCCGCCAACACAAACGCCTTCATGACGATGCAGTCTTTGATGCCATTCTTAGCCAACCTGCCAGGCTATGAAGGCATGGTTGGACAGCGCAGCGAGAACACTGGCGCCATGCTGAAGGGTGAGCTTCCACAGGATGTGGTAAACCAAATAGCGCAGCAGGCTGCCGAGCGCGGTGTTGGGGCGGGGGTTTCCCAATCTCCGAACTCATCAGCAGCCCTGCTGCGTGCCATGGGACTGAGTTCACTGGACATGATGGGCATGGGCTCCAAGGAGCTCAGCACCTCCATTGCGGACACCCCGACGCCAGAGCTGTTCAACCCGGCCACACTCTGGGCGCCGGAGTATACCGCCAAGTCGGAACTCGGCCAGCTCAAGGCCGGACAGGCACTCCAGCAGCTTCAGGCTTCCAACAAGAAAGCCGCCGCCGCTTGGAATGCGAAGAAGGCGCCGTCGACCACTTACTCCAACTGGCTTGGAATGGGGATTTAATATGCCACAGATGAGATCATTCGGTAGCTTCCTGCCTGCTCCCAATCTGGCGCAGTCCTACGGCGCTGGCGTGGGGCTGGCGCAACGCGACGAGGAACTGGAAGCCAGGGTGGGAATGGAGCGGGAGAAGCTGGCCAACGATTACGCCATGGCGGAGATGGCTACCTCAGCGCGAAAGGCCGCGCTTCAGCAGGAGATGTTGCAGAAGGACCAGGAGTTGGAGGTGGAGAAGATGTATCGCCAGCAGCAGGTGGGCCTGCGCGAGCGCGAGCTCCAGATGGAACAGCAGAAGATCGAGGCCGTGGCGGAGGAGGCGGCGCAGCAGTTCGAGGCGAGACAGGCCATCCAGCAGGGAGTCGAGCAGGACCTGACCGGTGGCCGCAGTCCCGCCGAAGCCTTTGCCCGCAATGTGGCGCTTCACGGCGCTGCCGCCCAGCTTCCGGGAAGCGCTTACTCTGATATCATCCAGCAGGCTGGAGGCCCCGGTGGTGCTGCTACCGACGGTGGAATGGGTGATCCTGAGATGGTGCCCGTTGAGGGAGCTCCAGAAGGCTACTTCAGCTTCAATACCGGCAAGGGAAGCCGGGTGCTGGTCAACACCAAGAAAGGCGCCGATCTTCCCACTGAGGCGGTGCCTCTTGAGGGTGACCCGACCCGCATGCGCTTCGGTCGCCAGACCTACGCCAATCCGCAATACACCGAGATGCGGAGGCTGGAGAAGCGGCGTGACGATCTGGAGACAGCCCTGAGCGGGCCGAAGTGGAAAGCGCATCGCCAGTCGTTGAAGTTCCAGGCCGATGGCAAGAGGCTGACCAAGGCGGACGAGAGTCGCATCAAGGAATGGGCCTCGCAGCAGGCCATCATCCGGCGCATGGATGCCGAGGTGGAGAGGCTGAAGCAGAAGTTCGCACCCGAAGAGCCGGGCGCTGCCGCCTTGCCTCCGGGCCTTGGCGGTGGTAGCACTACTAATCAGGTTGGCCGATTCAAAGTCATACGGTAATGCCCCAGTTCAAGGTCATCGACGACCGTGGCAACGCCCTCACCCTTGAGGGCGATTCCGAGCCCACAGAGCAGGAGCTGGAGGAAGTGTTCAAGTCCCTATCGGGGAATTCCCCGATAGACCAAGAGCCGCCTCCACCCCAGACGGTCGGGGATTTCTACGACCCAAACTTTAAGCCCGCCGAGCTGCCGCTGAATCTGTTTGAGGGTTCACATCCCCAGAAGGAAGCCCTCCAGCGCGAACGCCTGAACATCGCCGCCGAGAACGAAGGCCAGAACATCTACGACTACGCTGCGGTGGCGCACACTGGAATTTCCAAGGGCTTGCAGGGTCTGAGCACGCTGCTTCAGAGCGCCTACGACATTGGCCAGCAGCTTCCCAGCACGAAACTGGCGCGGGGAATCGGAGACGTGACGATGGAGGCGGTGCTGCCTGAAGGACCGAAGCAGGCGATCAAGGAAATCCAAGAGGACCTCGACAGCGACAAATACTTCAAGGGTCTGGCCGAGTGGGAGAAGTGGATGAGCGATCGGGATGCGCTACTGGGTGCGCCGACGTTCGGCACGCAGCTCACCGAGGCCGTCTCCCGTGGATTCGCAGAGCTTCCCGTCCAAATGCTGGGAGGCGTTGCTGGCGGTGCGGGTGGCTCCATGGCGGCTGCGGTTCGAGGCTCTGCCATCGGAGCGGGCACTACAGCCGGTCTTCAGCAGTATGCCCAGGAGATGGGCGAAGGCGCTGACCGACTGACAGCAGCGGGCCGTGGCGCCACAAGTGGATTGATCACGGGTCTGACCACCTCGGCGTTCGGCGCCACGGGCGTCGAATCCATCTGGCGCAACGAGGGAGTCAAGGGAGTCATCAACCATCTCAAGCGGGCGCTGGTGGAGTTTGGTTATGAATTCTCCGAAGAGAGCATCGACCAGATTCAGCAGGACCTGCTGATGAGAATCCAGAAGGACCCCAACAAACCTATCGGGGATTCCGTGCGCGAGGTGCTGCTCGCAGGATTTACGGGAGGCATTCTCGGTGGTGGCATCGGCGCCATCTCGGGTGGTGGCGGGCGCACCGCAGAGCCTGCGCAAAGGATGTATTACAACCAGCCCGGAGAAGAGCTCCGGATGCCCATGCAGATTGAAGGAGGTGAGACAGATGCCAGCCAAGAGCAAGAAGCAGCAGCGGTTCATGGCGATGTGCGCGAACAACTCAGTGCGACCGAGGTCGGGGAAGTGCCCGTCAAAGAAGGTGGCGCGGGAGTTCAGCAGGAAGCCCAAAAGGGGGTATTAAGCCCGGATGACAGGGTTCGTCACGACGAACTGTTCGACAAGTTCATCAGCAATCAGCCCCTGACCTCCGAGGAGCGGAACGAGCTCGACCAGTTGGATGCGACGGCCAGCGGTCAGGTCAAGGGGTTCATTGCCCAAGCCGACGAGATGATCAACGAAGCCCTCAAGGAAGAGGGCGTGTCCAGCGACGTTGAGATCGCTGACGTGGAATCCATCAAGCCCGGCTCCATCGAGTCCCGTCGGCTGGCGTGGTATGACACGGAAACCGGGAAGATCACCATAAACGGCAGGGCCATGGCCCAAGACATGGCCAACCTGCCACCGGAACAGCGCAAGGCGGCGGTGCGTGCGGTCATCAACGAAGAGTGGGTTCACTCACACACCACCCGGGAGATGGCTAAGGAGTTCGCCTCTCTGTCTTGGGGAATCGAGAAGACGCTGGCCCGTAAGATTTATACCGGCAACAAGGAGGGGATGATCGGCGGCAAGGCCATCACCGACGAAGCGCTTGGGTTCGAGATTATACGCCGCCGCATCCAGCGGCTCAATCGGATGACCCCGACCGAAATCGCGGCCTCAGTCGGCAAGGAGCGCTGGACCAACAAGCAGCTCGACATGCTGGACAATGTGATCGCCATTGCCCGCAGGAATATCACAGTGGGCAAGGGCCGACGCGCTGCCAAATCCCAGTTGGAAATGCTCAACCGGGTTCAGGGCAACATCAAGGCTGCACGCCGAATGATCGAGTCGGGAGGCGGGGAAGAGATCGCCGCTCCACGCCGTGAGGTTCAGGACTTGGTGTCCAAGCTGGATGCGAGAAAGGAGAGGGTCAGCACGGACGAGGCGGTGCAGGCTGGACTCAAGGCCGAGAGCATCGAAGACCTAGACGCTTTGGCTGAGGGATGGCGGCAGTGGAAGTCTGACCTCGACGACGTGAAGAAGCGGGCGAAGTCCGACCCGTCGGTGATGATGCAATACGCTGCCATCGCCCAGCGTGGCCAGCTCTACCGCGAGGCCATCGAAGCCGCCACCAACAGTGGCAGCCACAAGGTTGAGGCCCGGGTTGGAACTGAGAAGGACCTGCCGCCGCCGACGCTGGACTACACTAAAAATCCCGAGGTTGAGGATTGGCTGCGAGAGAATGGTCCGGAACTGGGAATTACCATAGCGGACGAGGAGGTGGCCGCACCTCGCCGTGGCATGTCCAAGAAGGAGGCCGAGCGCATCGAGCAGCAGCGCAAGTATCGGGAGGCAATGGGGAAATCCCCGATAGCCCCAACTCCCAAGCCCGGACCTGAAGCTGGAGCTGCGCCGCGCAAGGTGCCACGCGAATCGCGCCTGCCAGCGTCAGAGTTCTTCGCCAAGCCCACTCCAGAGTCGGTTTCACAGACCGCCGTCGAGGTGATGGAAGACCCATCGAAGCTGCCGTCATTCAAACGATTTCTGGACCACGTCCGGTCCAGGCACGGCGACATCCAAGCCGGACAGGTGTCCGAGGCGTGGGTGGATAACGTATGGAAGTTCCTGAACAATGCGACCGGCGCCCAGCTCAACAGTCTGGTGGACCGGCTGGCACTGCGACGTCAGGTATTCGGCAAGATTCCCCAAGGCAGCAAGACGTTCGGATTGAAGGGAGCTCCGCCCACACTGGAGCGCACCGGGGAAATCGCCGACCCGGTTGAAGTTGAAACAGGCCGGTCCATGATTCAGCGTGCGTTGGAGCGAGCTGATCGCCTGACCAATAAGGCCGAAGTGCTGGAGGCCCGAGCGAAGGGTGCTAAGAGCCGTCAGGACACCATCATACTTCAGCAGCAGGCGCAGATTCTGCGACGCACCGCAGAAGGCATCGAGCGCGGCGCGGCTTCTGGAGAGGGCATCCAACTGGAGCAGGAGACGCTGTTCCCCGGCATCGAGGAGCGCACCTCGCAGCTCACTGGAAAGCCCGTCCCCGTTCCGGGAAAGCCCGGGGCCACCAAGTTCGTTGGAAAGCCATCCACTGTGGAGCCCATTGTCACCAAGGGCTCACAGCTTCGAGCGCGGGACCGGGCGATTGCCATCATCGGCGCTCACCTGATCAACCAGCGATCTCCGATGGACTCCAGCCTCAAGCGCAAGACGCTTGGACCGGAGGACATTCGCTGGCACGAGCTGGGTTCGGACATCGTTATAGTCGCACCCGAGGACCTTGAGGACTTGGACAATCTCGGCATGGCCCTGACCAAAGGCGCTGGCGTGGACGCCTCCACCAAGCGCATCGCTGGTGGTGGGAGATTTGTAGTTCAGGAGAAGGCGCTACCCCGCTCAGCGACCAAGCGCATCGTCGAGCTGAGCGACCGCAAGACGGGCAAGGTTTACTTGGTTGACGGCTACCGCGACAGCAAGCGCGGCCCGGTGTTCCTCGACCCCGGCTCGGTGACGGGCGAGCACCGCACGCTGGAGCAGTTGATTGAACGCTACCAACCGGTGCGGTCATTCCCACTCGACAAGCCGGTGCAATCGTTCTTCCAGAAGTTCGACAGCAAGGAGGAATACAACGACAAGTTCTGGAACCGGGTGAAGGAGATGGAGAAGGAGGTCGGCTTCCGGGGATACGATGCCGGCGCGGAGCACGTTCCAATCGAGCAGGTGATGTCCGAGATCGAGGGCGGAGAAGGCGTCGAGGGCGAAGGTGGATTCGTTCAAGGTCCGGCTGCGGGCATCGTCCGCGCCGAACTCGGGATGGTTCGCGGAGCTCGTGATCTGGGAATCGACATCGCTCCCAACGAAGCCCGCCAGCTCTACCGGGAATTCCGGTTCTTGGAAAGTGGAGCCGACGCCGAGCAACTCTTCTCCCGGCTGCGTCGCCGGTTTGAGAAGCGCATCATGCGCGGTCAGGACTGGTCCCTGATCAGCGCCATAGCCAAAGTTCACAATGCATTATCCGAAAAAGGCAGCCAACGATACGAGGACACCCTCAATGAAATCTATTCCCTCACCCAAAGAATCGAAAAAGAGTCAGCGTTTGCCAAGTCCATCCCAGCTCGCTATGAACAGGAATCTCGCATTCCTGATACGGGCGAACGAACTGCGGAACAAGGTCCGAGCCCGTTCGAGCGGGAACTGACGATGCCGATTGAGCGGGTGCCACCGACGCTGGTGCGCCCCGAGCAATTGCCACCCTACTCCAAGCCGATCAAGACCAAGCCGGCGCCATCACCCGAGATTGGCAAGCTGGGCGGCACGCAATTCGAGGAGCGCGAGCGACCGCGAACTGAGAAGGACGTCCGGATGGCGGAGCGCCGCGCTCGATACGCCATCCTGCGAGAGGAGCTTGGACGCAAGCCCACCGAGGAAGAGATCGACATGGCAGCCCGGCTGCAAGAGCAGAAGCGGGTGAGAGCTCAGGCCGATGCCAACCGGTTCTCCAATCGCTTGGTCCGTCAGGTGACTGAGGCCACTGTTGAGGATTCCCCGACCGATCAGGGCGAGTTGTTCGCGCTGCGTCGCATGAGCCAGCAGCCGGACTTCTGGAAGACAGACAAGTGGCGTCAGTCGGTGCGCTGGATTAACACCAATCTGGATGAGATCAACGTGGGCTTGAAGGATGCCGGAGCTGACGAGCTGGCTGCCTTCCGCCTGCGACTGAGCGGACTGAACCAGACGATTCGCACCATCATCCGGGACACTGGACTGAAGCTTGACGAGGATGGCATCACCCCGATCTGGGATACCGTGATGAAGGACCGGTTCGAGCCCGCGTCGGCGCTGATGGACAGTCTGGAACAGGCCGAAACCATCGAGAAGAAGTTCCCACAAGATTTGGACCTTGGCGCACTGCGTCGCCGTTCACCACGCACAGTGACGGAGGCAATGTCAAATCTGGTCAACGACCCGTTCTCGATCTACGACCGGTGGATGACCGAGCGCGTCGAGGAATACGGCGGCACCAAGGCACGCAGGCTGGCCAGCATCTTCCGGTCAATCATCAGCCGGGAGAAGCAGATTTACGGAATGCTCACGCCGCTGCTGGACCGTGCCCGCCGTCTCGCTGGAGGCATCGACCCCGGTCAGGCATCCAGTCTAAGGGCTTCTATCGGGGAAATCCCAGGCAGGATAAAGGGCTCGGCCAATGCCGTCCGCTCCGGGGTGTGGCTCAACAAGCTGAACCGAATCAACGAGCATGCCGCCACCGCAAACTCGGTGGATGCCATCGAAGGCAACATCGCCGTCCCCTCTTTCGCAACTGATGTGGTGAACGCCGCACGCGCTGCCAATATGGAGATCGGTCGCCTGTTGGAGCGGGTGGTGCCGAATTTCCGGGCCTCAGGATTGTTCCAGCGCAACTTCACCGCGCTGGGCTACGACATCATTCGTTCGGGTGGTGGTGATTTGTGGGAGCGTTGGACCAAGGGTATGGCCGACGCCAACCGATTGCACGGAGCGACGACCTACACGGTTCGGGAGCACTTCAAGTCGGTGAAGAAGATTCTCGACAATCCGCTGATCACGGCCACGGACATGGAGTCGGTCAATCAGGACATGGCGCGTCACTACCCGGCAGCGGTGACTCACGTCCGCCAGTTCGGTCGCTGGATTCCGGTGGTTCACTCCGACCTGTTCAACTATCTGGAGACGGCAGCCCGACGCGCCACTCACGTCACTGCATTCCGGGAGCAGTTCCCCAACACTGACCAGGGGCGCAGTGAATTCAAGAAGACGATGGAAGATGTGAGTGCGGAACTGCCCGCCGAGATTCAGCGCGACCTCAGCGCACTGGTTCGCTCCATGCACGGCCATCCAACCGACGACTACAACTCGGACTGGCTCGACATGGTGCGGCTGAATCCCCAGCAGGCGGGTGGTGCGCTACTGCGTGGCCTCAACCAGACGATCAACAACCTCGCCGCCAAGGCGGTGCTGACCGGACAGATGTTCGTGCAGCCGGGAGAAGTGATCGCCGGTAGCACGCCGGTCTTTCTGGGATACGAGAACTACCTCAAGGCACTGGCCCAGTTGCGCCACCTCTACAAGACTCTGGAGCTGGAAGGCTCGGTCAACCGGGTGATGAGCGACTACACATTCAACCCACACGCCCCATTCAAGTCGGCATTCCGAATCGCAGGCAACCTTGTCGCCAAGGGAAGTATGCAGAATGCGCTCAACGAATTTCAGGAAGCAGCCGCTGCCGCCACGGCACGGGTGGTTTCCGAGAACATCATCACCGGAAACATGAGCGCCTTCGAGGAGGCGACGCTGCCGCACACGTTCAGCATGATGGGATTCTCCGATGTGGACATTGCCGCCATGATGCAGGGGGACCCGGAATTGCTGGGCCAGTTCCAGCGCAAGGCCGCAGCGTGGCTGACGGGAGGAAACAAGGCCATCGCTGAAGGCAGCCGGCCCAGCACGAGCCGGTTGTTCAACTCGGTGTTCCGCTTCCAGACCTACCCGATGATCAAGATGAATCAGGCCCGACGCCTGATGGTCAACTGGGTGGATGCCATTGAGTCACGGGATGCGAAGCGCATTGCGATTGCCTCCGGAATGGCAGGCCGATTCCTGTTTGGAAACACGATGCAGGGGGCGATCACCATGGGTCTGGTGACGCTGGCCTACGCGGGACGCGAAGGATTCAAGATCAGGTGGGAGGAGATGAAGGACGAGCCCATCAGCTTTGCCTCCGAGGCGATGCTGTCCTCGATGTCCGGCCCGCTCTACCTGCTGTTCCGTGGCGCCAAGCAGAACGGACTGACCGGCGTGGGCGAGCAGGCCACGCGCACCATGTTCCCGTATGCGATCATGAATGACCTGAACGACATGGCGCAGAGTCAGGGTCAATACCGGGACACCGACACCATCCAGAAGATCGGTCGGTTCCTGGCCAGCAAGACCCCGATGACCAGGGCCATTGGAACTGGGCTGGCCATGTCCGGACTGGGAAATCCCAGTCAGCCACTGGACGTCTCCATTCAGGGATTGAACCGCTGGAAGCGTGACCAGTTTGGTTACGACGAGGTGAAGATGTTCCGAAAGCAGGACGAGATGGAGAAGTTCCGCACGCACATTCGCAATGCGATTTCAGCGATGAAGGCTGGCGACGAGGAGAAGTATACCGAGGAGTGGATGGCAGCGGTGGATGCCGACAACATCGAGTCGGTCAGCCGATCGCTGCGAGCGCGGAAGGTTCTGGAAGGTCCGAATGGAAGGAAGCTGACGGAGGAAGAAACCGATGCGCTGAAGAAACGCATCGGCTTTGATGCCTACGAGAGGCTGGAAGCGTTCGATCTCATGCTGGAGTCAGCGGCGAGCGGTGCGATACCGTCGATGCGCTAACCCACCTTTGGTTCTGGATTTCCTGCGGCAGCGGACTTCATTGCAATCGCAGCATCAGCAGCGTTGCTTGTCAGCGTCCACAGCGTATAGCAGTTTTCCAACCGGACTGGGTTTCCCGACAGCGACTCAGCGAACTGGGCGGCTCGTTTTAACTTGGCGATGCAGTCTTGCATCATCCGTTGTTTATCTGCTTCTTTCATACGATTGGTTCGATCATTATTACTGCCCCCTCATGACCCATCTCCAACTGAACAGCTTCAATTTTTATCTCGGGAATCCACTGGTGCGAGTCGTCGAGCGGTAACGACGAGGCAATCAAGGAGCGTAGAGAGTTGTCCGTCAAGGTCCCTGCGGCGGTTGTCCGAGTTAGCAAGAATAACTGTGACTCGAAACTTTGGATGCAGCGCTGCATCCACTTTTGCTTTTTTGGGTCGGTGATCAGCCTTCCCCGGACCAGCATCTTGTTGTTCTTGAACGACGGGACGTGGCCCTGGTTCCTTACTGCGAGAATTATCTTCATTGGCTATCTGTTGTTGGATTCTCTGGACCAGCTTCTGGTCCAGCTTGTTTAGTTTCCACATGTTGTTTCTCCTGTTCGGCACATTGGTTACACACATCCTCCTTGGTGCCATCAGGAAGGACGTGACATTGTTCTGGTGTCAGATCGCAGAAGCACATACAGCAATAGAGGCACCCATACGGAGGGTGCTCTGACATCTTCTTGCCGTGAATCAGGCAGGTGTAGTCGAAGGATGGAGAGCCAACCGGACGACCGTCACCGTGTAGCTTTCGACCCGAGGGTCCTTCATATATTCCTCCACTCATGGTTTCCTCCATACGCATTGGGCTACGAGTTGGTTGAGCATGGCGTTCGTTCCGCCCAGAGTAACGAAGTCACGCATATCCTTGACCGGGAGCAGTAGGGTGCAGTTGGGAATTCCCAGATGCTCGGCCAGCGAGCACGCGCCGTCCGCCCCGGGATTGAAGTGGGTGCCGTCGTCCCTGATCTTGTCGTCGTCGGTGTCGGCGACGATCACCACCCGCTTGATCTTGAGGTTCTTGATCAGGGCCTGGATGTCGAACACCCCTCCCACATTGTTCGGCCTGCCGATGGCGAAGACACCCATGGACAGGGCAGCCGCCGTGTTGGTAGGTCCTTCCACGAGGTAGGCCATCGTGGATGGGTCGGTCTGGGGGATGAACAACCCTTGGTGGCTGCCTTTGACCGCCCACTTCTTGCCGGTCCCGCTCCTGAGCCTTACGCCTACGATGGCATTAGAGCCGTTCCGCATCGGGAAGGCCACTGTGTCAGGCCATGGGGCTCTCTGCGCACCTAGCAGGCCCATTGCGGAGGTTGGCAACCCCAATTTGGAGCAGTATAGGGAAGGAACGTCATCTCCCAGCCTTCTGGCCCACTGACTGAGTAGTCCGGGGAAGTCAGTGACGACGGGGGCTGGCTTCCTTGACTTGAATTCCACCGGAACATCAGGGTGGCTGCTGTCCTTGGAGTGGACATAGGCTACGCTGCCGTCCGAAAGGACCTTGGTGCGGGTGGACACCACCCTCATGCACATCACCACGGATTTCCCAACTAGACACCAGTCCGGCTTCCGGCAGATGGGGCATGGGTATGCCCTGCTGACACGGGCCATGGTGCTCATGACTTGGGTATGCTGCCGTCGGTCTTACACTCGGGAAGTTCGGGGGTTTGAATCTCGGACAGCTTCTCGCCGAGAGTCTTGATGCGAGCGTCACGCCACTGACACCGCTTCCGCTTGGACTCCGCTTCAGCCCGTATGCCTTCTATCTTCCAAGCCCACTTGGTATCTCGAAGGTGGTCCGCAAGCACGTCGTCGGCTGCGGCATCCAACCTCAGTTCCTCCCACTCCTTCTTGTAGAAGTCGATCAGGTCGGTGATCTGCTTCTCGGTGGTGAATCGATTGCTCATAGTTCGCCTCGCTTCTCCAGTTCCTCGATCAGCACGGCCAGTGATACCGCCTGGAAGGCGGCTGCTCCCATCAGCGGGATGACTTTTGTGGCACCTTCCCGGACCATCCGGTTGCCTGCCTGACGGGCGACGGCCCGACAGTTCATGAAGAACCGCAACACTTCGGCAGGAGACTTGGCGAAGTCAATGCCCTCCTGATCCAGCGTGTCCCTGTTGATCATTGCTTCATACCGTAGCATGCGCTTGGTGGTTTCCTTGTTTATCAGTTCGTCAGTTAATGGTTTCATTAGAACGGTATGTTTTCCTCTCTTCCGCCGACTTGCTCATCAGCGTAGGAGTCCAGTGGTTGTGATGTTGCTGGTTGCGCCGCCGCCAGCCTCGACGGTCGCCTCCAGTTGCTTCCCTTTAGCTGCGTTATCAAGTTCGTGGCATCAGCCATATTCAGGTCCTTGGTATCGTAGCCAAAGCGTTTGAGCAGGGCTGCCTGCTTGAGGGTGCAGAGCTTCTTGTCGAAGCGACGGAACAACTCCGACACGATCTGCCTGCCTTCGGTGTAGCTGAGGGTGTCGGGGTTGATGCCCTGACGCATCAGCATCTGCGACTGCTTCTCGCTGAGCACCCGTTGGGAATCCCAGCCCCGCTGCTTGACGGGCTGAATGTCGAAGGCGTCGAACGGATTGATGGTGCGCTTCTGGAACTGGACCTTGGCAACCAGCCTGACGCGCCGCCGCTCGGCTGCCTGTTTGGACTTCTCGATCTCCTGCCGCAGGCGTTCCTCTTCCTCGCTCAGCACTGCGTCCATGCGCACCGCACCACCATCCTTCTTGGCCTTATCAACGGCACGGGCCACCGCTTCGTCGCTGACCTTGCCGCCGAGAATGTCCGCCGCCGACATCAGCTTGTGCCTGCCGCTGTTGCCAACGAAGTCCACGATCAGGCAGGCTGGCTTGGGGCTGTGAAGGATGGCCTGAACCCGGTCGTTGGGCAGCTCGAACTTGTCCACCAGACCATCCGCCGGTCGGGTGCCACGTCCGGCCATCTGGGCGTAGAGGCTGCGGCTCTTGGTGGGCCGGCCCATGATGATGACCTCCACTCCGGGGTCATCGAATCCCTCCGTCAACACCCCGCACTGCCCCATTATGGCTACATATCCATTGCGACGGGTGATGATAGTCCCGTTCTCGTTTGTTACACACCAGACCCATTCCTCCGATTCCAGCTTTCCAAATGACGCCGGATTTCCACCGCTGCTTTTCACGCTGGGGTTGTTAGTTCTAACTGAAGACCTCTTTCTCAGTGAGATGTGACCCAAAACAGAATTGGGATGCTTTCCGCAGGATGTGTTTGCTCTGATTCTGAAATTGGATGCCCAACCACGAACCACGGCCCATGCCTGCAATCGGTCGAACATTGTCCAATTCACACCGCAGATACGGTATCCGGGATTGGCCCTTCTTCCACTTCGGTGGTAATGCTTGTCCCCGTCGCCAAGCCACAGCCCATATATCAATGACTCAAACTGTGTTGGCGTCATTGCTGACAGGTTGGTAGAGAGAGATTTATCAATCCATCCAGAAAGCTGACACCACCCCCTGCGAGCTAGAGTGCCGCCAATGTTACCCTTTGGAATTCGGTATCGCCAGTAGCGGCCATTTCCGGTGCGCTTCCAGTCGAAACCACACTCGTTAAGTATGCGCTCAATTGATTCGCAATTCTCTCGGTATTCTTTTGACTGGACTATTTCAATGCTGGCTCGCTTAACATTGAGAGAGCCATCACTGGCATAAAGGCCCAGGAATTCAAGCTCCGCTGGTGTCAGTGGAACTCCAACAACCGAAACGTCCACGCCAGAGAGCGGTATGATGTATGGTGACTTGCGACTAGGAAGTTCGCCAGCATTGCAGACCTTTATGTGGTGTTCGTCACAGCCAACCAGCATCCTGTGACCCTCGGTAACTCTCATATTTAGAGTTTGGTTACGTATTTCAACCATTCGCTCTCCCGGCTGACGAAGGCGCTTTACAATGCGAGATATGGGCTGCCACTCAATCAGGTTACTGCCCATTCTTAGCGTGGCGGTTTCGTCAAAAGGCATCATTCCGTCTATTCCTATCCATCCACGCTTGGTAAGTATTTCAGTCTGGTCGTCAAGGCAGTTGCACATCACCTGAATCTTGCCGCTGCGAAAATCCTCCAGCTTCTGCCTGCGATCATCCTTGTTGGTCGCACCGCACACCCAGTCGGCCATGCCCGGTCGGTGACGGTTGAAGATTTCAGCAGCCTGCTCGGCTTGCTTTACGGAGCAGGTGAACAGGATGGCCCTACGGGCGCCGATGATCTGCAAGGAAGCACCAGTCACCCCCTGCATGTTCTTTTCCGACTCCATCAGTTTGGCGAGGTCCGCCCCGTTCAGGTCCCCTGCGGTGGTGCGAATATCCGAGAAGTCCAGATCGCCGATGCTGACGAACTGCTGCTCAATGGGAACGAGCCACCCATCTTGGATGGCATCAAGGATTTCGTAGTTGAAGGCAACCGTATCGAACACCTGACCGAGAGCTTCCTCGTCTGCCCGGTCAGGTGTCGCAGTAACACCAAGGACCTTCAGTTTGGGATTCTGACGGTAGTAGTCAATGACTCTTCGGTAGCTGTCCGCCGTCGAGTGATGGCACTCATCGATGATGAGCGTGTCGAAGTCGGTGGGCTTGAACCGGCCCATCCGGAAGCGATCCCCCCACTTGGAGATCATCGTCTGAATTGTGGAGATCACCACCTTCTGCTCACCCCACAGGCTGGCGTTTACGTAGAGCTCGGCCATCTCGATTCCGCAGTCCACACCAGCGAAGCGCTCGATCTTGTCACGGGCCTGCCAGATCAGCTCTTCCCGGTGGGCCAGCACCAGGGCCCGGCCCGGCAGCCTGCTCTTGATGACGCAGGCGAAGAGCACAGTTTTACCCGTGCCAGTCGGCATGACCGCAGCGGTGGCGACTGCCGTCTCCCACTCGTGGTGGATGCAGGTGTGCGCCTTAACTTGGTAGTCTCGTGGTTTCATTCATTTTGTCGATGTTACCCATCGCCTCCTTCTTGGTGTTGAAGAACCCGCCCTCGTATGTCCTGATGCCATCGGTGGCGATGGTGTAATACCACTGCTTGTCGGAGTGCCGACGGCAGATGTGGACTACGATGGTCGTGTGACATGCGAAGTCCGGTTGAGGCATCTTCGGATTGTGAACCGGGCACGGCGACTCGTCGTCCCAGTCGGAGCAGTTGCACTTCATGGTTGCGGCACGATGTGACGCTTTGAGATTTTCGCTTTGATGGACAGGATTCCTTTGTGTAGGTCGCGCCAGTCGTCCACCGTCCACTGTTCTGGGTTCACCGGGATTATACTTTTACGGAGCGCATAGGCTCGTGCCGCCGAACAGGCCGGATGCATCGAACCAGGCTTCGCTGATTCGGATGGCCGAGGGTCTGCACCCATCATGCTCATTATTGATTCGTCGCTTGGCATATTTAGTCGCCCGGTCGCTGATCCGGGACGTTAGGTGCTATGCGCCATCTCACCACTCTAGCTTCGACTTTGCGCCCAGTGCAGAGCGTGTCGGCGAAGTTCTGCGGTGTGAGAGACACGCGGATATGCACGCCGGGTTCTTGCACGATAGACACACAGATTTCGTCATCCTCGGCATGGGCTTTTGAGATTTGGACGAGCGCACCCAACAAGCTCACTGGAGCTAATCGGCGCTCCGCCTCTGGTTTTCGGTTGTCGGTTTCTTCGTTCATGGTTTTTGGTTGTTGCGAGCCGTCGGCGTTACCCGCGCCGATAGCTCAGTTCGGTCGTTCAGTGCTTCGGTCGCCTCGCGCAGAGACTTCGGCACTTTGGCGTAGAGGTGTTCCAGACAGTCGTTGCCGCTGGCGTATTCGTCTTCCCACGAGAAGGAGTGCGGCGCACCGCAGCAGGGACACCCTTCGTCGCTTGCTTTCTGCCCCGTCACTTTCTCGAACTCACGGATGGCATCGCCGACATTATCGAAGTCTTTGCTTGCGCGTTTTGCCAGTGCTCCGAGCCATCGTTCTTTTCCCCATTCGACAGTCCAGCCAGCGGCTTCGAGTTTCTTCCAGTCATCATCGGACAGCCACCACTCGCCGCCAGAGAGGCTGCTTGTGTATTCGATTTTCATGTTTCGGTTTTGTTGACGTCGGCGTTAGCCGAGTAGGTCGCGCAGTCAGTTTCATGCCTTCTTCTCCTTCATCTTCTTGATCTCGGAGGGAACGAGGGTGTTCCACCTGAACCGGCTGATCACCGCACGCCCCTTGCACATGCGGCACTCACCCTTGGGCTGAGTCTTGGGCTGGCCCTGACATTGGGTGCATACGGCATACGGCATGGCCGTGCTCAGGTTGGTCATCAACTTGTCGAGGTCGGCGTTCGCTGCGGAGAAGTTGACCTCACCATACATCAGGTCCTCCTTCTTCTGGGTGATGACGAGGAACTTGTGGACCAGCTTCAATGTGCCCATCAACTCCTCTACCTCTGACCTGCGGTCCCAGAATTGTTTGGCGAACACCGGAATGGGAGTCCCGACGCTGTCCACGTCTACCTTTAGTTCTATCGGGGATTTCCCCGATACCTTGGATGCCCGCTCCTTGCCGTCCCTAGCCACCCGCACCGGCTCGGGCTTCACCTGACCATCCTTCTCCATGGCTTCACGCACGTCCTTGACGGTGTGGTTGTCGACGACGCAGATGGCGGCGATCTGACTGTCACTGCACTTGGGCCACTGCTTCACGGCCTCACGGATGGCGAACCGTTTGTCCATGTTGGAGCGCCTGATGCCGTGCCGGTCGTTGGCGGTGAGCGCAAATCGCAGCGCCTCCTCCCGGCCACCCTTATGGATGGTGGCCTCGATGTGCCTGGCTTTGGTGGCGATGACCGCAAAGGTGCGGTGCGCTCCATCACCCAGCAGGAACACCTTGTTGTCCGGGGTGAACACATCGATCGGTGGCATCTTGATCTTACCCCTGCGGTAGATTTCTGCATACTCCTCGACCACGTCATCCCGAATGTGGCTTCGGACCACCGGACTTCCCTTCAGGTCGATGTCTTGAACGAATATAAGTTTACTCATAGCTTCTGTTTGTTTCGTGCCTTTACTGTTATAGCATTAAACGTTAATCCAGGTCAAGGATTTAAGCTCAACCAGGTTCATGATTATTTATCCTTCTCGATGCTGCCCTCCTTTCTGCTGACGTCCACGATGCCGTCCATCATGGCGTCAGTGCAGGCTTTCAGCTTCTTGCCCTTGAACCCGGTGACCTTGCGGACCAGCGCCTCGAAGTCGCCCTTTCCCACCTTTACGCATTGCATGAAAAAGGGCAGTAGGACGTGATCGGCATGCATCTCTGCGTTCTCATTCGTGGCGAAGTCCCGGCCCACCTCAACGAACCGACGGAATAGTTCCTGCGGGTCCTTGACCGTCTTCACTTCGTCGCCGACTCCCATCTTGTAGCCCGGCACGCAACCGGGGAATTCCCCGATCAACACCTTGAGCTCGGAATACGACTCGTCCAACCAGCGCTGGGCCACGCGCTTGCCGTCCATGAACTTGGCCCGCTGTTCATCAGTCCAGTCCTTGACCGGCACGCCGAACATGGTTGCGGGTGCTGGGATGAGGGATTGTGCGAACTGCTGATACTCCGCGCAGTCGCTCCGGGCCAAGCAGAACTGACACTGCTTCTCGCCTGCGGTGCGCGTGGCATCCGGATTGTTGGAGTTACGGACCCGGACGAACATCTCCTGCTCGGCCTGCTTAAGGGCCTCCTTGTTATACAGACACAGGTCTGGAGTGTGGCTTACCAGTGGCTGGTTGACCGCTGTGTAGACCTCATGGACGAGCAGATTCCCAGAAATCAGAACGGCCTGATCACGGAGCTGCTTGTTGGTTGGTGACGATGCCACGTCGCCGGGGAGGCACTTGTATTCCACCACCAGCGCGGTGCTTCCCAGTCGGGATACGAAGTCCGGCTTGGCGCTGTGTTTGTATCGCACCGACGCATCGCCCGGCTTCTTGGATACCTCACACCGGAAGCGGCGCTCCCGGAATATCTTCGCCTTCTCCCAGTCCACCCCAAACGCCTTCAACAACAGGTCGTTGGTGATCTCTCGCATCGATTCGTAGATGCTGAGCTGCTGGGTGTCCAGCAAGTCAATGTTCCCCGTGGCCAGCGCCTCGTGGATTTGCCTGCCGAACCTGGCATCCTCTGATGCCTCTTCCGGCCTTCCCTTCTGGGCGAAGTGCCTGCCGTGACACAGTCCATCGGCCTCGGCGTTGGATGCGGACGTTCCGCCTTCGCGTTCGTCCGGAACTGTAATCTCAGTTGTTACATTTGTTTCTTCATTCATGATTGTTTCCTTTCCTTGGGTGACTCTACCAGCAGATACTCATACCCCTTGTCGAACGACATGGATTCAGGTGTGAAGTAGAGTGATAGAATATACGTGTAGTCGTGAGACAGTGGCTTGCTCTGCGGCCTGCGACAGACAACCACTGACCCTTTTGGCCAAGTCTCAGCGATCTCTTTCTGGTGCCAGCACAGCTTGAAGTTCATTGCGGGCGCTGCTCTTTGATTCGATCGGCGAACTCATCCCACTGGTTGATCAGAGTCTGAAGCGACTCCTCGTCCAGATTGGCGAGCGTCTTGTCGTCGGGGTCGGACATGCCCATCGGTCCAATGAAATCGATGAGTTCGATCTCTCCGATGTCAGCCTTCTCGCACAGCGCCCGGACCTGGGTGGCCAATTCGGTTGGCTGGCTGGGCTGTGGTGTGGCTACGGGATCCGGCTTGGCCTTTACCTTAGGTGCTTCAACCTGCTTTTGTGGCCCGGTGAAGATCGGAGCACTGACCTTGGTTTCGGCGGCGGTGGCGATGGCGTCATCGTCATCATTGAGCGCCTGACGTATCTCCGGCGACATGTCCCAGCGCTTGGAGTGGCGCTTGATTACTGTCTTCTTGGCCATCTCTCCGAACGAATCACGCCATGGACCAGCGTCCTTCGCCTTCGAGTAGGTCTTGCGAACATGATCAACCTCTTCGGAGGTCATGAACTCGTAGTCCACCTGTCCGTTTGGCAGCACGGCCCGGGAGTAAACCAACTGCAACTCACCCCGGCCCTTTCGGAAGTCGACCGAGTGAAGCACCTTGGTCTTGCCGTCACCATCATCCTCCTGAACGGTGAACACATCCTTCTCGTGGACCAGCTTGGGAGTCACCAGGATTCCCGCCCGGCTCGCCAGCGTGATGATGCCCTTCACATCGAAGATGGCCACCACGTCCGTTCCGTAGCACAGGAGGTGAGCCTCCCGCCCATCGGGATACAGCCCCGCCCGGGCGCACTTGAGTAGTGCCTGAAGGAAGCTGACCGGGTTTGCCTTCGCAAACTTCTGGTCGTTGGCTGCGCTTCGGGCCACCCGTATCATCGCATCGATCATGATGCCCTTAGGTAGCACCTTCTGGACTTCGTAACCCCACTTGGGAGTCTCCAGAAAGTCAGCTATGGTTGCTGCCTTCCTGGCAGGTGGTGCCTGCGCCGGTCGGTTCTGCACTGCTTGCGTTTGTTGTGTCATTTTATGTTTTCTCCGTGGCTGTTGGTTTGCCAATCAGGGGTAGCCACAGTCTCCCTGTTAGGCGTTACTGGACGTGCTGTGGGTGAGCTTGTGTCGTTAGAGATCTACGCCCTTGAGCTTCGTTTTGTAATTTGTGCCGAGCACCCAATACAGCCTCAGCAACGCGCTTTCGACAGAGAGTTGGCCGAGCGCACGCGGCGCATTGATTGCTATCGTGGCCACACTTCCGGTGAGCAGGTGCCTGTAGTCTTTTTCAAGCTCTTTGATTTTTGCTTTGATTTCTTTTTCAGTTTTCATAGCCTTTCGTTTCGGACTGGGTTCATTCTATCGGGGAAATCCCCGCTCTCAATCCCCGAAATCCCCGCAACCCCCATGCCGTCCCCCATCAATCAGCATGCGTTCCTGCTCCTCTTCGGCCAACACCTTGGCGTCGATGATCTTGCTCACTCCCTTCAGCTTCTTGCCATTGCCGGGCTTGTCGGCACGCTCCGCCTTCTCCTTGGCACGCTGCTCATCATGCATCTCCTGCTCAAGGATCACCTTAATCAGGTATTCAGCGACCTGCCCGGGCAGCAGGTCATTGCGAAGGCAGATATCCAACAGCTCGAACTCTTCATCGCAGAGGTTGTTCTGCATCGTATCCAAGGAAATCAGCAACTCCTTAATGGTTCTAATCAGGCACTGAGGATGCGCCATAAACTGCTTGATCTCGGAGTGCGCCTTTACGCGGTCGATGTTGTAGTCCCCCTTGTTGCGTGACAGGATGGAGCGCCAATTGACTTGACACCAAAACGGTCCACTGAACTGCGGCTGATGCACGCCATGCGTAGTGGAGACTGACTTGGGAGTGCAGTCGATCACGTTCTCCTTCCATAGTGCGGGGAATTCCTTGGTGGCCGGAGGCGGCACGCCCATTCCCCACTGAGCCAGCTTCTGGTCGGCGCCATCCTTGAGCAGGGCCCTCGCATAGTCCGGCAGACCAGTGATGGCTGCCCCAATGTCCCAGAAGTCACACAGGTTGAACCCATCCAGTCTGATGCCGTTCATGTAGAGCCGGAAGTGAATGTCGTAGTGGTTCTTGTCCATGTGACCCACGGTGATGTGGATTCCCTCCTGCTTCTCCTCGTTGGACTGGTCAGTCGACGACTGGAACGCACCAGCCGAGCAGTGGTGATGGACGGTGCCCCAGTAGGTCCAACCATCCTCATCCTTGAATTGCTCACGCTGCTGCTTGGTCTTATCGTAGTCATCACCATCCGACTCGGTTATCTCGTGAGCCGACATGCCCAACTTGGCCTTCTGGGGATAGGCCCACGCCCGCCAGCCACCTCCCATGCGGTGGACATAAAGCCTCACCTGAGACTCCGATTTGGTGGTGTCATAGGTCCACTTGAAGAAGGCCAGCACCTCGGGCCAGACCTCGTTCAGCGTTCCCCCGTTCCACGTCAGCCGATGCTGGGTGGCGATTACCTTGTGGTTGAGCACACAGCTCATGACAAGTCCGAGCTGCTTCAACTGCTTTAGTTCCGACGGTTGCGTTACTGTAGTTGCACTGTTCATTGGTTTTTCCTGTTGTTTTTGTTGTTCTAACTGCTGTTGTTGTCTCCGTGCTAATTTTTCCCGCCTGCTTCGTTTACTCATCAGCCGGCCTCTCGGGTATCGTCCGGGTCAAAAGGGAGTTCCTCCTCCTCCCCAGCGGGCTGTGCCGTTGGAACCGGCTGAATGCTATAGGGATTATCCGGGTGCGGACGCAATCCGAACTTCTCCAATACTTTCACGGGGCACGTCTTTTGAATGACCTCCAAGGCATCTCTTGCAGTCATCGTTTCGTTATACATGACCCTTTCGTTTTGTGAATCCTCCACATCATAATTAGAGGGTGTTATTCCGACTTGGGTGTGGTTGAAGTCTCGGGCCGTTTGCTTCAAGAAATCGTGAAACTCCCTGATGAAAATCGCCCAGCTTGAAGCCCTCGCCGCCATCTGCATCAACGATCCGGCGCTGATTTTAACTGAGCCCGACCACCGCATGTCCCTTTCGTAGTTGCACCTTCCGGATTCCTGGAACGTGGAAGTAGCGTGGACTGCAATATAGTCCGGAGGAGCTGTCGTGGGAGTTACCCTCGGGAAGTTGCACTCCACCCAGTCCACCAGCTTGTCATACGTGTCCGCATCCTTGGGTGGTGATTCACCAATCTCACGCATCAAAGTCGCCCGGAACGTGTCGTTGTTGGGGTTGGCCTTGATCATTTCGATCGTCTTGGTGGACACTATGTTGGTTATGGTGGAGCGTCTTGGCATGGGTGCGTTCTTCTTGAACTCATCCTCGTCCATAACGACATACAGTATGTCGTAGTGGGAATACGACGTGCCCAGAGCATAGGATACTTTGACATGTGGCGACGAGTCTCTCTTGCACCCATGGGCGACGTGTGTTGTGCTCTCCCACCAGTAAACCCCTCCTGAGATGATCCGACATATCCGGCACCTTCGGTTCTTGAGTCCCCTCTTGCGGGAGCTGGCCGCATCGGAGGGATGCATGATCTCCTCGCCCGGATAGGGCTTGGGAGCTTCGTCGGGAATCTTCCATTTGGTGATCTCTGGCTCTGCTTTTGTTTCTGTGCTCATTGTTTTCCTTTCTCTTCACCACGCAGAACGTAAGTGTTCCGCGTGAGATTCTGGCTGAGTCGGTGAGGCAGGAATGCCTTCGACTCGGGTTTAAGTTTCCGTGATTCCATGGCCCACACCACATACAGGTGGGAGGCCAGTGCTACTGCCATAAAGTTGGCAGTGACGAGCTGTCGGTTGTTTCTCTGGGCTTCACCCGTGCAACCAATGGCTGCCCGGGCCGGGTCACCGGTCTGGTCAGCCATGATCTCTGGATAGTAGCACCGTGGGTCTAGCTGGGAATCCCCAGCCCACTCCGGCAGGAATACATACGCCTCTGAAGAGTGAACCTCGTTGGCGGCGATGATGGTCTTGCACCCATACATATCGCACGACCTGAGACAGGCCATGCGACCGGGGTTGTTGTCTACGCAGCACATAATCCAATCGTGCCGCGAGTGTTGGATGCTGTAAGGGCTATACCATTCGTCCTCCCAGTTGCATCCCATTCGTAGGGCCATGGCTTCGGCCTTGTTTTTTCCGATGTCGGACTCGTTGAATAGCTGGCGGTCCAGATTACTGGCCTCCAGTTTGTCTCCGTCGATGAGGGTGACTGTCCTGTGGTCGACCAGTCGACACATGACCTCAGCCAGCCAGCTCCCGCCACCCCCAACTCCAATGATGTAGACGTTCATATTGGCTCCAGTGCTGCGTTTATGAGTTCCGTTATTACCCTGCGGGCAATTGGACTCTTGGCACTATGATCCCGGTATCGGTTGCACAGGTTACGGCACAGGTCTTTCACCAAATTGCGCTCGTTTGTCGTTACCATATTTCCAAGCGCGTTCCCCTTTGCCATCGCCACCAATAGAATCGGGCCCAGCAATTCATCTGATAACTCGTGATAGAGTGTTTCATTTAAGTGCTTCATCTGGTCCCAGTCCTCTTTGATGCGGTCTTGGGTTTCAGAGAATGGTTCCCTTGCTGGGTGCTCCAGCAGCGCCGCGTATAGTTGTGGGTCTTTCATAATACGATGTGTTCGGTTATGAATGGACTGCTGATGCGGGTGCTCAGGGATTCCCAAGTGTAACCATCCTTGATTGGTAGCTGCTCGAACCCTGACGGCTCCAGCGGCTTGAACTTGAACATTTCCATCGAGTTGCTAACCGATGACGCGCCACCACGATCAACCAGATCGGACTGCCATCGGCTCTTTTGGAATTGAGTCCACGCCTTGGAGATCACGTCAATCAACGTGCTTCCTGAATAGTCGTAGACACCATGACACATCCGGGAATCCTCGTAGAGGTTGCTCAGGGGTAGTCGATAGTGCTTTCCGACCGGGTCCACTGCCACCAGGAATTGAACATCCACCGACATCGCGGGTTGTATCATGTTCACCATGAAGTAGAGCCTCATGTTGTTTGGCGGCACCCAATTCATCACGAACTCAGGGTCGCTGTTTCCGTTCTTTAAGTCAGGGACCATGTTCCCAGACTTCATCTTGAAGGCGCACCTCAGCGGTAGTTGAGCCAGTCTAATGGTCGCGGCTACGTTGTGGCGCTTGATACTCAATCCGATGTTACCCAATCCGGGCGACTCGGGCAGGATGGCTGCACTCATCACGGAATTGACTTTGATCGGATTGTCGACTGCGAACCGGCTCATGATGTTTTGGTCCATCAAAACCTCTCGCTCTGTGACGGTGACATGCTTGACAGTTCCGTCATACTCTATGGCGTAATAAACTTCGGTCATATAATGAGTCGGGCCACCCGGAGCAATCCGGGTGGCCCGATGTTTAACCGTCAGGCAGTCTTAGTTCTGCTTGGTGTTGGCTTTCGTCTCAACGACGATGATTCCCCCGTCGGGAGCCAGGACGTTGGCGCCTTGTTCCACGCCGCTTACCACAGCGCGGACGTTATCACCCCACCCCGTCACGGCCTTGAGGTCGTGATCAGCGAGCACTTGCCCGATGGTCGTTCCCTCCGCATAGACGCGGGTGTAGGTATCGCTGCCGAACTTTACAGTTAGTTGCATACTCTTGTTTCCTTATTTGTTTTTTTGTTTGGTTTGTGATGCTGATCAGCCCAGCACCTCCGCTGTCGTCACTGCATCCAATGTCAGCTTGCCGAGCATCCCACGAATCTCGACAATCCTCTTGGTGCGCTCGGCGATGGCATCCTTGCCCTGGTCGATGCGCTGAACGTGGACCTGGGATTTCAGTTCCACCCGGCCCTGCTTGTCCCGGTTCAGGTCGCCGATGACCTTGATTATGGTCACCTCGTTCTGGTTCAGAGCATCTGTGATCTGACCGCCGAACACGTCGTCCTGAGTGATCAAGTCCTTGCGCAGTGCGTTGAGCGAATTCTGCTCCAGCTTGATCGTCTCATTCATCATCTTGATGGCAGCCAGCTCGCCGCAGATTTGCGTGACCAAAGCTGCAACTTCCTGTTCCAGCCTGGCCTGCTTTCCCTTGTTGACGAGCTCGATACCAGCGTTGATTACTGCTGTGTTTGTTTGCATACTGTTTGTTTGCCCGCCTTTGGGTTGCGTAGCATCACCCGAATCGTTGGGTTTCCCTGTTGGGATGTGCAGGTCAACGTCGAACCTGTCGAGAGGATTTGTCCCTCTCTCGGTGGTAGAGACAATTCTACCACCGACGGAAGGAGGCAGGCAATACCGGCCTGCCAGCGGTGAATCATCCCGGTCGTATCAATCAATTCTGTCAGCTACTTTCTTTTCTGACGGGGAAATCCCCGAACCGTAGCACAATGCACCGCATTCGGGGCATTCTCCTGAAGGAACAACACCACCCGGGTCGAGGCGCTGCTCCAAGCCCGGTATGTCTGGGAAGCGATTGGCCATGGCCTCATCAATGCCTTCCCACCCACAATTATCGCAGGTATTCATGGCACACCCACCTCAAGGCGGAACATCGCCGCGTTGGTTGGGAAGTAGATGAAGTCCTCCAAGTCACAGACCTGCTGGTCGACCGTGATCCAGTTCGTGCCATTGAAGGATTGTGTGGCGATCTTGAGCGGTGCGGAACTGGCAGTCTCCACTCGGTTCGTCGGATCAGGGTGATCCATGGGTGCATCCTGAGGACGATTGTAGGGACCTCCAATCCGTTTCCACTCATTGATCTCACATTCCTTCCTGGTGGCCGTTCCAACCCAGTAGGTGGGCGGGACGTTGTTGTCCATCAGCCAGTAGTATTTTGGCTGACAGCGTTTCGATACGATGTAGATGGTCGTGACGGCCAGACCAGCCACGGCGACGACGCACAAAGCCAGCCACGTCTCTTGAGGTGGTGGCGGTGGTGCGTCGCAGAATGACGGGTTGGCTGCGATGAGGGCTGACAGGGTCAGCACTGTGAGTTTCTTTTTCATAGGCGTTTATTTATCCACTTCCACACCTCATCACCGTAGACGGCATTTATTGCCGCTTCGTAGATGTAGTGCTCGGTGTCGTTGTTGTTGTTTCCTACAGCAATTTCCTGGATGTGCTCCTGGCACATAACAACCAGATTTTTGAAGTCCGGAACCGGTTTTGGAGTTGGCATCGGATTTTCAGCCGCCTGCTTCCTCCTTTCCAGTTCAGCCTGGAGCTCTTCGCCACTGAATCCTGAAATGCTCATGGCTTCAACCTCTGGTTGCGAACGGCGTTATACAACCGCTTGCTGAGCTCGCGCTCGTTCTCCCGGGAGGTTTGCAGTGCCATCACCAGATGGCTGGTCAGAACGGCCAGCATGATAATCACGATTATCATACACCACTCCTCACGGCTTACGCTTCTGCTTGGCTTCATGTGTGTCCTTTCTTTCGTGTGTTAGACCAATCTGTTCCGCCGCCTTGTAGTCTATGAATATCCAGCGGTGTTTGAGACACCATTCGAGCATGCTACCGTCGAGCAACCTCCGAATGGCAGCTTCGGTTACTACGAAGAATCCTCCAACCCGGAATGGGTTGGGGATGTGTTGTTTCTCCCATCCTTCATCCGAGCGCTCGTCGTTGATGGTGATCAGGATGATTCCCTGCTCCATGTAGTCCTGGCACTTTGGGCAAGGCTCCAGGTCGATTACCTTATCGTGGTATGTCTTCAAGCTGTGGTCTGGCACCATGATGTGATTTGAGGTGCGGTGGTATCTGGTGGCCAGCAGGATGTTGTTGGACCCGCCGCAGAAGAAGCATCGGGTTAATGCAACGTGGTCGTCGTTCATTTGCCCTCCAGTCTTCCGTGAGTGGCAGTGTAGTTGCAACCCTTGACGTCGCACTTGATTGAGGTTGCCATATCAGTGCGCGTTGCTGGTGAGCTTCTCCCCAAGGCTGTTGAAGTTCCTCTGGAACTCCCCGGGGGATTCGTGGCCGGCTGGTGGCAGCTTTTTCCTGCGCCGCCATTCATTCACGTTTCCAATCACCATCTGCTTGAAGGTCATTACCTTCGGTTTTGTTGGTTTCATACTGTTGTTTCGGTTGCTCCCGGTCATGTGGCCGGGAGGTGGTGATTACCACGCTGAGCCCACTGTCACCGGGCTCACCGTGGGAGTCATCTGTTAGGTGCTTCGAGTTTCATTATGAGTTCGGAGCAGAGTTCGCTCATGCAGCCCCAACATAGAAGCAGTCTTGGATCGGCTGGCCATTCTGCGCCATCGTCCAGACCCATCGTCGTGTTGCACAGTAGGCACGACGAGTCTTGGTCGCGCCACATTTCCATGTCGAAGTCCACTGTCCTGGCTGTGACCGCACCTAACAAATCGGTCGAGCCAACGCGGGCGGGCGTCTTCGGTTTGTTCATAAAGGTTTTTGGTTGTTGTGAGTCATAGTTCCGTGTGGCTCACCCTGGTCGTTAGACATCAAAACATCCTCTGCCGTCCGTTGAGCCATCGCCGCTATCTGCACGAGTTCCTCAACCATTCTGTCCGGGCTACGCTCGGAGCGTTTCTTGCAGACCTCCTGCCAGAACTCGTCCATCTCTTCCAGTATTATGGCATAGCCTTCGTGGGCCGAGTTGATCGGCTTGTGACTAGTTCTGGCTACTTTGATCTCGCGGCGTTGAAGCTCTTGGAACGTATTCATGATGTCTAACAAGTCGATGCAGGACAACGGCTGGATTGCCCTGCGGTTTCATTGGTTCACATCAGGCCAGCCGTGCCTGATCTTCATCGCTGGCCCGAACCGTGGTTATGGTAAGGTGCGTCGCCCGCTCCAGGTTGTGGACGGTGCTTACGGAGATGATCTGCACTCCGGGTTTCATTACCGGGTTGAACGATTCCAGTTTGATGAATTTTGATCGTGGTTTGCTGGCAGCCCGGGCTGCCCTTCGGTTCTGTTTGTTTAGCTGCATTTGCGGTTCTTTCTCTTAACCCCCGACAGTTCATCCATCGGGGAAATCCTTGCCAGAATCAATTTGAGATGCACTTGCCTTTGGTTATATCCCAAGCTTCAAGGATCACGAAGTTTCCGAGTTGCGCCTGAAGCTGGAGATAATTCCATCCTTTTGGGTTCAGGATTGCCAATTCAGGATGGGGACGCCCCTCGCCACTGGGCCGGAAAACCACGGCAATGTGTTCGTCGAGTATCATGGCTTGATATCTTTCCTCAGTTCTTACTGGGAACTGAAAGGGGCGGTCAATCCCGGGAGATGACCGCCCGTGTTCAGTTACCGGTCAGTTGGCCGGAGTGGCGGCTGGAGCATTGATGACTTTACCATTGGGCTTCGATTCAGCGGAAGCCTTCTGGAGTTCGAGTTCCACAGTCACGGGACGCTCCTTTCGGTTCTGGCGAACCCATTCCACGGTTCGGCCCATGGCCATGGCGAGTTCTTCGTCTGTGAGGATGTCCACTTGGGGGACATCCTTCTTATAGGCCAGTGTGACGCGGCCATTCCTGCCAACCCGGGTCCCGAGTCCTACTACGTCAGGGTTGGAAGCGAGGCTGAGGGCGACGGCGCCAAGAAATGCCTTCATTTCCATGCCTTGGCTCTTATGGAGTTCCCTGAGCTCCCTGGGAGTCAGGTTTGGGTTTTGCTGCTTCAGCGACGGCCTGATTTTGCCCGTCTTGTCCTTACCCGCACTGATGGGAAGGAGTCGCAGCGACTCGCCGACCAACTCTTGATCCTGGTTCCGGCTCGGCACCAGTTGTGCCGTGGTCAGGGTTGCAGGCACCCGTGGAATCTCGTTCCACAAGGTTATTTGTGTTGCTACTGCTTTCATGTGTTTTGTTTCTTTCCATGTGCGCTGGCCCGTAATGGTGCATAGGCTGGGCTTTAGAGCTCCCGCCCACTACCAGACGCCTTCAAGGGTTACAAGAGCCCCTGAAGGCATATCCTGAATCCGCACAATGCTGGTGGCCCCGCCAGCCTTTGCCCCCGCAATGGATTTATCTCATACTAATCGCCTTTCCTTTTTTGTGGCTTGATTGCCACGGTCGACACCGGAGAATTCCCCGGTAGCGAACGTGCGCCTTCACTGAATGTAAGTCATGGTTCAGGGACCTTCGACACGAGCCCCGTTGACACGCATGGTAAAACCCCGCATATTCCCATCAACATGCGGTATCCAAAGCCATACTACGACGCTATAGCCATACAGGACAAGATTATGCAACTCCTTCCCGCTACAGGGACCAAGGAGATTGCGAACATCGCCAAAGGGTATGCGACGTTAGAAACGCTAAAATTGAGATTGCGTATGAAAGGTCCACCGAAGGCGGTAGATGCTCTCAAGCAGCAACCTGCGAAGTCTCGCGCTTCTGCCGGACCGTTCGGCGAGGAGCAGCCGCGCAATGGTGTTCATACCACTTAGACCACTCATCATGCAGCACGTTGAGCGGTCCCTGCCATGCTCCATGTTTACCCTTGGCCTTCACGGCACGCCTCACGCGCGAAGCCACGGCGGGCTCGCATAGCACCAATCTGAACTCTGTCGTCACTGATTTCCTTTCCATGTCGGATTGTTTGTGCCCGACCCTTCACTCAATCAAACCCATGGTTCGACGTCGAAGGAATCTCTTTAGTGGGAAACCGTAGGGGCGGGGTGGCAGGGCAGGGGGGAAATCCAGACGAGCTGAACTGGTCAGAACCCCATTCACCGAATCCAGAATTTTCCCCGCGAGGGCCGGCAGGTTCAGCGGGTGAGGTTTGGATTTAACGGGGACAGGTTGTGGGCCGACGAGGACTGCTTTTGAGTCTGAGTGCGTGACTGTGGGGTGATCAGTCGCCAGCGGTGGCATTCGTGGTTGAACGAAGTTCTATGTGACATTCCACCCTTGCGCTGATTAGAGACGCCTGGAGGAAATTGAGGTGTGGATACACGACATCCATGGTTGGGTTGACATCATCCCGGAGTGCTTCCGGTTATGACACCATTGCGGGTCGGCGGCTGACCGTCACGTATCTCTGACGGCCCTATGAGCGCAATGATTGGGATTCCCGAACCTGATCGTCAGTGCCGTTTCCAGACTCCTTGGATGTTTTCACATTTAACGGGTGTCCCGTCTCAGGGGAGCAGTCCGAATTGCTAGTCGCATGGGAGCTGGTTCGACTTCCAGCCGGAATCACTTCCGGAACCACCATCCCTTGTGACACTGTCACCAGTGCCGGGGACCTTTCTGTGGCGGGTGGCCTGGCTGCGGGTTGGTTCATCAGCGCCGCAGCGGGTGAGTTTGAATGTTTGACGGAACGGGAAATTTTAATGGCGCGGGCCGCGCTGATGGGCTCAAAAGGAGAAGGCAGTGGGATGCCGTCATCGAGGCGCTTCAAGGCGTCCTCCAGCCGGGTTTTGACTTCGGACAGCGCCAGTAAGGCCGCGCCATCGCGTCCGTGAACCATGTGGTCCATCACGACTCCAATACTAAAGAGCAAGCCACGCCGGGTCATGAGTTGGTCGGCATTCATGACGCGGGATTCCTCCATTCCTCCCACTGAGATTCAGTCGTGACCAGCCCCGCGCAGGGAAATTGGGCAGCCGACCAGGCGGCGTGCATCGATTCCAGCACCTTCTCGATCTGGTGGCATTTCTTGCAGACGTAGACGTGCTGGCGCTCCTGATCGATCGGCGGGGCGGTTTCGCTGAGATGGAATTGCGAGGTCAGATAACCCCCGCAGTCCCAGTCATGCTGGCAGACCACGCTGACCTGATGGCAGCAGCCACCACCCACTTTGGGGTATTCCGGGTTGATGGGCTCGCAGGAGATGCCATGCAGGCGCTCCAGCTCAGCGGCAAGCATTGTCTCAATCTCGTCGAGCGCCGTCAGGTAGGCGGAATTGCGAATCGAGGGCACGCGGCGCGAACGCACAATGGCGAACGCCTTGAGCAGCCCGCTTCTGATTAAGAGCTGGTCGGCGTTCATATTGTAGTGGGGATTTCCCCGATAGAAAGATTGGCGGGACGCGGCCCTATGCCCCGGGCCCTTTGGCATTCCACTGCCGTCGAGTTTAGGGGATGTGGAGTTTGGGACCGGCCCGCCAAAAATGAAAGCCCCGCCCTCACAAGAGAGCGGGGGGAAACAAACAGTAATACCACAACCCACCAGAAAGTGGCGCCCGCCTGAAATAGATTCGCAGCTATTCCCGCAAGCTATGGAAGCACGCGGCGGGCAACCAAAATTTTCAAAATATACAGCCATAACTCACAGGTCTGCGAATCATGATGCCTTTTTACGCCGGTCTTCCCCAAGCGTCAAGGGGTTTTTCAATAAATCTTGCCTGAAATTCATGGAGATCAGTCCAAGCCGGTCCTAACTCGTTGTAGGTCAAGCCTCCGATGGAAAATGCCGCCAGATTGACCCAATCCCTGGCGCCTTTGGTCCGGATTTCCGTGCCGATGGTGTTCATGGTGACGTTCCGGAGTGGATTTCCCGGCTCCAAGTCTTCCAGATTGACCATCATATTGGCCCTTCATGGGCAGCTCCCTGACGAGGGTCCACCCTTGGTTCCGATCGTTCTCAGCCCCGACGCGCAGCTTTTGACCGCCAGAACCGGTCGGAGCGAGTCCCGACAGCCTGCCAGCCCGACCCGTGGGAGGGGCGCCTGTGCATTGGACGTCCCGATCACCAGACCGATGCCGAACCGGCAGGAATAGTCGAAGACCGGCACCGGAGGTGGCGGCGGCGGCGGCGGAATCACCGGAATAAACAGCAATCCGGCGAAAACCTCCTGCCCGAAATAAATGGCGGCGAACATGTCAGTTGCGTCGATGCATTTCCGGGTCCAGATGGTCCTTGACCAGCCCTCCCGGGTCGGCGTTTTTGATGCCGTCGGTGATGAGTTGGGAGATGAAATGGGCCATGCGGAATTCGTCGGTGGTGGCCTCGTCCTGACCGTCCATGTGGGCGATGACAAAGACCTTGTCCTTTATGAAATCCTGCCTGATGTCGATGATCAGCTTCATAGCGCCTTGGGTTTGGTGGCAAAGCGGCGGTCACAGACCCCCATCAGCTCCCAGTATTCCTTGCCTTGGGACTCCATCCATTCACTGACCTTGATTGCGGCATCAGCGATCTCCTTTGGTGGAATCCGCTCAAAGGTGTAGTCGGTGACATCCTTCTCAGCGCTGGTGGCTGGGTCGATGGTGAATAGTCGGGTGCCACGGGAGAACACCTTCACCTTGGAGGTTTCGCATTTCCACGGGACGATTTCTTTACTCATGGCGCTTTCTTGGTCAGGCATACCCCTTCATATTTTTCTCCTGGTGGCGAAGTGGTGGCCGCACTCGTTGCATCTCCAGAACCGCCGGGAATACTCCGTCCAGTAATTCACATGCCGCCCCCGGTGCGTCAGACGACACCAGAAGAACTGGATGGCCTGGAGCATTCTCATGGCGCTTTCTTGGTCAGTGTCACCCACATGTCCGGGTAGGCTTCGAGGTAGTGCGTGCAGGCGAAGACCTGCGCTTCATGGGCGCGTTCAGCAATCGCGCCGACCACCTGCGTCGGACCCGCTGCGGAATCAAAATTGCACTTCAGATCATACCGCCCATAGGTCAGCTTGTTCGCCTCCCGCCAATCCTTGCTCAGGTAGTAGAAGAAGAAGGCCGTGACCGCAGGCCACTCATGCGTCATGTCGCCATAGGCGCGTTCGGACTTCCAGCTCGGGACGAAGATTCGCATCGTCGCCCCCAGCTTCATGATGCGCCAGCACTCCTCGAAGAACTGCCAGCGCAGCTTGTTGGGAATGTGCTCGACAAAGTGGGAGCAGAAGATTTCGTCGACCGTGTTGTCATTCCAGAGAACGACATTCTTGCTGGAGTGTCTGGCTGGAACGTAGACGCCGTCGCACTTGTCGGGGAAGCGCGAGAAAGGCGTTTGGAACAGATCGCATCGGACGTCTGCGCCCGGGGCGTAGAGATCGACTCCAGTGAAGCCGTCCTGCTTGTTCTGGCCACAGCCAAGATCGAGCTTCAACGGGGTGATAACTTTGGATTTTCGGGGTTTTTGGGTTTTTACCATAGCTGATTGTTCTCGACGTCAAGGTGGCCCACCTTGACCCGGGTGTCACAAGCGACCTTGAGGCCCAGCTTGGACATGTTCTCAAAAGCGTAAAGGTCCTGCGTGTAGCCCGTGCAGCCCTTGTTCGGGTCCCACGACTGCTTGGTCACGAACCACGGCTTGGTCAGCTTCTTGAAGATGCTCATCCGGAACAGGGTGAAGCCCATCCCCAGCCCGTTGCAGCGCTGGAGCGAGTTGGGCTGGACCTGCTGCGGGATGAAGTTGAGCGGCATCTCACTGGGATTTCCGTAGATCATCGGCTGGCCACCCTCACCCTTGGTCCAGTAGAGGCTGCCAACGACGTGGAAATCCTTGATACCCTCATAGAGTTTGAGCAGCCCGTCAGGCGGCGGGATGTTGTCGTCCTCGACCGTCAGCAGATACTTCCACTTCCCCAGTTCGGGGCTGGCCATGATCATCTCAATGGCCGCGTTGAAGGCGTCACCTACTTCCATTCCGGACATGAACACCGGGCCGAAGACCTTCTGGTTCATGGGCCGCATCAACCCCAGTATGGCCGACACAAAGCGCGGGCACAGCGAGCGACCGCCCCGGGTCGGACACACGATGATCGTCGAAAGGTCCTCATACGACCGGCTGCCGGCCAGCCGCGCCGACGACTTGGCGAGATTGTTGTTGTGCAGTCCGGTATCCCCCGGAAGGATGATTTCAGGCTTCATACCGAGTTGGAATGCAGTTGGAAGTAGACGCCCCGATTCAGGGCGTTGGCCTGGATGTCGGTCCGGTTGACCGAGGAGTGGAACGAGCCGCCGCTGGCGCTGATATTGCCCGCGCTGAAGAACGCCGAAGAGCTTTGGGTTTGTCCGAAGTTCAACTCGAATACGCCCGGCGCCCGGTTGATGAAGTAGATCGATGCCGGTATCATCTTGGCATTCTGAATGGCGGTCAGCGCTCCGGCACTGGTGGTGGTGGAGTTCAGCACCTGAGCCATCCAGTAATCCCCCGGAGTCAGCGACACCGAGCACGGCGTATCGAAGAACCTCACGCTGCTGAATCCCGCAAAGTTTGAGGTCACATTGAAGCTGTAGGACGCCGCCGACGTGACCAACTGGAATGTCGATTCGCTGGTGCCGCCGCTGACCGGATAAGTAACGCCCATTCTCAGGGTGTATTGCGAGCTGTTGGTGATCGAGATCGAGTTGGACCAGATGTAGGCCACGCTTCCACTGGCCAGGGGCCCGATCGAAGTGGAGCTCGCCCCATTTCCGAACGTGTAAATGCCGAATGTGTGTCCGATGGTGGTCCTGCCGCTGGCGGTGGCCGACGCCGATGCCAGTGTGGTGGCGTTGGTTCCAGTGGTAGCCATCAGGAACATGACGCGACCGAACGCCATGCTCAGGTGTTGGGGAATCATGAACTGGTTCATCTGCTCGAAGATGGAAGTCCCCGCCGTGCCCGTAGAAACCGGCAGCCAGGGCTCGAACATCTGGAGTGTGGCGCCACCACCCGCATTGACGCTCGCCGTCACAATTCCACCCGCCGACGTGCCGAACGTCACATTGTTGGCGTTCGAGAAGTTCAAGGTCTGGAATGAGAATGACCCATTCGAGGCTGAAGCCCCCGGGTTGGTCTGGGTGGTGATGGCATTGTGGGAGGCGGTGATGATGCTGCCCGCCGAAGTGCCGAAAGTAATCCCATTGGCATTGCTGAATCCCACGGTCTGGAAGGTGAAGCTGCCATTGCTGGCGCTGGCAGCCTGATTGGACTGCGACGTCAGCCCATTGTGGGAGGCCGTGATTGTGCCGTTGCTCAGTCCGAAGCTGATGCCATTGCTGTCGCCGAAGACGATGCTGGCCAGATTGGAACTCTGGGTTCCGGCGCTGAAGTTGATCGACGCTCCGGCTGCCGCAGTGGCCACGCTGGCGGTGATGATGCCACCGGCAGAAGTCCCAAAAGTGACGTTGTTGGCGTTGGAGAAATTAAGGGTCTGGAACGTGAATGAGCCGTTGGACGCCGAGGCGGCCTGATTGCTCTGGGATGTTAATCCGTTATGAGAGGCCGTGATGATGCCGCCCGCGCTGGTCCCGAAGGTGACTCCATTCGCATCCGAGAATCCCAAGGTCTGGAAGGTGAACGAACCATTGGAGGCGGACGCCGCCTGGTTGCTTTGGGAGGTCAGCGCGTTATGGCTCGCGGTGATGATATTGCCAGCGCTGGAGCCGAACGTGATGCCATTGGCGTTGCTGAATCCCAGAGTCGAAAAGAGGAAAGAGCCGTTCGAGGCGGAGGCGGCAACAGGCTGGGTGCTCTGCTGGGTGATTCCATCGTGAGAAGCGGTTATGACCCCAGCGCCATCCATTGCAAAGGTAATGCCATTCGCGTTGGAGAACACCACCGTTCCCGTGTTGCGGCTATTGGCTCCCGCAGACACCGCCAGACCCGCACCCGCATTGACGCTGGCGGTTATCGTCTGTCCGTCCGCGCCAAAGCTGATGCCATTGGCATTTGAGAAGATCACCTCTGACGCGCCCGCCCTGGTCGTGCCGGCGCTGATGAACTGGATGATCGAGTTCTCAATGTCGGTGAACACCATGCGGGACGTGGTGTTGGCAATCTGGAATCCCACCGCGATTGCAACGGCAGATGAACCTTCCTGAGCCCGGACGATGGTGAGCGTATCGCCTACGACAGCAGTCACGCGCACAATCTCGGCATTGGAGGCAAGGGGCTGCACTCCTGAAGGCCAGACGGTGCAGTTGAATGGCGCGGTGGGAAAGAGCGCTCCGTGACCGGCTGACACTTGCAGGCTAGTGCCAGTGCCTGCGGGAGCTGGAGCGACAGCGATGGTTGAGTAACCGAAGTTGGCGTGTTGGTCGAAGGCCATGAGCTACCGCTATCATCAGACGGTTGTCGCCACAACCTTTTTTGTGGGCCCCACCAGGATGGCGTCTGGAACTTTCAGCTCCCAATCCAGCGGCCTCCACAAGTGAAGGACGTGGGGGTGGAAATTAACGTAGCAGGACTCTGGTGGGTGATACTGAATCACGGCTTGCTCCGGCTCCCAGAAGAGGGATTTGATGTGACACATGATTTCCCAGCTAGGAGTTTTGCTTAGCCGCTCGACGCTGGCGGAGACGTGCTCCCATCCCATTCCGTTTGATGCGACCACCCGAAGCATCTTGTCCTTCCATGGGAATCGGAAGCATCCATTGAATCCACAAGAGTCGTCCGAGGCGTAATGGGCTGGGATCCCAACGTGCGGCATGGCCTCACGAATCCGATGGCGGTTCAAATAGACTGTCTGGTCTTTGGTCATGTGGAGTCAATCCCGACCGTAACCCCGAATCCTCGGGGCCGGGGTTGCTTCTAGTTTTCGGAAACAAGAAAGAGCATTACGGTCAGGAAAGTAAATCGCTAAGAGGGTTCATATTTGATGTGTTCGTCACTCATTTTTGCACTGGGATTACGGCTATTATCATGTCATCAGTGATGATCATCCTACCATCAGGAAGCTCGTGTGTCCCGGTGGTGTAGCTGTGGCAGATGACCCGGTCACCCGGAGCGCATTCGACCGGCACGGTGTCTCCGCTCTTGTTTCTGCGACCGGGCCCAATGTCGAGCACCAGATACTCCTTCGGGCCTCCGGTGTTGTAGTCATCCAAGCAGATGTCCGGCAGCAGGATGCCCCCGGTGGTCTTGGCAGTGGTTCGCTTGATGCGCTCCACTAGAATTCGGTTTCCCAGTAGTTTCATGAGGTTTGCTGTGGTAGTTGTTTGAATTTACCATCTTCCAGCATCTCGAAATAGCTTTGCTTGCCGTCCCATAGGAAGCCCATGAAGACCTCCCGGAAGTCGGCCTGCTTTAGTGTGATCAGCGTCATCTGGACCTGCACCCAGTCCTGCTGAATCTTCCACGCCGTGCGGGCAGCCTGATCGGCGAAGTCCTCCTTTGTCTTTCGTGGGCGCCGGGAGGTGTTCACGTAGTCCTTCCAGAGTTCTTCCTGCACCAACCTGACCTTGGCAGGCAGACGGATGGTGTAGCGGCTGGGAGGCATCTCAATGTGGAAGAAAATGGCGACGGGGACTCCGTTTTCGTATTGCTTGCTGATTCCGGTCACTCCGCACTGGGCCAGATACGCCTCGATGTAGGAGATTGTGGTGTTGGCCTGAACGCTGGAGGTGTAGTTCTTGAGCTTCATGGTTTCAGCGCCTTCATATAGCGGTCGACGAGCTCCTGCCGCCAGTTGCGTGAGCCCACCTCAAGGTCGCAGACGTAGGCGCCGGTGACCTTCATGCGCTTGGCCATTGCGGTCTGGGAAATCCCCGCTTGAATGCGTCGGCGTCGCATCTCCTTACCGACAGCGCGGTGGTCAAGCTCTCTGCCGTTTCCGCCGCAGCAACGACACGCTTTGGTTTTTAAGTCAGCCATGCGAGCCACGATTTAACACGAACAGCGAAGACCGTCAAGAAAGACTTGCAAGATTTTTTCAATCGTAGTAAAGATCGGAATGGCTTACAGACTACTCGATCGGAACAAGCAAATTCCCTACGGGCTGAAGTTTCTTCAGCCCGAAACCCAGTGGAAGCCACGCGCCGCCTTCTCGTCTTTCGACACCATCGTCCGTGGCCTCATTTCCCACCGCCAGTCACGCCCTGATCTGGTGGCCTCCAAAAAGTGGGCGCTGGACTATGACACAGTGGCCATGGAGGTGGACATCTTCAACGCTCTGATCTGTTCCCGTCACGGCTGGAGCAACTACATCACCGACGGTCAGGGAGAAGCTCCGCCCCCAAAACCTCAGGCACTGCTCCAGCAAGAGAAAAGCGCAATCGCTGCTGCGGCGGGTAAGGCCAAGAAAATCTGGGGAGGAATACGAACCTTGAACGAATGGATTGATTCCGGAGCGCCGCCAGTGCCCACCCTCATGGCCGAGTCCCGGGCCGGGGTGTGTGCGGTCTGTCCGAAGAACGGCAGGGGGGATTTCACGGCTTGGTTTACCAAACCGGCGTCGGATGCGATCACCAAGCAGATCGAGAAACTGAAGCAGATGAGGCTGTCCACCAGCAAGGATGACATCATCAACATCTGCGACGTCTGCCTGTGTCCGCTGAAGTTGAAGGTCCACACGCCGACCCCGTTCATCAAGGCCCACATGGGTCAGGACGTGCTGGCGGAACTTAGAATGGTTCCAAATTGCTGGATAATTTCCGAGATAGACAAACAATCATGAATCCAACCAAAGAATTGATAATCGAGAACTCTTGGGTGACCGATAAGGGCAATTCTTGGAGTCAGGATTCTTAACGTGTGGAGAGCTAGGGTGGGAATAAACTACAAAACCGTTCAATGACCGTCGCCTTGGTCTATGTGCATCCCCGAACCAACCAAAAGGTCTACCTTTCGGCGGCGCGTCGCTTCACGACGTCGTATGTGAATCATCCTCCCGGAGCGACGCAACACGAGCTCTATGTGGTGATCAACGGGGACGAACCGCGCAAGTCCGACGAGCGCACCTTCAGCCCGCTCGCTCCGAAATACCTGAGGCACGACAACTACGGCAAGGACATCGGCGCGTTCCAGTTGGCGGCTCGGACCATCCCGGCTGACCTGATGGTGTTCATGGGCTCGCACGTTCACTTCCGGCAGGCTGGCTGGCTGGATGTGATGATCAACGCCTATGAGCGCAATGGCCCGGGCATCTACGGCGCTTACGCCTTCCACCAGCCTTCGCCCCACATCCGGACCACCTGTTTTTGGATGCCGACGCAGTTGCTGCTGATGTATCCTCACATGGTCGGAAACGATTTCCGATACGAGTTTGAGCACGGTGCGGCTCACAGTATCGTCAGGTGGGTGGGTGACGCCGGGTTCAATTCATGGCTGGTGACGTGGACGGCCACGCTCCCGCAGGAGCACTGGCGGCACGTCGAAAACAATGAGGCGCTGGTGCTCGACCAGCACTCCGACCGGATAGGATACAAATGAACCGAAGATCGTTTTTCAAGACGCTGTCAGCCGCCACTGCTGGATTCACCATTCTGCCCGCCGCAACGACTTACGGTCGTATCTGGAGGGCGGAGCGAAATGTTGAGTGGGTATTGAATCCTGAGTGGGAAAACGCTCGGTATGTTCTACGCTTTGACTGGCATCCGGTTCGTGCCGTGGCCATGGCGCATTTCGCAGAGGTGGGCCTTTCAAGGTTTAAGTGTGTTAATGGGTATTTTGAAGAAATCCCTAAATGCATCAAAGTGTGAAGCCCATCGCCATCTTCTATCACGCCTACATGGGCGGCGGGTCAGTGCCGGTCAGCACCGACAACGCCATTCGCATCATCGCCGAGCAGTTCGGTGCGATGCAGGTTTGCGGGCTGTCGGAAGCTGCCAGCAAGATTGTGGTCGGGGTAAGCGGAAGCATGACGGACTACATGGTGATGGCCTCGATTGTGCCTCACACCAGCGAGGTCCATCATAATCTTCAAGGAGTCGGGGAACTCCCGACCATGAAGCTCATGCAGGACTACTGCCGGGCGAACCCCGACCACTTGGTCTGCTACGTCCATACCAAGGGCGTCATTCATAACGGAGCGCCCGTCTATGAGGCGTGGCGCAAGTGCATGGAGCGGGTGGTCATCGGCATGTGGCGGGAGTGCGCCCGCGATCTGGAGCTGGGCTACGACAGCGCCGGGGCTCATTGGCTGATTCCATGGCAGTTCCCCTTCATCGGCACCGTGCCCTACTGGGGTGGGAACTTCTTCTGGGCGACGGCAAAGCACCTGAACAAGCTGCCCGAGATCGACATCAACGCCGACCGGTATCAGGCCGAAGTGTGGATTGGTAAGTCGAAGAAGTGGCCAAGGGTCAGGGACTACGCGAGGCACTTCCCCATGACAGGATGCACTTTATGAGTGAAGAAACCCACCGAACACCATCTCAGGACGATGCCGTAAAGAAGGCTTGGGACCTTATTTCCGAACACTTCGACAGGGCGCTCCTGGTCGTGGACGTGGAATGTGAGGACGGAGATGATGGACATCAGGTCTTCTGGCATGGAGGATTCCTTGCCGGTCTGGGTGCTGCGGAATACGCCAAGCACCACTTGCTTCATGGGAAACAAGACACGTCAGAGCCGTGATAACACTATGTTACATACACGTCCCGGGGGACTCAGTTCACAACGCCATGGAGGACCGGTTCATTGACTCCTACGCGGCCAACCCTGCCGGCATCGAGCACGACACGCTGATCATCTGTCAGGGCGCCGAGCCATCCGACCAGACCAAGGAAAGATACTATCGGGGATTTCCCCGATTGAAATTCCTCCCCCGAGCTGGCGTGGGGATGGACATCGGGGCCTACGTCGATGCCGCCACGGTCATCAAAACCGAGGCAATGCTGTGCCTTGGTGGGAGCACGACCGTCCGGCGTCAGGGCTGGCTCGCCCGCATGCATGAGGCGTGGGACAAGCACGGCCCGGGCATGTATGGCACGCTGAGCAGCTATCAGGTGCGCCCACACTTCAACACCACCGGCTTCTGCCTGACTCCGGAGATGCTGCTGTCCTACCCCCATCAGATGCTCACCACTCCCGACCGTTACGAGTTCGAGCATGGCGACGGAGCGTTGTGGTGGCGGCTGCATCAGCAGGGCATCCCCTGCAAGTTGGTGACGTGGTGCGGCGAGTATGACTGGGACGAGTGGCGCAAGCCGCAGAACATCTCGTGCCGGGGCGACCAGTCCAACTGCCTGACGTGGTTTCGCATCAACTACCAGTTCGAGCACTACCGGCTGCATGACCCGGTGGCGCATAATAACTTGATGTATCTGACGGACGCGCACATTCTCGACCCGAAGTTCCGCTATCCGACGTGGGAGCTTTCGCTGAGCGGTGGAGCGTGATACCGTTGAAAAACAATGTCCCCTGAACTGATCAAGGAATACGAGCTGGCGGCGATTCCCTACATCGACGGTGGTGGAGCAATCACCGCCGAGCAAACCAGGCTGAAGAGTTGGCGCTACTTTCTTGAAATCAACTCCGCCTGCAACCTCAGGTGTCCCTCCTGCACCAAGGGTAACAAGGAGGGCTACGAGCACCAGACCGGGTTCATGGACATGGAGCTCATGGAAAAGGTGCTAGACAAGATCAAGTCCGAAAACCCGAACGCTATTGTATTCACCTACGGGAACTCCGAGCCGTTTCTCCATCCGAAGCTCCCAGAGTGCATCCGGGCCATCAAATCCCGAGGGCTTCACCCGGAGCTGTCCACGAACATGAATCATATTCAGCGCGTGGATGAACTCCTCGACGCTGCACCCGATCTCATGATCATAAGCCTCTCCGGGTTTACGCAGGCAGTTTACGTAAAGGGTCATGCCGGTGGCGACATTGAAAAGGTAAAGCGTAACATGATGACGCTGGCTCACACCAACAACGCTAGGCCACTGGATCAGCGCGTCAAGATCATGGTGAATTACCATGTTTACAACGACAATGGCCATGAGGTAGAGCTGATGCGTGAATACGCCACCAACTTGGGGCTCGGCTTCTTTACCTCGTTCGCCCGAGCCATCTCGATGGAGAACGCCATACAGTATTGCCGATCTAAAGACCCGGATGCCACGCCTTTTGAAGTGCAGGAGGGTAAGCCTGACTGGAATCACCTGCTGCCACCTATCTCAGATACCTACGTTGCGACGATGGAGCGGTTGAAGATCAACCCGACCAAGGCCCGGGAGATGTATGAGAAGTATCCCGTCCGCAAGGTATGCCCGGTTGGCGACATGTTCACCTTCATCCGGCACGACGGTAAAACCTCCCTGTGCGCGTGCGTGGCCGACCGCAGAATTTCTATCGGGGATTTCCTTGATACCCCTGCCGAAACCCTGAGCGAGCAGCGCCGTGGACACTCCATCTGCGGCCAGTGCCAGAAATACCGAATGAACCTATACTTCCACATTGTTGACCGTGAGAAGTGGGTATCGCCCTGAACTATGAAATTCGACAAAGCTGACGTCGTTGAGTCCATCTGCTACCAGCTCCGGATGGCGGACTACACCCGGAGCAAGAACCGGGCGCTCATCAACAACCTGTTCAATGGCTTCCCGCCCTACACCGAGGAGGAAGAGGAGGAGAACAACATCGAGGTCAACGTCAACTTCCTTGAGGGCACGCGCCTGTCACACGACGCCCGCACCCAGTTCTACCAGTCGATGCTCAAGCCGGGGAACTTCTTCACTTCCAAGACCGACTGGGGTCCGGTGCATAAGCGGCAGGAGGCGGGCATGGTCGTGACGCAGGAGCGCAACAAGATCATGAAGAAGTCGATGACCTACATCGAGGCCACGCGCTCACAGATCGCCATGAATGTGCTGCATGGCATCTCCCCATCAAGCTGGCGGGATGATTACCACTGGTGTCCTTATGCCCTCGGCATCGAGGATTCCCTAGTTCCCAGCGGAACGCTGCTGACGATGGAGAACCTGCCCTTATTCGCCATCTACCGCTCACTGACGGCAATGGAGATGATCAAGATGACGCAGGCGGGCAGGCTGGACCCGGCGTGGAACAAGCCCATGCTTAAAGCCGCCATCAAGTGGGTGGACAAGGAATCCCAGACCTTGATGTATAACAAATGGCCGGAGATTTGGGCGCCGGAGAAAACCGCCGAGCGAGTCAAAGGCGACGGCGGCTTCTACTATGGCGACCAGTGTCCCACGATAAACGTGTTCGACTTCTACTTCTGGAACGACAGCGGAAAGGTGTCGGGCTGGAATCGCCGGATGATTCTGGATGCGTGGTCAATGCCGGAGCTTTCCCAGATCAGCGACTCCAAGAAGACACCAGAGCCCACACGCAGGACGGGCGAGCTGTTCGACAAATACAAGAACAACTTTCTCTACAACCCAGGCGACCGAAAGGTGGCTCAGGACCGTGGCGAGATCATCAACTGGCAGTTCGCCGACCTATCCGCCGTTGCCCCGTTCCGCTACCACTCCGTCCGCTCGCTGGGATTCCTGCTCTTCTCAATCTGCCATCTCCAAAACCGGCTTCGCTGTAAATTCAACGAGGCGGTGTTCGAGCAGTTGATGATCTATTTCCGCACCAGCTCCGAGGAAGACTATCAGCGGGCGCTCAAGGTGGAGCTGGCTAACCGGGGCTTCATCGATGACTCCGTCAAGTTCATCCCTCCGAGCGAGCGCTATCAGGTGGACCACCAATTGGCCATGTTGGGGCTGCAACAGAATCAGGGGCTGATCGCCTCCAACTCCGCATCCTATACCGCCCAACCGCAAGGCGGGCAGCGCGACAACAAGGAGCGCACCAAGTTTGAAGTGATGGCCGAGGCCAGCGCCATGCAGGCGCTTGTCTCTGCGGGTCTGGCACAGGCGTATATGTATAAGACTCCCGAGTATCGGGAGATCGCCCGCCGCTACGGCATCAAGGGTTCAAAAGACCCCGAAGTCCGGACCTTTCAGGCGAACTGCCTGAGACGCGGCGTCAGCGAGAAGCTACTCTACAATCCGGAATGCTGGGAGCACGAGGCCGAGCGCACGCTAGGTGCGGGCAACAAGGCCATGGAGATGGCCATCGTCGACCAGTTGATGCAATACCGGAACCTCTTCGACCCCGAGCCGCAGCGCGAGATTCTCCGTGACTTCACGATGTCGATCACCGAGGACCCGGCCCGGGCCAGGTCGCTGGTTCCCGAGAACCCGGTCAAGATCACCGACAGCGTCCACGACGCTCAGCTCGCCGCAGGCACGCTGATGCAGGGCCTGCCGGTCGCCATCAAGACTGGCATGAACCATATCGAGTATGTGGACACGCTCTTGATGACGCTGGGAACACTGGTGCAGCAGGCGGTGCAGCAGGGCATGACCACGCCGGAGAAATTGCTGGGCATGATGAACATGGGTCAGCATATCCAGCAACACCTCCAGCTCATCGCTCAGGACAAGAACGAGGCGCAGCGCGTCAAGCAGTATGGCGACGTGCTGGGCAAGCTCGGCAACGAGCTCAAGGGTCTGGGCCAACGATTGCAGGAGCAGATGCAGGCGCAGGCCCAGCAGGGACCGCAGCAGGACCCGGAGACGATGGCCAAGGTGCAGGCGATGATGATTCAGTCCAAGGCCAAGCAAGATTCCACGAAGTCATCGCACGCGCAGCGCACGGCGCAGCGTCAGATCGCATTCGAGCGCGAAGAGCTTCGCAAGGATGCCGCGTTGCAGGCCGAGCTCCAGAGGGAGCAGGCCCGAACCGCAATCGAGATGAAACTCGACGACGCCCTCACCGCCAATGAGATCGTCATCGAGCGGCAAAAGGCGAAATCCAGGCCGAAGGTTGACAGTAAGAGCAAAGGCAGTTAATGATGCCGTATGTCTGAACCCCAAGTCGTAATCATCAATCCGTCGCCGAAGCTGCAATTCATGTCTGACCCCAAGCGCGTCAGCGCCCATCGTAATACGATGCAGATGCCACAAATTCAGGACTCCATCAACATGGCGTTACTGAATTACCAGAGGGAGCTGTTTGCCAGAGTAAATGACGCAAACGGCTCCGCCGCCGCCGGCCTTAAACTGAAGGGCGCTCTGGAGTTCGTGGATGAATTCCTAAGGCTGGCAGAGGCTCCGAAACCACATGCCGACTCGCCTAAGAGCGCACAGTTGGACCACAAAGTATGAACGAATACTGCGACTCGGTTCAGCCCAATGAAGCCCCATTGTGGGGGATTGGTTTTGGGAGTTCCCAATTCTGCTACTCACTTGAGCAGATGGAATACATCGCCAAGCTGGCCGCGTTGAATGGATGCAGTATAAGTAGGATTATGGTCGCCCTACCCGAGCCGGCAGGGCCGTTCAATGGAATCCAAAAATCCTGCTTCGACAATACCTGTATGGTCCTTGAGTTGATTGAAAAGGTCATTCGAGTCTGCAATGGTGAAACCGGGATATTTCCGGAAGAGTTCAATGACCGGATTTTGAAAAGCCATAAATCAGTATGAGTGCCGCAGCAATAGCCACCCCAGCCCCCGTCGCAACGCCAGCGCCCCCCGCAATCGTCCCCATCCCGGAGGTGTCCAGCCTCCCGGCTGGGGGCGCTCAGGCTGTAAGGCCCGCCCCTGCTGGAACGATTCCGCCTCCGATGAAGGCGTATTCCGAACGTCCCGACAGCGCCAAAGCCAAGATGCTGGAGCGAATGAAGGCCCGCTCGGTGAAGCCCGTGTCCAAGCCGGAAGACACCGCCAAGCCGACGGAAGCGGCCAAGCCTGCCGCCAAGTCAGCCGAGGCTGTCAAGCCATCCGTTGCTGGAGAAGAGGACTTGCTCGAAGAAAACCTATCGGGGAAATCCCCGGTAGAATCCAAGGAAGGTGAGACAGCTCCGGTGGAAGGCGACAAGCCTGCCGAGGCTCAGGCCGACCCCAAGAACCCAAAGGCCAAGGTTAATCCATGGAAGCTGGCCGAGGAGCACAAGGCAGCCCGCGCTCAGGCCGAGAAGGAGATCGTCGAGCTCAAGAAGCTGTTTCCCAACGCCGAGGCCCGAAAGGCGGAACTGGCCGAGGTCACCGCGCTGAAGCAGCGCAACGAAGAGCTGGAGAAGCATATCAAGTATGTGGACTTCAAGCAGTCCAAGGAATACAAGGAAACTTACGAGAAGCCCTACGTCGACCAGTGGAAGGTGTCGATGAAGGAGTTGAACGGCGTGACCGTGGCTGACGACGAAATGGGCGCAAGAGCCATCGAGCCCAAGGACGTGCTTGATCTGGTAAACCTCCCCACTATCAAGGCCCGCCAGATGGCCAAGGAGTTGTTCGGGGAGTATGCCGATGACGTGATGCGGGAGCGGGACAAGATCGTCACCCTGCACAACGCCAAGGCCACCGCTGAGGAGTCCGCCAAGCAGGAGGGCATGGAGAAGTTCAATCAGACGACCGAGGCGCAGAGGACGGCGTTCGAGACTTTGAACAAGGAAGTCCACTCCACCTACGAGAAGGCGATTCAGTCGATCAAGTCCAGCCCGGCTAACAAGGAGTTCTTCGAGCCCGTCGAGGGCGACGAGGAGGCGAACATCGTTTTGCAGAAGGGCATCGACATGGTGGAGCGGGCCTTTTCCCAGAACCCCATGGACCCCAGTCTGAATGCCGAGCAGCGGACCAGCATCACCAAGCTTCACGCCGCCGTTCGCTTTCGCGCCATCGGGTATGGACGTCTCAAGCAGGAGCTGGCCCGGGAGCGTCAGGCTCATGCCGCCAACCGGAAGAAGCTGGAGCAGTATGAGTCCACCGTTCCCAACCGTGGGCCGTCGACCCCAGCGGCAGTTGCGACCACCAATGGCGGCTCCAAGATGTCACAGATGCAGCAGCGTCTCCGGCAGCGGGCGGCTGCGGGCAGGGGCGCATGAGCGCCAAGTCGAAGCACTCCTACCGATTTGGATTCCTGAAATCCGAACCATGGAAATCACTCAGGGTGGCTTGTCTGGCGCGAGATGGCGCAGCTTGCTGGGTGTGCGGAAGGCGAAGCCTGTCCAATGATGTTCACCACGTTAGGTATAGAAAGTCTTGGAACAAAACAAAGCTGTGCGATCTGAGGACTCTCTGCCGAGAACACCACAAAGCTGTTCACGAACTGATGAAAATGTTTCCAAACCACCCCGCATATAAGCTTGTAACTCGTATGAAGAAGGACTTCTACAGCTTTAAGCACGCCATCAACTCTGTCAGGTGGTTTCACTTCAGGAAAAACCGCACCTTGGAGCAATTCATGAACTACCAAGGACTCGTTCAAGCAGCAGCGTCTGTCGCTCCAAAGTTGACAAAACGAGCCGGGTAAGCTACCAATCTTTAGTTGGGATTTTCCAACGTGCCGAACCTGACGGACATCAGGTGCCATAGCTGATGGCTCAATCAGCGCCACGGAGGCTATAAATCCATTACGGAAGCATTCTGCACGCTGAGCGTGTGTGAAGCCGCTTTCGCGTTCAGTGAACTCTTGAACTTTTTTGATTTATGAGCTGTCCAGAAGGCGTATTGCAAGCCTGCGATTTCCCGCAGTTCCTTGTCGACGAGACTCCTCGCTTTGATGAGTTGATCATGGAGGACATCCGGCTTACCGATAGCTGGATTGGAAATATGGCCATGGGTGAGATGCCCATGGGAACCCCCGCTGAAGTTACCCAAGACCGCTTCCGCGCAGTGTGGGCGAATACCACGAAACAGTGGAATCGCGTCCAGACTCCAGGAGCTGGTTGCAGTGGTAATCCTTGCGACCCGACTGAGGCCAAGATTGGCTGGGGCGCTGACCGCCTGACCTACTTCGCCGAGCAACAGACGTGGTCCACGCCACTGCTTTGCTACGATCAGGAGATGCATGTGACCCATGCGGAGCAGCACCTCTCGCAGATCATCAACGAAATCCTGCGCCCAAACACGATGAACATCTACTCGATGTTCGCCCGTAAGCGTGCGCTGTTCTGGGCCAAGTATCGCCACATGGCGAACGCGCTGCTCAGCAATTTCACCTTCGAGTGGGTGTCCGTGGACACTGACGGTGATGGTATCGCTGACGATGAAATCTACTTCGACACTTCCGCAGCCCCAACGCGACTGTTCCATCTGGTGCCCCAGATGTTGCAGAACAACTGGTCCAAGACCATGCGCGAAGGCTACGCCGGCAAGAATCCCTTCAAGGAAACCGCTCCCTTCGTGGAGCTGGTGACCGACATGGATTCCTGCTGGTTCCTCGATCGCCTGGGTGGACAGCTCGGCGTCGGCGGTGGCAACAACCCCAACGTGAACGCCAACTGGCGCTTTACCCAGTGGGGCGACCAGAGCGCTTACTGGCGCTATGGCTTCTCCGGAAGCATCGGCAACTACATGGTCCGCGTGGACGAACTGGGACTCCGGTTCAACTTCGTGCAGGACCTTGGTGCTGGCGCTCACGGCGGCAACGGCAACCGGTATCGATACCAGATTGTGCTGCCCTACACCAATGGCGTGACCACAGGTGCAGGCGGCGCGGCGGGTATCGGCTCGGATGTGAATCCAGACTTCGACCGCGCCCAGTATGCGATCAGCTTCCAGTGGCACAAAAAGGCCATGGAGATGCTCGTGTTCAACGCGACGCCGATCAACCCGGAGATGCCCTTCGTCAGCCGCGACTTCGGCGGCAAGTGGCAGTTCCACATGCATGATCTCGGTGCCGACGTCAATGGCGCTCCCATTGGTAACAAGTGGGGTAACAAGGGTCAGTTCGGTGCGTGGTTCAAATACTACGTCCGTCCGCTGCACTACGAATTCGCCCGTGTGTATTTCCACAAGCGCGAACAGTTCTGCATTCCGGAAATCGACGTGTGCTCCACGAATCCCGGATACCCGGCCCAGAACTACTCCAGCGCACTGCCTGAGTGCCCGGCTCCGGATGGCATCTACGGAACCGGTGTTCCTACTGGTTCTGAGGATGGCCCCATCGCCTGATCGGAATTGATTGTTGCGGCGTCACGCTCCATAGTCGGGGCGTGACGCCTGTCACATCAGTAAATGTCAGTTGGGGAAAGGACCATCTATGGCAGAAATGTATAGTTCACCTGCTCCCGAAGAGGGCGACGACCTCGGCGTGGAGGTTGACAACCCGACCGAGAGCGAGGCGCAGACCGCGCTGCTTCCAACCGACTTCTTTCAGGGCAAAGACCTCACTCCCGGAACGGAATGCAAGGTTCGCGTTGAGCGCGTTCTCGACGGTCAGGTAGAGGTAACCTACGTCCCGCACAACGAAGAGCCAGAGGTCGGAGAGGAAGTCGAATCTCCGGACTCTGAGATGGCGGGCTACATGAACGAATAATGGCCATTCCCGCCAACACCTTGATGGAGGAGGGTAAGTGCTATATGTGCTTTGGGGAACTCTCCACGGCACAAATCCTCGAACTGGCACTACTGCGCCGCATCGTTCTGGCAGCCGACCCGGCAGCGGACGTCTCGCCGCAGGGCCTGATTTCCACCACGAACTGCTACGCCTGTCTCGGGCTTTCCATGTTCGATCTGATGCTGCTTGCTTTGCTCAGCCTGCTGGCTGGCGAAGACCTTCCTTGCGGAACGGTCACCACGACCATTCAATTTAACGCACCCAGCGGTGGCTACGACGGTCAGTATGTCGAGTCGAGCGCCACGCTGTGGCTTCAGACGACGCCCTCTGCTGACTACGGAATCCGACTCGTTGCCGGGGTGTGGGAGGTGTTTGAGATCATCTTCCCGGGCCCTGTGGTCTACTCAATCCCGGAATCACAATTCCCCTGTGGCGTCTGGACCCAGGTGGCCGGTGGTGGTCCGGCAACTGCCGAGTATGTATGATACCGCTGAACACTCTGATGGAGGAGTCAAAGTGCTATACCTGCCTCGGGATTTCATTGGCTGAGGCATTGAGGTTGGCGCTTCTGAATCGGATTGGCTCACTGGAGCAGTTCTCTCCAGCCGACATTGCCGGGCTCTATTTTTGGATTAAGGCCGATGCTGAAGTGTTCTCCGATGCTGGCACGACACCAGCAGTCAACAACGACCCAGTTCAACAATGGAACGACCAGAGTGGAGGAGGGAACAATCCAAATCAGGCAGTTCTTGCCAATCGTCCCAATTACGTCACCAACTCACAGAACGGACTGCCTACGGTGGACTATTCCATGGTGTTCGCCGACAACCGCTGGCTCGACTGCCCACTCGCCGACTTCTGGGATGCTGGAGCTGGCGGAGTATTTACTTTCTTCGCAGTGGTTCAGGCCGGTCCCAATTCAGGTGACACGCATTTATTGATTGAGAACACAGCCGGAGGTGCTGTTTTGATTCAAAACCCATCCTACGTCTTTCAAAAGAATGGCGGCGCGTTTGATACCCTAACAAGCTTTGGTGACGCCACCGGAATTTGGGTCGTGTTGATGGTTACCAGATCGGGTAGTGGAGCTGGCGACACTAAAATTTACATCAACGGAATCCAGAACGACAATGGGATAGCGATTCCGGGGTTGGTGGCTCCAGGGAGTTGCATTATCGGGTTCCCCGCACTCGGGACGTGGACTGGCAAGATTGCCGAGATGGGGATTTACAACAGTGTCCTTTCAGACGCAAACCGTGGCTTGCTTCTGGCCGGAATGCAGACAAAGTGGGGGGTGTAATCATGAAAACAAAACTCGGAATCGCACTGGCCATCATGCTCGTCATGGTGGGTTGCACCGTAACCAAACTGGTTGAGAATCCTCCGGGCTCTGGGAAATACGACAAGGTGGTCGAGGTCGACCCCAAGCTGACCTCAGGATTGGAAGCCGCCAAGGCCGTCAATGACGCGGCCAAGCCGTTCTTCCCATTCTCGCCAGTGGTTGACATCGGGCTTGGGACCGTGGCCGCTCTGGCGGCGTGGTTCGCCAAGCGTAAGAGTGACCAGCTCAAGGCCACCATCGTCGGCGTCGAAGCCAAGGGTGGCGAAGCGGTCAAGACCGCCATCAAGGAAGCTGCCATGGCATCCGGCGTGGAGTCGGGCTTGAACAAGGTGGTTAAGTCCATCACTGGTGGAACATGAGATGGCTGCTGCTATTGTTGATCGTGTGCGGCTGCGCCTCAAGGCAAGCCACGCTGAGGTCGAAGATGGCAGAAATGGTTCGCACCCAAATCTCGGCTGGAGGGCAGTCAGAAGCGCTACCCATCCAGCCGTTTTGGTTGATCTGGGATAACCACAACGACTCGGAGACTTCCAAGTATATCATCACGGACATCTGGTCCACGACCAACATCCTTACGGAGTTCACCCACAAGCTGTTCGTTCCTCAGGGCACCAACCGGGTGATGTTGATGCCCACAAACTACATGGAGTTCTTCATCGCCCGCTTCGCCATGACCAACGTGGGAGAGGGGCTGCCGTGGGTTTTCAGTGAGTGGAATATCAAGAGCCCGTGAAAGTCAGTTTGCCGGACTTCCGCAGGCGATTGGCCTGCTGTCTAAGCTTCACCTTCCATTGCTCACTGGTGGTGTGAATGCTCACCGAGCCCAGCCGCTTGATATGGAATCCCCGGCGCCGCGCCCCCAGAATCCCGATGGCGATGGCGTCAGCCAGGTCGGGTGATCGCCCGGTCTTGACCTTCATCTCCTCCTTGCTCTCGACCTCGATGCGGTTTCCCGAAACCATCTTCCACTCCCGCTGGGAGAACTCCGAGCAGGCATCCTCGCGCATGCCCCGGAACTGTCTGGCCTCGACGACGTAGCGCACGCTATACCACAGCTCGGTCACGAACTTGGAGTAGTAGTCGCAGCACTTCTTCTGGATTTCCGATGACACCATGTCCTCGGACGGCTTGCCGCCGCAGTCGATGGACTCGGTCATGACCATGCCATTACGGGCGAAGGCGGTGACCAGACTGGTCCGCATGCCCGCGTCGTAGAAGAAGTGGCTATGCTCGATGCCCCGGTTCGAGAGCTGCCCTTTGACGAACTGGACGATCTGGTCCTCGGGGGACTCAGAGTCCTTGGCTGCCTCGATGGGAATCTGCATCAGGTCCACCAGTGAGATGATCTGCCGGCCAGTGGGCGGTTTCTGGTCCTGAATAACCAACGCATTGAGCATCGTGCCCACGGGCATGGCATCGCCGGGCTCGATCTCCGGGCCAAACTGGAGCTCTCCGAACACGCACCGGTCGCCGCCGACACCACGGTAGGCGGCGTCGAGGAAGGCAATTTTCGTAATACGAGAATCCCGGAAGTTGGCCTTCTCGAACGCGCCGAACTTAACGCACGCCTGACGGGTGAGGACGCGACGGCTGCCCTGCCCCCGGGGCATGCGGGCCTCGTTCATCATGGTGAAGTGCCAGTCGTCCACGCCCCAGATGGAGGCGTCGTCGGTCATCTGCTGGCGAGTTACGAGGAACGGGAACGGCGGCGGGTCACCGGGCGGGGATTGCATGTTGGGCGAATCGCTGCCCGGGAGCTGGAGGCAGACGCCATTCGGGAATCGGGTCTTCCAAGTCTTCGTGCCCGGAGTCTGGTCAACGCCACCCTCCCAGCCGCCCAGCGCCGTCTCTGGCTCGCACACCGCGCCGTGGGCGTTGGTAGTCTCATTGGGATTTCCCAAAGCGATCAGCTTGAAGCGTTCGCACTTTGACAGGTTGGACGTGGAGTCGAGGAAGGCCCGTGGCATCAGGTTGGCTTCGTCGGCCACCAGCGTCACCATCTTGTTGTGAATGCCTATCATGGAGCCGAGCCCGACGTATTGATTCCCCTTCTTGCAGGCCACGCCCATGATGCCATTCTTGAAGTCACGCCCCTCGGTGAACTCGGACTTGGGGTCGGTGATGATGCGCTGCTTGCCTTCGATCAAGTGACCAGGAATCCAGACGTGATCGGCCTTGGCCAGCTTGTGGTATTTCTTGATCATGCCCCAGATGCGGAGCTCCAGCATTTCTCGCTCGGTCGAGCTGACAAGCACCGTCATGTGGGACTTGTGGGCATACCAGTCGGTGACCACGTTGCAGCCGAAGCTGTCGGATTTCCCCGATGCCGCACAGCCCATCACTCCGATGTAGTTGTGCTCGATGAATACCTCCAGACACTTCTCGGCCCAGTGATTGACGAAGGGGCCGACCTGCCAGATGCGATCCGGCCACACAACTTCCTGAAACCTGCGGAAGTGGTGATAGAGTCCTTCGCCTGCGGTGGTGCCATCCGTCTTCTCCCACTTACCGCCCTTGCTGATCATGTGGAGCTCAATCGCAGCGGGGTCGTAGTTCGATCCCCACCACAAACCATACTTGAGATAATTGCCCGTGGCTTTCTTAATGCCTGACTGGATGATCATGTTTCTCTTGAAATGACGGTATCTTTAGCTCAGTTTCAGGTCAACGACTGGAATGCAAGGCAACGTAATCATTACGGACGGCTCTGTTGACTTCTCTGGTGGTGTTGATTCCATCAAGGTCACCACCATCCAGTCTGATCGAAACCCCAACGGACTCGCCCGCAATCAGCTCGCGTGGCTGGACAACGCGACCGTCCGGGATGGTGGCATTTATCCAAGGTGGGGCTTTCGACGTTTGAGTCAAGTCGCCGCGAATGGACTGTTCCAAGGAAAGTGGCTCTACCAGCCGGACAACGACGCTACGCCGTATCACATCTACTCCATCAGCGGCATCATCCTGCTCGTGGCCGAAGGTGCCGACCCCGTAAATCTCTCCGCCCTGTTTGGGCTGTTTAATCCACCCGAACCACCAATTGCGCACTTCTGTCAGGCGGGCAGGTATCTGGTTATTCAGGCAGGCGACAGTGTGACTCTGCCGCTGTTCTGGGATGGCACCACGCTGCGTCGCAGCATTGGGATTACCAACCCCGCCGTCCCTCCCGGGACTCCTGGAGTCAACGAAATCCCCGCTGCGACCACGATGGACTACTTCATGGGTCGCATCTGGTATGCGCAAGGCCGCATCGCCAATGCCGGTGACATCGTGGGTGGAAACTCCGGCGTGGTTAATCCGGACAGGCCGGACGCAGTGCTCAATGTCACCGAGTGTCCACTGGTGCTGGGTGGAGATGGATTCAGTGTTCCCGCTCAGGACGGCACCATCAGGGCGCTGACGCACAGCGCGAACATTGACGTGGCGCTGGGTCAGGGCCGG
>Ga0210379_10000008_pt1 | contig 56863 bp, 58 predicted proteins | sample PLMedo_2_FD_155468 | JGI IMG/M metagenome (GOLD analysis project Ga0210379, IMG submission 155468) | Groundwater sediment microbial communities from an aquifer in East River, Colorado, USA - PLM4_32_coex redo | ecosystem: Environmental > Terrestrial > Soil > Riparian zone | place: USA: East... | reverse complement strand
GCCGCTACTGATCAACCGCCCCGGTTCGACTGGGCTATACTCACCCTGGAGTTTGCGGGGTGGCAGCCATGACTGGAGAACTCGCTTCCCAGTTCGCACCTGGACCTTCCATACAAGACGCCAGCAACATCACGCGCGGGCCGTTTTCACAGAAACCGAGTGAGTCCAAGTCGAGCGTCGCGGGGCTCGAGAAGCTGCTTGAGGACGCGGAGTACCTGCTCGACTACGCCGCCGAGTCCGGCATCGCCTTGGAGCCTGAGATGGTCGAGACCATCGTGGCAGCCGAAGCCGCGGAGAAGCTCAGCCCCGAGGACACGGTGAAGGCGATCGCGGCAATCACAAGCCTCTCGGCGAAGCTTCAACCGGTGAGCGCGAAGACACTCAGGGCGTGCCAGGACGATGCCAACCGGACGGTCAAGAAGTACCGGCGTATCGCGATCGCGCTGGGCGTGTTCCTGCTCGTATCGTCGATCGTCTCGTTCATGACCAGCCGCCTTTCGACGGCGTTGGACAACGATGTCGCGACCGCGAACGAGCTCGCGATCACGCTCAACGCGATCGTGATGTCTCCCGCGAGCGCCACGCCGGAGGGTGCGGCCGCGATGAATGCGGATACGCGGAACACGACCAATCTGCAGCAGTTCCTTGCGACGATCAGGGATATGCAGAGAGTGTCGCTCCAACTGAGCGTCTTCGTTATGGGGCCTAAACCCACGTTTGGACGACTGGAAGTCAGCTTCCCCGTCGACCTCAGGGAAGAGGTAAGAACGAAGCTGCCGGTGTTTCAGGACGTCAGGTCCTTCGCCAAGGATGTCCAGGAACGCGCGGCCTTGTATTACGGGGCACTGAGCAACTTCCTGCTGCCGCCGCTCTACGCGATCCTCGGCGCATGCGCCTACCTGCTCCGGTCGTTCTCCGAGCAAGTGAAGAACCGCACCTTCCTTCCGTCGCGAACGGACAGCGCGCGCTTCATCATCGCGGCCATCGGCGGCGGCGCTGTCGGGCTGTTCAACAATTTCACCTTGGGCGAGAACTTCCCGCCTTTGGCGATCGCGTTCCTCGTCGGCTACGCGACCGACATCTTCTTTTCGTTCCTGGACCGGTTCCAACAGACCTTCGCGAAGCCGAAACCCAGCTAGGCGCCGTGCGACTCGGTGTTGTTGTGCTTCTTGGTTTCGAGCGAAGCGACCCAGTCCATCATCGCGAAGAGCAGTCCTGAGCCGACGAAGGTGATGTGCAGGACGACGAGCCAGAAGATGCGGACCTCGTCGACCGCGTTCGCCTGCGTGATGGTCATGAAGGCGCGCAGCAGCGAGATCGCCGAGATGGCGACGATGGAACCCACGAGCTTGATCTTGAGCCCTGAGAAATCGAGCGTGCCCATCCAGGACGGGCGATCTTCGTGGCCTTCGATGTTGATCTTGGAGACGAAATTCTCATAGCCCGAGAAGATCACGATCAGCACGAGATTGCCGGCAAGCGAGAGGTCGATCAGCGTGAGCACGGTCAGGATGGCCTGTTCGGCGCCGGAGCCGATGACATGGGGCAGCGCCTCGATCAATTCCTCGACGAAGACGACGAGCAGAATGCCGAGCGCGACGACGAGCCCGACATAGAACGGCGCCATCAGCCAGCGCGAGAGGAAGAGGCCGTTCTCAAGCGTGCGTTCGATAACAGAACGAGTCTCGGGCACTGGCACGTTCGCCATCTCAGGTCTCCGTGGCGTTGATTTATTGGGCGGGTTGAAGGGCGGCCAAGCGCTTCTCGATCGCGTCGAGCGCATCTTTCGCGCGCGCGCCATCGGGACCGCCGGCCTGGGCCATGTCGGGACGTCCGCCGCCGCCTTTGCCGCCGACGGCTTCGGAACCGGCGCGCACGAGATCGATCGCATTGACGCGCGAAGTGAGGTCCGGCGTCACGCCGACCACGAGCGAGGCGCGACCTTCGGCGACGGTCACAAAGGCGACGACGCCCGAGCCGAGCTTCGACTTCGCATCGTCCGCAAGCGCCTTCAGATCCTTGGCCGCGACGTCCTCGACGAGGCGGAGCACGGTCTTGATGCCGGCGATCTCGCGCGAGGACTCGCCGCCGCTCTTCGGCGGGCCGGCGAGCGCGAGCGCCTTCTTGGCCTCGGCGAGCTCGCGTTCGAGGCGGCGGCGCTCTTCGGTCAGAGCCATGAGTCGCGCGGGGAGTTCGGCGGGCGACGTCCGCAAGACCGCGGCCGCCTGACGCGCGGCATCGGCCTGGCCTTCGAGATAGCGCCGCGCGCCCTCGGACGTGAGCGCATCGATGCGGCGCACGCCGGCGGCGACCGCGGATTCGCCAAGGATCGTGAAGAGACCTATGTCGCCTAAGCGCCGCACATGCGTGCCGCCGCAAAGCTCGACCGAATAGGGCTTCTGCGCCGTCTCGAGCGCGCTCCCCATCGAGAGCACGCGGACTTCATCGCCGTATTTCTCGCCGAACATCGCGACCGCGCCCGCTTCGATCGCCTTCGCGGTCGGCATCAGGCGCGTGGAGACATCGACGTTCTGGCGCACGACTTCGTTCACTTCATCTTCGATGCGCTTCAGCTCGTCTTCGGTGACGGCTTTGGGGTGCGAGAAGTCGAAGCGCAGGCGATCGGGGCCGACGAGCGAGCCCTTCTGCGAGACATGCGGGCCGAGCACGTGCTTCAGCGCCGCGTGCAGGAGATGCGTCGCCGAGTGGTTCGCGCGCGTGGCGCGGCGCTTCTCGGAATTGACGCGCAGCTCGACCGCATCGCCGAGCGCGAACTCGCCGCGCGAGATCTTCACGACATGGATGTGCAGATTGCCGAGCTTCTTCTCGGTGTCGATGATTTCGCCTTCCGCGCCCTTGCCCGAGAAGATCGCGCCGACATCGCCGACCTGACCGCCGCCTTCGCCATAGAACGGGGTCTGGTTGGCGATGACGCGCACGGTTTCGCCCGCACGCCCGCGTTCGACGCGCGTGCCGTCCTTGACGATAGAGGTGATCACGCCCTCGGCGGTTTCGGTGTCGTAGCCGAGGAATTCAGTCGGACCGAGCTCTTCGCGCAACGAGAACCAGAGCGTGTCGGTTGCGGCTTCGCCCGAACCGGCCCACGCCTTGCGCGCTTCGGCGCGCTGCGCCTCCATGGCGGAATTGAAACCCTTGGTGTCGACCTTCATGCCGCGTTCGCGCAGCGCGTCTTCGGTCAGATCGCGCGGGAAGCCAAAGGTGTCGTAGAGCTTGAACGCGACTTCGCCCGCAAGCGTATCGCCGGGTTTCATGTTCGCGGTCGCTTCGTCGAGCAGCTTAAGCCCGCGCGCCAGCGTCTCGCGGAAACGCGCCTCCTCGAGCTTCAAGGTCTCGGTGACGAGCGCTTCGGCGCGCTTGAGCTCGGGATAGGCTTCGCCCATCTCGGCGACGAGTGTGGGCACGAGCCGGTACATCAGCGGGTCTTTCGAACCCAGGATGTGTGCGTGGCGCATGCCGCGGCGCATGATGCGGCGAAGCACGTAGCCACGGCCTTCGTTCGACGGCAGCACGCCGTCGGAAATCAGGAAGCACGACGCGCGCAAGTGATCGGCGATCACGCGATGGCTGACCGCGTGCGGCCCGGCGATCGACGCGCCGGACGCTTCGGCGGACGCTGCGATCAGGTGACGGAAGAGGTCGATGTCGTAATTGTCGTGCACGCCCTGGAGCACCGCGGTGACGCGCTCGAGCCCCATGCCGGTGTCGACGGAGGGCTTCGGCAGATCCTCGCGACGGCCACCCGCGAACTGCTCGTACTGCATGAAGACGAGGTTCCAGATCTCGATGAAGCGGTCGCCATCCTCGTCGGGCGAACCGGGCGGGCCGCCGGGGATGTGATCGCCGTGGTCGTAGAAAATCTCCGTGCAGGGACCGCACGGGCCGGTCTCGCCCATGGACCAGAAATTGTCCGAGGTCGGGATGCGGATGACGCGCGATTCGGGGAGCCCGGCGATCTTGCGCCAGAGGTTGAACGCCTCGTCGTCCTCGGCATAGACGGTCGCCAGCAGCCGGTCCTTGGGCAGGCCGTAATCCTCAGTGACGAGCTTCCAGGCGAGCTCGATCGCGCGGTCCTTAAAGTAGTCGCCGAAGGAGAAATTCCCCAGCATCTCGAAGAAGGTGTGGTGGCGCGCGGTGTAGCCGACGCGGTCGAGGTCGTTGTGCTTGCCGCCCGCGCGTACGCATTTCTGGGCGGTGGTTGCGCGCGGGATGGCGCGCTTCTCCTGGCCGGTGAAGACGTTCTTGAACTGGACCATGCCCGCGTTGGTGAAGAGCAGCGTCGGGTCGTTCCTGGGCACGAGCGGGCTCGAGGGCACGATCGCGTGGTCGTGCTTGCCGAAGAATTCGAGGAACCGCCTGCGGGTGTCTTTGAGACTGGTCATGGCGTAAGTGACCAATATAGGTGCTGAAGCACCCCCACCCGAACCGCCTTTGCGCTGACGCGCTGCGGCGGTTCGACCTCCCCACCAGGGGGAGGTGGGTTAAAGAGTTGCGCTCGTGAGTCCATGTGCGATTGCCCTCTGACGAGGGGGAGGTGGGAGTTAGCAGTGCGCCCTTCGATCCTCATCTGTTGGTCATACAGGCGGAAGCGGCGAAACGTAAGAGGGCCAGCTGTTGTGCGCGGCGCGGACCCTGAGCACAAGTGCGCGCGCGCTAGGCTTCTTGCAAACATCTGACGTGTCTTCGGTTTTTGCGTTTTCAATAGTCTGCTCGTTCGATTTTTGAAAAAATCTCGCTTCCGAGGCCTCCCCAAAACGCGACAAGGGCGCCCTGTTAGAGGCGCCCTTGCCTGGGAGCCATTCCCTGCCGGGGGAATGACCAATTTCACAGTGAGGGGATCAATCGCCCCCCGCATCTTCGGCAGCGGTCAAGCCGGCGGAGAGCAGACCTGCGTTGCCCCGGATCGCGGCCTCGATGGCGACGGCGGCGTCCTTGTTGGCTTCGAGAAATTGCTTGGCGTTCTCGCGGCCCTGGCCGATGCGCTGTCCGTCATAGGAGAACCAGGAGCCGGATTTCTCGACCACGCCGGCCTTGACGCCGAGATCGAGCAGCTCGCCCGATTTCGAGATGCCGTGGCCGTACATGATGTCGAACTCAACCTGGCGGAACGGCGGCGCGACCTTGTTCTTGACCACCTTGACGCGCGTCTGATTGCCGACGACCTCGTCGCGGTCCTTGATGGCGCCGATGCGGCGGATGTCGAGGCGTACGCTCGCGTAGAATTTGAGCGCGTTGCCGCCGCTGGTGGTTTCGGGGTTGCCGAACATGACGCCGATCTTCATCCGGATCTGATTGATGAAGAGCACGATGGTGTTGGATTTCGAGATGGAGCTCGTGAGCTTGCGCAGCGCCTGGCTCATCAGGCGGGCCTGGAGCCCTGGGAGCTGATCGCCCATCTCGCCTTCGAGCTCGGCCTTGGGCGTGAGCGCGGCCACCGAGTCGATCACGACGATGTCGACGCCGCCCGAGCGCACCAGCGTGTCGGTGATCTCGAGTGCCTGTTCGCCGGTGTCGGGCTGGGAGATCAGCATTTCGTCGATATCGACGCCGAGCTTGCGCGCGTAAGACGGATCGAGCGCGTGTTCCGCATCGATATAAGCGGCGACGCCGCCCTTCTTCTGGATTTCGGCGACTGCGTGCAGCGCGAGCGTGGTCTTGCCGGAGGATTCAGGACCGTAGATCTCGACGACGCGGCCGCGCGGCAGACCGCCGATGCCGAGCGCGATGTCGAGGCCGAGCGAGCCGGTCGAGACGGCATCCGTATCCACGGCTTTCTCGCGCTGGCCGAGCCGCATGACGGACCCCTTGCCGAAGGCGCGGTCGATCTGGGAGAGCGCGGCGTCGAGCGCGCGCTTCTTTTCCGAATCCTCTTTAGCCACGACCCGAAGAACCGCCTGTGTCATGTGAGAAGTTTCCCCTTATTTCACGGCTGATGCCGAAATCCCAGGGGCGAATGCCCCTGCTGATTTAGTCATTGTACATGTTTTGTTCTTTTGAGCAAGGGGGTAGGTAAGGTATTATTGGATGTGATGAATCCAGCCTGTGTTCCTGTATCGTTCATTTAGAATAACGACATGAAAATGCGCAATATTTTGCGTAATATATTGACCTCTCGTGAAATGCGCATATATTTGCGCCATATCTAAGGGGACAAGGTGGCGAGCCTGGAGACCAACCGGAGGCGGGTCATAGCCCAGTTAGAGCGTGAGGGTTGGTACCTCAAGCGCCACGGTAAGGAGCACGATGTTTACGGACACCCGAACCTCAAGGGCAGGATCATCGTTCCTCGTCACAACACGCTGTCGCCCGGTGTTGCCCGCAAAATAGCGAAGGAAGCCGGATGGTCGTAGCAGCAGAAGCCGAAGTAGAAAGTGAGGAGCAGAGCAATGGCACGTTACATTGCTATCGTTGATGGCGAGAAGGGCGCCTACGGCGTCACCTTCCCCGATCTACCAGGATGCACATCCATGGGTGCAACGGTGGATGACGCCTTACAGAACGCGATTGAGGCCGTTCGTCTGTGGGTGGAGGACGCACTCGAAGAGGACGAAACGATTCCCGAACCGCGTTCAATAGAGGAGATCACGAATGATCCTGACGTACGCGAAGAACTCGCCGTGGGCGGAGTCATTGCCTCCGTCCCCTTAGTTATGGACTCAGGCCGCTTAGCGAAGGCGAATATCTCACTTGATGCGGGGCTTCTACAGGTGCTGGACGAAACCGCAAGGACGCATCGCCTGACGCGTTCGGCGTTCATCGCCTCTGCGATACGCGAGAAGATCGCCGCTGGGCAAGCAGCAGATTCCGCTTTTCCAGCGATCGTCAGAGCATTCGACGTCGCCTCCCGTGCTGAGGAAAACAAACCGGCCGACGCTTATATGGCGATCGACGAATTGATTGCGAATATCGCCCGCGGAACGCACATCGTACAGGCTGGTCGTTACGGAAGGCCGTTGATCGACCCGCTTAGTCGGCCCATTGATTGGACCGCCTATGTCGATCTACAGCGTCCAAATGCCAAATCAGTAGAGCGGTATGTTCTTGGCAAACGACGTGAGCACGTCATCGAATACAAAGGTTATCGGATGTCGGTAACCAAAGAGAGAAGTGGCTACATCGTGTGTACAGAGCGTATTGATGGACGCCCGATCCGCAGTCAACTAAGCATAGGGGACCGCGTGCACGATCCCAATTACCCAGATGCAATCAGCGCTCTCGTCGCGGCGAAAGCAGCTATTGATTCACGCACCGTGGAGTAAGCACGCGCAATCCTTCTAATCGAGCAGCCAGAACTTGGCGGCGCACTTGGAGCCGGAAGGAAGGCCATCGTGAGCAAGACAAAGATCAAAAAGGGGCAGCGGTAATATTTTCACCGACCTCGGACTGCCTGATGCGGAGACGCATTTCCTGAAAGCTCAGATCGTGGCGGAAATCTATCGGCTCACCAATGAGCGAAAGCTCACGCAGACGGAAGCGGGGAAGCTCATGGGCATTAGCCAGCCCGAGGTCTCGCGCATGTTCAAAGGCCAGTTCCACGAATACTCCATCGAGCGGCTCAACAGATTCCTTGGAGCGCATCGTGCAGCCAATCGAGCAAGCGAAAGCTTCAAGAGGATCAAGTGATACAATTTCTTTCCAACGTGCCCGACTGGAAACCGATCTGGGAAATCAAAAAGAAGGACCGGCTGCTCATCGATTTGCCGAAGCGCGCGGATAAAGAATGCATCCTTCGGAAAATGGGCGCGGTTCTGAAGGGGAGTGACAGCCCAACAATTGGCGGCAACAGCCTGGACGCACTCATCGATGTCATGAGCGACTGGTTCATTGAGCATTGGGGGGAGAAGATTGAAATTTACATTCGCGGCGCCGACGCGATAAAGAGATGTGACCCGGGATTGCTGGCTGAAATTGCATATTGCATGCAAAGCGCTTTCGATAGAGGCGCGAGCAACGCTCATCTTGTGGGGCGCGACACTCCCTACGAAGAGGCAAAAAAGCGGATTGCAATTTTTTTCTGTTGGGCAGGAGAGGCCCCTCGACAGAACCGCGTGCTGAATAAGATCGCTCGCGATTCCTGAGGGCGCTGGAACCGCCTTGCTGCCGAACGTCCGCACTATGACTTCGCCCTGATGTTTTGATCGCGACCACGCGGCGCTTTTCGAAACAGTCGGAGCCCGTTCCGCCCACGTGCGCGCTGCTTCCGCCTTCGCGCTTCGCGCTACGGCGGACAAGTCGCAGCGCTGTGGGCACGCTCGGGCCTGCAACAGCTCCGCTGTTGCTGATCGGCCCTCGACCCCACAGGGGGAAGGAAGAAAAAGTGTGGTGCGCGTTCGAGCGCAAATCGCGCGCGGCGCGTAGTCATGGGTTCGCTTCCCTAGCGCGAGCCTGCGGCTCGCGCTCGCCGGGAATGACGGCGAGTAATTTGCGCGAAGGCGCGAAACGCGCCGGTGGAATCATTCGACGTCAGTGTTAGACCCCCACCCGGATTGTGCTTCGCATTCGCTCAGCACAATCCGACCTTGTATCTCGAATCCGGCTCGCGGAGGTAAGCTTCGTGGGTCGGCGGCGGACGGAAGACCAATCCGACCAAGGTCCAAGAAGACCGTGGGGGAGCATGTGTCTCCGTCCGCATTTTTCTGTGCCTCGCGATGCCGAAGGTCTCGACGCGCTGGCTGAGCGCCTTGTCGCGCTGCAGCCAAGGCTGGTGGTCATGGAGGCGACGGGCGGCTTCGAGACGGTTGTCGCTGCGGCCATGGCGGCGGCAAATTTGCCGGTGGCTGTGGTCAATCCCCGCCGCATCAGGGCCTACGCGCAGGCCCTGGGCCGTTTGGCAAAAACCGATCGCCTCGATGCTGCAACCATTGCCGCGTTTGGCGAAGCCGCCAAAGTCGAGCCTCAGAAAGTGCCGGACGAAGATGCGCGCACGCTTGGCGAGCTCGTGGCCCGTCGTCGACAGATCATCGAGACGATGGGAGTGGAACGCAACCGTAGACGCTCGCTCACCCGTTCCCGCCTCATTCGCGGCCTCGATCGGATTCTCGCCACTCTCCAGAAAGAGCTCAGCAATCTCGAGTGCGAGATCGACGAGGCTGTTCGAGGCACGCCGGCCTGGCGCGAGAAAGACGAGCTGTTGCAGTCTTTTCCGGGCGTCGGCCCCAAGATCTCCAGCATGCTCATTGCCGAGTTGCCCGAGCTTGGAACCCTCACCCGGAGAAAGATTGCAGCCCTCGTCGGCGTTGCCCCTATGGCCGATGACTCCGGCAAACACCACGGTCGGCGACATATCAAAGGCGGCCGTGCCCAAGTCCGCAGCGGCCTTTACATGGCCGCCCTTGTCGCCTCTCGGCACAACACGATTATCGCCGCGTTCCATCAGCGTCTCATTGCGGCGGGAAAATCGCCCAAACAGGCGCTCACCGCTTGCATGCGCAAGATCATCGCCATCCTCAACGCCATCCTAAGAGACAATCGCCCATGGCAAAGCGCTTGACTCCCAAGACAGTCGCTCCCCCTTTCTGGGGGAGGAAAATTTAGTGCGCGTCCATCGGCAATGTGTGGCGTGGAGAGAGCGCAAGAAGACGACTTCGATCATGCGCCGCGTTTCAAATGAGTGCCGGCTTGCAGGACAATGCCCCTCTTTTGTAGGATCAAGCCTTTCGCGAAGGGGCGCGCGACATGGGGGCAGCAGCACAAACGAGACGTTTGGTGTTGGGTTTCGCGTTCGCCGTGCTGTTGGCTGCGAACGATGCGTCGTCAGCATCGGCCCAGACTGCGGCCACGACCGTATCCGCCGAAACCCATGAATTCATCATCTCGAATTTTCGCACGGAATCCGGCGCGACCCTGCCACAGGCACGCATTGTCTATGGGACCTATGGCCGCCTGAATGCGGCCAAGGACAATGCGGTGCTCGTGCCATCATCCTACATGGCGAACTTTCGCCGCTTGGAGCCGCTGATCGGACCAGGCCGCGCGCTCGATACGTCAAAGCTCTTCATCGTCTCAACCGAGCTCTTCGGCAACGGGCGCTCCTCATCGCCCAGCAACACGCCCGAGCCCTTCCATGGGCCGCGCTTTCCCGTGACGACCATCCGGGACAATGTCGAAGCCGTACACAGGCTGCTTGTCGACGAGCTGAAGATCACACATCTGCGCGCCGTCGTCGGATACTCGATGGGCGCGGAGCAGGCGTTTCAATGGGCGGTCAGTTATCCCGACTTTGTCGACAGGATCGTCGCCACGTCGGGAACCGCAAAGGCCTATCCGCACGGCGTCGTGCGCCTGGAAGGCCAGATCGCCGCGCTCACGACGGATGCCGCGTTCGAGAACGGCGATTACAAAACGCCTCCGAGGAAAGGGATCGAAGCGTTCGGCGTGGTGTGGGGCGGCTGGCTGTACTCGCAGGAATGGTGGCGCCGAGAGCTGTGGCGCGAGACCCAAGCCAAATCCTATGAAGAGGTCCTGCAGGGATTCCACGATTTCATTCCCGGAGGCGACGCCAACGATCTGATCCTGCAAATGCGCACGTGGCAACGGCACGACGTGGGAGCAACGCCGGGATTTGGCGGGGACATTGAGAAGGCGCTCCGCTCCATCAAAGCCTCGGTGCTCTATATGCCGTCGGAAACCGATTTGTACTTTCCCGTCGGAGACGCGCGCTACGAAGCGGCCTTCATTCCCAAAGTCTCATTGGTGCCGATTCCATCGCTCTGGGGTCACACCGCCGGCGGGGCCGGCAATCCTGCCGATGCGAAATTCCTGAACGAGACGATCTCGCGCTTTCTGTCCGGGAATTAGAATTCATCGTGGCAGGCCCTGACTGGGCGCGCAGCGACTGCCGAATTTTAGAATGCGTTACCACCAATTTTGGGGGACGGCCGCCGCGTCAATCGACGGCCTGCAAGGTAGGGATGGATTTAAGCTTCCTGGCGAGCGCACGTTCCGCGATCTCGAGGTCATAGGATTGCTGCATCGACAGCCAGATTTCCGCGCCGCCGCCGACAAGCTTGCCGATGCGCAACGCGAGATTGGCGGTGATAGGCTGCTTCTCGTTCAAGACATCGTACAGCGTCTGCCGTGATACGCCCAAAAGGCGCGCGATTTCGGCTTTCGATTTGCCGAGAGCAGGCAGAATATCCTCACGCAGATGCTCGCCCGGATGAACAGGCCTCAATCCCTTAAGGAGTGGATTGCGCGGCATTAGTGATAGTCCTCCAGATCAACGTCGACAGCATCTTCCCCAGCCCATCCAAACGTAATCCGATAATTCGCGGTCGCCCATACTGCCCATCGGTCCTTGTTCGGCCCCTTTAGCCGATGAAACTTTAACCCTGCGGCGTTCATCTGCTCAGGCTGCTTCGCTTCATTAAGACGAATGAGAATACGACGCACCCGATCGGCGTTGCGAACGCTCAGCTTCGAAGCATCGCCCGTTTCCGCAAACCGCTTCAGTGTTCTGCTTCGGAATGAGCGGATCACGGTTCACATATGTAAGGCACCGGTTGACATATGTCAACCATCGCCTTACGTGCCCGTCTCGTGCAGGGCGTCGGCGACGCGGCGGGCCGGAGCGCCCGAGAGCACTTCCTTCACTTTCGCGACGAGCTGCTTCAACCCGAAGGGCTTGGGCAGGAAGTGCAGGTCTTCGACCTTCTCTTCGTTGCGGCGAAAGGTGTCCTCGGCGTAGCCGGAGATGAAGATCACGCGCATGTCGGGACGAAGCTTGAGTGCGGCGCGCACCATCGTGGGGCCATCCATGTTCGGCATCACGACGTCGGAGATGACGAGATCGATCGCACCCGGATGCCGGCGCACGATATCGAGCGCGACCTCGCCGCCCGGCGCCTCGAGCACGGTGTAGCCGCGCATGCGCAACGCGCGCGCGGCGAAGCTTCGGACCGCGTCTTCGTCTTCGACGAGGAGGATCGTGTCCTGGCCGGTGATGTCGCGATTCGCCCGGTCGGGCTCCTCGATCACCGCTTCGGCAGCGCCTTCGACGGCGACGTGGCGCGGCAGAAAGACCTCGAAGGTCGCGCCCTTGCCGAGCTCGCTCTTGACCGTGATGAAACCGCCCGTCTGCTTGACGACGCCGTAAACGGTCGAGAGCCCAAGCCCCGTGCCGTGACCGACGGGCTTCGTGGTGAAGAAGGGCTCGAAGATCTTGGCCTGATGTTCCAGCGCGATGCCGATACCGGTATCGGTCACTTCGATGAGCACGTAGTCGCCCGCGGGCATCAGCCCGCTGCCGACCGCACGCGAGGTCGCAAGATTCGCGTTGGAGATGCGGATGGTCACCGTGCCGCCTTCGGCCGGCATCGCGTCGCGCGCATTGACGACAAGATTGACGATCGCGTTCGAGATCTGGCCCTCGTCCGCGCGCACCGACCAGAGATCGGACGATTGTTCGAATTTCAGCGTGATGCGTTCGCCCAAGAGCCGGCGCAGCAGCAGGGAAAGCTCCGTCATCGTGTCGGCAAGGGCAAGCACGCGCGGCTGCAACGTCTGCTGGCGCGAGAACGCGAGCAACTGGCGCACCAACCCTGCGGCGCGCACGGAGTTCTGCCGAACCTCGTTGATCTCGGCGAACGAAGGATCGCCCGCCATGTGGCGCATCAGAAGCAGATCGCAATTGCCGATGATGGCTTGCAACAGATTGTTGAAGTCGTGCGCGACACCGCCCGCGAGCTGGCCGATCGCCTGCATCTTCTGCGCCTGTTGGAATTGCGTCTCGAGCGCCTTCTGCTCGGAGGTGTCGACGAGATAGAGGATCGCCTGCGGCGCGCCCTCGTGCGAGGGACGGAACGGGCTCGCGTAGAGCTGCGCGCTGCGGTCCAAGGATTTGCCGTTGACCGCGCAGTGGACCTCTTCGGGCTCGTGGCTGGTTTCGCCCGACGCGGCGCGCGCAAGCAGATGGAGCGCGGCGAGCTTCTCGGTCGCGCCCACGAGATCGCCGAACTTGTCGCCCGGCGCGAAGCCTGCCTGCGCGAAGAACTCGGCGAAGGCGCCGTTCGATTCCACGACCTCGCCCGTGGGCGTCGTGATGGCGACGCCAACGGGGGCATTGCGGAAGAAATCGGAGAAGCGGATGAGCGCGGAGGGCACCGGCCTTTCGGGCGCGGCCTTCGGGGGGGCGCCTTGCACGAAGCGCGGCGTGAACCACCACGCGGCTTCGCCGTTCTTCAGCGGCTTCACGGTCGCGGAGAGCTTCTGACCCGATTCGGTGTCGAAGGTCTCTTCGCGCTCGGAGCCTTCGTTGGCGGCGCGGGAGAGGCGATAGAGCGCGGCCGACGGCGCCTTACCGGGGAACGCGTGCTGGGGCGAGGCGGGATGATCGCCGTCGCTGACGCCGGCGAGCGCGCGATAGGCCGCGTTGCAGTCGAGGACCGCGCCGTCCTTGGAGGTGACGACCCAGGCGACGTTCGAAGCGGCCGCGGCGGAAGCCGCGCGGCTGGTCTCTTCGGCGGCCTTGCCGCGGCGCGGCCAGGCGGCGATCAGCATCAGAAGCGCGAGAACGCCGATGGCGACGAGGAGCGACGCGCTCGCGTAGCGGCCCATCTGAGGCGCCGTCAGCGTGATCGCGGCACCCGCAACCGAGATCAGGAAGAAGCCGAGGGCGGCAAGCCGGGACACGCCGCCCGTCTGGTGGGGCGAGAACGCCGTCTTGAGGCGGGCTGAGACCACATTCATGGATGAGCCCAACCGGGAAGAATGGTGTGCTGATCCCTCCCGGATCGTCCTTCGCGAAGCTCAGGACGATTCCGCCCTCCCTTTCCAAGGGAGGGAATCAGAATGTTGCGCGGCGCCCGCGTGGGGGGAGGTAGCGCTGAGGAGCGTGCGCGTTGATCCATACGAAGGAATCGAGTGTGTTTGCGACCGGTGGGATCAGTGCCAGAAGCGGGACTGTTTGGCGAGACGCATGACATAGCCGATGACCTGAGCCACGGCCTTGTAGTGCTCGGCAGGAATCTCGTCGTCGATCTCGACGGCGGCGTAGAGCGCGCGCGCCAGAGGCGGATTCTCGACGACAGGAACGTCATTATCCTCGGCTACCTTGCGGATGGTCAGCGCCAAGTGGTCCATGCCCTTGGCGACACAGACCGGCGCGCCCATTTTGCCTGATTCGTACTTCAATGCGACGGCATAGTGCGTCGGGTTGGTAATAACCACAGTTGCTTCCGGCACCGCGGCGATCATGCGCTTGCGCGCGCGTTCGAGCCGAATCTGGCGGATGCGCGCCTTGACGTGCGGATCGCCTTCGCTCTGCTTGAGCTCGTCGCGCAACTCCTGGCGGCTCATGCGGTGACGCGCCATGAAGCGCTGGTACTGGTAGACGTAATCGACGGCCGCGATGACCGCGAGCACGGCAAGGGCGGCCAGCACCGCCTTGGTGATGAGGGCGAGCGAGAGCTCGATGATCCCGGCGGGGGCAAGGTCGAGCGCACCCAAGATGCGCGCGCGCTCCGGCCAGACCGCCCCCGCACAGACGAGGCCCACCACGACGATCTTGGCGATTCCCTTGACGAAATTCATCAATCCGTCGAGGCCGAAGAGCCTTTTGAAGCCCTTGATCGGCGACAATTTGGCGAGATCGGGCTTCAGCCGCGCGGCGCTGAATACGGGGCGATGCTGAACCAGGTTCCCTGCCAATGCGGCGAAGAGGAGCAGGCCGACAGCGGGTGCGAGCACGGCGATCAGGCCGAAGGTCGCGTGCCGAAGCAGCGCGGATGCCGTGCCAGCATCGACGACCATGTCGCCCGGGTTCTCGAGGAAGACCCTGAAATCCGCGGCAAAGCGCTGAACCGAAAGGCTGCCGAACAGCGAGAGCGCGAGCAGACCCGCGCCCAAGAGGACGAGGGTCGAAAGCTCCCCGCTCTTGACGACATCGCCCTTGCGATGGGCTTCGTCGAGCCTTCGTTGTGTCGGTTCCTCTGTCCGTTGGGAGTCGTCGCGGTCTTCAGCCACGGATCACCCGAAAAGGCTCATCTGATCGGCAAAGAAATCGAGGAACTTGGTCATCATGACGCCGATCACGAGCATGAGCAGCACGAAGCCCGAGAGGATGTTCAGCGGCATGGCGAGGAAGAAGACCTGGAGCTGCGGCATCAGGCGCGAGAGCACGCCGAGCGTCGCGTAGATGACGAGGCCGAAGACGAGGAACGGGGCTGCGAGCTGAACGCCAAGCGCGAAGGCGCCCGCGGCCATCGAAAGCGCAAGCTCGGCCATGTCGCCGGTCGGGAACGCGCCGGCGGGCGGCAAGAGCACGTAGCTGCCCGAGATCGCGCCGAGCGCGAGATGATGCAAGCCGCTTTCGAACACGAGCAGCGCGCCGATGAGCGACAAGAAGGTCGAGATCATGGCGCCTTGCGTGCCCTGGCCGGGGTCGAAGGTCTGCGCGAAGGCGAGGCCCGTCTGGGCGGCAATGAGGAAGCCCGCGGTCTCGAGCGCGCTCATCACGAGACGCGCCATCAGGCCGACGAGGACGCCCGCGGTCGCTTCGCGCGCGATGAGCATGAAGAGCTCCATCGGGGGCGGCGATTGGGTCGGGTAGTACGGCGTGGTGGTCGAGGTGAGCGCCGCCGAGACGGCGAGCGCGAACGCGAGACGCACGCGCGGCGGCACGCCGGCATCGCCGATCACGGGAAGGAGCATGATCATCGCACCGGCGCGCGCGAAGGTGAGAAGGAAGATCAGCACCACGCCCTGAAGCTCGGGCAGGATGATTCTCATGGTTGGGCGATGCGCGCGACGACGTTATCCATGTAGGTGGCCATGGCCGAGCCCGCGAACGGGAGCGCGATCAGCATCACGAGGAAGATCGCGAGTATCTTGGGCACGAAGACGAGCGTCATCTCCTGCACCTGGGTCAGCGCCTGCAAGAGGCCGATGGCGACGCCGACCACAAGCGCAGTCAGCATGCCGGGTGCGGCGAGCATCAAGAGAACCCAGATGGACTCGCGGGCAAAATCGATGGCTTCGGCTTCGGTCATTTAGGTCCTTCGCTTGAAGTTTGCGCCTAGATCGGCATTTTCATGATGTCTTGGTAGGCGGCGATGACGCGATCGCGGATCGCCACCACCGTTTCCAAGGTGAGCTCGGCCGCGGTGACGGCGTTGACGACGCCGACGAGATCGCCCTGGCCGGTCGCACCTTGCGCGGCCGCGGTTTCACCGGTGCGCATCGTGCCGACGGCGGTGTGCAACGCATCGGCGAGCGTCTTTTCGAAAGACGGCGCGGCAATGCCGCCGGCAGCTTGCGTGGCGCCGGAATCGCCCGCAGCGGCGATGCGCTGCGCGGCCTGGTAGGCGGCATTCACGCTCACGGGACTGACGGCCATTTGTGCCTCCTCGTTCGGCTAATCAGCGGCGCAGCAGATCGACGGTGCGCACGAGCATCGAGCGCGCACCTTCGAGCGCCTGGATGTTGGCCTCGTAGCTCCGCTGTGCGTCGCGCATGTCCATCATCTCGACAAGCGCATTCACGTTGGGGAGCTTCACATAGCCCGCGGTGTCGGCGCGCGGATTGCCGGGATCGTATTGCAGACGAAATTGCGTCTGATCCGGGATCGGATTGATGAGCTCCACGACGTTCGCGTTGAGCTCGCGGTCGAAGGTCGAGCTCATTGCGGCGATCTGGCGGCGATAGGGTTCGCCGTTGGCCGAGGGCGAGACCGAATCCGCGTTGGCGAGGTTCTCCGCGATGATGCGCATGCGGCCCGATTGCGCGCGCATGCCGTAGGCGGAGATGTGCAGAGCGGAGAAGAAATCCATGGGTATGGTCCTCTTGCTACGAGCGCGTGCCGAGCGCGGTGCGGAACATGGCGACGGCCTTCTGATAGAGATTGGTCGCGGTCTGGTAATGGATCTGCGTGTCGGAGAGCTTGATCATCTGCTGCTCGATCGAGACGACGCCGGAGGGATTGCCGCCCTCGCCTTCGGCTTCTTCGGGGCGGAAGCCGGAGCGCGGCGCGATGTGTCCTGCGCTGGTGGATGCGGGCTTCAGCGCGACCTGATCGCGCAGGATGTTCGCGAAATCGAGCGGGCGAAGATCGCGCGCGACGTAGTTGGGCGTGTCCGCGTTGGAGACGTTCTCGGCGAGCACGGATTGGCGCGCCGACAACCACGACATGCGGCTGCTCAAAAGCGAGAACAGCGGGATCTGCTGGATGTCCATCCTTTTGCCCCTTCGCCTCTTACGATGGGTGAACTCGCGGGCAGCATCGGGGGTCATGCTTAATCGGCGCTTAATTCTCGAGACAAAGGCTGAGAAAAATTTGCCGAGCTCGTTTACGGCCAATTAAGCACAAGGACCGAGGATCGCCGCGCACTCGGCCAATGAGATCGGCGAATTCTGCCGGGTTGCGCTCGCGGAGAGCCTCGTTTCCATGGATATGACGGAAGCCTTTCGCTACTTCGGCGCGCTGGCCCTCGTGCTCGCGCTGGTGGGCGTTGCGGGCCTCGCGATGCGCCGTTTCGGGTTACCCGGGATCGCGGGTCCGGGGCGGCGGATGGCGATGGTCGATTCGCTGATGCTTTCGCGGAACCACCGCATCTGCATCGTGCGCTGCGACGGCACCGAGCATGTGATCGTCACCGCACCGCAAGGCGCTACGCTCCTCTCGAGCGCGCCCGCGAAACAAATCCCGCCCGGAGCCGCGCCATGAAATTCGTCCGGGTGTTGCCCCCAATTCTGCTGCTGCTGCTGCTGCTGGCGCTCGCGCCTTCGCCGGCGCTCGCCGCGCAGGCTGCGCTCGCCGCGCAAGCGGTGCAGCAGGGGCTGACGGTCGATCTCACCGGCGGCGGACAGATGACCGAGCGGCTGATGCAGATCATCGGCCTGATCACGATCCTCTCGCTCGCGCCTTCGATCCTCATCATGATGACGTGCTTCACGCGCATCGTGGTGGTGCTGTCGCTGTTGAGGACCGCGATCGGCATCCAGCAGAGCCCGCCCAATTCGGTGATCGTGAGTCTCGCGCTGTTCCTGACGTTCTTCGTGATGGCGCCGACGATATCCGAGATCAATACGACGGCGATGCAGCCGTTGATCATGGAAGAGATCACCACCGAGGAGGCGCTCACGCGCGCCGAGAGCCCGGTCAAGAAATTCATGGCGGCGCATACGAATGTCGCCGATCTAGGCTTGTTCATCGCCATGGCGAAGGCCGCACCCCCCGATACGGTGGAAGCGGCGCCGATTCAGGCGCTGGTGCCGGCGTTCATGCTGTCGGAGCTGAAGCGCGCATTCGAGATCGGGTTCCTGCTGTTCGTGCCGTTCCTCATCATCGACATGGCGATCGCCTCGATCCTGATGTCGATGGGCATGATGATGCTGCCGCCGATCGTGATTTCGCTGCCCTTCAAGCTGATCTTCTTCGTGCTGGTGGACGGCTGGCGACTTGTCGCCGGATCACTGGTCGCGAGCTATGGCGCAGGCGCGCCGGGGCCGTAAGCACGACCCCGGCTTGCGCGAGTAAGTCTCAGAACGTTGCGATGGGATTGAGCGGCGAGCCGGTGCCGCCGCGGATCGGCAGCGGGGCTGCGGTCAGCAGGAACTCCCAACGGTTGCGAGAGGCCGCGGCGTCGCCGAGCGCCTCCAAGTCCAGATTGTCGAAGAGATGGATGCCCAAATACAGCAGGGCAAAATCATGCACCGCGCCCTTGAGGTTCGACGGCGAGACGTATTGCGGATGGTCGCTGCCGAGCAGTGCGATGTCACGCTGCTTGAGCCAGGGAATGACGGACGGGTCGAGGCCCGCCGATCTGCCGCCTTCGGCGCGCCCACGAAGCCAGGGGCCAACCGCCTTGCGGCGCGCCCACACGCCCGTGCGCACGAACAACGCGTCACCGGCCGAGACTCTGACGCCCGTGCGTCTCTCCCAGGCCTCCAGATCCTCGATGTAGATCGGCGTGCCGGGCTCCAGATACGGAACCCCCTTGAGCCGCGGAATATCGATCAGGATCCCGCGTGTGAAGATTCCGTTCTTGACGTTGTAGATGGAATTCTTCGCGTGACGTTCCTTCAGGACCGTGTCCTCGTCGGGCTTATAGCCGTTGTAGAACACGCCGTTGTCGTTGATGTGCGCGAGTGAATCCAGATGCGAGTGCGTGATCCCGTGGTAGCGGATGGCGATCTGATCTTGTCCAATGCCGAGCATCTTGATCTCGTAAGGAAAGGGATTATCGACCGCCTGTACGGTGTCGACGTCAGCAGCGAGCGAGACGGAGAAGCCCTCCTTCACAAGAGCCGCGGCCTCGCGGCGCTTCGCGGGCGTGATCAGATTGAGGGTTCCGATCTCATCATTCTTGCCCCAGCGTCCCCAATTGGAGAGCTCATTCTTCCAGCGTTCGTATTGCGCTTCGCTGACCAGGGGGGCGGGCGCCGCTTCCGACGCCAGTTGCTGACCTGCGGCGAGCGCCGCTATCGCCACTACGAACAGGCCTCGCGCAAAGGCTTTCATGCTGTCCTCCTTTGGGGTGAGTTGTTATCAAGCGTGCAAATTTCGCTCCGTCAAAAATTTACCACCAGCGGGCGGCGCGCAAGCTGCGGGCGATGTCTTGAGGCGGACGCGGGTCGGCGAGATAGATCGCTCCGTCGCGTTCTTCGATCGAAAGGCGCGCGAGCGATCGTCCGAGACAAGGCCCGCTGATGCATTCGCCAGTTGCGAGCACGAAGCGCGCGCCGTGGCCCGAGCACAGGAAATATTTCTTATCCTCGGTGAGGAAGTGGTTCGGGAACGTCTCGAGCGGGATGTGCTCGTGCGGGCAGGAATTGATGTAGGCGTGGCGCGTGCCTTGGGTCTGCACGATGACGATGTCGAGCTCGTCGGGCGGCTCGCCCAGGACGACATTCTGCGTACCGGGGTCGCGTAACGATTCGATTTTGCAAAGAAAGGTCACGTGCGGCGCCACGTTGAAGCGGCTGTGACGACACCCCCCTTCCGGCCGCAAGCGCCGCTTGCGCAGCGCGCGGCCACCTTCCCCCTCAAGGGGGGAAGGAAGTTCTTTGTGGCAGTCGATTGCGCGTCCAATTGAGCAAGCTCGCTCTACAATCCACCCATCTTGCAGATGAAATGCCATTCCGCATCCGTCACCGGCTGGACCGAGAGGCGCGAATATCTCACCAGGATCATGTCCTTCAGTTTGGGCTCGGCTTTGATCGCAGCGAGAGTCACGGGCTTCGGCACGTCCTTCACCGCCTTGACATCGACCAGGCCGAAGCGGCCGGTTTCATCGGTCGGATCCTTGCGGTATTCGCCGATGACCTCGACGATGCCGACGATCCGCTTCTCATCGCCCGTGTGATAGAAGAAGCCGAGATCGCCCTTTTTCATCTTCTTCATGTTGCTCGCGGCCTGGAAGTTGCGCACGCCGCTCCAGGGCTCGCCCTTTTCGCCGCGCTGCTTCTGCATGTCCCAGGAGAAGGCTTCAGCTTCGGTCTTGAACAGCCAATAGGCCATGGCGCTTTTCACTCCGGCCGCAACGGGCGCGACAATAACCGGTCGACCGCGCCTTTGACATCGAGCGCGCCTTTCAGCACGTCGGCGACAGCTTCGGCGATCGGAAGCTCGACGCCGTGGCGCGCGGCGCGCGCGACGAGAGCGGGCGCGGTCGCAGCGCCTTCGGCGAGCGGCTTGCCTTCGCCGGAGGCGACGGCAGGCGGCGTGCCCTGCCCCAGCGCGTAACCAAACGCGAAATTGCGCGAGCTCATGGAGGTCGCGGTCAGCACGAGATCGCCGAGACCGGAGAGACCCATCAGTGTTTCGGTGCGTGCGCCGAGCACGGCGCCGAGGCGCATCAACTCGGCGAACCCACGCGACATCGTGGCCGCGCGTGCGCTTTCGCCGAGGCCGGCGCCTTCCACCATGCCGCACGCGATGGCGTAGACGTTCTTTGCAGCACCTCCGAGTGCCACGCCGACAAGGTCTTCGCTGACATAGGGCCTGAACGCGGGGCGGCCGAGCGTGAGCGCGAGGCGCGACGCGATCTCGGAGCGCGCGGCGATGGTGACTGCGGTCGGAAGACCGGTCGCGACATCGCGCGCGAACGAGGGCCCGGAGAGCACGGCGGGCTCGGCCGCCGGCGCGATCTCGGAAAGCACCTCGGTAACAAGGAGCCCGCTGCCATGCTCGATGCCCTTGGCGCAGATGACAACCGGTGTGCCGGGCTTCACGTGCGGGCGAAGCGAAACGAGCGTGGCGCGCAGATGCTGGGCCGGCGCGGTCAAGAGGATTGCTTCGGCGCCCGCAGTCGCGCGCGCGAGGTCGAGTGTGGGGGCGATCGACTCGGGGAGCGTTGCGCCCGGCAGAAAGCGCGCGTTCACGCGCCACTCCGCGATGCTCTCGACCACGTCGGGCTCGCGCGCCCAGAGCGCAACCTTGGCGCCGTTGGCGGCCGCGACCGCAGCGAGAGCGGTTCCCCAGGCGCCCGCGCCGATCACGGATACGTGCCCGTAAGGCTTTGCCTTCATTGAATCTGTCGCCATGGAACGCGGCAAGCTCTTGAGAATTATGAAAACGCCGTCCGTTATAGCGGGAAACATTAGGGCCGCGTAACGTTCTCTAGGGCGGTTTCAAGCGCCATCTGTGCCCTTCATTCCGCCACAAACAGCACCTAAATAGGTGACCATGCGTCGTGCAGTCCTCTTCAGTGTCTTGGTCGGCCTTGCGTCCGGGCTCGTCTCGTTCGCGACCCAAGAGAGCCTTGCGCAGAACCCGGCGAAAGGCGGCGGCGGGGGCGCGCAGGTCTTCACCGTACAGCGCAAGCCGCTCACCGATGCCGAGAAGACGGACCTGAAGCGAGTCTCCGACTATCTGAACACCATCAAAAGCGTTCAGGGGCGGTTCACACAGCTCGCGGCCGATGGCCGCTCCGTCCGGGGCACCTTCTATCTGAGGAAGCCGGGGCGCATCCGCTTCGAGTACGACAAGCCCAATCCGATTCTGATCGTGGCCGACGGTTCATCGGTTGCGGTGAGCAACAGCCAGCTCAAGACCACGGACCGCTATCCCCTGATCAATTCGCCGCTGCGCCTTCTCTTGAGCGAAAGCATCAATCTCGTGACCGATCCGCGCATCACCGAGATCAAGAAGGAAACCGGCATCTTGAGTTTCACCGCGCGCGAGACGTCCGGCCCGGCACGCGGCAGCATCACGCTTATCCTCTCGGACAACGGTCAACTCGAGCTTCGGCAATGGGAAGTGATCGACGCGCAAGGCTCGCGCACGACGATCGCGCTGAACGAGGTCCGCCAGGAGCCGAACATTCCGGCGCAGATGTTCGTCATCCAGGAATTGAGTCCGTTCAAGCGGAATAATTAGGCGGCCCGCCGTCCTGGCCCGCTTGCGGTCCGCCCGGGTGCGGACCTAGATAATCCCATGAAAGGCCCTCAGCCCGTCGTCGGCATCGCTTGCGACCGCCGTATGATCGGCGATCACGCGTTCCACGTGGTCGGCGAGAAATACATCGCGGCGGTGCGCGACGGCGCGGGCGTGCTGCCCTTCCTCATCCCGGTGCTCGACCCGCCGATCACGCCGGAGGAGCTGCTGCCGCATGTCGACGGATTGCTGTTCACCGGATCGTTGTCGAACGTGGCGCCGCACCGCTACGGCGGACACGAGCCGCGCGATCCGAAGCTCCTCGATGAGGCGCGCGACGCGAGCACGCTGCCGCTGATGCGGATCGCGGAGGACGCGGCGATGCCGATGTTCGCCATCTGCCGCGGCTTTCAGGAGATAAACGTCGCGTTCGGCGGCACGCTGCATCAGCACATGGACGAGAGCGGCTTCGAAGACCACAGTGTGGGCGAGCGGAAGCGCAATCTCGACCGGGCATATGGCCCGGTGCACGACGTGATCGTGGCGCCCGGCGGCGTGCTCCATTCGCTCGTGCACATGGACCGCTTCAAGGTCAATTCGCTGCACAGTCAGGGGATCGATCGGCTGGCTCCGCCCTTGCGCAAGGAAGCGGTCGCGCCAGACGGCGCGATCGAGGCCGTCAGCATGCCGGACGCGAAGGCATTTCTATTGGCTGTGCAATGGCACCCCGAATGGCGCCATTGGGAGGACCCGGTGAGCAAAGCGATGTTCGCCGCGTTCGGCGATGCGGTGCGCGAACACGCGAAGATGCGTGCAGCGCGCGCTCAGTAGACAAAACTCGCCTCGACGCCAATCACCCGGCCTTCATTCAGACTACGGTACGAACCGCCGCCCAACGACACCGGCGAAGGCGTATGCACGCCGATGGTCACCTTGTTCAGAAGGTTTCGGCCATAAAGCGACAACGACCAATGCTGCCCCGGCAACGTCAACGAAACGCCGGCAGACAAGTCTTCAATCGGCAGCAGGAACGTCGCGTTGTTGTCGGTGGCGGCAGCGGGCGAGCGATAACCGTAATCGGTACGGAAACGGAGCGTGAAGTCTCCTGGGAAGTTGTGCGTATAGGTCAAGCCTAGTGCGTAGCTCCATGGCGACAAGCGCGGAATAGCCAGCCCGTAATCCGAGTCGCCGATGCCGCCACCGTCGAGGTCGAAGAAGATCTCGTCGTATCTCCCGTCCGTGTAGCCGGCGTTGGCGGAGAGCACCCATTCGTCGGCGACGACCCCCACAAGCTCGAGCTCGAAGCCCTTGATCGTTGCGTCGGCGGTGTTTCTGGTCACCTGAACGGAGGCAACGATTGGATCGGTGAGGAAGACGTCCCGCTGCATGCTTCGGATCGTGTTGTAAAAGACCGTTCCGTTGGCGAGCAGGCGGTCATCGAACCACTCGCTCTTCAGCCCGAGCTCAAAAGCGTCTTGCAGCTCGGGGTCGTAGGGTCCGGGCGGAATCGTCCGGCTGGCGTTGCGGACGTTGTAGCCTCCACTGCGTACGCCGCGCGCCCAGTGTCCATAGACGAAAATGTCGTCGGCAGCCTGCCATTGGAAGCCGAGCTTCGGCGTGAAGTTGTCCCAGGCCCTTTTCCCCGGACTGTCGGGAAAATCGGGGCCGGGAAAATTGTAGACACAGGTCTCGGCCACGAAATCGCAGCGTGAGAGAGCCGTCGACGGAATGAAGGTCGCGATCCTCGCATCCTTCTCCTCGCGCGTGAAACGGCCCCCTGCGATCAGCGCGAGGTCCGGAGTCACTTCGTAGGACGCTTGCGCGAACGCGGCATAGTTGGCCACATCGACCGTGCCTCCCAAGGTCGAATCGAAGACGGCAAGGCCGGCCACCCGCCGCTCGAGATATGTGTAGGACTGCGTGAAATAGTAGAGTCCGGCTGTCAGTTCGACGCGGTCGAGGATGCGTCCGGAAAACCGCAGCTCGTCGCTGAACTGATGCTGTCTGAGCAAGTTGGCGAGATAGAACCCAGCTATCGGGCGCGCGTCGATATCAATGCCTATGCCTTGATCGAGAGTCCGGTATCCGGCGAGATTCGCGAACACACCGCCCGCGGTCCGCCAATTGGATTCGAACGTCACGCTTTCCCAATCGAGCCGATTGTAGCCTCGCTCATTGAGGCTGACGTCGAACCCTTGCAAATAGTTGGGGTTCTGGCCCACCGCCCCATCGCCGCGCACCGAACCGCGTTCGTAGATCAGCGTCGATTCGAACGCCGCGCTCGGCGTCCACATCACTGTCGGGCGCACAACATATGTTCGCGAGGCTCCAAAGCTCCGCCCATCGAATTGATTGGTAAACCAGCCGTCGTCGTTGCTGTAGTAGCCAGTCAGTTTGGCCCGGAACCGCTCTCCGATTGGCCCTTCGACGCTGACAGACGCCGTTTCCTGAGGTCCCGTTTCGTAGTTGAGGCGGCCACTTACGGCGAACGCATCTCCCGGCCGGCGTGTGTTGATCAATACCGCGCCACCGGTAGTGTTGCGTCCAAAGAGCAGGCCCTGCGGTCCGCGCAGGATTTCGATGCTCTCGATGTCGATCACATCGAGCACGGCACCCGACGACATGCCGAGATAGATGCCGTCGACGAACACCCCGACGGCGGGCTCCATGGATGGGATCGTTGTGTTCACGCCCAATCCGCGAATCGTGAAACTGGCAAACCCCCTCACCGTGCCGAGGTCGGTGAGTGTGACGTTTGGCGATGCGGTCGTCAGATCCTGCAGATCGCGGACTTGACGCTCCTCGATCTCGACGGCGGGTATGACGGTGAGCGCGAGAGGAACCGTCTGGGCATCTTCGGCAACGCCGCGCTTCTGAGCCGAGATCACGACGTTTTCGATCGTCGGATTTTCGGCCGTTTGGGTGAACGCGGGCGACGTCTGAGTCCAGGCGGGGCCGGCGCAGACGAAGCTGGTCAGAACCGAGCTTGCGAGCATCAACGCGCGGCGCACGCGCAAGCACGGGGCGGAAACCCTTCCGCCACTTAGGAAATTCACGACTGCGAGCCCCCCAATGCCGCTGGCGCGTGCAGTCGAAGCTTAAGCGTTGCGAGGGACGGCCGATATTGGACCAAAGGTCTATATGGCCAAGGTCCACTCAGATGTCGGGTTCCGTCAAAACTGTGGCGGCCGTGTTAGGTTCGGGATCTGTGGCTACGCCGACTATTCCCAGGGACAGGGGCGTGTTGCTGCGATGGAGATCGTAACGATCCTATGGTCGCTCGGCGCAGCCGTCGCATTCACGCTGGCGGCGGTGTGTGGGCTGGTGTGGCTGATCGAACGGCGAGACCCCGCGAGTCTGATGCTCTGCATCCTGGGTATCGCAACAGCCGTTTCGGCTTTTGGCGAACTTGGCATGATGCAATCGGGAACAGCCGCAGAATACGGAGAATGGCTGCGCTGGTATTACCTTCCGGTTGGGTTGGCCTTGGTCGCGATGCTGCTCTTCGTTCACTATTATCTCGGGACCGGGAGAGTGTGGCTCATGTGGACGGTCGTCTTGGCGCGATCGGTCCAGGTCGTCGTAAATTTCTCGGTTCACCCAAATTTCGGATTTTCCGAAATCATCAGCCTGCGCTCCGTGTCACTGTTCGGCGAACAGATATCGGTAATCGGCGTTGCGGTCCCCAGCGGGCGGCAATGGTTTGCGATCGCGAGTGCGATTCTGTTGACGGCCTATCTCGTGGATGCCGCAGCCGAAGGATGGTTGAAGGGAAGCAGGGACACAAGACGCAAGGCCATCGCGGTCAGCTTGTGCATAGGATTTCCGTGGTTGCTCAACATCACTTACACCCAGCTGCTTGTATTCGGCGTTCTGCAGGGCCCGGTGTCCAACCTTCCGTGGTTCCTGGGCGCTCTGATGGTGATGGCGTGGGAATTGGGGCGCGATTTCATCCTGAGCAGCCGTGAGCGGGTGGAATTGGCGGAGCTGCGGAGTCGAATGGCGCAGACGGACCGCATCAGCGTACTAGGACAATTGGCAAGCGCGCTGGCACACGAGTTGAGCCAGCCACTGGCTGCTACCGCGGCGAACGTGGAAGCAGCGCGGGCACAGCTGAAGCGCGAGAAACCGAATCTCGAGGAGCTGAACTCGATTCTGGATGATATCGGCATGGACGACCACCGTGCCGCTGAAATCATTGACGGGATGCGCCGGCTGTTCAAACAACGCTCCATCGAGATGCAGCCCCTGAGAGTGGAAGACGTGGTCCAGGATGCTGTCTCGCTGGTTCGCTCGGAAGCGATCTCTCAGCAGGTCGCACTGCGCGTCGTGTTGCAGCCTGAGCTGCCGCGCGTAGTGGGAGATCGCGTGCATTTGTCGCAAGTATTGCTCAACCTCCTTATGAACAGCATTCAAGCAGTGCAGTCTCGCCCGCTCGATGCCAGACGAATTGTGGTCGAAGCGCGGACCGATGACGCGAAGCGCGAAGTCGAGGTGGTTGTGCGAGATTCCGGTCCTGGAATTCCAGACAGCATCGCCAAGGAGGTCTTCAAGCCCTTTTTCACGACAAAGCCGCAAGGCATGGGCATGGGGCTGGCGCTCTCTCGCACGATCGTCGAGGCGCATGGCGGTCGTCTGTGGACTGACCATATGGCCGAGGGAGACGGCGCGGCCTTTCACTTCACACTACAGCGGTTCGTAGAACCGCAGCCGATCTCGTTGCCCGTCGCCAATCCCGATCGCATGCCCGAAGCGATTGGTGGTCACGGGACGTCGCCCACTTCGGCTTAGGATGGAGCGTCCGCTTTTCCCCAAGAGTGTCATTCCGAGCGGGGACATTGCTCGCCTATCGTCTGGTTTTGCTCCCCAAAGCGGGCAGGCCGCCCCCTTCGGCGGCAGGCGGACGCTGTGCTACAAAGGCATCCTGAAATCCCCACGCGGCTTCGGTCCACTCATCTCAAGACGCCGCTTGGCCAGCGATGACAGTGATGAAGGAGGACGCCGATGATTGATCGGATCAGACGCAATATTCTGGCCACGGGCGCCGCCGCAGTGGCGGTCGCCGCAGCGCCGCGCGTGTTTGCTCAGCAGGCCGGGCCAAAGTTCTATGAGAGAGGCAACGTCCGCATCCGCTATCAGGAGGCCGGCTCCGGCTTTCCGATGCTCTGCACGCCTGGCGGCGGCTTGAACTCGCGGATCGCCGGTTGGCAGAACGCGGTCATCAACGCGATGGACCACTTCAAGAACGACTTTCGCTGCATCACGATGGACCAGCGCAACGCGACGGGGGGCGAATCCACGGGCCCGATCCCGGTCGACAATCCGTGGGACGCGTTCGCCGACGACCAATTGGGGCTGATGGACCACCTCGGCATCCGTCAGTTCGTCTTCTTCGGCAATTGCATCGGCGGCTCGTTTGCGCTGAAGCTGATGGAGCGGGCGCCGGACCGCGTCGTCGCGGCCGTGCTCAGCCAACCGATCGGCCACCGGCCGGAGAAGCCGGACGTGATGTACGATTCCGGCCGCGACGTCTGGGCGCCCGAATTCCGCAAGCGGCAGCCCCAAGTGTCGATGGAAACCATCGAGAAGTACCTGCACAACCTTTATCGCGTCAGGGCCGACTTCGTGTACAGCGTGTCGCGCGATTTCGTGCGCACCTGCCAGACCCCGATGCTGGTGCTCCCGGACGACTCCGATGCGCACGCCTATTCGGCGTCCGTCGACGTGGCGTCGCTCGCGCCCAATGCCGAGGTGACGGTCTATCCCTGGAATAATCCACCGGAACTGAAGGCCCGGACGATCAGCCGGGTGCGCAGCTTCCTCAAGGCCCATCAACCGCAAACAGCGGCGCGTTAAGGGAATAGAACCGCATCAATCGCGGCTGTGCGGAGAGTCCTCCACGCGGTAGACACCGAAGTGCTACTTCATGTTGAGCCCGATCACCACACGCGGATCGGTTCCGTCATAACGACTGACCGAATGCTCAAGCCTGCTGGGAAACAAGTAGAGCGCCCCTGACTCCGGTTCGATGCTGTGTGAAGGCTGGGCATTATCCCGGTCAGCGTAAAACTGCAGCGACCCGCCATCCTGCGCGCCACTCGATCCCGCGTCTACATAGTAGGAGCCTGAAACGCGACCACCATGGTTGTGGCGCCGGCCTTTGAGGCCGGGTTTGCCGACGATGCACCACATCGACACGACAGACACTGCTCGGCTGGGGTCGGACCTTAGAGCTTGGTTCGCAATCAGTTCCGCAAACTTCACGAGCCTTCGAATGTCCGGCTCATCGCTCTTGTGCAGGTTGGCTCGCGATAGCCATCTATTGTCGAAATAGGACTGACCGTGGGGTTGGTTGGAAACTTGATCGGGTACGGTCTGCGACTGGCCAATCAGCAGACGCCGGAGCCGCATATTCAGCTGCTCATGATCGGGCAATCTCACAACAAGCACCGGCAGCCCGTCTTTTCCAAAGTTCTTTGAACCGCCGTCCATTACACTGTGCTCAGGCTCTTTCGTTCAGCCAACACCATATCGGACACTCCGGGCGATAGTCCAAACGTCCGCATCCCCGACTTCGTGCTGAGCGGCGCCGCAAATGGCCTTGCGTATTGCGCGTAACTCCGTCAGGACAACGCCACGCATCTGGCCATGACGTTTATTTCCTCCCGCGTTCTTGAAGCCCTCCGTTCCCATTCGAGCGCGCAATGGGCGTGCCTGCTCGTCTTATCCATCGCCTTCGCGGCGGCTCTAGAGGCGCTGCACGTATCGGCGGCACTGCTGATCGGGCCCATGATCGGCGGCGTGATCGTGGCTTCGAGCGGAGGACGGATCCGCGTCCCCGACACGATCTTCGCGGCGACGCAGGGGATCATCGCGTGCATGATCGCGCGCGCCATGCCGGCGTCCATCGTGGACGAAGTGGCGATGCAGTGGCCCGTGTTCGGGCTCGGCGTCATGTCCACCATCGTGATGGCCGCTGTCGTCGGGTGGCTGCTGGCACGCTGGCAGGTGCTGCCGGGGACGAGCGCGATCTGGGGTTCCGCCCCGGGCGGCGCCGCATCGATGACGGTGTTGGCCGAAGCTTACGGCGCCGATGTCCGCCTCGTCGCCTTCATGCAATATCTGCGCGTGATGTGCGTGACGAGTGTGGCCTCGCTCGTTGCGAGCGCGGCGGGGCAACAACATCCGGCAGCCGCGATCGTCTGGTTTCCCGCGGTCGATTGGTTGTCCTTTGCCGGAACGCTGGCCGTGGCCTCGCTGGGCGTGATTTCCGCGAAGGTCTTCCGCATCCGTGCCGGTGCGGTGCTCCTGCCGCTGATCGTGGGTGTCGTGCTTTCGAACACTGGCGCGATGCACATCGAGCTGCCTCCGTGGTTTCTCGCCGTCTCCTATGCCCTCTTGGGTTGGTCGATAGGACTCAGATTCACGCGCGAAAGCGTTGCCCATTGCGCCCGCGCGCTGCCGCGCGTTCTTGCCGCCATATTGCTGCTGATCGCCGCCTGTGCCGCGGTCGGACAGCTCCTGGCCAAGGCGGCGGGCGTGGATCCTCTGACCGCCTATCTCGCGACCACGCCCGGCGGTCTCGATGTCGCGGCCATCATCGCATCCGACAGCGATGTCGATGTGCCGTTCGTGCTGTCGATGCAGTTCGTCCGCATCCTGATCGTGCTCATGACAGGACCGGCGCTGGCACGGTTCCTCGCGGGACGATCAGCAGAGCAAAGCAAAGCTGCCTAGGGAGCTTCCTCGGCTACGGGGCCTTTAGCAGAGCTACCGTGCCTTCTGCGCGCCGCCGAGGCGCGACATGGCGTTGAAGAGGCGGCTGACGTCGAAATAGACGGTGCGGCGCTCGCCGTTTTGGCTGACGACCTCGAGCGCATCGACCGGGCCGCGGTCGGCCTGGATCAGCGACTGGCGCGCCACCTGCACGCCCATCGCGCCGAGGAGGGTGTACTCCTCGGCGACGCCGATCACGACATAGGCGGTTTCGGGCGACATGCCGTCAGCCGATTGCTGGATGGAGCGGAGCAGGCCATCGGCGACCGCGCGCTCGAAGGCCGCCTCTTGAGTCTGTCCCCGGCGTTCGAGGACGGTCGCAAGCGCGGCATGCGCGTCAATGTCGGTGTAGTCGCGGTTTATTATCCGGTTCGCGATCGTTGCGACCTGATCGACATTGTTCGCCGCCATGGCGCGGATCAGGTCGCCCTTGTCGGGATCGGCAAGCGCGGCATAGGGGTTGTAGCCCGGCTGCTCGGCGCGGGCGAAACGCAGCGCCTGAAAATCGATCGCCGTGTTGCCCGACTTCAGTTGCGCGAGCAGCGCGTCATAGCTCGACCCTCCTGCGTCGCCGGCAAGCGCCAGTCCCGGCAGCAGCAGAAACAGGAACGCAACGCAGAAGGCCTTCATCCAACACTCCTCAGTCCACGCATTCGACCCAAGGATGCGATACAATCGGAAAGAATGGCGTAACCATGGCGACGCATGGCTATACGCGCCCGCGCATCGCCCAAGGAGAACCCATGCCGGTCAAGAAAAAAGGCGGGGCGAAGGTCTCGGCACGGACCAAACGCCTGCAAAAGCTCGACGCGCTGCATCACATCCACCCTTTCACCCAGACCGAACTGCTCAATCGCGAGGGCGTCCGCATCATCACGCGCGCGAACGGTATCTATGTTTGGGACTCGGAAGGCCACAAGCTGATCGACGGCATGGCCGGCCTGTGGTGCGTGCAGGTCGGGTACGGCAACAAAGAGCTCGCGCGCGCGGGCGCGAACGCGCTCAAAATCCTTCCCTACTACAACCACTTCTTCAAGACGACCAATCCGTGGACGGTCGAGCTCGCCACCAAGCTGGCGTCGCTTCTGCCCGAGGGGCACACCCGCGTGCTGTTCGCCAATTCCGGATCGGAGGCCAATGACGCGGCGCTCAAGCTCATCCGCTACTATTGGAATCTGAAGGGTCGGCGGGAGAAGAAGATCCACCTCTCTCGGGAGCTGTCCTATCACGGCGTCACGATGGCGACCGCCTCGCTGTCCGGACTGACGCCGATGCATCCGCAATGGGATCTGCCGTTCGACGGATTTGCCAAGGCGCCGGCGCCGTACTGGTACGGCGCGAAGGTCGCGGGCTATGGCGATATCGGCGAGGACGAGTTTGGCCTGGAGGTAGCGCGCAAGACGGAAAGGATCATCCGCGAGATCGGCCCGGAGCGGATCGCGTCGTTCTCCGCCGAGCCCGTGCAGGGCGCGGGCGGCCTGATCATCCCGCCGCGGACCTACTGGCCGGAGATGTCGCGCATCTTGAAGCAATACGACATCCTTCTGCATGCGGATGAAGTGGTCACAGGGTTCGGACGGACCGGCGAATGGTTCGGAAGTTTCACGTATGGGATGGAGCCCGACATCATGACAATGGCAAAGGGGCTGTCGTCGGGATACCAGCCGATCTCGGCCGTCTCGCTGGGCGCGCGGATGGGCGACGCCATCGCCGGCGCCAACGAAGAATTGGTGCACGGCTACACCTACTCAGGGCACCCGGTCGCCTCGGCGGTCGCTCTGAAGAACATCGAGGTGCTCGAGCGCAAGCGACTCGTGCAGCGGGTCAAGCGCTCGATCGGTCCCTATTTCCAGAAGCGCATACAGCAGGTGTTCGCGGGTCACCCTTTGGTGGGTGAAGTGCGCGGCGTCGGCATGCTGGCAGCCATCGAACTCGTCGAGGACAGACGCGCGCGCCGACCCTTCCCACGGGAGCGGATTGTGGGGACGATCTGCCGCGACCACTGCTTCAACAACGGCCTCGTCATGCGGGCTATCCGCGACACCATGGTGCTGTCGCCGCCGCTGGTCATTACGGAGGCCGAAGTCGAGACGCTGCTCCGCAAAGCGAGGCTCTGCATCGACCTCACGGCCGCCGATCTGGGGGTCCGTTAGCTGTCGAATTGCCGACGTTCCGGCCAATGCGCATTTCGTGCCAATTTTGGGACACGAAAAGCGGCTTCAGCGCTGCTATAGGATCCAAAAGGAACTTGAATTCATCGACAGATCAATATGTTGGATATGATCGTGGCGAGAAAACAACTCTCATGAAAAAAATGTCACGAAGTCGATTTTAACCGAAAAAAGTTGAAAGCTGTGTCTTCCATGCCTATACTTTCCGAGGTGGGACCGTGGTGTCCAGCCTGCATGCTCCCCCCGCTCGCAGGTCGGATAGGTCCCAACAGGGATGCCGGTTTATCCCCTCCCGGCATCCAGCGCTTACGGCGCATTTGAGGCCCCGACCAGCCCCCTGGTCGGGGCCTCTTTATTTTGGCCGGGTGACCCGCCGGAGCGTGAGGTTGATCCGCCCGCCGCCCGGAATGAGGGTGCTGGTCCCGGGCAGGATACGGTCGATGCCGTGATACATCAGCCGCGCCGGGCCCCCGAACATCAGGACGTCGCCCGAGTTCAGCTTTAGCCGCCGGGTCTCGCCCTTGAGGTTCGCCGTGCCGAAACGGAAATAGGCGGTGTCGCCGAGCGAGACCGACAGCACCGGCGCATCGACAGCGGGCTCGTCCTGATCACGATGCAGCCCCATGCGGGCCCCTTCGGCATAGAAGTTGACGAGACAGGCCTCGGGCGGGGCTGCGTAGTGCGTGGTGTCATCCCATAGCTTCAGCAACGCCGGCGGGATCGATGGCCACGGCTCTTTCGTGGTCGGATGGAAGGGCTCGTAGCGATAGCCTTTCGCCGCATCGGAGACCCATCCGAGGGGGCCGAAATTGGTCATGCGGACGGAGAATTTCTTACCCGTGCGCGGCATGGTCGGATCGAAGAGCGAAGCCTGCGCGACGCCCGCAAGCACATCGTTGAGCAGGGCCGTCTGCTCGGCGGCATCGAGCCGGAGCGGCCAGAACGTAACGCCCGGCGCCACTACCAATTGATTTGTCACGTCGTCGCTTCGGCTTGGAATGAGCGGTAGCTCCCCTTGAGCCCCTTCGCCGCAAGCCACTCGGCGAAGTGGTTGGGATCGTACCCTGCCCGCGCCCACTCCTTGAGCGATGCGCCGGCCTGTTCATTGGCGTAGCCCGGGAAGTGCCGGATCCAGACCTGCTGCCGCTTCGGGAAGTGGAGATAGGGCCAGGCATGGAGTTGGGTTTGGGCCTCTGCCAAGGCGCCCGGCCCCTTCAACTGCAGCACATAAAGCGCGGCCGCGAGCCCGGTGCGGTCCTGGCCGCCCGAGCACTTGAGCAGGAGCGGCCGTTCGGCCGCAGCGAAAGCCTCGAACAGGGCGGCCAGCCCCGACCGCGACGGGATATTGCGGGACGAGAGCTTCACATCGAAATGCCTGATCTTGAGCGCTGCCGTGACCCGCTTCTCGGTTGTCCACCAGCGGAAGTCGGCGTTCTCGCCCCGCAGGTTGATCAGGCTCTTGAAGCCGTGCGGGGCGAGGAAGGGCGAATAGAAACCCAAATAGGGCTGGGCCGAGCGCGCCACATCGGGGGTGACCCAATGGAGATGATAAAGCCGGTCGAGAATCAACGACATGGAGCGGGGGCGTAACCCCGGACCGGCGCCCTTGCAAGAGTGGTTGACTGACAAAGGTCCGTGGCTATAGTGCGCCGCCTTGCCTCAAGGGGTGTCCGGCTTCTCGAGGCATTTGCCGTTTTTTTTCAGGATCAGAACGATGTTCGCGGTCATCCGCACGGGCGGAAAGCAATACAAGGTGTCAAAGGGCGATGTGCTCGACGTGGAGCGCCTGCCCGGCGACGCGGGTGCGGCCGTCACTTTCGGCGAGGTCTTGATGGCGGGCTCCAAGGTGGGCGCGCCGACGCTGGCGGGGGCTTCCGTCATGGGCGAGATCGTCGCCCAGACGCGGACCGCCAAGGTCGTCGCTTTCAAGAAGAAGCGCCGCAAGAACACGCACAGGAAGCGCGGCCACAGGCAGCACCTGACGCGGGTGAAGATCACGGACATCGTCGCGGGTTAATCCGCGGGACAAGAGGTTGTCATGGCACACAAGAAAGCGGGCGGGTCCTCGCGCAACGGTCGCGACTCTCCGGGTCAGAGGCTTGGCATCAAGCGCTTTGGCGGGGAGATCGTGCTTCCCGGCAACATCCTCGTGCGCCAACGCGGCACGAAAGTGTTTGCCGGCGCGAATGTTGCCATGGGCAAGGACCACACGCTGTTCGCCAGGATCGGCGGCAAAGTCGTGTTCAAGCAGGGTTTGAAGCGCCGCACGTACGTGTCGGTACTCCCGACCCCGGAAGCGGCGGAATAGGCGGCTAATGAACATAGGCCGCCCCACATGGCGGCCTCATACAGACAAGCTGAGGGAGATGGGTCCGCTATCTCCCTTTTTTGTTTCCCTCAGGTCAAAGCGAGGGAAGCCATGTCTGTCTTACTGGAAACGGAGCGCCTGCTCTTGCGATATCCGCGAGCGGCGGACATCAGTCAATTCCTGCCGCTCATCAACGATTTCGACGTGTCGAAGAATCTGTCGCGCGTGCCTCATCCGTACACGGAGGATGACGCATGCGCCTTCATCGTCAGCATCAGGCATGCGATCAGGGAGGGCACCGACCATGCGTTTGCGATCCTGCTCAAGGACGGCGCGTTCATCGGGCTATGCGGGATCCATCCCGAGCGCGGCTGGGAGTTCGGCTATTGGTACGGGAAACCGTACTGGGGCCAGGGCTACGCCACGGAAGCGGGGTTAAGGGTGGTCACCTATGCCTTCGACGAGCTCAACGCCGAGACCCTCAAGGCCAGCTGGTTCCACGACAATCCGAGGTCGGGGCACGTGCTGGCCAAGCTCGGCTTTCAGTCCGTCGGCGAGGGCGAGATCGCCTGCGTTTCGCGCGCCTGCATGGTCGATTGCCACCTGGTCGAGCTTGACCGCGCGACCTACATGACGCGAAAGAAGGCAGCATGAAGTTCTTAGATACCGCGAAGATCTACGCCAAGTCGGGTGCCGGCGGAAACGGGTGCGTCTCGTTCAGGCGGGAGAAGTTCATCGAGTTCGGCGGACCGAATGGGGGCAACGGCGGTCGCGGCGGCGACGTATGGGCCGAAGCGGTCGAGAACCTGAACACGCTGATCGACTACCGCTTCCAGCAGCATGTGACCGCGAAGAGCGGCGGTCACGGCATGGGCAAGGAGATGAGCGGCGCACGCGGTTCGGACGCCATCATCAAGGTGCCCGTCGGCACGCAGATCTACGACGAGGACAACGAGACGCTGCTCGCCGATCTCGATCGGCCGGGCGCGCGCGCGCTGCTGCTGCAGGGCGGGAACGGCGGCTTCGGCAACGCGCATTTCAAGACGTCGACCAACCAGGCGCCGCGGCGCGCCAATCCGGGGCAGCCAGCCGAAGAGAAGACGCTCTGGCTGAGGCTGAAGCTGATCGCCGATGTCGGCCTGATCGGCCTGCCGAACGCGGGGAAGTCGACGTTCCTTGCGCGCGTCTCGGCGGCGAGGCCGAAGATCGCGGACTACCCGTTCACAACGCTCCATCCGCAGCTCGGCATGGTGCGCGCGAAGGGCGTGGACTTTGTCGTCGCCGACCTTCCCGGACTGATCGAGGGCGCGCATGAGGGGGCGGGGCTGGGCGTGAAGTTCCTCGGCCACGCGGAACGCACGAGCGTGGTCGTGCATCTGATCGACGGGACCGAAGCGGCCGTCGTGCGCGCGTACCGGACGATCGGCAAGGAGCTCGCGTCCTATGGCCACGGGCTGGCGGACAAGCCCGAGATCATCGCGCTCAACAAGAGCGACGCGGTCACCAAGCCGATGCTGGCGCGGAAGAAGGCTGCGCTCGAGAAGGCGTCGGGCGCCAAGGTGTTCGTGATGTCGGGGGTCTCGGGAGAGGGCGTCGATGACGTTCTTGGCGCGCTGGCGCGCCAAGTCCAGAAGTCGCGCTTGAAGGCCAGACCCGCCGCGCCTGCGCGGGCCTGGTCGCCATGACCGACCATCTCGATCGCGCCAAGCGCATCGTGGTGAAGGTTGGGTCGGCGCTGCTCGTCGATGCGACGTCGGGCGCGGTGAAATCCGACTGGCTGGCGACGCTCGCAGCCGATGTGGCCAAGCTCAAGGCGCGCGGCAAGGACGTGATCGTGGTGTCGTCGGGCGCGATTGCGCTCGGCCGGCGCGCGCTGAAACTGAAATCGGGCGCGCTCAGGTTGGAGGAGAGCCAGGCCGCGGCGGCCGCGGGACAAATCCGGCTCGCGCAGGCTTATGTCGATGCGTTCCGCGCGCACGATCTCGCGGTGGCCCAGGTGCTCTTGACGCTGGAAGACACCGAGCAGCGGCGGCGCTATCTGAACGCGCGCGAGACGCTCACCACGCTGATTGCGCTCAACGCCATCCCGGTGATCAACGAGAACGACACAGTGGCGACCGCCGAGATCCGCTATGGCGACAACGATCGGCTGGGCGCGCGCGTGGCTTCGATGATGGTCGCCGATTGTCTCGTGCTGCTGTCCGATATCGACGGACTCTACAGCGCCAATCCGCAGCGCGACGCGAACGCGCGCCATATCCCCGAAGTACGCGCCATCACGGCCGAGATCGAGCGTATGGCGGAAGGCCCGGTTTCGGGCTTCAGCAAGGGCGGCATGGAGTCGAAGATCGCGGCGGCAAAGATCGCAACCGCGGCGGGCGCGAACGTGATCATCGCTTCGGGCCACGTGATGCATCCATTGGGTTCGATCGCGGATGCGCGCTCGACGCTGTTCCTCGCGCGCATTAACCCTACGCAAGCGCGCAAGCGCTGGATCGCGGGCGGTCTTTCTGCGCAAGGAACGATCATCATCGACGGCGGCGCGGAGCGCGCGCTGCGCTCTGGGAAGAGCCTTCTGCCCGTGGGCGTGAAAGCGGTGACCGGAAGCTTCGAGCGCGGCGACGCCGTGGTGCTGAAAAGCGAGGACGGACGCGAGCTCGGGCGCGGGCTTGTCGCCTATGACGCGGCGGAGGCGCGTTCGCTCGCCGGACGGCGCACGGTCGAAATCGAGGCCATTCTCGGCTATCGTGGGCGCGACGAGATGATCCACAGGGACGATCTGGCGCTGAACAACGCCGATAGCGATCCGCCATGAACGTGCAGACCAAAGACGCCCTTACGCTCGAAGCCGAGATGTTCGCGCTGGGCCGCGCCGCGCGCGAGGCGGCGGCGAAGCTGCGCGACGCTTCGACGGCGGCGAAAAACAAGGCGCTCATCGCGGCGGCAGATGCGATCCGTGCGCATCAGAACAAGATTCTCGCAGCCAATGCCGAGGACATAAAGTCCGCGGCGTCGCGCAACGTAAGTCCGGCGCTGATGGACCGGCTGAAACTCGACGCGAAACGGGTCGAGACGACGGCGAAGGGTGTGGGCGACGTCGCGGCGCTTCCCGATCCGGTGGGGCGCGAGCTTGCGCGCTGGAAGATGCCGAACGGTCTCGACATCGCGCGCGTGGCGACGCCGATCGGCGTGCTCGGGATCATCTACGAAAGCCGCCCGAACGTGACGGCCGATGCGGGAGCGATCTGCATCAAGTCCGGTAACGCGGCGATTCTGCGCGGCGGGTCGGAGTCGTTCCATTCGTCGCGCGCGCTGCACGCTGCGCTCGTCGAGGGGCTTGAAGCCGCGGGGCTGCCGGGCACGGCGATCCAATTGGTGCCGACGACGGACCGCGCGGCGGTCGGACATATGCTTGCGGGGCTGGGCGGCACGATCGAACTGATCGTGCCACGCGGCGGCAAGAGCCTGGTCGCGCGCGTCCAGAACGAAGCGCGCGTGCCGGTGCTCGCGCATCTCGAGGGCGTTTGCCACACCTATGTGCACGAGAAGGCCGATCTCGAGAAAGCGCGCGCGCTCGTGCTGAACGGCAAGATGCGGCGCACGGGAATCTGCGGCGCGACAGAGACGATGCTGATCGATGCAAGCGTGATCGGCACGCATCTGGCGCCGATCCTGAACGATCTGGCGGACGCGGGCTGCGAAATCCGCGGCGACGCGCGCGTGCGGGCGCAGTATCCACGCGCGAAGCCGGCGACCGAAGAGGATTGGCGCACCGAATATCTCGACGCAATCATCGCGGTTCGCGCGGTCGACGGCGTGGACGAAGCGATCCGCCACATCGCGACCTATGGCTCGCAGCACACCGAATCGATCGTCACCGAGGATGCGCGAGCGGCGGAGCGGTTCTTGTCCGGCCTCGATTCGGCGATCGTGATGCACAATGCATCGACCCAGTTCGCCGACGGCGGCGAGTTCGGCATGGGCGCGGAGATCGGCATCGGCACCGGCAAACTGCACGCGCGTGGGCCCGTGGGCGTCGAGCAACTTACCATCTTCAAATATGTCGTGCGCGGCGACGGCCAGACGAGGCCGTGAAGAAAAAGGTCCGCGCACAGAGCGATTGGGTGCGAGCGCCGGGGCCGGTCGGCGACGGACTGCGCATCGGATTGCTCGGCGGCTCGTTCAATCCACCGCATGAAGGCCATGTGCATATGAGCGAGGCGGCGCTCAAGAAGCTCGACCTCGACTATGTCTGGTGGCTCGTCAGTCCGCAGAATCCGCTGAAGCCCACGCGCGGGATGGCCAGCTTCGACAAACGGCTCGAGGCAGCGAAGCGGCTCGCGGACAAGCATCCACACATGGTCGTGACCGGCATCGAGCAGGAGCTCGGCACCCAGTTCACGATCGATACGCTGAAGGCGCTCAAGCGTCGCTTTTCCGACACACGTTTTGTCTGGCTAATGGGGAGCGACAATCTCGTGCAAGTCCCACGCTGGCGAAGCTGGCAGCAGATTTTTGCCGAAGTCCCGGTCGCGGTTGTCGCGCGTCCTGGAAGCGCGCTGCCCGCGCGCTCGTCCAAGGCCGCGAACCGCTTCAAAAGCGCGGCTTTGCCTGCGGATTCGCGCTTTGCGGACGCAAATCCGCCCGCTTTAACTGTCATAGAAGTGAAACGTAACCCTGCGAGCGGGACGAAACTCAGGGCCGCTTCCGCCTCGCGAAAATAGGCGGCCTGTGGTATTGTTCCTTTGCGGACTATATCCGTTGATGAAGGAGCGGCTCAGCTGCGGCACAGATTGGGAAGCGCCACGAATTCCGGTCTTTGCCTGACGCGGAGCCGGACCTTGTGACCAACCTCTAGAAGGAGCCCGACCCTGAGCCGCATGCCACGCGTAAAGCTGAGTAGCGACACGTCAACACCTCCCTCCGAACCGACGCTTCTGGCGCGCATTCTCTCCGCCCTCGACGACGACAAAGCTGAAGACATCGTCACGATCGACCTCACGGGCCGTTCGTCGCTGTGCGATGCGATCGTCATCGCGACGGGACGGTCGACGCGTCATGTCGCATCGCTTGCCGAGAATCTCGCGCGCCGGATGAAGGAGTGGGGATGGGGCGGCGTGCGCGTCGAGGGCTTGACGCAAGGCGATTGGGTGCTGATCGACGCGGGCGACGTCATCGTGCATCTCTTCCGCGCCGAGGTGCGGAGCTACTACGATCTCGAGGGCATGTGGTCGGTCGGCGACAAGGGGCACAAATCGCCGAAGCCCGAACGCGTCGGCTCCGCCGCCTAAGGACAATCGATGCGACTCACGATTGCGGCGGTCGGCCGTTCGCGTGAGTCGCCCGAGCAGGCGCTGACGGATCTCTATCTCGAGCGCGCACGCGCGATTGCGCCCAAGCTCGGCATCTCCAAGCTCGAACTCGTCATCGTCGACACCTCGCGCGCGGCAAGTGCTGAGGCGCGAATGAAGGAAGAGGCCGAGAAGATCAGCTCAAAATTAGCCCTTGGTGCGCATCGCGTCGTTCTCGATGAGGCGGGGCGGACGACGACGAGCGAGGCCTTCGCACAGCGATTGCGACAGCGCGCCGATTCGGGGACGCGCGATCTCGTGTTCATCATCGGCGGACCGGATGGCCTTGCGCCGGCATTGCGCGAGGGCGCCGAGGAGCGGCTCGCATTGGGTCCGCAGACCTGGCCGCATCTCATGGTGCGCGCGATGCTGACGGAGCAGATCTATCGCGCGTTCGCAATTCTCTCGGGCCACCCCTATCACCGGCCGCGGGCGCGTTAGCGGATTATTAAGCGTAACGCGCAACTCTCTGTTAGCAGACGAGGCGTGTGAGGATCCCGTCTTGGAGATCACCGGCAGGACGCGAATCGAAGGCTCGGCGGGGGTCAGACGCGCCGATCGTGCCGCGCGTTCCGACAGCAAAGGCTTCTCGACCGAGGACGTCGGCGAGGCGAAGGCACCAGCCGGGTTGACCGGAGGGGGGCCGATCGGCGCTGTGGAGACCATCCTCGCGCTGCAAGGCATCGAGGACACAACCGACCAGCGCAGCCGGGGCGTGGCTCACGCCGACGAGCTGCTGAAGCTTCTGGACGAGGTGCGCGATGGGCTTCTGGTGGGGGGGATTCCCCGGCGGACGCTCGCGCGGATGGCGCATGCGATCGCCAAGCGGCGGGAGAGCTTCGCCGACGAGAAGCTGCAGGGGATCCTCGACGAGATCGAACTGCGCGCCCGGGTCGAATTGGCCAAGCTGGAGCTCAGCGACCGGCCTCTCGTATAAGCCTCTGTTTCATAACAATTTTGTTTAGTGGACAGCGCGTCTTTCCATTTGCCCGGGGACCGCGACGCAGCTATAACCGCGCCGCCGCGGGGACGCGTATCACCCAAGGGAGCTAGTATGGCGACGGACCTGCCGAACGGCTACAGGCCTTCGGACGACGAGCCGTTCATGAACGAACGGCAGCGCGAATATTTCCGCCGCAAGCTGGTGTTCTGGAAGGAGGACATCCTGCGCGAGAGTCGCGAGACGATCCAGAATCTGCAGACCGAGCCGACGCCGAACGCGGACCTTGCCGATCGCGCGAGCACCGAAGCCGAGCGCCAGCTCGAGCTCAGGACCCGCGACCGCCAGCGCAAGTTGATCTCGAAGATCGATGCCGCGCTGCGCCGACTGGAAGACGGGTCCTACGGTTTTTGCGAAGAGACCGGCGAGCCGATCGCGCTCAGGCGGCTGGATGCCCGCCCCATCGCCACTCTCTCGGTCGAAGCGCAAGAGCGCCACGAACGGCGCGAGCGCGTGTACCGCGACGACTGAAAAAAGAAAGCGGGCAGCGAGTCGTGAGACTCGCCGCCCACATCCTCCCGCCCCTCAAAACGGCCAGATGATGTCGAAGAATTGCTGCCCGTAGCGCGGCTGCTGGACGTCCGTGATCTGCCCGCGCCCGCCGTAAGAAATGCGCGCCTCGGCGATCTGGGTGTGCCGGATGGTGTTGTTGCTCGCGATGTCCTCAGGCCGCACGACGCCGGAGACGAGCAGCACGCGGACTTCGTTGTTCACGCGCACTTCCTGCTGGCCCTGGATGACGAGATTGCCGTTGGGCAGCACCTGCGTCACGACGGCGGCGACGATCAGACTGATGTCTTCCGAGCGATCGACCGAACCGGTGCCGCTGGAAGACGAATCGGAGTTCATCTTGACGAGCGACGACGGATCGACCGCGTCCGGCAGTATGCCCGGAAGCCGGCTTTCGAGCCCGAGGAAGTTCGGGAGCCCGGCGTTTTCGGTGGCCGCGGTCGAACGCGAGGTGGTGTTCGCGATCTTCGCCTGATCGCCGATGTCGATATTCACCGTGAGAATGTCGCCGACCTTGGCGGCTCTCGGGTCGCGGAAAAAGCTGCGCGAGCCCATCCGCCACAGCGAATTGATGCCGCGCGGTTCGGGAAGCGGCGGTGGCTGAGGCACGTATACAGGAGCGCCTGCGGCCATGTTCGCCGGCACGGCGATGGGGCTCAGCGGCGGGGCCTGGCCGATCTGGCCGATCTTGCCGCCACAGGCGGCGAACACAACGGACGTCCCGAATATCAGGACCAGGCGAGCAAGCGAACGGTGCATGGGTGTCATCCTCAGCATTAGGGCCTGCGATCGGCCAATTTTCCGGACTGCGCGGCGAAGGCATCCAGCGCGCCAACTCTGACCGTGCCGGCCTTGACCACCACGGCTTCCACTTTGCGGTACGACGTCGGATTGAGGATCGTGATCGTTTCGCCCTCGGCGCCTTCGGCGAGCGCGCGACCGATTGCGGTCAGCCGCATGCCGGGCGCTTCGAACAGCATCGTCACCGTCGAACCCTTGGCGACCATCGTCGGGCGCTTCAGATCGCTGGTGCGGATCAGCTCGCCGACCTTCAGTGCGCGGCGCGCTTCTTTTCCGGCGACATCGGTGATCGCGCGCACGACGCTCGTGTTCGCGCGCGAGACTGGAATTGCTTTGTATTCGAGATCCTCTTCCGCGATGACCGCGCCACGCGCGATATCGCTTTTGAGCACCGCGACATCGACTTCGGGAACGCCATCGGCGGCAAACGCGCTGAAGGCGAGGACGGAAAACGCGAGTACCAGGATAAATCGCAGTGTCATGGCTCAGCTCATCTGAGAGGAGATTTGCAGCATCTCGTCCGCGGCCGAAATGATCTTGGAGTTCATCTCGTAAGCGCGCTGGGCAGTGATCAGGTCGGTGATCTCCTGCACAGCGTTTACATTGGACGTTTCGAGATAGCCCTGCTGGAGCGTGCCGAAGCCCGGCGAGCCGGGAAGCCCCGTGAGCACGGAGCCGGATGCGGGCGACTCGGTGAAGAGATTGTCGCCGGTCGCCTGCAAGCCGGAGTCGTTCGGGAAGCGCGCGAGCTCGAGCTGGCCCAAGGTCTGCGGCAAGTTGGAGCCGGCGACGAGCGCCTGCACCTGGCCGACCGCGTTGATCGTGACCGAGAGCGCGTCCTGTGGAATGGCGATGCCCGGAACCACGATGAAACCCTTCTCGGTGACGATCTGTCCGTCGGGCGAGAGCGAGAAGGCGCCGGCCCGCGTGTACGCGTCCGTGCTGTCGGGCATCATCACGTGGAAATAGCCTTTGCCGTTGATCGCGAGGTCGTAGGGATTTCCGGTCTGGGCGAGATTGCCCTGCGAGGTCAGGCGATAGGTCGCCGCCGTGCGCACGCCGACGCCGATCTGGATGCCCGAGGGCAGCACCGAACCCGTGTCCGCGGTGGCCGCGCCCGGGCGCTCGATGTTCTCGTAGAGCAGATCCTGGAACTCGGCGCGCTGTGACTTGTAAGCGGTCGTGTTCATGTTCGCGAGATTGTTCGCGATGACTTCGACATTGGTCTGCTGGGCCATCATACCGGTGGCGGCGATGCTCAGTGCTCGCATGGTACTGCTCCTCTAAACTTGCGGAACGGCGCCGAGTTGCTCGATCGCACGTTTCAATAATTCTTCGCTTCCCTTTGTCATTTCGACCGACGCCTGATAGGCGCGCATGACGTCAATCATCTTGGTGATCTCGATGACGGGCTCCACATTGCCCTTCTCGATCACGCCCTGATGGACGCGCACGTCCGCCGTCGCGGGCGTCGCCGGTTGACCCGCAGCGTCGAACAGGCTCCGCCCGGCCTTCTTCAGCGTGCGCTCATCGGCGAAGGTGACGATGCGCATCTTTCCCAACAGCTGCACCGATGCGCCGACCTGATTGCGGATGCTGATAGTGCCGTCGGGGCCGACGGCGATGTCGCTGTCCTGCTGCTTAATGGCGATGGCGCCGCCGTCGCTCTGCACCACATAGCCGTCGTCGGTGACGACGCGGCCCTGATTGTCCAATTGGAAATGGCCGTTGCGCGTGTAGCGCTCCCCCTCGGGCGTATCGACGACGAAGTAGCCCGGACCGGAAAGGGCAAAGTCCAGCACGCCGTTGGTCTGCTCCAAGCGACCGGTGGAGAGGTCGCGCACGGTGCCGCGGTCGAGCACGAAGGAGACCGGAACCGTGCCGCCGCCTTCGGCTTCGGTGGCGGCGACGTTCATCATGTACTGCTCGAAGGCAACCGACTCGCGTTTGTAGGCAGGTGTGGAGAGGTTGGCGAGATTGTTCGCAATCACCTCCATCGAGCGATGCGAGGCGATCTGCTGCGACAGGCCGACCAGAAATGTGTTCTCCACGAGCGCCCCCTTCTGGAGCCATGTGCTTCCGGCGCTCGAAGTGCACGGCCCATGCCATGGGCGAATCCGTAAGGGTTAGGCGGGGTTTTACGGGCGGGTTGGAGGCTTCCCGGCAAGGCTCGCCGGGCAGCAGACCACGCAAAGGCGGCAATTTTTTCCGATCACACAACCTGTCCTTAACCATCGGACCGTAATTTCACCATGGATTTCCAACTGTTTTACGGGACCTTGATGGCCACCAAGCCCAATACCAAGCCGCCGGCAGACGAAGAGGACAGCGCCGAAGCCGAAGAGGCGCCAAAGAAGGCGTCGCTCGTCGGCCGCATCCTCGGACTGCTCAAGCCGCTCGCCTTCCTCAGGCTGCCTTTGATGCAGAAGCTGATCGTCGCGGGTGGTCTTCTCGTCGTGCTGGGCGGCGGCGGCGCTGCGTATTACTTCCTCGGCGGCGCGCCCGCCGAAGAGCATGCGGAAGCGGCTGCAACCGACGCCGCGCATGGCGCGCCGACGTCCGAGCTGCCGCCGGAGCATGCGACGTTCTTCGACGTTCCCGACATCATCGTGAACATCCAGAGCGCGGATTCCACGCCCGCCTATCTCAAGCTCGCAGTATCGCTCGAACTCGACAGCGCTGAAGCCCGCGCCGCGATCGAGCCCGTGATGCCGCGCGTGGTCGATCAGTTCCAGACCTATCTGCGCGAACTTCGCGTCGACGACATACGCGGCTCGATGGGCGTGATGCGCCTGAAGGAAGAGCTGCTGCGTCGCGTCAATCTAGCCGCCGCACCGACGCCGGTGCGCGATGTCCTGTTCAAAGAAATGATCGTGCAATAATGGCCGCCGCGACCGAACAGACAGCCGACAAGGGCAATCCCGACAACATCGGCTCGCTCACGGGGATGAACGATCCCGAGAGCGAGATCGAAGACAAGACCGGCATACGCGCCATCATCAATTCGACGCTGGTGTCGTATGAACGCCTGCCGATGCTGGAGATCGTCTTCGACCGGCTCGTCCGGCTGATGACGACGTCGCTGCGCAATTTCACGTCCGACAACGTGGAAGTGAGCCTCGACAACATCACCTCGATCCGCTTCGGCGACTATCTCAATTCCATTCCGGTGCCCGCGATCCTCGCGGTCTGCCATGCGGAGGAGCTCGGCAATTACGGCCTCTTCACGGTGGATTCCAACCTGATCTATTCGATCGTGGACGTGCTTCTGGGCGGCCGCCGCGGCACCGCGGCCATGCGCATCGAAGGCCGGCCCTACACGACGATCGAACGTACGCTCGTGCAGCGCATGGTCGAAGTGATTCTGGCTGATCTCAAGCAGGCGTTCGAGCCCGTGACGCCCGTGACCTTCACGCTGGACCGTCTGGAGACGAACCCGCGTTTTGCCGCGATCTCGCGGCCGGCCAATGCGGCGATCCTGGTCAAACTGCGCATCGACATGGAAGATCGCGGCGGGCGCATCGAGCTGATGCTGCCTTACGCGACGCTGGAGCCGATCCGCAAGCTGCTGCTGCAGCAGTTCATGGGCGAGAAATTCGGCCGCGACTCGATCTGGGAAAGCCATCTTGCGACCGAATTGTGGTCCACGCGGATCGAGATCGATGCGATCCTCGACGAGCAGAAACTGCCGCTGAGCCGCATCATGAACCTCGAAGTCGGCCAGACGATCATGCTCGGCGCGACGCCGGAGTCGCCGATCGAATTGCGCTGCGGCGGCATACCGCTGCTCAAGGGGCGCATGGGCCGCATCGGAAATTCGGTTGCCGTGCGCGTCGAAGGCGTCGTCAAACGCATCGACGTGTCCACGTTGTAGAGGCTGTCATGACGTTCGATCTTCCGCTGTCCATGATCATCGAGCTGACGTTGGCGGTGCTGCTTTCGGCCACGCTTGTCTGCTGCTTCAGCCTCGACCGGCGCATCAAGCGCCTGCGCACGGACCAGCAGAGCCTCGATGGGACTGTGCACGCGCTCAACGCCGCGGTGATCGGTGCAAGTGCGAGCGTCGCGAAATTGCGCGCCGCCGCCGCCGAAGCGGACAAGACTCTCGGGGGCAAAGTCAGCTCCGCGCGTGCTCTGGTCGATGAGCTGCAGCTGTTGACCGCCGCTTGCGAGCGCATCGCGACCAGGATGGAAAGCGTCCAGAAATGGAACGCACCCGCGCGCGCCGAAGCGCTGCGCGCCGTGCGCTGAAAGGCTCCGACATGAAACCCACCGCCAAACGCCATGCGGCCGCGCGCAACGACGTGCGCCTGCTTCCTGCTGTCGCTTCCGTTGCGGCGATCCTGCTCTGCCTGAAAGCGGGCGGTCTCGCCTTCGATGCGAGCGCCGCCACCGCGCCCGCGCAGAAGGCAGCGCCTGCAGCACCCGCGTCACCGCCGGCTGCGCCGGCGACTGCCACAACGCCGCAAGCAACGACCAAAGGACCGGCCGATCCGCTCGAGGCGATCAGTTCCGCGCTGCCGATGCCGCCGAACAGACCGCCTTTGTCGGCGACCCAAACCGCGCAGGCTTCCGCTCCAGCGGCACCTTCTTCACCGGGGGCCGACACAGGCGTGAGCCAGGCGGAGATGGACGTGCTGACCAGCCTTGCCGGACGGCGCGGTGTGCTCGATGAGCGACAACGGGAGCTCGAACTCAAGGCGAGCGTGATTGCCGCGGCCGAGAAGCGCGTGGACGAGAAGATCGGCCAGCTCAAAGCGCTGCAGACGCAGATCGAGGCGATGATGGGTCAGCGCGAACAGCGCGAGACACAACAACTCGACGGTCTGGTGCGCATCTATTCCGCGATGAAGCCGAAAGATGCCGCACGCATCTTTACGTCGCTCGACAACGACGTGCGCATCAATGTCGCCGCCCGCATGAAGGCGGACGCCATGGCGGGTATTCTGGCCGCGCTTCCTTCCGAAGTCGCACAGAAGCTCACGGTGGAACTCGCCACGCGCTACAAGACGCCAGCGGCGGCAGCCGCCCCAACCGCGACTCCGCCAGCGCCACAAGCTGCATCTGCAGCGCCGATGCCTTGAGGCTCGCGTGATGCGAAGCCGCGCGCGCACATTCGCTCGCATAGCCCTCTGCCTCGCGGCGGCGGCCCTGCCGCCGATCGCGGTCGGCCAGCCGGCGCGGGACAGCGTCGTGCTCGATACCAAGGGCGGCTACGCCCGAATTCTCTTCACGTTCAAGGAGCCCGCTGCGGTCAAAGCCGCGATTGCCAATGGCGTGCTGACGATCGAGCTGAAGCGCCCCGTCGAGACAAGCATGGAGGCGCTCACCGATGGTCTCGCGCGCTATGTCAGCGTCGCACGGCGCAGCGAGGATGGACTGACCTATCGCTTTGCGCTGCGCGATCCGCTCGGCCTGCATGTCTCGACCCAGGCCAATCGGACGGCGGTGGATCTCGTGCCCGTAAGCTTCAAGGGCACGCCGCCGGAGCTGCCGCGCCCTCCTGCCCCGCCGCGCAAGCAAGCGCCGGACATCAGCAAGCTGCCCGCCATTCAGGTGCGCATCGGCGAGTTCGAGAATTTCACGCGGCTCATCTTCGATTGGCCGAAACCCGTTCGCTACACCACGACTCCGGGAGAGGGGCGGATCAGCATCCGCTTCGAGACGCTGGCGCGGCCCGATTTTTCGATGCTGGAGAGCCGGCCCGCGGCATGGGTGAAAAGCACGGCGTGGCGCGTCGACGGCGACGCCATCGTCGTCGACATTGAAACCGACCCCGAGTCGGGCTTTCAGGATCACAAGGACGGGACCAAGGTCGCGATCGACGTGCTGGCGCCCAAAGCGGACGCGGCCGCGGTGGCGGCTGCGGGGGAGAAGGGTGCGAAAGCGCCGAACGCACAATCCAACGCGCCGCTGCGAGGGACTGTCGGATCACCCCCGCCGAGTGCGAACACGGCAAACGCAAAGGCGGCGCCACAAACGCCGAGCGCAGAGCTTGCGCGCGATGGCGCGGTTCTCAAGTTTCCGGGCGCACAAGGCCACGCTGTCGCGGTCTTTTCGCGCGGCGAGACGCTGTGGATCGTGCTCGACAATCATCCGGCGCTTGACGCGGCCACGCTGCTTGCTCCTTTCACCGGCCTGATCGCGAAAGCGGACGCGAACCAGGTCTCAGGCGCGAGCGTTCTGCGCCTGAACTTCAAAGCGCTGCACCTGCCGAGCGTCTCCGCCAACGAAACGGTGCTGATGGTTTCACTCTCCACCAGCACCGCCACGCCGCCGGCGGCCATCGCGCTCGCGCGCCAGGGCGCGGAAGACCGGATGGCTCTGACGGCCTCGCTACCGGGCGCAAGCCGCGTGCTGACGCTCGACGACGCGGAGGCCGGCGACCGCATCCTGGTCGTTCCGGCACGCACGGGCAAAGGCACGCTCACGCCCAAGCGCTTTGTCGAGCTCTCGATTCTTCCGAGCGCTGCGGGTCTCGCGGTCATTCCGTATGCAGACGATGTGCAGGCGACGATCAAGGACGAAACCGTCCGGTTCGCCCGGCCCCAGGGACTGGCGCTTTCGCCGGGCTCGGGTGCGGCGGCCGAACCCGCCGTGCAGGTCGCAGACAGCAAGGAAGGCCCCTCGTATCTCGACTTTGCGCAATGGAGCCGGCCGGGCAGCAACGCAATCGATACCATCAAGACGCTGAGGACGGCGATTGCGCGCCTACCCGAAAGCGAAAGCGGGCGGTCGCGGCTTCAGCTCGCGCGTTACCTGCTGGCGAGTGAATTGGCGCCCGAAGCGCTGGGCGAAATCTCCCTGATGCAGGCGGACGACGAGCGCCTGGATGCCGACACCGCGCTTCAGGTGATGAAGGCCGCCGCGCAGTTCATGATGGGACGCTATCGCGATGCGCGCTCGACGCTGTCGACGGCCTCGCTCGCATCCGATGCGCACGCGGCAATGTGGCGCGGCATGGCATCGGCCAAGCTCGGCGATTTCGGCGACGCAAGGCGCGAGCTGCTCGTCGCCCAAAGCGTGCTCCATCTCTATCCGGCGCTGTGGCAGACCCGCGCACGACTCGCACGCGCCGAAACCGGTATCGCGCAGGGCGATCTGGCAAGTGCGCACGAGGCGCTGGATCAGCTCGCACCCGTGCTGGGCCCGCGCGAGACCGCCGAAGCGCAACTCATGCAGGCGCAACTGCTTGCAGCGCAAGGTCACGTGAACGAAGCGGCCGCGCGGCTGCGCACACTCGAACGGGCGGAGTTTCCGCCCGTGGCGGTGAAAGCCTCATACGCACGCATCGAGACCGAGCTTGAGGCGAAGACCCTCAAACCCGCCGAGGCGATCGAGACTCTCGAAAAACTGCGCTATCGCTGGCGCGGCGACGATCTCGAACTAAAAATCCTGCGCAAGCTGGGCTCCATGTACTTTGCCGAGCAGAAGTGGCGCGAGGGACTGGATGTGCTGCGCGTCGCCGCGGTCAATTTCCCCGGCGCAGAGCTTGCGCGCGATGCCCAAAACGACATGCGCGCGGCGTTCAGCGATCTGTTCCTGGGCGGCAAGACAGATTCCATGCCGCCGATTCAGGCTCTTGCGCTGTTCTACGATTTCATCGAGCTGACGCCGATCGGGCGCGAGGGCGACGAAATGATCCGCCGCCTGACCGGGCGGCTGGTGACGATCGATCTGCTCGCGCCCGCCGCACAGTTGCTCGAGCACCAGGTCTATAAGCGCCTCGATGGTGTTGCGCGTTCGGTCGTCGCGACCCAACTCGCGACGATCTACCTGCTCGACGGCAAGCCCAAGGAAGCGCTGAGAACCATCAACGACACGCGGCTGACGCGGCTGCCCGACGAGATCAACAGCCGCCGCCGCCTGCTCGAGGCGCGGGCGCTTGCCGGTCTCAAGCAGTTCGATGCGGCCGTGGGCCTTTTGGCCGACGACACGTCGCAGGACGCGAAGCGGCTTCGCACCGACATCGCCTGGGAATCCGGCAATTGGTCGGTGGCGGGCGCGCGGAGCGAGGACATGCTCGGCGATCGCGCGACCACAGGCGGGCCGCTATCGGCGGAGGAACGGGCGCAGGTCATGCGCGCCGCTGTGGCTTATTCGCTCGCCAGCGACGATGCCGCGCTGCAGCGCCTGCGCACGCGCTTTGCGGCCAAGATGGGCGACAGTCCCGATGCCAGGGCGTTTTCCGTCGTGACGGGGAAGGTCGACCAGCAGGGCGTCGCCTTCCAGGATCTCGCCAAGAGCATCGCGTCGGTCGATACGCTGCAAGGGTTCATGGCGGACCTGAAGAAGCAAGGCGCTCCGGCGCCAGGCGCCGCCGCACAAAACTAGCCGTTCTGGATCGCGCGCCCGCTATCGAGTAGCCTTTGCGGCGAACTCGTTTTCGGGACACGCCACCCAATGCCCAGGCAAGCCAAGGCTCGAGCCATGCTGGCGGCGACGCTCGCAGCCGGCGTTGCCATGGGGTACGTCGCGGACGTGAGCGGAGCGGCCATCAATCGGCCGCCTCCACGTCCGGCGCCGGTCACTCCGGCGCCAACGCCGGTCGATCCGTTGACGATGGCCGTTCCCGATAACCTGGAAGCGCATATCCAGGCGGCAATGCTTGCTGCAGGAACCGATCTGTGGGGCATCCTGCAACTGTGCCTGCCTGGTGATCCGGCAGGGGTACTGCCGGCCGCGGACGAGCGCGCTCGGCCAGCAAAGGTGTTCGACAATCTCTACTATGTCGGCATGCGAGGCGTTGCAGCGTGGGCGCTGACGACGTCGCAGGGCGTTATGCTGATCGACAGCCTGGATAACCCGATGGAGGCGCAGACCGCCATCGAGGCCGGGATGCGCGACGTTGGCCTCGATCCGGCTCAGATCAAATATATCGTCATCACGCATGGTCATGCCGATCACTACGGCGGCGCACAATATCTCGCAGACAAATACAAAGCCGAGATCGTGATGAGCGAGGCGGACTGGGCCTTCCTGGAAGGACCTCGCGCGCCGCAACCGCGTGCCGATCGCGGGCCGATTCCGAAACGCGGACGAGCAGTGAACGATGGCGACAAACTGACCCTCGGAGACACAACAGTTGAGCTCTATGTCACGCCGCCGCACACGCCAGGGCCGCTGTCGCTGATCTTTCCGGTCAAAGACGGTGGAATGAACCACATGGCGGGACTGTGGGGTGGCATCGGGTTCGTTTTCGAGCCCAACCACGAGAACTTCGTGACCTATGCGGCCTCTGCCGATCGGTTCTCGAAGCTCGAGGCCGCAAGGGGCGTGGACGTGATCTTGGCGAACCATCCGACGTTCGACGATGCGCTAATGAAGATCGACGCGCTCAAATCGCGCAGGCCCGATAGGCATCCGTTCGTGACCGGGCCGATGACGGTGGCGCGTTATCAGATGGTGGCGTCGCAATGCGCGCAGGCGCGCGCGCGGGCGCTGGTAGAGCCGAGTGGCCTAGCCGACCCGAGCGGGATCCGAAAATAACAGGGAGGACGAAATGAGCGTGAGCGACCGGACGAGGACTCTGCTTCTTGCGTCGGCGGCGCTGACCGCGGGCATCGGTGTGGCAACGTACGCCGACATGGCCGCCGGCCAATCGGCAGCCGCGTTGCTGGTGGATACCGCCGAGATGCATGTCGCCACCGCCAAGCGCGCGGCCGGCAACGATCCCAACGTCACGCAGGCGCTGCGCTTGTGCCCGATGCAGAGTACGGCCGAGCAGCCGGCGCCGAACACGGCCGAGCCCGCGAAGATCTTCGACAACCTCTACTACCTCGGCGTGCCGAGCGTTTCGGCGTGGGCGGTGACGACGTCGCAAGGGATCATCGTGATCGACTCGCTCGACAATCAGCGCGAAGCGCAGTCCAATATCGAGGGCGGATTGCGCAAGCTCCGTCTCAATCCGTCGCAGGTGAAATACGTCGTCATCACGCACGGCCACGCGGACCATTATGGCGGCGCGCAATATCTGGCCGACAGGCTGAAGGCCCAATTGGTGATGAGCGAGACGGATTGGAACTTCCTCGCGACCGCGAAGGAGAGCACAAATCCTCAGCGCGGACCGAAGCCGAAGCGCGGCATGTCGGTCAAGGACGGCGACAAGCTGACGCTCGGCGACACGTCGATCGACATCGTCGAGACCCCGCCGCACACACCGGGCGCGATCTCGCTGATCATTCCGCTGAAGGACGGCAACACCACGCATACGGCCGCTTTCTGGGGTGGGATCGGGTTCAACTTCCAGCGCACCGAGCAGAACTTCACGACCTATTACAACTCCGTCGGCAAGTTCGCGGGCATAGCGAAGGCGCGGAATGTCGATGTGCAGATGGCCAACCATCCGAACTTCGACAACGCGTTCCCGAAGATGACGGCGCTGAAAGCGCGCCGCGCGGGACAGCCCCATCCGTTCGTCGTCGGCTGGGACGTCCAGCAGCGCATCTTCGATGTGCAGCAGGAATGCGCGCTGGCTCAGCGCGCGACGCTGCGCACGACCGCCTCGGCGAAGAAGTAATCGCGCACGCGGTTCTAGCCGCCAAGATGTAACTATAGCGGGACATTGGGGTATTGCCGCCGCCTTGACATCGTTCCGGAGTTCGCGAAGCATCGCACCATGTCATGGTTCCTGTCACCCTCCGTGCGCAGGATTATCGCGGTCTTTCTCCTGCTCCTCGATCTTACCCTGGAGCCAGGATCGGCCCTTTCATTCAATTCGACAGCGGACACGGACGGGGATCTGGTCGCGGACCTTTGCACGAGGGAAAATTTCTCGTGGACGATAGCGTCCGCCGTCGATGAGGCGAGCTCAAATACGCAGGAGGTGGCATGCGGATCGCCGTCATGTGAAAAACGGCATTCGGTACGTTGTGACAATCTCGGCGACCGCGCGTTTGCTTCGCTGGATTTCGACGCTGCACTTCCCTGGGTCGTACCATTTGAAATCGTTCTCTCCCGACATACGGCGTATCCGCTCGGCGAGCATCCGGCCCATGGCAATACCTACCTCGCGCATCGGCACAGCATCGTCCTGATCATTTAACGCTTCCGGAGAATGCGTTTTTCGCGTGGTCCGGTCATGCCGGGTACGCGCTCAACTGCATTTTCTGACTGCGTCATCTATCAGGGAGGCTGCCAATGGCGACCCCATGACTCATTCGCAGAGGGAAGACGAAACACGTCGTCTCGCGGAGGACGCCTCGCGCGCTCGGTCCTTTCGCCGTTTTGCCATCGCCGTAAGCATTGTCGCGGTTGCGCTTGTCGGAGGGGTCGCGGTCATGCGGCTGCAAACCGCAAGTCCGCAGTCGGACGCCGTGCCGCCGCAACCGGCCGAAGCGGAGCCGGTTGCAACAAGTGCTGGCACGATCACGCTTTCACCCGATGAACTGCGGGACCTCGGTATTCAAACAGCGCCCGTGGGTGCAACGGCGTACGCGTCCCAAGCGCAAGGGTACGGCATTGTCACGAGCCTGGAATCGCTCGCGCAAAGCGATTCGGAATTGAGCACCGCAGAGGCGGCAGCGCGACAGAGCCAGGCATCCCTCGAGCGCGCACAAAATCTCGCTCAGACCGAAGGCGCGCTCTCCCGTAGTGAATTCGAAGCGGCGCAGCGGCAGGCAGCCTCCGATGCAGCCGCCCTTGCGCTCGCCCAGCACAAGGCCGCCGCAACCTTCGGTCAGACCGCGCCGTGGCAAACGCCCGCCCAAAGAGCCGACTTCATGGCCCGGTTTTCTTCGGGGCCCGCGAAGCTTGTGCATGCGACGTTTCCCTTAGGGGCCTTGCCGGGACAGCGGCCGACATCTCTCATCGTGTCGCATCTCGACCAGCGTCAGGCGAGGAGCTGGCGGGCGGACCTGTTTTGGGATGCGCCTGCCGACCCTGCTTTCCCCGGGCGTAGTTTCTTTGCTGTCGTCAACGGAAGCGATATCGCCGAGGGCGAGCGTGTGTTCGTTGCCGCTACCTCCGGCGTCGCCCAACGCGGCGTGCTCATACCGGCCGATGCGGTGGTGCTGAGCCAGGGGCAAGCCTGGTGCTTTGTCGTTGTCGCGCCAGGGATGTTTCAGCGTAAACCCATCGATCTGATGCGACCGATCCCGGGTGGCTATTTCGTGTCCAGCGGGATCGAGCCTGGGCAGACGGTTGTGACTGCCGGGACGGGCCTGCTGCTTGCCTGGCAAATCAATCCCTCAACCGAGCCGGAGTAGGGCGCTATGCGTTGGCTTGTCGCCGTATGTGTCCGTTACCGCGGTACATTGGCTCTCCTCACATTTTTGCTGCTGGTGATCGGCGTGTCGAGCGCGCTGAAAGCGCCCTTGGATGTCTTTCCCGATTTTGTTCCGTCACAGGTGGATATCCAAACCGAAGCCCCAGGCTTCACGGCAGAGCAGGTCGAACAACTGGTCACGAAGCGGATTGAAGACGTCATCAACGGCGCGCCCGGTTTGGCGACGCTGCGCTCGCAATCCATTCCTGGCCTCTCGGTGATCACCGTGAACTTCCAGGAAGGAATCAATCTCTACAACGCGCGGCAGGACAACGCGCGGCAGGGAATTTCCGAGCTCCTATCCGAAATCAGCACCTTGCCGTTGGGCGTTGGCCCACCGAAACTTTCTCCGCTCGTTTCGAGCACGATGGACCTGATCAAGATCGGGCTCACCTCCGACAAACTCGACGATTACGATTTGCGCGACGCCGCCGATTGGGTCATCAAACCCCGCCTCCTGGCGGTTCCCGGTGTTGCCCACGTGATCGTATTCGGCGGCGCGGTGCGGCAGATTCAGATTCAGCCCGATCTCGCCAAGCTTGCGGCCTACGGTTTCACGTTGACCGATCTCGCCGAAGCGGCGCGAGCAAATCTCGCTTTGCGCGGCGCGGGGTATATCGACCTCAAAGGTCAGCGCGTGCTGCTGGAATCCCCGGTTCCCGGGCCCGATCCGTCTACGATAGGCGCGTCGGTGGTCGCGGTCCGCAACAACACGCCGGTCCTGTTGCGCGACGTTGCCCAGGTGATGCAAGCGCCCGCGCTGAAATTCGGCGATGCGCTGATCATGGGCCGCCCCGGCATTCTGTTATCGCTTGCAAGCCAGTATGGGGCCAACACTCTTGCGGTTACGCTTGCCGTCGAAGCGGCGATGGCCGATCTGACTCCGGCTCTGAACGCGCAAGGCATTACGGTTTATCCGGCGCTCCACCGGCCGGCGAATTTCATCGAGCGCGCCCTTGGCAATCTTGAAGTGTCGCTTGCCATCGCAGCCGTGCTTATCCTCGCCGTGCTCTTTGCGTTTCTTCGAGATTGGCGGTCGGCCCTCGTCACCTTCCTTGCCATTCCGCTGTCGTTGCTTGCCGCCATCGCGGTGCTCGACCGGATGGGGCTGACGCTGAATACGATGACGCTGGGAGGGTTCGCGGTCGCGCTCGGCGTTCTTGTCGATGACGCAATCGTCGGCGTCGAGAATATTCTCCGGCGTCTACGCGAGAATGCGCTTGCTGAGAATAGACGGGACAGATTGGACGTCATTCGTGAAGCGTCGCTCGAAGTGCGCGGTCCGGTGATCTACGCGACCTTGGTTGTGATCGCGGTCTTCTTGCCTGCACTTTTTTCATCGAGCGTTCAGGGCAATTTCATCGGGCCGCTGGCACTTGCTTTCATACTCGCGGTGTTTGCCTCCCTATTGATGGCCATGACGGTCACACCCGCGCTGGCCGCCCTCCTGCTCAGTGCCAAGGATACCCATAGCGAGCCGCGCTGGATTCTGTGGCTCAAGAGAGGGCAAGCCCGAACTATCGTCGCCGCAAATCGAGGGCTTGGAGCGGTGCTTGCGTTGGTGATTGTGCTTTTCGTCGGATCGCTCGCCCTTCTACCGTTCTTGGGAGGCACCTTGATGCCGGAATTTCGCGAGGGCCACTTTGTCCTGCAAGTGTCGAGTTCCGTTCCGGGAACGTCGCTCGAGGAGATGCTCGCGAACGGGCGACGGATCAGCACCGAAATCCTCGCGCTCCCCTACATTCAGACCATCGAACAAGAAGTTGGCCGCGCTGAATTGAGCGAAGACACCTGGGGACCGCATCAGAGCGAGTTCCACGTCGAGCTCAAACCAGATGCAGTGATCGACCAGATCGAGGCGCAAGACCAGCTAAGGACAATTCTCGCGCGGTACCCCGGTTTACAGAGCGAGGTCGTCACCTTTCTCGGTGATCGCATCGGCGAGAGCCTTACCGGAGAAACGGCTCAGGTCGCCATCAAAGTCTATGGTGACGACCTCGAAGCGCTGGATCGCGTCGGTACGGCCATCGTGCAAACCCTTTCCAATGTGAACGGCGTTGTGGATGTGCAATTCGCGCGCCAGAGCGGCACGCCGGCGCTGACCATCGGGCTCGTCGCCCAAGCCTTGTCGGTCACGGGACTCAAGGCACAGGACGTGCTCGATGCCGTGCAGGCCTATTACGCGGGACTCACCGTCGGCCAAACCTATGTCGGCACGCGTTCGGTGGACGTTGTGCTTCTGCTGTCCGACGCCTTGCGCCATCAGCCGGAACAACTATCAGCGCTGATGATCACCGGCCCGTTCGGTCCCGTGCCGCTGTCCCAGGTCGCGCGCGTTCAGCCCACGGAGG
>Ga0210379_10000007_pt1 | contig 57647 bp, 84 predicted proteins | sample PLMedo_2_FD_155468 | JGI IMG/M metagenome (GOLD analysis project Ga0210379, IMG submission 155468) | Groundwater sediment microbial communities from an aquifer in East River, Colorado, USA - PLM4_32_coex redo | ecosystem: Environmental > Terrestrial > Soil > Riparian zone | place: USA: East... | reverse complement strand
CGCTGCAACTGCGAAGAAGCTAGCCGAAGGATAATCCGATGAAGTTGTGTACTGGATGCAACGAGACACTTCCAGAAGAGAATTTTGGAAAAAACTCTCGGGTTAGTAGCGGACTAAAGTCTAGGTGTAAATCCTGTCTCAACTCTTGGATGCGGGAGTACGCGAAGCGTAATCCATACGACTCCCTCACGGCTAGGAACAAATACCTTAAGCGAACCTATGGGATGACGGCCGACCAGTTTAATGAGATGCTGGAGGCACAAGGCGGCTGCGCAATATGTGGAAAGATCGATAGCAACCTAAAAAACATGCACGTTGATCACGATCACTACTGTTGCGCAGGCTACCTTTCTTGTGGAAAATGCATTCGTGGAATTCTTTGCAATAAGTGCAATTGGCTAATTGCAGGGGCGGGTGAATCCATAGAGATCTTCCATAGGTCAATAGAATACCTCAATCACTGGAGTCGAAATGGAACTGATACTCCCTGAGATTGAGGATTTCACTAGCGGCAAAGTTAAAAGTCTCGGCTGGTCGGTCCTCAATTGGTGTACTACCTATTTAGGACAACCGGATGGAAAAACAAAGGGAGACAATTGGAGATTCACTAATGAGCAGGCTCTCTTTGTTTTAAGGCTTTATGCTATAAAGCCAAATGGTGAATTCGTCTTCAATAGAGCTATCCTTGAAAGAGCGAAAGGTTGGGGAAAGAGTCCACTTCTCGCCGCTCTGTGTTGTGCAGAACTCCTCGGGCCGGTCCGATTCAGTCACTTCGATGAAACCGGACAGCCAATCGGCCGGCCTGAGTACACCCCACTGATTCAGATTGCAGCTATCTCCGAAGACCAGGCGAACAACACATACTACCTCGTCATGGAAATGCTGAATGAGGGACTGGCGTACATAGCTTATGACCTCAAAGGTTGTGTCATGTTGTCGAAGGTCCACACCCACGACAACGGCATCATCCAGAAGGTAACCGCTAGCCCACGTGGTCGTGAAGGCCAGCGGGTGACGTTTGTAGTCTGCGACGAGACCCACTTGTGGGTCCCTGCTGAGAATGGCCCGGAGCTGATGGACGCCCTGCGTCGTAACGCTGTGAAGATGGACAACCGGATCGTCGAGACGACGAACGCCCCCGTCCCTGGTGAGATGAGCGTCGCTGAAGACAGCCACGAAGCGGTGGTTAAGCAGGTAGCTGGGTTGGCCGCTGCGGGGGTCGACGGGAGCTACGTCAAGATCCTCCTTGACACCCGAGAGGTGTTCGTCGAGGACATCTACGACAAAGAAAAAGCATTCCCGGCGCTGCGGTACGTCTATGGTGACGCCGCCAAAGACAACGGTGGATGGGTAAACCTCGATCGTATCTGGGATGAGATCCTCGACCCAAGCTGCCGTGAGCACATGGCCAGGCGGTTCTACTTCAACCAACGGATCAGCGGGCATACGACGTGGCTCAAACCCCACGAGTGGAAAGCCTGTCGTGATGACTCAATCAAACTGAAGAAGACCGACCAGATTGCCCTCGGATTTAAGATCACACCGTCCAAAGCTTGTGTGATCGTGGCCTGCCGGCTGACAGATGGCGCTCTCTTCAACCTCTCCGGGAAGGACTGGGAGAGAACCGACGGCGACCCTGAGAAGTGGGAAGTCAGTGCCACTGCTGTCGACAAACGTATCCGAAAGCTCATCGACGACTACGACGTCTACAAAGTCGTAGCCGACCAACAGTCGTTCCAGGACATCATCGGCCGGTGGTCGATTGACTACGAGGACGTTATCGAAGAGACCTCCGTCCAGAACAAGACGAAGATGAGTAGATATTGTGAAGCCTTTGAATCTGCTGTTGTCGGCAAGAGGCTTAAATACAACGATGATCAGATCTCGCGACACGTTCTTAATTGTCACGAAGTGGAAACTCCCACCGGCTACACTATTCGCCAGGAGACACGACATACTACTCGCTATATCATTGGCGCGCAAGCTGCCGTGTTGGCTTGGGAGGCTGGAATCCTCGCGATCGAAGAAGGGGCCATGAAGTCAAAGGTCGGTACGCTGTATTCATTTTAAGGGGGCTTATGAGACTCTGTAATAAGTGCGGGGTCGAGAGGCCACTGGAACGTTTTCGTGAATATACAACCACTGCCGGAAACACTCTTCGTCGCTGGACCTGTTTAGACTGTGCGTTGGTTAGGAAGCGGACCCCAGAGTATCGCGAAGGTCAACGAAATCGGATGCATGCCGGTCGCGGAAGACGAAGCAATCTTAAGCGACATTCTCTGACCGAAGCTCAGTTCGAGGATCTATATCTATTCCAGGGTGGGGTTTGTGCCACCTGCTATAAGCCATGCAAGACCGGTTCGGAACTTTCTATAGATCATGACCATTCGTGTTGTCCTGGGAATACTTCTTGTGGTAGATGCATAAGGGGCCTCCTTTGTCGGTCATGTAATAGTGCGCTCGGGTACGCCAAAGATTCTCCCGAGCTACTTCAGAACATGACTAGATATTTGATTGAAGGGAGGCTCTAATGACCCTACCTCTGCAAAAGGTAACCGACTCTGTCGTCCTCACCGAGAATAAGTCGCCGTTGGACGAAGAGAAGAATCCCTTCAAGGCGAAGATCGCACCCCTGACGACCCCCGAGGAAGTGGACGCATCCCGGGAACCGGGGACGCCGTGGTGGTGGTTGGACAGGCTCGTTCTCCGACTGATGGATAGGCAGGCCCGCTTTGACACGCTCGAACGATACGCAGTCGGTAATCATCCTCTGCCTAATCTGGATAAGCGATATGTACGAGCACTTGAGGACCTTCAAAGAAAAGCTACAACGAATTACTGTGATCTGGTCATCAAGGCGACAATCCAGAGAATGAAGGTACGAGGCTTCCGCTTCGGTAAGGCTGCGGGCGAGGGTGATCCTGGCACCAGAAACAACCCGCAGCGTCAGGGAAACTCACTGAAGCCGGATGGCGCGGGGGGTGACCCTCGGAAGCCCAGTGGGAAGCCACAGCAGGACGGTAAGGGTCGCCCCCAACAGCGCGACCAGAACCAGGACCGGCAGGCTAACCGAGACCAGTACGACCAGGACCAGACCCAGCGTGACCGCCAGCAGCAAAAGCAGCAGGGGAGTGGTAGTGGTGGAGGGGGACGACAGGCTCAGGCTTCTTCGAGAGATGGGGCTTCTAGTCGAACTGGGCAGGGCAATACTCAGCAACCTCGGGATGCTGCCCGTGGTGACCAGGGTAGCCAGAATGACGGTCCCGGGAAGCCGGGACAATATCCGCGTTCGGTTCACCCCGCAGACATCGCCCCGCCGCCAGTAGCGACGATTAACGCCGCTGACAGCGAAGCTGGAGACATCTGGGATGCCAATGACATGGATCTCCAGAGCCCGATGAACCTCCAGATGGCCGCGACCTTTGGCGTCTGCTACGGCCTCGTCTGCCCCGCCGAGGAAGGCGACGAGCACCCCCGAATCTCGATAGAGGACCCGAGATGTTGCATCACGGAAAGAGACCCTCTTCGATTCGGGAAGTCAATCGCTGGATTGAAGCTGTTTCAAGACTCGGTGTTAGAGGTTGTCGTAGCTGTCCTCTATCTCCCCGAATACACCTACATCTTCACTGGGCCTGGATGGGTGGACCGTTCTCCGGAGGAGGTCGCCAAGCTTACCCGAGAGTGGGCGTCGAATCCCCGCGCTGGTGGCTTCAAGCTCGTCTCGATCGAGCCGAATGAACTCGGAGAGGTGCCGCTAGTCGAAGGGATGTGGCAGCCGTCGTTCGGCCCTGTGAGTATGGCCGAGCATGAGAACGTCCTCGACATCCAGGACCGGATCAACCACACCGTACTCGACCGGCTGATCATCACGAAGAACCAAGCCTACCGCCAGCGGTGGGTCAGTGGTGTGACCCCCGCCCGTGGGAAGAAGGGTGCGAAGGGGAGCAAGGCCCCGGCCTGGGATCCCGGAGCGGACATGCTATGGGTCACGGATAACGCGGAAGCGAAGTTCGGTGACTTCGAGCAAGCTGACATCACTCAGGTACTCGAAGCGGTGAAGAATGACGTCGGCGACATGGCCGCTATCACCCAGACGCCCGGTACCTATCTGATGAACCGGATGGTCAACGTCTCTGGCGACACGCTAAGCCAGGACCAGATTGCTCTGGTGATGAAGGTCGGGGATCGATGCGACGCGATGGGCTGGTTCTATGAGAAGTTGATAAAGCTTGCCTTCGCCTACAAGGGTGACAAAGAGAAAGCGAACAGTACTGAAGCCTCTACTCTATGGGCTGACCCGGAGCGCCGGACGCTAGCGGAGCAGAGTGACGCCGCGAGTAAGTTCGTCGATGTCATCGGGTTGCAGTTGACGATGGAGAAGCTTGGATTCACTCCTGAAGAGATCGAGTTCGCTGTCCAGGAACAAGAGCGCAGGATGCAGCAAGAGATGATGCAACAGCAGGCTCTTGCAGACCAGCAGGCCGAACAGGGCATGGCCCAGATCGGCGCTAAGGGACAGACGGATATGGCGAAGGGTGACGCCAAGAACCAGACCGATATCGAAAAAACAAAGATCAGTGCACAAGCCCAGAAAGAGAAGGCCGCTGCACAAAAGAAGACTTCTGCGGCAGGCTCAAAGAAGCCCGCAGGGAAATAGAATGACCTTCTGGAAAGGTGAATAAAGAGATGTCTGATGTCGAAGAGGGCCAGGAGTCCTCAGCCGGTGTAGAAGAGACCCAGGAAACTGAGTCTACGAAGAAGGCCCCGAGCGGAAACACGAACGACAGCATCAATCAGTCGCTGGACGACATTGATGACCCGGTCGTGCTGAAGCAGATGGTGAAGAGCCTTCGCGGAGAGAATGCGAAGGGTCGTAAAGAGAAGCAGCAAGTGAAGTCAGAACTCGAAGAGTTCAATTCGTGGAAAGCTAGCCAGATGTCCGACCTAGAACGCGAGCGCGATCGCGCGGACAAGGCAGAGCAGAAAGCGAAGGATATGACTGCGCGGGCGGTCCTCAAGGAATACAACCTTGATGATGACTTTCTCGACTTCATCACTGGTGCAGACGAAGACGAAATGCGTGAAAAGGCTGAGAGGTTGAGTGGCAAGCTGTCGAACAGCTCCCCAACTGACGACCCTGCTTCGGCAATGAGGCCACAGGGTGTCCAGTCTACCGGACTACTCGCAGGTAAGCGGGGTGACCCAGTCGGAAAGGCTGGGAAGAAGTCCGAAGGCGATTGGTTCGGTGAATTCTACGAGCAGAGCTTCCGGTAGGAAGCTCGCTCTCTCTACAACACCTTGAAGGAGGTGAATGACATATGACTATTAATCGTACTGGTACAAGCCGTACCGCGAGAGAGATTCCAGAAACCGTTTCGGCGGGGATTCTCGCTGACGCTGTCGAGGCTTCCGCTGTACTCCAGTTGGGTAACACATTCACGATGACTGCCTACCAGCACCGTATCCGGGTGCTGAAGGCTTTCGCGGATGCGTTCTGGCTGTCGGGTGCAACCCAGGCTGTCAAGGACAGTGCTCGGAAGACCGAGACTGACCTGTCCTGGGACAACGTATACATCACTCCTGATGAACTCGCTGTCCTGGTCCGTATCGACGACGCATGGATGGACGACTCCGACATCGCTTGGAGCGAAATCCGGAAGGAAGTCTCTAGGGCGTTCGCCAAAAAGATCGACCAGGCAATCATCTTCGGTGATGGTTCGCCCCCGGCCGGTTTCTCTGGCCCCGTCGGTGGTCTAGTCGGTGGCGCTAACGCGGCCGGCAACGCCACGATCGTCGGGACGACCATCAGCAACACGGTCAACGACATCGTTCTTGACCTTGCTACTGTCGCTGAGGATCTCGCTGTAGACGGCTACGACACCAACGGATTCGTGGCCCGGAAGGGCTTCGCATGGCGGCTCAAGAAGCTCCGTGCGACCACTGGTGAGGCTGTGTACGCTCCGATGAGCGAAGCTGGACCCGCGACTGTCTTCGGGCAGCCGTTCTACGAAGTCGGCAACGGCGCGTGGGACGACACTGAAGCGCTGGCTCTGGCCGGCGAGTGGGACAAGCTCGTCATCGGAATCAAGCAGAACATAACCTTCGACCTGTTCGACCAGGCTGTTCTGACTGATGGCGCGGGAAACGTTACCTACTCTGCTGTAGAGCAGGATGGTAAGGTGCTCCGTGCTGTGATGCGGCTCGGTTACGCCGTGCCTAACCCGATCAAGGTTCTGGGCGGGACTTTCCCGTTCGGGATTTTGAAGCCGGTAGGCGCTAGCTAATAGGTGGGAGGGGCGGCCCGGCCCCACAGCGGGCGCCCCTCCCGGTCTATTACTCCTGGTACTCCCACTTGATGGACGTCCCAGGATCGAAGTAGCTCGTCCACTCTACCATCCCTGACTTCACAGGGGAGGTGTTGTTGAACCAGTCCCTGATCAGATCAGCCCACAGTTCGTCGAGGACGTTCTCAGTCAGATCTCTGATGAAGTACACCGTCGCCTCTGACCACGTATCGACGTTCCGTGGTCCCGTCCGAGCTTTCGTCGCCCGGACTGACCCAATCTGGCCAGATTGCTCGACCTCAATAATTAGCTTTGCCACACTCTCTCCCTAGGACTCCCTTGTGAAGGTACTCGGTTACAACAGCACATACGTCGGCAGTGGCCATAATGCTGGGGCAGAGACGTCGCTCCACGACCTCCTCCGTCTGCTGAAGCGGGAAGGGCACAAGGTCGAGGTGCTTGCTAGCCGCGTCTTCGTTGATGGTAGTGCGTCGTACCTAGTAGATGGTATCCCAGTCAACGCGTACTCGTCGAAGAGAGATCCGACCCTCCATTTTCCTGGACACGATCTCATCATAACCCAGCTTGAGTGTGCGGCCCGTGGGAGCCTCGTCGCCCAACAACACAAGATCCCCACCGTCCAGATGGTGCACAACTACACGGAGTTCTCACTCAATATAGCCGAACGGTACTGTGACAAACTCGTCTACAACTCCTACAACACCCGCGCGGCAGTCGAGGCCAACGGCACCCACAAACCGAACTGTGTGCTCTATCCGCTGGTCGACCCCGCGCTGTACAAGATCACCCCTCCGAGGGTGGACAAGGGCTACATCACACTAGTGAACTTGTCGGACGGCACGGAGCCGTTCTACGACAAAGGCCACGACGTCTTCTATCATCTCGCGGCACGATTTCCGGATCTCCAGTTCCTCGGGGTCCTCGGAGCCTACGGCAACCAAGACGTCCGAGAGATGGACAACGTCACCATCCTGCCCCACACCCAGAACCCGCTGGAGATCTACAGACAGACCTCGGTGTTGCTGGTGCCGTCGACGGTGGAGTCTTTCGGCCGGGTGGCGGTGGAGGCCGCCGCCAGTGGAATCCCAAGCATTTCCACTGACCTCCCCGGGCCATTGGAAGCGGGGGTCTCCTTCGCCTATATCGACCCCAAAGATATGTGGACGTGGGAGTCGGCGCTGACGACTCTCCTCAACAACTACGACTGGCACACTACTAACGCTATCGACGCTTCTGACCGTCTGTGGAAGCAGACCCAAGACCAGATTCCAGACTTCCTTCATCTTATAGAGTCGGGGTGACCGCGTGACTGTATTGGCTTTGACCACTATTGATGACATCGAAGCTGCTACCGGGGATCCAATTCCATTATCGGAAGAGCCGAAGTGGCAAGCCTACATCGATTCAGTCTCCAGTTTTGTTAACGGTTATGTAGACGACATCTTCGAAGAAATTACCGATGACGTTGTCCGCTATCAGGCTGACTACTACGGCTTGATCGACCTAGGAGGTGGTCCAATATCTGACGTCTCTCTGATCTCGAATTGGAGGACGGACGCCGAAGTGTCGTACGCATACTGGAATGGGATTGACCAGATCTACGGCCTTCAGCCATTGCAAGTAGTAGATGTCACGTACACCCACGGTTGGGTAGAGATACCCGACGATATTAAGTTTATGGTTCGGGATATCGTACTCGGGGTTCTCGAACTCGGAACCTCCGGACCAATCCGGAGCTTCACTGTCGGAGATGTCTCGGAAGTCTATGACACCACTGCTGGTGGGAAGGTCGCGGGGGTAACACTCGCCGGCCACACACTCGCACGGTACTGCACGACAGACTACACATTGAGGCTGGGGGCGGGGCACTACCCCGACAACACCCCCACCCTACCGATTCCATAGGGGGTGAGCTGTGGGGAAACCACTAGGTAACGACACCATCACGATTCTGAACGCGCCGCTAGTATTCGATCCCCGTGACAACACCTCCTATCGAGACTGGGATAACCCCGTCGCTACCGTGGTGACAAAGGTGATGGTCGAGCCGTTCCCTATGGCCGAGAAGCTGAACTTCGAGGACAACCGGGATAGGGAGTTCATCCGTACGGCCTTCCGGTTCTACTGTCCTCCCTCGACCGAAGGGGTAGTACTCCCGACCAGCCGGGTTGTGTGGGGGCCGTATGAATTGGATGTCTTCGGCGAGCCGGGGCCGTGGCGTCGGTTCAGCGGCCAGACTCATCACGTCGCGTTCATAGCGAGGGAGCGAGATGGGTAGAACTGATGGCTAGATCGTCGTCGAAGGTAGATCACGCCGCACTAGAGCGTGTGGCTAGAAACTCCCTCGAACTCCAGCGACAGACAAAAGAAGAGGCTGAGAAGATCGTCGAGACTGCGAAGCAGGTGTTCATCGCATCCCAGCGCGGGGACAACGAAGCTAGGACATCCGAGACGACCCCTCCGAAGTATCTGTTCTCATTCTCCGTCCGTCGGATCGAGAAGCCTGACGGGACGTGGGCGTACGAAGCCCGGAATGACGACCCTAGCGCAGTGTGGGTTGAGTTTGGCGCACACGCGGGCGGTAGGACTGCCGTCCTCCGTTACCGGCCGCTGGCTAGGGCACTAGATATTGTCGCGATGGAGGATTAATGGCTGCTATCTGGGAGTATATCCAAGATGGTGATGCGGAAGCTGCCGTCCTCGATATTCTCGTCAACGAAACCATCGAACTCGATAACGTCTCTGATCTATTTATCCGAACGAACATGATCGGATACACCCCGGATAAGAGATGGATCCATATAATCCAGGAAGGCTCCAGCTTCACCTGGCCCAAAGTCTCCCGACCGAGGATTGATGTCGAGTGCTACGCACCGATTAGATCCACTGCGAGAGACCTGGCAAATATTTGCCTAGCTTCTATCTTCAGGGCAATGGGAACATACAGCGGTTTTGGAATTAAGATCACAGCCGTGAAGCTTGAGCAAGGAGTGACCCGCGTGCCCGACAAATATCAAGAGACATCGCGGTACGTATTCTCCGTACGACTGACTACCGTTCCCTTCGGAACCCCCTTGCCGACACCATGCTAAGGACTTGTTCGGGGTGTAAGGAAGAAAAGCCCCCTGAAGAATTCTATAAGCGAGCTATAAAAAGCGGATACCAGTATGCGTGTAAAGCTTGCTGCATCGCAAGACAAAAGAAATGGAACGCCAACCACCCAAACGCGGTGAGGCGTGGAGTGCTGGCCCGATACAGCCTTACGGCCGACGAGTACAGCAAGATGGTCGAAGACCAAGATGGGAAGTGCGCTATATGCGGACAGCTTTCCGACGAAACACTCCATATAGATCACGACCACTTTTGCTGTCCCAAAGCGGGAGGCAGTTGTGGCAAATGCATACGAGGTTTACTCTGTGCTCGTTGCAACAGGGGGCTTGGCGGTTTCAATGACTCGCCAGACACGCTAATAGCGGCCTCTAACTACTTAATCAACTATAATAGAAAGAGGTGAACGTAAATGGCGAAGGACGGCGCGCAAGTACGACTTGCACCCGACGGCAAGGTCTACGTCGGTCCTGTAGGTTCAACCCTACCGACCAACGCGACTATGGCCGTGAACGCCGCTCTCTCCGACCTCGGGTATATCTCCGAGGATGGTGTAGCTCTCACCCCTGGCGTCGACATCAACGACGTTATGATGTGGCAGTCTGCGGTGCCTGTAAAGCGCACCCTAGACACCGCGTCATTCGAGGTGAAGTTCTCGATGGGCCAGGTCAACAAGGCCACGTGGGGTCTGTACTTCTTCAACAACTCTGCCTGGGCGAATAACTTCGGACAGGCAAAGCTGACTCTGCTCTCCAACCCGGGGACGCAGGACTGCGCACTCATTATCGAGTGGGTGGATGACGAAGCTGACCAGTGTCGACTGGTGTTGCCGAAGGCGACCCTAACCGACCGCGACGACCTCCAGCTCACCAGAACTGACCCGGTACTCTCCGGTGTCACCTTCTCGGCGCTGGACTTCAACGGCGTGTTCGGTTACGTCTACTCCGACAACCCGGATCTGGTGCCAACCAGCTAATCATAGCTGGCCTGCACTGTCGTACCCACCTCCTAGCGGAGCAGGCAGCTAAAATGCTGCCGTCGTAATGCCAGGGAGGGGGCCTGGTTCGCTACCTCCCGCCCCCTCCCCACCAACTAACCAGGAGAATCACGTGCCCACTGTCAAGAAGAACCTCTCCGACGAGCAGAGTGACCAGCCGATCGAGTTCAAGTACGACGGCGAAACCTATACCGCCCCGGCTATGAAGTTGTGGCCACTGGAAGTACTTGAGGCTCAGGAGAGTGGAAAGAATGCCCTCGCGGTGAAGGAACTCATCGGGATGAAGCAGTACAACAAATTCAAGGCGAAGCCGAGGACGGTGGCTGACCTCGGTGACTTCCTCGAAGCTATGGTCAATGCCTCTGGGGTTACCCCGGGGGAATTAGAGGGCTAATCACACTCCTCGAAGACCCGGAGATGTGCGGCAGTGTAGAAGCTGATTTCACTCAGTTCTATAACGCAGATCTCCGGGATCTCTTCGACCCGGAGAACCGGAAGGTGACACTCCGTTGGGTGATTAGCCACCTCCTCTTACTACCAGACGAAGCCCGGACTCCCAAGAAGATCCGGAATGACCTCTTCGACCGCAAGGAACATCTCCTGACAGACATCTTCGAAGTGATGCGGAGTAGTGCATTCTATTCGTCCGTGTCTGCGAGTGTCGACGCAGGGAAGCAGGCCCGGAAAGTGTTCAAAGAAGCACCTGACCCGGTTGTACGTCCTCGCTTCAAGGACCCAGAGAAAGAGAAGCCCCGGTTTTTGTCAGGTAGAGAATTGAAAGCGATGATGCACGGATGATGCACGGCAGTTAACGAGAAGGTGGTGTTAGTGTGACTCAGCCAGGGAACCAGGTAGGTTCAGCTTTCGTCCAAGTCGACTATCGCACTGACACCACCGGAGCCGTCTCGGATATCGAGGGCTTCAACAAGCTCGCTGCGCGGCTGGTTAGGGACGTCAAGACTAACATCGACGTCGACACCACGAAGGCTCAGGCTCAGATGGCGGTGTTCCGTACCGCCTTCGAAAAGATCGGTGGGATGGTCGCAAAGCCCGACCTCGACACCTCGAAGGTGATGGCTCGGGTCGCAGAGATGCGGTCCCTCGGAGCCTCCCTTAACAACGCTTTTAACGTCAACGCCAACCTCGACACCGGCCGGCTTAATGCCCAGATGGCAGAGCTGCGGGCTCGACTGGCTAACGGCCTCACCCTTACTATCGGAATCAAAAGCGACCTTGACAGAGCTAGCTACGCCGCCGCAATCGGTGCCCTCCGTGCTCGGATCGCAACCGAACACCCCACGATTGAGATCGAGACTCGTGTAGACCACGACAGGATAACGAGGACTCTAGCTGCCGGCATCGGCGCAGGCATCGCCGGAGCGGCGGGGTTCGTGTCGGCTGCGGCCCACGGCCTCGGCCAGATGTTGGGGGACGTCTTCACTCAGACTGCCCGGCACGGCCTCCTCGCAGGGATCGGCGTCATCGGTGGCGCCGTTCAGTCGGGGTTGGCGATGACTGGTCCCGTGGGTGGTGCGATCGTCGCTGGAATAGCGGTGTTGGCAGCCGGGATGATTGCGATACTGGGATTCGTGATGGCTGGGTTCGTCGCTAGCCTCATTGGTGCGATGGCGGTAGCTATCGGTGTCGCACTGGCTGGAGTCGCTGGGTTGATTCTAGCCGGCGGCTTCATAGGCATCGTCGCTGGTGCATTCGCCCTCGGCATCGCAGCAGTCTCGAAAGATCCCCAAGTCCAAGGTGCGTTCGCCCGGTTCAAGGAGAACACGTGGGGCCGGTTCATGAACTCCGATGGGGTCAAGGCCTTCATCGGACCGTTGGTGCAGGCGATGGACCAGATCGGTGCGGCCTTCCAGAGATGGATGCCGATGATCGATCGGATCATGAAGGGGTTCGCCCCGTTGCTGGCGCCGGTTACCTCCGGCTTCATCGGGATGATCGATCACATCCTCCCTGCCCTCCAGCGTTTCGCTGAGTCGCAGTTCCTCAAAGACCTCTTCAACATCTTCGGTCAAGGTCTCGTGAAGATTGGCGAGGCTATCGGTGGCTTCATCAACAAATTCTTGAACAACGGACCGGCTATGGCTGGGGTCCTGAAGGCCCTGGAGATGGGCTTCCAGTTGTTGTCGTGGGCAATCAATGGAGCCGGTGACGGCATCATCAAGATGTCCGCGTTCTTCGGCCGGTGGATGGCTAACGCCCAAGTGCTCGCGTTGTTGAAGGTCATGGGTGACAGCTTCGGCATCATCGGGAATAAACTCCTCGATATGGTTGACAAGATCGTCCGAAACCACGAGGCCATGGATGGTCTGATCATCGTATGGCACGTGTTCATCGCGGTGTTGTCCTTTGCGATTGACGCTGTCGCTGCCATCATCATCTTCTTCGCTAGCCTCATCAGTAAGTTCGTCGAGTTGTGGCGGGCAAGCGAGATCTTCCGGTTTGCGATGCTTGGCATCGCTGGGGTCCTCCTAGCTCCCATCGCTGCCGTCGCTATCGCCTTCGCTCTGGTGGTCGGGGCGATCGTCCTAGCTGTCGGCATCGTCGGTGCCGCCATCGGGTTGATCGTCTTCGCAGTGATGTGGATGGTTAGGAACTTCGATAACGGACTCCGGTTTATCGCGTGGCTCTGGAGTGTGACGTGGAACGGGCTGAATGCTGTCGCTGTCGCGGCATGGCAGGCCATCACTGCTGGGGTTGTTGCCTTCTGGAATCTCCTCATCGGATGGTTTAACAACGGCCTGAACTTCATCCGGATTATCTGGAACGCTACATGGGGATGGGTAGCTCCGTTCGTCATCGGAATATGGAACTGGATAGCTGCCGCCGCAGTCGCCTTCTGGAACATCCTCATAGCGTGGTTCAACTTCGGGTTGAACTTCATCTTGAACCTTTGGAATGTCGTCTGGGGATTCATCGGTGGCTTCGTGATGGCCGTGTGGAATGCCATCGCTACAGCTGCGGTTGTCTTCTGGAACGTCCTTATCCAGTGGTTTAACTTCGGACTGAACTTCATCTTCCAACTGTGGTCGGCGGTGTGGACGTTTGTATTGAACCTCGTTGTCTTCGTGTGGCAGACGGTGATGCAATGGGCTGCGGTGTTGTGGTCCTTCCTGACAGCGATATTCTCCGCTGGGCTGAACTTCATCCAGGCCATATGGGGAGCCGTGTGGAACTTCGTAGTTCAGTTCTTCATGGCGGTAGTCAGTACTATCATTGCCTTCGCTCAGGCATTCTGGGCTTTCCTAACTGCTATCTTCCAGGCTGGATTGAATTTCATCCAGGCTATTTGGAGTGCGGTCTGGAACTTCTGCGTCCAGTTCTTCCTGGCTGTTGCTGGTGCAATCAGCAACGCTGCCCAGCAGTTCTGGAACTTCATGATGCAGTTGTTCCAAGCGGCGTTGAACTTCCTCCAGTTGATATGGCAGACAGTGTGGAATGCCATCCATCTCTTCGTCGTCCAGACCTGGCAACAAATTTTCCAGACTGGTGCGGCGTGGTGGGCACAGATTCGGCAGCTCTTCGAATCGGCACTGAATTTGCTGCACGGTGCGTGGAACTCTGCGTGGTCTGCGATCCACCGGTTCGTACTCGATACCTGGACTCAGATCCTCGCTACCGGTAGAGCGTGGTGGGAGCAGATTAAGAACCTGTTCTTCGCCGCTGTCAACGCAGTCCACAAGGGCTGGAATGATGCCTGGACTGGGATGCACCAATTCCTGCTAGGCACGATGAAGAAGATTGCAGATGGAGTGAAGGGTGGGATTAACTCCGTCATCGGCATCTTCAACAAAGGCATCGGGCTGATCAACGGGATGCTCGGGAAGCTCGGGGTCTCCTTCAAGATTCCGGACATCCCCGGACTAGCTGGCGGTGGACTCGTCGGTGGCCTTGCTGATGGCGGTCCTGTCGAGCTAGCTCATGGTGGCCCGCTCGGTAGCAACTGGAAGCGGACCCGTCCTGGTCGGCCAATCACTGGGCAAGGTGGTGGACGCGAGGACCGCGTCCCGCTGATGGGCTCGCGTGGTGAGTTCGTGGTCAACAAGAAAGCGACCGCGTCTAACATCCACCTCCTCCGGGCGATCAACGCTGGCAGAACCCAACAGAAGACAGCTTCTAACTTCCAGAACAAAGCAATCAAGCCCTGGAAGACGAACTTCCATGTAGTAGGGGATCGGAAACGAAGCGATACCAGGCCCCGAAAGGGTGACCACCTAAAATTCTTCGGTGGTGGTGGGGTAATCAACGGCACCTCCGGTGGCTTGCCTCAAGGCTTCGCTAAGAAGATCGTCTGGATTGGCGCCAACGGTGACAACGAAGGCTTGATGAATGAGCACAAGGACCACGTGCACGCCGCTATGGGTGCCGGTTATCAAGCTGTCATCGCTGCCGCGAAACAGTCAGGTGTCGGCCACACGGTCGGCTCGACCGTTCGTCCTGGTGCTAAGGACTTCCACGGAGCAGGTAAGGCCGTGGACTTCCCCGGCTTCAACCAAGACAAACTCGCTGAGTTCTTCGGTCACTTCCCTGGGGTTGTCGAACTAATCCACCGTACTTCAGCCGGTGACTACGGCATCTTCTCCACTGGTGGTGGAGGTGGCCCGCTGGCAGCCCTGAATAAGTTCTTCAAGAAGGGTCTGGCGTGGGTCTTTAAGAACATGCTCGAACCTGTCATCGGCGAAGCTAAGAAGCTGTTTCCGAAGGGGAACGTCGCGGCTGAGATGGCCCCCGCCGTCCTAGATAAGATGGTCGAGGGGATCAAGAAGAAGATCACCGAAGAGTACGAGAAACAGCTGTCAAACCAAAACGCGTCCGGGCCCTATGGTGGGCCTATCTCGACGGCTCAAGGTTCGCCACTGTTCGAGGCTCTTGAGCAAGCGAAGCTGATGAACGCGAGTAAGAATGCGGTGTTGGCGATGGTCGCGGCTGGGATCGTCGAGTCAGGCTGGAGGAACATCCTCAAGATGCTTGACCACGACTCCATTGGCGTTCTCCAGCAACGTACGAGTCAGGGTTGGGGCAGTCTCGCCCAGCTTGCTAGCCCGGCGTTCCAGGCTGCTAACTTCCTCTCTCGGTATCAGGATCTCGGTTCTATCGGCCAGTCCGCTCAGAATGTCCAGAAGTCAGCCTTCCCTGGGAGGTATCAGGCTGTCGTACCGCAGGCTATGGCTCTGCTGAAGCAGGCTGGCTACCCGGGCTTCTTCGGTGGTGGATTGGTATTCGACCAGGGAGGAATGCTGCCTACGGGGACAAGCATCATCAACAACAACACCGGCAAACCAGAGCCGTTGGTGAACTCCGATCTCCTCCGAAAAGAGACGGCCGACGCTGGCGGCGACACTACAGTATTGGTGTACGTCGATGGTGTGCTACACGCCGCAAGGGTAGAGGTCCAAAAGAATAACGCCGAACTGATTAACGCACTGGATAGAGGTAGGGGAATCTAATGGCTATTACATATACCTTAGGTGCGTACGCCGCCTCTGCTTCAGCACCGCTGACAGTGGCGGCTCCGGCCGGGCAGGTCGACAGTGATGTCACCTTCCTGTTCCTCACCAGCAAGACGATTTACGGTACCGGTACGGTGACGTGGGCTCCACCTGAAGGTGGGTGGGTGAAGCTTAACGAGTTCCTCGGGTTCCCCGTGGGCTCTGCGGCTGATACCGGTATCGTAAACATCGCTTGCTTCTTCAAATACGGTGTCACTGGGAGCGCGGTCACTACCCTGACTACTCCCGGTAACTCCACCGTGATGCAAGGCCAGATGATCACCTGCCACCGGACGGCTGGGAAGACCTTTGCGTTCAAAGCCAGCACTGCTCGGGACACCACCGACGGTGCGAACTACTCCACAAACAGCAACATCGGGAATTTCGTCGCTCTCAACGGCGACCAGCTCTTCTCGGTGACGGGGATGAACTCCGACTCCGGGACGTGGACAGTCCCAACCATCACTGTCCCCGGGTTAACAGTAGGTACGGTAACTAACCTCGCTAACAACGCCACCACCCTCGGGGATGACGGCAGGCTACTTATCAACCAAGCACTAATCACTGCCGGTACGACCCAGAGTGGGCCCGCTACAGCCGGTGGAACCGCTGCGGCGTTCACTGGCTCCGGTACGAGCATGATGCTACGTATCCGGGAGGTCACCGATCCCGCTGTCTCTATCGTCCCAGATACGGACTTCCACATCCAACCGAGATACCAACTCACCATTACTGGCCTCGGCCCATTCGATCAATGGAAGATTGAGAGACGCGGAGTCTCCGGTGAATACGCTACGGTGCCGGTGCGTGGTGGTGACTACCAGGACATCCCGACAAGCTCAGCGGTCCTCGACGACATCGAGTTTCACTTCTCGGGTCGTGAGGTACTCGTCGAGCAACACTACTACGACATCACGGTATACTCCGGTGGGATATTTAACGCCACCGTCACCGTAGGCCCAGTGACACCGGCAACAGACTACGCCACTGCGGCGGCTGCGGATGGGTTCTTTGCTCCGTACTCCACCTGTCCAGTGACGTTCATCTCTGACCCCATCGCTCCGAGTGTCGATATCCCCGTGATGGTGATGCAATTCGACACCTACGACCGAGCGGGAGCGATCCTCGGGAATCATAAGGTCCTCGGCCGACGAAATCCAGTGATCGTCACTGATACGTCAGCGGGCATGACGGGATCCTTCACTATCCTCGCGATGAATGTCTCGCCAAGCCGGACGGATAACACCCCCCCGGCGTTGACGGCTGACCGTGGGTTCCTGACCGCTGCCAGCTACGGTACCCCGACAGGGCCGAAGAGGATCGAGGACTTCTTCAACCGGGGAAACATCCTGATGATGCGACACCGGAGTGCGATGATTGCGGGCATCCCGGACTTCTATTTCGTCATCGACTCTATCTCGATCCACCGATTGAATAGACTGGCTGCGCAGTACGGAGATATCACACTCGACTACCCCTACTACGAGATCACAGTGCAGTTCATCGAGACTGACCGACCGGCCACCCTTAGCCAGGCCGTCACTAGTACGTGGCAAAATGTCTTGGACGTCAACGACAACTGGGGCGACGTCTCGGTTGGGGTTTCGACCGCAAATACGAATTGGTTGGATGTCCTATTGGATGGAGAGTGAGTCGTGTATTCGGTATCCGATCGCTTCCTCCAGACAATCGCTCAAGGGGGGAGACGTAAGACTGTCGTCGACCTCTACTACGGAGCAGGTAGTAGCTGGGTCCGTATTGAGAATGACATCCCGGTAGTAGCTGGGAGTATTAAGTGTGACTCAGGCAGCCGGAGTCGACGGAGTGGAAACATCACTGTCGGCGACCCCGCACTGTTCCCCCTGATCGACAACTCCTCTGAGTTGAACCCCTACGGCACAGAGATGGTAGTCCGGACTGGGTTCGTGTACGCCGACAACACCGAAGAGTTGATTCCGATGGGTATCTTCGGAATAGACGATATCTCGGGGGACGAGGCCACTGGTTTGTTCCCCGAGGTTGCGATGTTCGACCGCGCCCAACGTGTGTACGATATGTCGACGCACGTCGCTGACTCCGGACCACAGTTATTCGGTGGAGACTACGCTAGCCAGGCCCTCCGAACCACCGTAGAGGGTGCTGCCCCTGGGTGGGCTGACAACCACCCGCTCTGGACGGTGACCCTCCAGTCAGGCATCACCGACTTCCTCATCCCGACGGGGTTCTACAACGGCGCCACTGACCGGTGGAAGATGGCCGAGGATCTCGCGTTGTCGATGGGTGGAGAGGTCTACTTCGACCGTGACGGGATGTGCCAGGTCAGGCCACCGCCAATCATCACAGATGAGTCGGACGCCGCCGACTCGGTGTGGGAGTGTGGAGTAGGTGAGGGTACCGGGGTTTTGATGACCGCAGCGAGGATCGTCAGCCGAAGCAACACCTATAACTCCGTCGTGATGCTGGGAGCAACCGGACAGGAAGGGAAGCCTCAAGCTTTCGCTGCCGTCTATGACCTCGACACACGGTCGAAGACCTACTACAACGGGCCCTTCGGGAAGAAGACTCTCCGGGTCAGCAACGCTGCGATCTCGTCCGACAGTCAGGCTTACGCCGCTGCGATCTCAAAACTCCGCAGTACCGTCGGCCTTAGTCGGACGCTAAGCTTCGATGCCCTCTGCAACCCTGCCCTCGACCCAGGAGATATGATCACGGTCGGGTTCCTGAATGGGACGTTTGAGTTACACCTCGTCGACTCCATCGACATCGACCTCCTCAACGGGAAGATGCAAATAGGCACTAGGAGTACTCAGTATGCAGCCCAGTAGTCAGGGACCGTTACCCCCTACTCAGCCGACGCTACCCACCTACGAGCCGGGACCGGCGCCGGTGACCCCAGTGAACGTCGTTGACGCCGTAGTCCAGGCCATCCAGACGATGGTGGACAACAGTGGCACTCGGTGGCTACAGGCTAGCTTCGTCGCCGAGGAGACCGACCCGAAGCTTAGCTACATCATTGCCGAGGGGATCGAGCATCACAACGTCCGGAAGCTGAAGCATGTCGGAACCCTGACGGCTAACGACCAGTGTCTCGTGCTCGTAGCGAAGGGGATGCCGATAGTAATAGTCGGTGTCATCACCGGAGATATCGTAGTCGATTCAACACTCTGGTTCCTCTAAGGAGAATCGTGTCAACAGTTACCCCGATCAATCAGTTCCAGATCCCGCAGTTGGCGGACTCTCCCAATATCGAGACCGCCATCCAGCCATTCGCTAATGCCATCGACCAATTCATCCTCCCCCGGTTTACGACTGTTGCCGTCCGGGATACCAGGATCTCTGCCCCGACCGAGGGAATGATGTGCTACGTCTCAGGTACGAAGGAGACGTATCGATACAACGGCACGACGTGGGTTTCTGCCGTCCCCCGTGTCGCGTACAAGCCCTCGAACCAGAACGCTACGGGTACTACTCTAGTGGCAGACTCAGCGATGCTACTGTCCGTCGAGACGAACTCGAAGTACGTTGGCCGAATCAATCTCCTCTACTTCTGCCAGCACTCCAACGACTTCAAAATTAACTGTATCGGTCCGCCGTCGTGTTCCGTCTCCGTCGGTTCGATCGCGCTGGAGGCTGGTGCCACGACAGCAAGAGATCTTATCACGAACATGGAGTACAACAGCGAAACCAACTCCATCGTCGCTGGAGCTCCAGCGGTAACAGCCGCACCGTCCTACGCTTTACTTCATCTCTTCGGACAAGTTGGCGCCAACACCGGAGTCATCGGGTTCTACTTCGCGAAGTATGCCGCCGCCGGTTCGGACTCTATCTGTTTAGCGGGGTCGTTCATGGAGTTGTGGAAAGTTGGCTAGACTGACCTACGAAGGCGAAGAGTACGAGTACGAGGAGAAGTGTGAGATCACCCTGCCAGGCCCCAAGCCATCACCCCCACCACGAAGGAGTAAATCGATGAATCTAGGTCCCTATGGGAAGGCTATCGTCGCGGCCCTCGGCGCCGCTGCGTACTACCTCAGCGACAACGTCTTCTCGGTCAACGACGGGATCGAGATCGCGCTGACAGTGCTGACTGTACTGGGTGTGTACGCCATCCCGAACACTCGCCGGAGTCCAAACGTACAGTAGAACAGACACAAAGAAGGGGGTCAGCCCGATGGCTGACCCCCTCTTTTTTCGTCTCTATGCTGTCTGTACAATCCTCTCGATTCGCTGAAGTATGAACTCCATGACGTCGTCCTGATCTTCTGCCTTAAAATCATTCCACATAACCACCTGCTCGATTGAATCAAACCCGAGCGCCCGAGCGAATTCGAGTTGAGACCACACATCATCTTCGTCGCGGGCGTCAACCGCGACGTTATGCGCTCCGACGATACAGACAGCTCCAGTATCGTGGTTCGTCAGCATCCCCCGGCACCACCCTCTCTCCTGAATAACTGAGACGACTTCCGACAGGTGCTCGATCATCTTCGCTTTGTGGAAGAGCGGTGTTCCAGTCTGAGTCACTGTCATTCTCCTAGTTGTTGGAACAGATTCGGTGAGTGGTTTAGTAGCTTCCGGTGTATCTCTCGTGCGAACTCCTGGATCTCGGCGTCAGCTTGAGGCGACTCCCGCATCTCGATAACGTGCCGCCACGCCCGAGCATTCCCCGAGACGACGATCTTAGTCTCCATCCCCGCCGGCAGGAAGGCCCGCGCTGCCTGCCGCGCTTCCTTCCGCTTCTTCCCCTCACCGAGGAGGGTGGCCATGACCATATCATAAGCGTTGTGGGCAGAAACCACCGCCCACGAACAGGTTCTAGTCAACCCGGGGGTGTCCTTACCGACGATATCAGGGGGGCAGATGGTGTCATACCCTGCAAGATCGACGTATCTCTGAGACAGCTCCGAGAAGGAGAGGTGGCGGTGCCGGATCAGTTCGTGGGTCAAGGTACGGCTAACTCCCACACAATAGAATGTGTAGGAGTTATGCTCTAGGACGGATTGGTGGTTCACTTCGAGGATGTGTTTGAGGTAATCCTTGTTGTTAGCCGTAGCAGGGTTCGGACGGTCCCACGACTGGTAGCAGGCACGGCCGGCGAACTCAGCTAGAGTGTCGGCGTCGTCGTCGTAGCCCGGATACCACGGGGCCACCTCCTCCTCAAGCCCCGGCTGGTCGAAGAAGTCTATCTTCGTGTACCCGATCAGCCACACCTTCATACTCTCTCCCTACTGCGTCGTACAGCTCCACCAACAGTCTAGCAGCGTCCGGACCGTACGTCCCCACCCTCCCCCGATACGGCTCAGTAAGAGCCTCCCTCACTAGGAGATACGCCTCACGGACCGTTGTTGACGGTTCTGTCTGAGAGGTTGACGTCATTGGCGTTGGCGATAATGTATCTGGCGTTGGCGTTACTGATTGCCACTCGGCGTCTATCACCTCGGGAGTAGGTGTTGAGGACGTCCGCCAGCTTCTCAATTGCTCGGTTAAGGGTCCGTCGACCGTTACTATCAGACTCATACTCGATCCCGTGGTAGTACCGTCCGTAGATGGCGTTCTGGTACTGGGCTGGGAGGTTTTCGTATGCCCAGGCGACATCGCTGTAGATCGCCATGTGCTCATCGAACTCCTCGGCCCGACAGTCCTCCGGGATAAACGCAGTCGCCCAGTCTTCGACTGAGAAGATCGACTCCAGTATTTGTTTCACATCACTGGTTTTGTACGAGTACTGACTGGAGATAGTGAGGTGCTGCCGTCGGTAGTCCCCCGCGATCTTCTTCGCCAACCAGAACAACGCAGTGCTCGCACCAGCGGCGTCGGGGTTGTTGAACTTCACCCTCCCCTTCTCCCACAACCACAACATCATCTCTTGGGAGATGTCCTCGGCGTCGACGTCCGGGAAGTCTTTAGCGACGAACGTAGCTATCCTGGAGACATCACCCTCCCACACACTGTAGAAATCTTCGCTCATACCACACCCACCAAATCCACACCCTCGATTCTCTTAGTGTCTCTAGTCCACGAACCGCAATCCAAACAGACGTATCGCTGATACTTCCCCGTCGCTGTATAGGCGAAGCCGCGCCGTTGGAGCGAGCCGATCATGCACGTCGGACAGGTTGTAATAGTGCCGTCGTAGAGTCGCGAGCTCGGATAGTTCGAGATCCACGGGAGCAGCACGGCCTCTAATTCTTCGAGTAGGGTAACGTCCCTCTTGTTGTATGTCTCCATCTCCTTCCAAGCCTTCGCATCCCCTGCCATCACCTTCACCCACAGTTCGTGGCCCTCATGCTTAACCTTCCCGTCCAACCCCAACGCCTCGCTGACGTACGCGAGTTTGTTACTCGGGAAGCGGAAGCATTTCTTCACTACGGCGCACAGATCTACTTGCTTATACGGGCTTGGCGGGCGGTACCCTCGGACTACGAACTCCTTATTCAGCGTCGGGATGTCGAAGTGTTTGCCGTAGTAGTGGGTGACGACATCAGCTTCATCCAACAGCCGCCACGCTTGCTCGATCATGTCGTCGCTCCGGTAGAACATCACCTTCTTTTCACCCCGCCACTTCGCTGCGAAGCATAGGGTGTAGCTTGACTCCCGTAGTTGGTTGAGCGAGACGTTCTGATTGAATAGGCCCCAGACGTGCGCAAGATTGGGGGAGGTTTCAATGTCCAAGAACAGGACCCTCATAGGCGCCTCTCAATATAGGCACGATGTCTAGCGGTGTTGAATGCTCGACACTTATCACACCTACAGCGCTGTCCATCATACATTCTCCGAGTACCATGCTGGTATGGCCCGGCCTTACGACGGTTATTCTCTGAATAGGTAACCACCTCCATATGATCTGGATTAACACAAGCCGGGGTCCCGCACAAATGATCTATTGTCATTCCCTTAGGAATCTTTCCTCGGTAATGTTCATAGTAAAGTCGATGTTGACCGTAGCCTGAGCTATTAAGGCTCAGTAGCCATAACCAACACCCCGTGTTAGGTTCAGGCACCCACCGATCATCACTTACGAAACGGTACATTCATACCCACAAGCAGAGTAGCCACCAATATCGAGCCACGAATCTCTGTTCTGCGGGTCCCAAGTCAGACGGCTTAGCTTCAGTGCCATCATGATCATCGCGACGTGATGAGGTTGGATGTCGTCAGCGCCGAAGTCCCCAAAGAAGCGAAACCCCATCGCGTTCAGCATCCCAGCGATACGGCGGAAGTCTTGAGTCGGAGGACCGTAGGAGTTGTTGCGTTGCTGAGTGGTCGCGAGGATAGCGTCCTCTAGAAGCTCCTGCCGTGCCGGTGCACGGAAGATCTCAGAGAGGTCGTCACCGTCGAACCACTCTTCGTCGTCGTCCTCTTCCTCCCAGTCTTCTTCCTGATGATTCACCGTAGGATCGAGAAAATTCTTCCCGACATACGATTCAGTGATGGCCTTGTCCTTCATCAATCCAGGGTCCTCCTTCTTCAGCCCCGGCTCCTCCTTCATGAACTCGGGCAGCCCCGCCATCGGCTCCTTCTTCTCCGGCTCAGTCTTCACTGGCGAACCTCACCTTTACCTTCACCGTGGCGTTGTCCACCAGCTCTTGGACTTGGTCAATGAGGTCATCGATCTCCTTCTCTGAGAAAGACATCGGGTCCTCGATAGCGTCGTAGGTCATCTCGGTCACGGTTAGGTGCTCGACGTCTTCGATAGCACCAAGGATGACACTCTTCGCCAACTTCTTCGGGTTCGGGAGGTCACTCATTACGCAACCCAACTACCGCCGCAGTCGCCATCGCTGCCACTTGAATCAGCTCCTCGATTAGTTTGTTCTTGTCGCCTTCGTCGTACGTCATCGCCCGAGCGACCTCCCCCACTTCCTCAGAGAGGATGACGAACCGGTCCCGCTGGTCCATCGCCGGGCACATCGGAGTCTGGAAGATGCCGTGCTTCACCACTGCCTTATCTAGCTCAGTTAAGACCTCAGCGTTAATCTCCTTGGCTTCTTCGTACCACCCCATAGCCCACGCAAATTCATTTACCGTCATCGTCATCCTCGTCGTCGTCATCGTCGTTCTCGTAGACCGCGTCGTCGTCAAGGGAGAACTTCGCGGTGATTAGATCCCCGATGTTGTCCGCAGACTTCCGCGCTATCCAGGCACAACTCTCGATCATAGCCATCGCCCGTCGTCGTTGCAGTTCGAAAGCCTCTGCCACTGCAGACCAGTCATCAGCAGTTTTAAGGCATGCCTGAGTGACCACCGTCTGGAACTGGAACATCTCGTCAGTCATCTCGCCTTGGTAGTTGATGATGTCCTGAACAGTTTTAAAGTCCCCTTCCTTCGGGTTGTCCTTTGGTGGCGGCTTCTCGTCTTTGTCCTTAGCTTCCTCTGCCACTCAACCCAACCCTTTCCCGTAGTCCGTCTTTGCCATGCTTCATGAAGTAGGAGTTGACATCCTCATCCGTCAGTAAGATGACTCCGCAGTCGTCGACGTCCCCGCTGATAGTGTCGGCGAATCTCTCACCTTCACCGTTGTCGTCCCCGTCCGCTAAGACGACGACTCTTCGGTTACGGAGAGCACGTGAGAATGTCCTCCTCCATTGCTTAACCCCCGGGATCCCCAGTGCCGGTAGCCCACACATCCAGGCCGTGATCGTGTCAATCTCACCCTCGCAGAGATAGATAGTGAGATGTGGTTTGACGAGAACGCCGGGGTTATACAACCTCTTCATCGTCGTACCCGTGAAGGTTATGAAACGGTTGTCCTTCTCCCCACCTAGACTGCGGAACTTCATAGCTACGACCCCACTCGGAGTGCAGTAAGGGATAGCTAATCTTCCAGCGTACATGTCATCCCCCGGTAGGGGACTAGCGACAAAACCAATCCGGAAAAATTCCGCTGCCTCTTTCGTAATCCCGCGACCGAGGAGATACGCCGCCGCTTCTGCCGTCATCTGTCCGGCGTACTCCTGTGTTCGCTCCGCGAGTAATCGTCTCGTAGAGAGTGAAGGCACCGCTCCAGTCACAACCCTCAACCTCCTTGATCACTCCGATTGCGTCGCCTTTAACTCCGCATCCAAGGCAAATAAAAGCTCCTGCACTTCCACTAACTCTTGCCGAAGCTCGGCGGTCGTCGTGGAAAGGGCACCTAATGCTGCGCCAAGCTCCCGGAGTCTCACCTTCGTATCCGTAATGCGCGAGGACAGCTCCGATATCTTGGGGTTCGTTGTTGTCAATGGCTTCTTCCTTTCCCTGACTCGAATCATCCCGACCGGGTCGGAGATAACAACCATTACCTCTAAGTGTTCAAGAGGTACCCACTTCCCCCAATCAGAGGGGGAGAGAGTCGCATGCTCCGTCCACTCAGTCATCGACGCCGCTTCCGAGGTTGGCGCGTACGCTTCCGACGACCAGGCGCGACAACATCTCGCCCCAGTGCTCTTCGAGCAGGTGGATCAGTGACGTACGCTGCTGTTCGGATAATGACATCGGCAGTTCGCGCGCCGAGAACTCGTCGGTTACAGAGAAAACATAACAACCCTCGGACGAGACCAGTCTGGTGGTCGTGATCAACTGCCAGTGACTTCCCAGGTCGAGGTTTCCGGGAGCAGATGCCACATCCACCTCCCTGTATTTGGAAGATCCGATCGTATTCTTCGAGGGTGATGGCGAAGCATTCAAAGATATGTTTCCTCCTTCCTTCTAGTTTGCTACAGTTGGCGCCGCAAAATTTTTTCTGGCGTCCTGTGAGAAGGCCGCCGCAGACCACACAGTCATTCGATGGGTTCGTAGACAGTTACCTTCCTTTCAACCGGCTTCACCTCATAGAGTTGACCGTCGTAGTACCCACCCTGGTAGCTGGTGTAGTACCCGGGGAGCTTGAAGAAGTGCCTCGCTCCAGTGCCGTCAGCGACTTCAAACACGAGGAAGCAGTCGTCACCGAGGCCCTCACCACCGAAATTCTCGACCACCCTCACTGAACCGAGGTCGTTGACACTTTCCCACTCTCCTTCGGTCTCCGCCCACGCATCCCAGCCGGATTGGTGGTATTCCACCGGCTCGCCGGACTCACTACCGTAGGGTACATAACCCCCCTTGAAGACGTGCCCCTTTAGCAGTTCGGCCAACTCTCCGGTCGACTTACTTAGATGTCGCGTCGCCACTGTCACCCCTCTCTTAACGAAATCAGTTTATCTAACTTCGACTTGTGCCGAGAGACGTAGTCATCTGGATGGATGAAAGAGGAGAGGTTGGTCATGATAAAGGTCGCTGACCTCCCCTTCGTAAGACTGGTCACCGTTCGCCGTAGTGCCCACCGATAAGCACGACCAGGGCTACAGCGATAGCCACTGGGGATAACCAGTCTCTCTAGGGCAGTCGCATTGATCTCCTCGCGGAACAACATCACTTGCTCATCGAACGTCAGTTGGTCCCACAACTTCACCGGATCGATGTCTACTGTCTCGCCGTCCTTCAAGACTCTAGTATACATCGCTTCATCTCCATACGCAACACTGTCGTGGATCGAGTCGTGATCGTATACCCTCTTGACCTTGTCCTTGAAGAAGTTGGCCGCCTCTTGTTTCAGATTCATCTGCTTCTTGCCGTAGCGGTCCTCCCACACTGGGTAGAGGATGCCGTGCAACCACGGAAGATATGCCGCGCCCATCGACTCCAAGAAGAGGATGTCTCCTGTGTGCTTATCCCACGACCCGTTCTTCAGCTCCCAGTATGAATGGGAGATCTTAATCGTGTAGAGTTCGTCGACAGAGGCGTGCCTATGAGTCGCCGGAGTTATCCACTGTTCGAAATTCGGATGCCAAAAATTTTCAGTTGACATCCCCAGTACCGCGACCCTAACCTTCTCGGGAAGGTCGGAGAAGATGTCGAAATCCTTCGGTTCCCGGCTGACCGCCGGGAACCAGTAATACTGGGCGGTGCTGCCGACGATCAACGTCCCCACCCAAATCACTCCTGTAGCTCGGCCGCCGCGCCACGAAGGACAGAGATGACGACATCCTGACCCTCATCAATCGGCAGCGAGTCATTCCACTCCCACAGTTCTGTTGTTGTCAGTTGTCGGTAGTGCCGGGTGATGTAATCCTTCAGCACCTCCCGCTCCGGACCGTAGAACTCCTGAGTCCGATTACCGTCGCAGTAGTACTTCTGCCCCTCGACGTTCATCTCTTCGAACTCTTCACCGTTGGCGACATACAGAGCACCGTTGATGCAATAGCTACCGTTGTTTTCTCGGAGAAATCCGTGAGCCCAGCCGTCAGTGGAGATTACCTCCGCTGCGACTAAGAGGTTCTCCCGGATAGATGTCGTACTCAACTGCGTCGGAGTATCCATCGTCACTTCTTCACCCTCTTTAGCTCGGCCCGTACTTCATTGACTGCCTTATCGAAGGCAGTTATGAACTCAGCTGAGATCTCCCCCGTATAGGTCGTCTCAATCTCAACGGAAAAGTCGTTGGCGTCGTCCTTATACTCCCACGACGACAACTCTATCTTCTTAGTTACAGCCACGCTATTCTCCTTATTCTCCACCTAGTTCCACCGGCTCGATACGATCCGAACCGCGCCTGTGTAGATCCGTACATGGCTTGCACCGGCTAGCAACCAGCGTCTTAGGCTCTCCACAATCAGGACATGGTTCGCGGCGCTTATCACCCACCTAGACGCCTCGGGAGAACCAAGATTTTTCCCACAAAACCGGGATATAAGCGATAACGCCCGTGCCACTGCTATCAGCTCTGCCGTTGCTGTTTTTTACAACTGAAACACCGAGAAGGTTAGTATCTGCTTGGTGCAGTGTGAGTATAAGCCTCGGCCGCTTGTCAATTTTGTTGATAAGACCTGACCGTGGGATGATCTTTTTCCCATCTGTATATTCACCGGTAACATGACACAATACCACCACTGCTGCGCTAGTTCTACGGGCAAGTCGCTTACAGAAATCAAGTACAGCATCGTGGGCGTCACGCTCGTTCAACCCTCCCGTCGAGACATCCATCAGGTTGTCGACCACAATCAACTGCGGATAGCTGCCGTAGACGTAAGCGAACGCTTCTGTTTCGTCGTCGATGTCCTTCGGGGTTGGTGAGCTATCGAAGTTCACCCACATATGTTTGGTCGACTCATCTAATGCTATCAGTCCATCAGGTTCCCGCGCCAGCAGAATTTCCTCGGCGTCATCCATCACGATATTCAGAGCCCCAGCCATCGCTCTCATCCCGAACGTCATCCGGTCTGAGTCAGCCGAGAAGTACAGCGTCGGGACGGCGTGTCCGTCGCCCCAACGCATCACCAGCGCCATGAACGTCGCAATCGCAGACTTCCCCCCGCCAGGTGCGGCGGCGATAAGGGTCAGTTGCCCCATCCTTGGCTTCGCCCCTAGGACGAAGAGTTGGTGGAACACACTCGGGAGTGGGAGACCCTCATCGCCTTTTGTTCTCAAGCTGAGTCCAAGCGTCTGCGAGATACTCACCCTCTCCTAGTCGACTGGAGGACATTTTTCTTTCCAGTTCGATGTCTTCAGCGTGCAGTAGTACCTGTGCTTGTAACCTGTTTCGGCGGGGTCACCAGCATCATTGCGAGGACCATGCTTGCACCTCGGCACCCCATCCCCACCCGGAGGCGGCGTGTCTGCCTTCCGCTCTTGTGCCTTCGGCGCAGGCTTCGTGAACACACCCTTCGCAATCGCCACCTGCTTAAACGTACTGAGGTTTTTGACGAGATCTTCCCCAGAAGAAGCAAGCCCCTCAAAAATTTCGTTCAATTCTTGAACAGTGTCAGCTCTGATACAGTAGAGATCGCCATTGAGGTCGCCCGAGATCTGGAGTTTGTTGTAGCCCGCAGTGCTAGTTAACTCTTCTGTCATACTACTACCTCCGGATAGATGGTCTTGACGCTATGAATATGGACGTTGAACAACTCCGTCGCGAACCAATCATGTAGCTCCCATGCCAACTCCCGTGAGTCCATGCCGCCCGAGGCAGAGACGTACACCACCGCTGAGTTGTTGGTGTTGAACCGATGACTGTCGTATACCCCGTCGATAGCCTCCCGGAATGCCTCCCGCTCTGACCACGTCAGTCGTCGACTGAGGGTGACTCGGAGCTTCGTCGGCTTCGGCCGAAGGACCACAGGCTGTGCCCCGATGTAGAGTCCGTCGGAGAATCCGTGGTTGTAGCCGTCGTCGTAGATCTCGTCACGAATATCTTGCGCTGACCGATCCACAACACCGGCTTCAGGCGGGGCCTCAAGGGGAGGTTGGTAGAATGTTTGAGGTTGAATGCCCTGATCCGGTTTCGAGCGCTTCCCCATCGCCGTCTCTTATCCTTTCGATTGGGAGTGGTGGTCTCTGTCTGTAGTGTGTCGTCGTTGGCGTCGTTCTTACCGAACAGCTTCCGGTGTAGTGCCAGCAGCATCATCTTTTCGTAGTCAGTTTGTGGCTGTTGCAGTTTCCTCATTCGGACCGAACAACCCCTCTCCTGGTTTCAACCACCCTAATTCGCTGCACCATGGCCGGCTGCCGCACAGACCGCAGTGCTTCCCCGGATTAGGCAGTAGCAAATTCCGATCTATCAATTCGTCTAGTCTACCATACTCCTGGGTAAGGTAGTCACGACTGTAGCGAGAGAGGTCAACCCAGTCGCCAGGTCGATCCAACTTAGTATACCAATAGCGACCATGACTGATATCCAGACCGTAGCATTCAGCTGCCGCCAGTGAGTACAAACCCAACTGCCTGGTGTCGACTTCATCATCCGGACTCCCTGATTTGAGATCCTCCATCGCAGCCATCTTCTTGCCCGGGAACCACAGCACCCGGTCGAGGGCCCCCTTCACAGTCACCTCTCCTAGTTCTAGCTCAAACTCAAGCTCAAGTGCGCGGTCACCGTCCGGGAGGTGGAGGATCTCCCACTCTGCTTCCACACACCGTTGCTGGTACAGCGGGACGTCCTTAGTCATCCCCCGTTTTTTGTAGTTTTTGATGTCGTTGTCGACGGTCTTGGCATTCGGAGCCTTCTGCCACATCTCCTGATCTGGTTGGCGCTGTTGTTCCTCGGCTAGAATCTTATCGAAGGCGACGTCGAACATCTGCACCGGATCGTCCTTCCGATCCCCGATCTCCCACTCAGGGAACACCTCGTGCAGCGCGATCCCGAGCACCGTCCAGGCAGCCGGCCGGCGGGGTGTTTTCGGGAAGGAGAGTCGTTCCAGTCGGAAGGCTTCGCCGCACCGCGTCACACTCTTCAGTTGGCTGACGCTCCGGCTGTATTTACCCAACTATTCGCCTCCCTAGATTTCGAAGCTGAAAAATTTTTAGCGACGGATCAGGACTTGGACTAACCACACTGCTGCCACTGCTACTAACAGCCACATCCACCAATGCATCTATCTTACCCCCTCCGGGTGAGAACGTGTACTAAGACGATAGCCATCGCACCTATTACAAACCACATCCACCAGTCACCGGAGGCTTCACCACCGGAGGCTTCACAGGTGGGACAGGGATCGTCCCACCTACAGGCCGGCTCTTCCACCACCGGTTCCATACCCGCTTCACCTTGCTCCAGAACGTCTCGTTCATCTGTCCCTCTCTGGTTTGATTCTCCAACACAATCCATCAAATACCATCTGTAGCTTCGGGTTCCCCGGGAAGTGGCAGCCGCCAGTCTTCGCCTGGTGGCGTAGCGCGGCCTCGATGTCACCGAAGGACTCGTGACACCCGTTCGCACCCTCCCGGCCGTAGCAGTGGATGTATACGAGACTGCCGAGGCAGTAGTCACACGCTTCGGTCGAGGATGTAGTTGGAGTAATCTGAGATCTTCCTGAACCCGCACCCATTGTTGTTCTGCCTCTGGTAGGTGTATGTTCCCACTATATGAGATTCGAATAGTGGGGTCTCGTAGTCGGTCCTCCAACGGTTACTGTCTGTAACGAAGTCCTCGACCTCGTTGATTACTCTCTGTAGTGTTGCCCCGGAAGAGATGAAATCATCCAGAAAAATCCAGCGAGATCCGAGACATCCCTCTATCTTCCGACTGGCATGGGAAGACTCAGTCTGAGTCTTCCTCACCACAGCGAAATTCTTATGGAGGTGGTGGGCTAGCTCGGCCACCACCAGCGCCCCGGAGATACCAGTGACTACAAACGTATCGAAATCTACCTCCTCTAAGTCTCTTTTAGCTCTCCGCTTCAGCCCCATCGGGGGCCTGAACGCCTCTGAGAAGTAGCTGTTCTGGGCGTTGTCTAGGACCCTAGACAAAGTACCGGTAGACACGCTTCCCAAGCTCCTCGGTCCTGTCAGCGGTCCAACCGCTGCCGTATGTCTGACTCTCTGTCGACCTCACACAGTACAGCGTATCACAGTATTCAGCTATTTGCAAGTTCCGACTCCGAAAACCTCGGCGCCTCACCAAGCCTCCGAACTTCTGTTCGTATAGGTCCTCCCACTGGAAGACCTCCGGTCGGAAGGTCATAGAGTCGAGACCGACGTCTTTCGCCACCTCGGCCGCTATGGTGTCGACGCCAGGCGCCCCACCTGAGACGACTTCGACGTCCCCTACCTGCTCATCGCACTCCGTGAATAAGATCAGCTCACAGAGATGCCGTACCTCCCGGAGTTGTTCCTCCGAGAGATACGACGACCCTACAATGGCTACTCTCATCGATCGTTGTCTTCCCAGATCAAACTGAAGACTCGCCGCGTCACCGCGATCAACGTCCCGAAGACCACCAGAATCGCCAGTGTCAGTGCGAACCCGCCCCACAGAGGCGCGGTCACCCACCACCACGACCACCCGATGACCCCTGAGAGCTTCAGTCCGAGGAGGACGAAGAAGCCTAGGAATCCGACGCTCACCCCTTCCACAGAACCTCCGGTGTCTCTGCGTAATGCTCGCGGATGATGTCCCTGTTGAGTGGTACGAGAATCCCCCGGACAGCCGGGCCGTACTTCCAATAGAGGAGATCCTGACTGGACTCGGTCACGAAGCGCTTCAGATCCAGCGGGTACTCCCCTTGAGGTTTCAGCCGCGAGAACTTGCTCAGCCGGTCGGGACCGATCGCAAATGGTCCGTCTAGGGCATCCCCGTCGACCCCCTTCCCAGCGAGTAGTTTCCGGACGCCATCCCAGTAGTCCTTGGCGTCACTGGAGAGGAGGAGTTTCAGTGTCGGGCCGTCGTCGATAGAGAGGTCGAACGGTGGCAACGACAGACTGATCTCCCCCTTGATCTCCCGGAGGGCTTTTTCAAACTCCCGGAGTTCATCCCCCCGTATCCAGCACTCTACACTGTCACCGGGGGGGATGTCAATATTTACCGCCGGAAATTTCTCGGAGAGGACGACGTACCCCTCCGTCGCAATAAAAAACATCCCGTCGCTGCGAGCGGAGAGCAGGACGTCCCCCCGAGTCGTTGTCTTCTTCGCTTCTCCCTTCCCCGGAGTGAAGATCAGGGTGTTGTAGATGGTCTGGTGGAGGAGAGCAGCGTCTATCTTCACCCCACTGCCACCTCTTGGCCGACCCGGACGGCGGCGGCGTAAGCCGCATTCGGGTCGTCGGTCTCTTCGAGGACGGTGTAGTAGGTCTTCAAGAATTCGCCGATGTCCTTCTCCGTGCTCATGTCGGTGGTGACGCCGTTTTTCGTCACTGCGATCCACCGCTCGCGGAGTTCTTCGGGGGTCGTGACCTCCATCGAGTGATAGAAGAGGATCTCTGCCTCGACGCGAGTCAACCCGAGGACTTCCCGCCCCCACTCTGCCCACGTCCCGCCCTTCGCCGGCTGGAGAAACCGCTTGCCGTCTTCGGTGTCGTACGACTCGTAGTGCCCCGCTGCGATAGCTGCCTGACCAGCCAGGCAAGCCTTGCTCTGGCAGGCGTGATCACTCGCCGGCTCGTAGAAGGAATCCATGTTGAAGAGGATGTCCCCCGTTTCGATCTGGTGGAGTGTTTCCTCGAATGCGATGTCGTTTGCCACTGGTCTATACCTCTCAGGATGAAGGAGAAAATCGGGACGGAGGCCGTGAAGCCGAGGACAGCCCCAACCACGACTGGACCGTAGTACTCTCTCCGCAATTTGCGCATAGCACCTTGCATCTCGGGGCTGGAATGGGATAGTCGCGGCAGTAGTAGACATAACAGCCGCAACTGTTCAAAACCTGCCTTCTCGCTCGTGGGGGCGGAGGTTTCCTCAAGCGCTTCCTCGGGGTATCACCCTCCCACTGGTCTGCCACCTTCACCACTCCTAGTCGTGTGTTGGTTGCCGTGATCAGAGTGTAGCGCCTCTACCGGCGGTCCGTAAAGGGTGTCGGGACCGATGTGTCTGTAGTCATCAACGAAGCCGAAGCACCTGGAGCACTGGCTACGGTCCCCGGTAGTCCGGATGGACATCTGGTGTAGTTCCTGGGTGGTCATCCTTTTCCTCCCGTTTGGTGTCGTTTATCCAGTCGTCTGTACTTGAGACAACCTCAAACCCCGCAGTCTTCAAGATCACCTCTTGCGCCCGGTAGTGGTGGGCGCACCACAACAGCTCAGAGAAGTCGTCGGCACCAACCGGTTTGGCGGTCAGCACGGTCCCCGCAGCAGGGCACAGGGGGTGGTCGCAGAGGGCGTTGACGGTGTCCATGGGTGTCATCGTATCACCTCTCAGATGTCATAGTTTCGCCGGCTATGCCGTATATTCTCACCTGGACACCTAATACTTAAGCCGAGGGGGAAACTCTTACGGTACGCTGATTGGTAGCAGTGGAAGCCTACCAACGGGCACTAGGTGAGGACTTTGGAAGGTTGACCCTGTTCGACTCAGGGACTACCTCACTCAGTGAAGCTAACGGATACCTCAGGGAAGAAGCCGAGAGGCTTCCCTAGGAAACGGCTCCCCCGGATCTTGTTGCGCGCCGGGGGCGCGCTTCCTTATTATAATGCGTTGTTTTGCGAATCAGACAGAGGCGACATGCACACCCTCGAAGGACGACCGGACTGGGACTCGTACGGTCTCATCCTCGCAACCGCAGCAGGCACCCGAGGTGACTGCCGTCGTAGCCTCGTCGGTGCTGTGCTGATGGACAACCGCAGTCATCACATCCTCGCTACGTCCTACAACGGAACTGACCCTGGTGTCCCAGGGTGTCTCGAAGGTGCCTGTCCGAGGGGTTTGTTGACGTATGACCAACTCGCTGCTGGTGGGACCTACGCCAACTGCATCGCGTATCACGCTGAGTTCAACCTGATGGAACGGTTCACTGACCGCTACCCGCTCGGAGCGTGGATGGACCACTCCGAGCACACCACCGCGTACATCACGCGAGCACCGTGCACCGACTGCACCCAGTTGCTCGACGACCACTGCATCGGTCGTGTGGTGTGGCCCGGAGGGTCGTTGTGGTGATCAGCTACGACGCTGCTTCTCCCTCTCCTCCCGGGCTCGCTGCTTCGCCCCCTCGATCTCGTCGTTGAGCTTCCGGACTACCTCCTCGAACTTCTTCGCTAGCTTGCCCACTCCGCTCTCCTTCCGGCATGACTCGCTTCCGTAGATCATTTCCGATGGTCGACTTCCCGACCCCGAGGGTCCTCGCGATCCATCTCTGGGACATCCCTCGGTCATGTAGCTCCCAGGCCGCTATGCGGCGCTGGAGGGGCGTCAACTTCTCAGTGGTGTCGTTCATACACTGTCCAACGACCTGGAGGTGGTGGAGATTCCCAGAGCCCGGCGCCGGTGTCCAAAAGATTGCGGCAACTTCCTGCCCTGCCCCACCCACCCGAAAGGGTGGCGTGCGTCACAGTCCACGCTCCCTAGCAACTGGGTGAAGCTGAAACGGACGGTAGAGAAGAGAGACGGCAAAAGGTGCAGACAGTGCGGCTCAAGACAGAGGTTACAACTAGATCACATCGTCAACCGTGCTTCGGGTGGCAGTGATGCATTGACAAACTTGCAGTTATTGTGCTACAGTTGTCACCAGATTAAGACCAAGGCCGAGGCGAGGAGAGGTAGGAAGCGTGAATAACAACCCCTGGGTGTCGAAGACAGGTTGGACCGAGGAGACTGCGCGCCGGCACCTCCGGAATCAAGCGATCTTCTCCGCCGACGGGGTCACTGCACTGAGAGCGATGAGGCAGGTAGACGCCTACCTCGCTTCTCAGCCCACCAGCGTCACCGACAGGATGTCCCCCATCCAGATAGCGCGTGCGGCTGGACTCCCCGCGTCGTGACAGAACATGCCCTGTAGCCCGCTGAGAGCCACGCTAAGCGACTAAAACGGCTTCAGCGAGGAAAACTAGGGGTCCCCCAATTTCAGGGACATTTCAGCCCTCAGACTGACGCCCATCACCCTGACCACTATCCCCCTTAATGTCCTACTTCCTGACCCTTAAGGAGGCCACGTGCCCACAACTGCTGAAGGTTCCGTTGGGGGTGAAGGAGAGGTAACGATCGTCGCCTACTTCACCGCCATGCTCAGCGAGATGGACCGGCGATACCAGCAACGTTTCGAGGCTCAGGAGAAAGCGGTCGTCGCTGCCATCGCAGCGGCCGAGAAAGCGGTGTTGAAGGCTGAGATGGCATCCGAGAAGCGGTTCGAGTCAGTGAATGAGTTCCGCCAGGCGTACCAGGACATCATCTCAACGATGATGCCCCGGACGGAGGCCGAGCAACGCATGTCTGCGCTGACCGAGAAGATCAACGAACTCCGAGAGATAGTAGTCTCTCAGCAGAGTCATAGTTCAGGAATTGGTGACGGTGGGAAGTACCTCGTTGGATTTGTCGGATTCATCCTGACCGTCAGTTTGTTGTGGCAGTTGTTGTTTTAGGTTTTCTGCTCGATCGGCGAGTATAGAGGTTAGTTCGTGGATACGGCGCTTCGCGACATCGGCGTTTACGATGGCATCGTAGTCGATGGGGTTCCCCGCCGCTCGGTGCAGGGCTGCTACCTCTCGGATGACGACCAGCTCACGGATAGTGGAATCTAATTCCGCTTGCATCGTTTGACTCATCTTCGATGTGACTGTGTTTTGAATAAGGTCGAGTTTGTTGGTCGCAATTGCGGACAACAGTTCTTGGTGAGCATAATCCTGGAGTTTAGCTTTTTGGAGCGCTCTGTATTGATACCATCCTAAGATTAGTGGCCCCATAATAGTAAAGGACCCGACAATGAGTGCAACTACGACTGAATCACTCATAACTCCCTCTCTTATGTACAACTAGTCCCTTCGGTTGGATTCGAACCAACTAACACTTTCGTGCTCTTCCATCAAGCTTCGAAGGGTGAACATCTTTTTCACTAAGAGGGTTTGTGTCCAGCATTATGAGCATCGGGGCTGGACTAACCGATTGCCACGCGGGGAGAGAGTAGAACCCGCTGCCCTGGAGTTGACGTCTCCACCTATTGTAGCAGGCGCCTACCAGCGTAGAAATGCTACTCGTTGTAGTGTGGCCTTGTCGTCGTCGTCAAATAGAACTACTACGGTTTCGTCGTGCGACTCGACTACTCCCTTCCAGTCATCCCAGTACTCTCCGGAGTAGTTACAGATATCCCACTCGACGACAACAGCACTGGCGCCGTCGAGAGAGTGCTTCACCCGTTGTCCGATAGGAGGCTTCATGATTCAGTCACCTCTATTACCCCGAGTGAGGTGAAAGCCCTCTTGATCGACTCGGACCAACCAACCATCGCGATCCCCCTCAACAGAATCTTGCCGATATTTAAGTGTAATGGACTCGATCCAGGGTGCTCCGAACATACGGAATTCAGATACTCGAACTCCTCGGGAGTCAACCACCGTGACAGCCGTAGTGTTATCTCCGTCTGGGTCAGGTGCACTCCCAGAAGATCCATCTCCCATTCTTGTCTCCCTCCTTTCGAATACAACCCACGAGAGCTTGCCGTGTACGTAGTGCTTAAGATCCCAACCTGACCTTTTGACCTCATCTTCCTCTCTGCTAATGCCTGTTCAACCAGACTCTCAAGATCCAGGTCAAGTTCTTCTCGTCTGTCCTCCAGACTATCCACCGCGCCCGCCCGGACAAGACTCCGCAGTACGCCGACGTTAAGCGCTTTAGCCGGCGCTCTTCGCAGCATATCGTCCAGAGATTTGTATGGTCGCTTCGTTTGAAGCGCGTCGAAAGCTTTGTCTGCCACACCCTTGATGGTGGTAAGTCCATAACGAATTCCGGTTGAGGTCGGAGTCCATCCAGCGGATGATTCATTGATGTCGGGAGATAATACCGATATACCCATCCTCTCCGCTTCATTGATGTACTCATGGGCTTTCTTTACCCCATCTTTCGTCGTCGGTGGCGTACGAGTGAGAAGCGCGGCCATATACTCAGTCGGATAGTTCGCTTTGAGGTACGCGGTCCAATACGCAACCAAGCCGTACCCCGTGGTGTGTGCTCTGTTGAAGGAATAATCACTAAATGGAACCAGCGTGGCCCATAGAACTTCACAGCAGTCTTCACTGTAACCCTCTGCCTTCATCCGTGAAGAGAAGTCTGGCTTACTAGCCAGCATCTTCTCGGTGTTCTTCTTCCTCATTGCATCGAATATCAACCCAGCGGATGCGTAGTCGTACCCTCCCACAACTCTCAGGGTTTCGAGCACTTGTTCCTGGTAGACGATCAACCCGTAGGTGTCCTCTAGAACTGGTCGTAGAGCTTCTTCCAACTCACCGTGAGGATAGCTAACCCGTTCTCGTCCATTCTTGCGTTTGGCATAGCTGTGGTGTGCGTTGACCCCGATTGGTCCTGGTCTGTATAGAGCGAGGCAGGCAGAAATGTCTGCGAACCTATCTGGTTTAAGTGCTCTCAGTAGTTGTTGCATCCCGGGGCTATCCAATTGAAAGACTCCGAGGGTGTGTCCGGAGCGGAGGAGTTCGAAGGTCTTAGTGTCTGTGCAGTCGGCTGATGCACTGGGCAACTGCACGTCCCTGGGGGCCACCATGCGCAAGCACTCATCGATTACTCCTAGTGTTTTCAGTCCAAGCACGTCGTACTTCAGAATCCCCATCTTGTCAAGGATGGGGTAGTCGTTCGGGTTACTGAACGCTGTCACCCATCCTGTTTCCCCCGTCGGTATCCACAACGGCAGTTGGTTGGCGAGTGGAGTCGGTGAGACGACTACCCCCGCAGCGTGCACACCCTTGGACCTGATCGCAGATTCAAGTCCTGCCGCAAGCTCCATCGTCTCTCGTGTTGGCCCCGTCGGACTTGGGTCTGACCAATACGGATGCTCTGAGAGCGACGGTAACCGACCAAATCGAGCCGGGGGTAGTTGACTAGCGAGGGTGTTGGAGAAGTCGCGTGAGTGGCCGAGTACGCGGGCTGCGTCGTGTATCGCAGACTTCGACGCCACCGTTCCGTACGTCCCAACCTGCGCTACGTTGTCGTTGCCGTGAACTTCCCGGACAATCTCGATAAACTCGTCTCTGCGGTCGTCAGGGATGTCAATATCGATGTCAGGTAGTCCAACTCGCGCGGGGTTAAGAAATCGTTCGAAGAGTAGTCCCTCGCGTATTGGATCAAGCTCTGTAATTCCCAGTGCATATGCGACAAGGCTGCCTCCCGCACTACCGCGCCCCGGGCCAACTCGTATGCCGCGATCCTTTCCTCTGGCGACAACGTCAGCCAGGACGGTGAAGTATCCAGCCGTCCCTCTCCCGATGATTGTGTCAAGCTCGTACTCCGCTCGTTGTTCGTAGGTCCTGTACTCGGTGGCGCCGTCAACCCCTAGCTTCCAGTAGAGCCAGTCGGCTACGGTCTGTCGGATGAGTTTGTTGTCGTCCCCTAGTCCTGGGAGTCTGACGTCCTCCTCGAAGACTGAGTCGTACGATCCAACTCGATCAGTGATCTCACAAGTTCTCTGTAGTGCTGAGTCCGGTAGAGGGAGCGCAGACATTTCCTCTCGACTGCGTAGGTAATATCCCGCGCCATCAAACCTAAACCGTTTCTTTGTCGCAACCCTCTGGCCAGTTTGGAGGCAAAGTAGAGCGTCGTGAATGTCACTGTCAGCCTCTCGGGTGTAGTGGTTGTCGTTGGTGGCCACTATTGGGATATCTAGCTCTTGAGCAATCGAGAATACAAGCGGGTTGATGGTGTCCTCGACTTCCAGCCCGTGGTCCATCATCTCGATGTAGAACTTATCCCCCAAGGCGTCACGCATCTCTGCGGCGTATCTCTTTGCCTCTCCCACCTGGCCGAGCTTCAGTCGAGTCTGGAACTCACCTCCAAGGCATCCAGAAAGCACAACAAGTCCGTCTGATAGATTGATAAGAGCGTTGCGACTGATTCGAGGCTTCGAATAGAATCCTTCAGCGAAGGACGCAGCGTGTAGGGCAAAGAGATTTCTAAGCCCTCCAGCTGTAGTAGCGAGGACCGTGAGATGCGTATAAGCTCCTGCGCCTCCGACATCCTCTCGTTGTTGTTCCTCAGTACCCCATCGAATCTTGCTCTTGTCTCGGTGATCTCCTGGGCTGACATAGAACTCCGTTCCGACGATCGGCTTGATCCCTGCCCGGCGGCATCTGTCCCATAGCTCATAAGCCCCTCCCATACTCCCGTGGTCCGTCAATGCTATGGCTGGTTGACCAAGCTTCACGGCTTCATTAACCATCGACTCAATACTGCTCAACCCATCTAGCAGGCTGTAGCCGCTGTGATTGTGTAGGTGAACGAACGGGTCTACTTTGACCATCTTCCACCATCCCGACCTACATTGAATGCGGTGCCCCGGTTCATAGCATCGCGTACGTTGTCTGCTCTAGTGCCCCAGTATATGTTAGAGACACGGTTGTTGGTAGGGTTAGAGTCACGATGGCAGACTTCGTGCTTCGACGTAGGCTTAGGTCCAAGGAATGCGTTAGCAACGAGTGTGTGCACGCACCAGTTCTTTTGACTGGCATAGGTGCCCTTGCTGAGTCTGACGGCAGGATACCCTCCACGTTTCTGTAGCCATGGCTTCAAGACCCCTCTTGGACCGCGCACCGTCCCGCGATCACTGATCTGGTAGTTCGGGTACCCCTCGATCACACACCACCTCACGTTTGCCCCCTTGAGTGGAACATACACGTCATCGTACGCCAAGACGGTAGGCAAGTGGGGCACGTCGGGAGTTTGTTCCTTATAGGCCGTCTCAGACCGCATATCGTCAGTAGGACATCACCCGGTTGGATGGCCGCGAGCGTCGCCCAACTCAAGTCGTTACAAACAGAGCAAAATGCGTGCTCGTACTCATCGGAGTCGACAGTGGCTTCTTCGACTTCTTCGTCTTGATCTGTCTCCATCAATACCCCTCGGCAAATAGAGAGTGGGAGCGCCGGTTTCCCGACGCCCCCACGGTTAACTCACGGTATCACGCCCGCGACAGTACCCGATCCAACACTTCCAGTGTCGTCCTGTCCTCCTTCGCGGTCTTGCCCTCTAGGAGGTTCATGTAGTTCCGCTCTACCCTGTCGACCTCCTTCACGGTTCGGACGTGCTGGTTGTAGGTGTTGACGGCTTGCAGCACTCCCCACTCCGTCCCCGCTGGTACTCGGTCATCGGACTCCCACAACCCCATGAGGGCGTCCTGCTTGTTCCTGGCCATCGTCTGGCCCCTACCGGGGTTCTCGGGGATAGGCGCGTACTCGTTGAGGAACGCGGCCCACTGTCGCTCACTGACGTCCTTCGAGGTCAGCGCCTCGATCTCTGCGATGTAGTCCTCGGAGATCTGTTCAAGTGCGATCCCGAGGTGGTCCCGCAGTTCTTGAGGCTTCACACTTGAGTTCTTGGTGTGCCGCTTCTTCAGCCCACCACCATGGGCGAAGAACGCACTACGGGTGTTGTCGCAGACGATCCGAGTCGTCCCCCGCTGGTACTCAGTTGCCAGTGAGGAGTCCAGTGAGGTCGTAGCCGCTACGAACGGTCGGAAGTCTTCGCCGTTAGGGCCCCGCTGGTTCTCTGGCAGCTCCATCTGAACGAAGGCGACCCTGCCACCATTCAGGAGTCCAACACTGCCGACCCCTACCCCGCCGTCTAGCATCTGGTAGACGCTGTCATACAGCCACTCAGTCAGTGGGTGTACTTGGTAGCCGCTCGCGGTGATGTTGAAGACCTCCCCTGTGTCTCCTCGGATGATGGCCTTCTTGTCAGGGACTACGAGCTTCCCCGTGCTATCCGGCTCGACGTTGACGTACACAGGGCTCTCGACGACTGGGAAGCCAAGTAGCCGCTTGACCTCCTCCTCGGGGACTTCGCCGGTGTAGTGGCTCTGAGTGTCTCCCTCATACCACCACGCATTCCCTCTCTGCTTCGTGAAGCCGACGCGGATGTTGGACTCTAGCCACTGCTGAGTTTCCTTGGTCATCTCAGTTACCCTCCTTGAGGCCAACACTCTGGCCAGGCTGATTCGCTTGGAGCGCGATGCTCATCTCAAGTGAGAATGGTGGGACGGTATACGGCTCGATGTAGTTGATGATGTGGTGCTGGTCATCGAGGTCTTGAGTCAGATTACGGTCAAGCAGCGCTTCTGTCAACACTCGGACTAGACTTAGGGCTACAGCCCCTCGCTCGTCGTCTGGCAGCGACTCGTCGTCTGGTCCAAATGGCTCGTTGGCTAGGTCGTTCATGGTGACCCCTCCCTCTCGTAGCGGGGGGTAGCCACTTCTTCTCCTGTAGCTACCTTGTCCCACCACTCTCTGGTTCGTGGCTTGTGCTCCCATGCTTTCGGAAGGAAGCCACCTCTGGTCATCCAGTGATCAAGCTCTTCCACTAGCTCAGCTAGCTCGGTGAGTTCGTCGTAGGTCCTGTTAAGCCTATGGCTCAACTCACGGATGCGTAGGAGTGTGATGTTGGGATCCATATCCGCTACAACACCAAGAACGGGTATATGATTCCCAGCATCAAGATCATCCCTAGTGTAGTAGTCACGCCCTTTTCCTTCTCTCTTTTTGTCGGCGCTCGTGATGGCGATGCTCGTACTTGATCTCCTCCGGTAGTCCTTCATTCTGCTCTTCAGGCGTACCCATAGTGCTCTGGTTATAGATCATCGCAGGTGTGTGGCTACTCTTTGCTGAGTACATCGCGAGATCTGCACAGAGGACAGCGTGTCTCGGCGACCCGTTTTGTGGGGATGATGCAACTCCGACACTGGCCCTGTGAGCCAAGCCGTCGATGTCAGAGGTATACGCATCTACTAGGCTTTGAGGTGACTGAGAGGTTGCAATCCAGAACTCATCTCCCCCCGTTCTTGCCACCAATCCCTCTCCCTCGGGGAGAAGGTCGAGTAAGCGATGAGACACGGCTAAGAGCAGTTGATCGCCCGCAGCGTGCCCCAAGGACTCGTTGATGTCATGTAGGCCGTTGACGTCACATACCCCAATTGTGAGGTTGACGCCACTCTTCGTGGCATCATCAATAGCGTTTTCGACGATGGCCCTATCAAACAGCCCAGTTAGTTTGTCAAGGTGGGCAGCCCTCTCTATATCTTCTGATCGTCGGCTTGCCTTTCTATAGCCGAGGATCCACCCTAGGAGAGCGCCCACGATCCCGATTCCAACGACTAACAGCGTATACATCTTGCAACACCTCCCCCTCTCCCTCTCAGTAGTACATCTAGCCGAGGATACCACTTTGCTGGACTAGATGCATTACTCCCATGGCGGTCCTAAGCGGGGTGGTAACCCACTCAAGCTTGAATTCGGTTGTGGCCTCTGCGTGTTCTAGCAGGTAGCCACAGATGCTATTCATTACCTCACCTTCTCTTGATCTATCTTCTAGTTGTGATTGTATGTGTGAGCACATCGTGTGTGTCGCGAGCATCCCGCTCATGACCTGACACACCAGTCTGGCATCCTGCCTAACTACCTACCCTCTATTAGGACTGCCTACCTAAATGCCCGTCTGTGGTCGTACGACGTATCCTCTAAGCAGTGTTGCCGCCCGTGTTTGGGTCCAGTGCTCTATGTGCGATGTAGTGCGAAGTGTGAAGCTAAGTGCTAAGTATGTGTTAAGTCTCTCTGTTGTGTCATGATCAGTCTATGAAGCTGATCTTGCACTCTCCACGTTTCCGGACAAGGTTGCTACCCTGGTACAGTCTGATAGGTCCGTTAACGTCACCTATCAACCTCCCCCCAGATAGCACCGGCTCCTCAATCCGTGCTAAGTGCGGTCGTTGGCACTCTCCCTCGTAGTACCCGGCCCGTGAGCGATCAACTCCTTAGAGGATCTGGGTACGTCGCCTAGCCTCACTAGGCCACTTGGCAACCGTCTTGCTAGCGCCAAGGAACGCACCCATACTCACGTCTTCATCATCCCTGTAACCCCTGGATGGTAGGGGACGTACTGCCTTGAGTCCCGCTAGCCTCTGACATCCCGTCAAACTACTGACTAGCCGTCTGGCATCCCGCCTAACTACCGGCTCATGTGTGGCTGGACTCATGTTTCGCGTACGTTGTCGTGTTGTTGCACTGTGGCTAACTACCTTCACAGACCCCTCAAACCGTACAACGTACACTGGACAGCGTATGACCTCGCACCCTACACACAACTCTCTAATTGGTGTGTACCAGTAGTGGGCCGGAACGAGATAAAGTACTGATCGCTGTGAAGCGATACCCACATGACGCGCTCGGGGTGGCAACCCTCTGGCATCATTAGCTGGACGCTGTCTCTATTCGGTACATCAGGACTCTTGGTCACGAACCGGATCTCTCGCATCCAATTGGATCTTCGTTCAACCCGATCGGTGTGTCCCTTTGCTATTTTGCTCTCTACTAGGTATAACACTGTGGCTCTCAGATAATTCCCTCTGTACTTCCAGGGGGTCTAGACCTGCAACCGGGGTATCAGTTTGTGAACTACCTCACTGAGTACCTCTACCTAGCCTCTTCAGTTGTCAACTCTGTCTTCCTTGCCCTACCTCTCAAGCTTAGCATACACCTAGCTTGAATGCAAATCAGGGTGTGGCGAGGACGGGGTGTGGTGTGGGTGTGGCGTGGAGCACACCTCGTGCTGTGGTGTGGGGTGCACGTACCTGCCATGTGGCGTGGGGTGCACGTGCTGTCGCAGGTGCAGGGTGTGCATGTGCTATATACCCCTATCACGCTACCGTGATGGTGCACATGCATATGCTATGTGCATATGCTATATCTCTTAGTGCTATGTGCATATGCTATGTGCATATACACTATACACATATGGTATATGTATATACATACCATACATACCACACATACATACGCTATTAGTATATGGTATATGTATATGGTACATATATGTATGTAGTATATATATGTATAGTATATATATAGTAGTAGTATATACATACACATATAGTATATATATATACATATAGTATATATATGTATATAATATATATATGTATTATATATATGTATAATATATATATAGTAGTGGTATGTATACTATACATATACATAAGGGATCTGTTATATTAATAAGGGATCTGTTAATAAATATAATACATACCTCTCACATCGCTCATATGTGTCGCCTCGCATATCGATGTCGATGGGACCCATATGGTGCCTATTAACGGATCCCTTACTACCCCATGATATAGGACCCATAATAACAATCCTTATAACGGATCCCTTAAGGAATCCCTTAACGGATCCCTTAGTAGGGTACCGGTACCTACCCTCCATATGGGACCCTAAGGGATCCCTTAGAGGTACCGGTACTGGAGTCACATAAGGGATCCCTTACAGGTACCGGTACCCAGGTACCGGTACCCACCACTGTGGTGTGTGTCTGGTGTCTAGTGGTGGTGGGGTAGGGGGGGTACCCCCATCGATAAACGTCGCTGCACTATTCGTCTTCGCCTCTAACAGTTTGTACTACCTGTAGATTGGTCGATGTGGCACTTGATGCCATAATTTTGCCCCATTTTGTCCGAAATCGCCGCCAAGACGCAGACAGAGCCCCGAAGGGACATATCTATGGCTATCACCGTCTGGAGTGACGTCCAACTCAACGACATCGGACGCAAACTCCTCGAAATTCTCGAATTCTATCCAGGTAAGGCCGACATCTACATCACATCCTCGGTCCGAAGTGAGCCGGGGAGCTATCACAGCGGAAATCTCCAGTATGGCGGAAGTATGGCGGTCGCAATCGACATAGGCTTCGGCGGAACCGGCCAGCCGGAGAAGGGGAGAGACGTCGCACTGTGGCTGATCCAGTTCTCGAAGTACATCGTGGAGGAAATCCATACGACCCCCTTCGACACGGACAACGGCTTCTATGTCAAGAACCAGAGGGTAGCGGACGTCTACGACGCCGCGACGAAGGCACAGCATGCGAACCACGTACACCTCGCAACAAGCGCAACACTCGCAGACCAGTGGTTAGCGTCCATTAGGGTACAAACTACACCCCCGCCGTCATCGGTCCCCGTTCCGGCCCCCGCTCCCGTCGCGATCAGTGACAACCCCAATCCGAATTACGTCACAGACGCGATGTGGTGGTTCTGGAGGCAGTTTGATGTCAATGTCGAGCCGCGTACCCTGCTCGGCGGGATCTACGCCAACAAGCCCGGCTATCACAACACCCGGAGCCAGAACAGTTCCGGTGACTACTCCGTCCAGCACGCCGATGACCGCACGGGCCCCGACAGGGCCAGTGCTATCGATCTAACCTTCCCAGACGCCCAGGCCGGGGACTATACCACCATCAAGAGATATGCAAACCGGCTTCTCGCCGCTGGACAGGCTAACGACCCCCGTTCGGGGTACATGAAGGAGTTCTTCGGCCAGACTGACGATGACAACGGCGTCGAGGGTTGGGACTTCCGTGCTCATCGGACTACAACCTCCGATACCAGCCACTTGTGGCACATTCACATCTCCTTCAATCGTAAGGACTGCGGATCGTATTTAGCAATGGATGCTACGCTCAGCATCATGCGGGGAGAGACACTCGCCGCTTTCCAAGCTCGCCAAGGAGTCATTTTGCCGCCTCCGCCACCACCACCTACACCCCCGCCCACCGTCGGGTTGAAATTGAAGGGTCTCGACTACTCATGGGGTCGCCCAACACCACTTTCTGGGCTCCAACCCCTCGGGATCACCTTCGTTTCGCGGTATCTCGCACCACTGCCCAACGGTAAAGTCATTCTCGCCGCCGAGAGGGACCAACTCCTGGCAGCGGGGGTTAATATCATGCTGAACTGGGAAAATACCGCTGGGGATCAGTCCAGGGGTGCCGCTGGAGGGACCAGCGACGCCACAGAGGCCGTAAAGCAGGCTAGGGCCCTCGGATACCCCTCGGGAAGTACTATCTACTTCTCGGCCGACTTCGACGTCTCTGTGTCGGCGTGGAACGGGCAAGTGAAGCCATATCAGATCGCCGCGCGGGCAGTGACTAACGCCGCTGGCTACCGCTTCGGGGTTTACGGCGGTTACCGGGTTATCTCCCTCGGATTCGACCAGGGGGTGATTCAGGACGGTTGGCAGGCGTATGCCTGGTCATTAAAGAGTCAAGTTGGTACCGGTCCGAATGCTGAGACCGTCAACCTCCGTGGGAGCGACTTTACCTTCGATAAGCGCGCCAGCGTCAGGCAGGTGGAGAATAACGTCACCGTCCTTGGTGCTGCCTGCGACAACGACGTCACCACCGGCGGACCGCTATATTTCTGGAACCACACCACTACAGGAGATGATGAAGATATGCCACTGCCCGCTAACTTCGAAACCCATTTTAACGCCCTGATCTTCCGAGTCGAGGCTCTGATCAACGACCGACCGGTGGTAACCGGCGGCCCGACGAAGGGTGAGATGAACAAGTCCTTCCGAAAGGCCCTCATCAGGGGTAGTGGTAAAACTGCCGTCTACCTCGCTGACGGCGATGACAAGTTCCGTCGGTGGGTCGCGGAGCCGGCGAGGGTTGCGGAACTGACCAGGATCTACGGCCAGGTGTACGAAGTCCCCGACGCCACCCTCTTTGGCCCGATCGTCGGGGACAACCCTGGAGATGTCTAATATGTGGTAGTTTCGGGTGATATTTAGCCCTGGACACCTAATGTCTAAGCAGGGGGACGTTTAGACGACACGAGAGGGGCCCGCCATCCCCGGCGGGCCCTCTCTCTAAATCCCCCTGTTTTTCTCCCTCGGGAAGAAGTGTGACTTTACTCCGTATATGGCTTCCTCTGCTGGTAGTCGGTATAGGCCACCACTGCGACGACTGCGCCTAGTACGACCAGCGCCGCTGCGGCAAAAATCAGGATCTCGATCATCTTAGCTCCTTGGGCCGTGGTGGGCCAACCACAGAACGACAGCAGCCAGCCCGACTATCGTCACGACGACAAAAACGACGATTTCGAAGATCAGCATGTCAACTCCTGAACTCTCCGGCGTTGGACCGGTTGACCTGGTTCCTAGCAGAGAACAAGTCGATCCACAAACCGACGGTGCCCCACGCGAACGTCAAGATGTAGCTCAGCGCTCTGCCGTTCCGGCCGAGGTAGAACTGATGGCCTCCGATGAGGCCAAACAGACACCAAAGCAGGTAGTAGATTCCACGCTCCTTAGCGCTGTAAGTGGTCGGGGTCTGGTCGTAGTAGTTCATGGTCGGTCTCTCCCTCTGTTGCGGCTCTTACTGAGTGCAACAGAGGGATCGGCTAGTAAATTCCCAGTCACTCGATACTGGTGATCGTCCAGTCCGTAGGGCTGTCTCCCTCTCTGTGTAACAGGCTCTAAGGAGAACCGTGCGGACTGCTCTCGTGTTCCTGTACCGGAATGATGACTCAGGCTCGCGGGAAGAGCCGTTCAAGATCACTCGGGACCGCGTCTCTGAGATGTATCCGTTCGATCACGTCTTAGTTGCCGATGACAGATCTTATGTCCGTTTTAACCGCTCTGCGACGAGAAATCTCGGAGTGTTGATGGCTGAGAGCTACGGAGCTGAGAAGGTGGTCCTCTGCGACGCTGACTCCATCCCAGAGGAAAGGGCGTTGAGAGATGCTATTCAGTCTGAAGACTACCTTCTCCATTTCCCTTTCAATGAGGTGTGGGAGATGTCGCCGAAAGCGATCCACAATATCGCCGGAGGATCAAATCTTTCTCAGCTCCGAAACCGAGCAATCTGCCGAGCAGGACCTTCTCAGGGAGGAATTTGGGTTTGTCGACCTGACGTATGGTGGCTTGCAGGTGGACAAGACTCAAGGCTGAGGGGTTGGGGTTGTGAGGACAGAGCGATGATTAACGCCGCTCATACGCTAGTCGGTCAACCGGTGTTTCATCCCGGGGTGCTGATGTGCCTCTATCACGACCGTGCGGACCCTACCGGCAAACTAACCCTCGACTGGGAGCCGGAAGATGTCGAAATCCTCCACCGTTACAACGCCGCCTACCTTAACCGCGAAGCTACCCTGGAGCTGATCAATGAGCGCGCTGACCATACTGGTACCTTCCAAAGGCAGGCCGAAGAGCGCTGTAGAACTCTACGACAATTTCAGAGATACGACGACGGCATCGACAGAACTGGTGATTGTCTGTGACGACAGCGACCCGTATCTACCAACATACTACAAGCTCCTTACAGGATATGGGAGAGTCGTTGCTGTCCCGGGCGGTCGAAGAGGAATGTGCGACGCACTTAATCAAGCTTATACAGCACTCGCACCTCGGCTGGGATTTGCAGTTGGCTTCATGGGTGACGATCACCGTGCTCGTACACGAGGATGGGACAACGACTACCTTGAGGCATTGGAGACACTGGGAACGGGGTTCGTATACGGAAACGATCTCTTCCAGTATGAGGCCATACCCACTCAGGTAGCGATGACTACCAACATCCCCCGAGCACTCGGGTATATGGTCCCACCTGGCTTCCAGCATCTTTGTGTTGACGTCGTCTGGAAAGACTGGGGTATGGCGCTCAACCGCCTGACCTATCTCCCGGAGACGGTAGTCGAGCATATGCACCCTCTCGCCGGTAAGGGGAAGGATGACGTCAACTACAAGGAAGTGAACAGCCACCTTGTGGCCAACGCCGACATCGCCGAGTACGCGCGCTATAACGACAGTGGGGAGTTTGGTGGAGATGTCGCGCGGCTTAAAGCGTTGTCCGGGATGCAGCACTGAAAAGTCTCGGGCTGAGTTCAATAAAAACTCCAAACGCTACGACGGCCTGAAGTCTTATTGCAGGAATTGCGAAAACGTCAAGCGACGAGAGAACCCTAATTGGGGAGCCGCTGGTAAGAAAGAACGTATTGAAGCTTTCTACTGCCTCACCAATTCCGTCAAAGACGTTCCGTGTATGGACTGCGGCAATAAATATCCGCCATGCGTAATGGACTTCGATCACCGTAATCCAAAAGAGAAAAAGTTTAATATCGCCACCGGCACCCATCGTTCGCTTAGGTTGGTTCAAGAGGAGATAGACAAGTGCGACGTAGTCTGTGCTAACTGTCATCGAATCCGAACCTATGGGAGGTGAGATGTGCGGGGGCTAGTTGCTTTTAGCTTGTTTGGTTTGGATGAGGACGACATCTACTACGGTGGTGCGATAACAAATGCCGCCGACTACCGCAAATCTCATCCAGACTGGGACTTGTGGTATTACTGCGGTCGATCTGTGCCAGATTCAGTAGTCACTCGTATCCGGAACAGCAACCCTCATGCCGACTTCGAATTTGTCGACGAACCAGAAGATCAGACCGCGACGTGGTGGAGATTCCGTGCGGTGAAGCATTCTGATCACGACTTCATCCTCTTTAGGGATGTCGATTCCAGGCTTTGTTCCAGGGAAATCGCAGCTGTCCGTGAGTGGTCACAACAATCAGAGTTGCCCTATCACGTCATCCGAGACCACCCCTATCATGGTCGGCAACTTCTTGCGGGGCTATGGGGCATTCAGCGGAGTAATTATTACGAACTCGGTGGGTTGTCCGATACCATAACCGGTGACTACTACCAGACCGACCAGCTAGCACTGCTATTCCAGGTCTGGCCGATATGCCGAAGGAAGATTATGGCTCACATCGGATGCAATTGGATGTACGAGCGGATGTCTCAGCGGCGGCCTCTTCGGGTAGCTCGGCCGACGCGGTCATTTTGCGGAGCTGGGTATTACGCCAACGGGAAGATGCGGTTCCCCGAACACGGCAACCGTAGCAACTTCGACTGGGCTGACGGTGGCTGGCCCACCGATAAGGAACTTTTAGCTAATCCCGACGTCTTTGAAGCGAGGTACGGATGTACCGCAACCGTTGCCGGGAGAAGTATACAGACGAAGAGCTAAGAGAGATCTACGCCGTCCCCCACGACCACACTCAGTGGCCAGATCATGTCCTTCGTGTGTGCTCGACTCTGGACCTAGCCGCAGAGCTGATGGACGACACTGACCACACCGGAGCTGACCTCTCCTGCGGTAACGCTTTCACCATCAATCGCCTGCCATTCCAGAAACGGTACCTCGGGGATTACGCTCCAGGCTACGCCTACTGCGGACCGATCGAAGAGACGATAAAGGAGATCCCAGAGGTAGACGTCTTCTTTTGCTGCGAAACCCTCGAACATCTCGACGACCCAGAATCGGTGCTACGACAGATACGTCAGAAGTCGAAGAAGCTGATCGTCAGCACTCCAATCTGTCGGTGGCGGGACGACAACCCCGAGCATTACTGGAGTTGGGATCAAGAGGCTGTTAAGGCGATGTTAGTTGACACAGGCTGGAATCCCACGCATTACCGCGAGACCTACTTCGACCCGGGCTACTGTTTCCAAATATGGGGATGTCAATGAAAACTGCACTCGTAACCGGTAGCAACGGCTTCGTTGGCCGGCATATGGTCGATTACCTCGTTGACCTCGATTACGAGGTCAGATGCGTCGATATAGCCTACGACGGCTTGTCTGCTGTCGAATATTTCCATTTTGCTGATGAGGTCTACGACCTCGCCGTCCACTGCGCCTATAAGGTCGGTGGAAGAGCGACAATCGATGGGACGAACCTAAACCTTGCAGACAACCTCATCTTGGATGCCGAGCTTTTCAATTGGGCTGTTCGGACTCAGCAGCGTGCTATTTTGTATTTCTCTAGCTCTGCCGTCTATCCTACGCACTTTCAGGGACAGTATTGCCACAAGAATCTCGAAGAAAGAGATCTCTCTCTCGATGTCGCCAACCCCGACGCCAACTACGGATGGGCCAAAGTCACCGGAGAAAGACTCGCTAAGGCCGCAAACGAACTCGGCCTACGAGTACACGTGGTCCGGCCGTTTAGTGGATATGGTGCAGACCAATCTCTTGATTACCCGTTTCCAAGCATCATTCGGCGTGCCCGAAATAACGATCTCACGGTGTGGGGACCACCCGGTCAAACTAGAGATTGGATTCATATCGACGATGTCGTACGAGCAGCTTATGCTGTATATCGAGATGATGACCGTCGACCTGTCAATCTCTGCACCGGCGTTGGAACAGAGATGGGGGCACTAGCTAAGACCGCATGGGATCTCGCATTCGACCGTGGCTTCCTCGGGTTGCCACATCACAACACCGCTCCGGTGGCTCGGCCACAGGTGACATACGACATCTGTAAACCTACTGGTGTCCGCTACCGCGTCGGCAACCCAACGAGGATGCTCGAACACTACACGCCTGAGATCTCCGTCGAAGATGGTATAAAGCTGGCTCTCCGAAAGGATTAGAGAGATGACAACTGCGTTTTGGTGGAAGGGCAAAAAGAACTTCGGCGACCAACTCACCCCACTACTTCTCAGTCGATTTGCAGGGATAGAAGTCGAATGGGCGCCAGTGGTAAACGCTGACATCCTCTGTGTCGGCTCTATCCTTGAAGCGGTTACTCCCCACTACACCGGGATCGTCGCTGGCTCTGGGATGCTATTCGAGAACACCGACGTCATCCCTCGGACTTTCAATGCCACAGTCCTGGGAGCCAGGGGTCCGTTATCCTCGGGTGGTCGGCGAGACATCGTTATCGGTGACCCCGGACTCCTTAGTGATGAACTCGTTTCGGTGAAGAAAGAATACGACCTCGGTATCGTTCCCCACTGGAGCGATCACCACCTCGAAACTCAGTTCACGAAATACAACCCTCGCATTATCCGTCCCGAAGGCGACCCGTTAGAGGTTATTGCCGAGATCGGACGGTGCCAGAAAATTGTCTCTAGTTCACTACACGGCATTATCGTGGCAGACTCCTTCGCTATCCCCCGGCGAATCGAGTATTCGACGACTCTAGACAAGGAAGGTGGGTTGTTTAAATTCCGTGACTACTCTGCTTCGCTTGGCATGGAACTGGTGCTCGGCAAAACTCAGCAAGCTCCGCGATACTGGATCGAAGATATGCAGCACGAGTTATACGACATGTTCGAGTTGGTTGGTCAGATGGTGCAGAGTGGTAAGTAGCTGGTGGCGCCACCGACGCCATCCCCATCACAGACCGCCCGATCCTAAAATTTCCCTCCTCGTGCCCTTCCGGCCAGATAACGCTCACCGGAAACGTATTTGGAAGTGGCTAGAGCATTACTGGGCTAGCGAACTCCCCGAGGCCGAGATCGTCATGGGGGATGACAACGGCACCCCCTTTTCGAAGACTTGCGCGGTGAACGACGCTGCCTCACGCGCACGTGGCAACATCTTTGTGATACTCGACGCGGACACCTATATTCCCGGTCAGGTAATCAGAGATGCCGCCGCGCGTATCAACCGCGCTCGGCGAAAGGGATATCCGTTGTGGTTCGTTCCCTACCGCCGTGTGTTCCGATTGACAGCTGAAGCGACTGAGAGAGTACTTCAGAGTTCTCCCACCGACCCGCTGAGATTCCCGTCCCCGCCGAGTGACTTGGACGTCGAGTCGATCCAAGGCTCTGCCTTCGGCCACCGGTTCGGTGCGTTAATCCAGATTATGCCCCGGGAGGCATTCGAACTCGTCGGTGGTATGGATAAGCGCTTCCGTGGCTGGGGTGGTGAAGACATCGCCTTCGTCCGAGCGCTCGATACTCTATATGGGAAGCATAAGACTTCCAAGAACGACGTCCTCCATATGTGGCACCCGAAGCATGGCGATACTTGGGTGACTCGGAAATGGAAGGGACAGCATCACCCCCGAACTAATGACAACCTCGCTATTCGCTACAACCGGGCAACCGGTGATCTCGAAAAGATGCGAAGGCTAGTGGACGAGTCTCAGCACGGGCACGTGTGGTGGAAGCGATTCCGAAAGAACCGATAGAGGGAGGGCACAGTGGGGTTACCAGCTAATTACAACTTCTATATATACACTGGCGACACCACTACCAGACAGGTTCAGTACCTGACTGCCGGTGTACCGGTAGATCTCAGTGGCCTAACCATCGAATGGGAATTCGTAACTGATACCGTAACTATCGTCGCTAACACCGCTAATTCGATGCTTAGCGTCGTCGGAGTCACGGGCGTTATCACTCTAACCCTCCCCTCCACTGAAACGGATGATCTCAGTGGCAGGGGGAGGCATACGCTTCGTATTACTGCGCCATACGTCAAAACTCTGTTGATTGGCGAGGTGATCGCAAGTGACTAGCGACAATCTCCAATTTCAGGAACCTAATGAGAGCCTGACGATAACCGACGCTGACTCGCTAGTGTTGTCGGATACTGGCGCCAGCCTCTCTCTTGCCTCCCTTACCCCCAACTACACCTCTGGGCTTGAGGTTCGCGCAGACAACCCAGCTTTCGGCACCCTGGGGAGCCGTGCGGCCTTCATCAACGCACTCGACGCGGCCGAGGCTCGGGGCAAGTACACGATCGTTCGCATCCCCGCTGGTATGGTAATTGACGTCCTCAACGGCTTGAGCCTAAGCGGTTACTCGGTACAGATTCATGGCGACGGAGCGGGGGTTGGAGCAGGTTCTACTCCGAACGGTTCTGTCATTAAAGCAAGTACTCAGACGGGGCCGGTGCTGGACTTCACTGGGTATGTTCTGCCGTCCTCCGCGATGGGACGGATTACGCCTCTATCTGGGGTTTTCATCCAGGGCAGTAACGTCGCTGACGCCACGAAGAACAACGCTGGCATCCGGCTGCTGGCCATGGGGTCGGCGTTGTTCTGCGACATCGCAATTGCCAATACTGGTGGGCCTTGTCTAGAGCTGAAATCAAACCCCGGCTCCGGGGTCTATCTCTCCGACTTCGAACGAATCACACTCAATACCCCTGTCAGTGCTAAGGCTAACGACGTCCCTTATTTCGTCGCTGATGAGCCTAACGGCAACCGATTCCGTGGTATCGGGTTCAGGTCGATCACAGGCTCGGCTGACTGCGGCGTCTCTGGTGCAGCGAGGATCACCGGCAATGCTTCGTTCACTCCCCACGACAACCTCTTCGATAGCTGGTGGTACGAGTTCTTACACGTCCCCACCAACGGCGCGCTGTTTCACATCGAAGGTTCCGCTAACATCATCAGCGACTTCCAGTTCTTTGATATCGCTAAGGAGGCTGCGGCCACCAACACCAGCTACTTCCGTCTAGCTGTTCCGGTGTCGGAGAACTTCGGTGGCAACTCCATCACGGGTCAGATCCCCGGGCGGGGTACAGGCGCCGTCAATGTCGACACCGGCGTTACGGTGCTACAGGACCGCAACCGAATCGTTGGAGTTAAGGGTTACAAAGGCCATAACGTCACCATCGCTAGTGGCGTTTCGAATACCTACGTCAATCTCGCTGGCGCGTACTCTGGCGCGACGACTGCGGGAGTAGACGACAACAGCGGCAACCTCACCAACACCTACATCGACGAATACCTTGGCACAATCTCTCGGATGGGCGTTGTCCCTCCGGTGCGAACCACAGATGTCCAGGTGTTCACAGCAACGGGAACTTGGACTAAACCAACGGGTGCTCAGTTTGTAGACGTCAGCTGTATAGCTGGTGGCGGCGGAGGTGGCTCCGGCCGCCGAGGTGCAGCCGGCTCAGTCCGTTCTGGTGGATCCGGTGGTGGTGGCGCTGGGAGTAGTGCGCACCGCATCCCCGCTTCAATCTTAGGTGCCACCGTAGCCGTCACAATCGGTGCGGCTGGCGCAGGCGGTACCGCTATCACAGCAAACGATACGGACGGCAACGCCGGTACCGGTGGCGCAGCGACGACGTTCGGGACGCTAGTTCGGTCTGGTGCCCCTACTGGTGGTAGCGGCGGTACTGCTAGTGCCGGTACGGGTGGTAGTGCTGGCAACGGCGCTCACCTCGGGACTGCTGGTGGAGCCGCTGCGGCGGCTGGCGCGGCTGGCGCTAACTCTGCGACGTCTGCCGCATCAGGCGGTGGTGGCGGAGGTGGAGGCATCTCTTCCGGTAACGCCGCGAGTGCGGGCGGTAACGGAGGCGCAAGCAACTCAGCGACAGCCTCCTCTGGAGCTGGTGGTGTCATAGACAGCACCCAACCGGGTTCTGGTACCGCAATCACTACTGGCTCGGGCGTGCCTGGATCCGGTGGCGGTGGTGGTGCGTCTTCCATTACGACAGTCGGCCAAACTGGAGCCGCTGGCGGAATCTATGGAGGAGGCGGTGGCGGAGGCGGTGCTTCAGTCAACGGGAACAATAGTGGTGCGGGTGGCATAGGTGGTGCAGGCATTTGCATCGTCGTTACCTATTTCTAGGAGGAGAGAATGCCTGACGACGAACTGATCATTATCTCTGCTCCCGACGACACCATTATTTTCAGTGAGGTTGGGGTCCAAGGTCCACCTGGCGGTGGGGGTGAAGGTGCAGGCCCGGCCGGTGCAGATGGCAAGACTATTCTCTCTGGAACAGCGGTTCCTACCACCGAAGGCGTCAACGGCGACTGGTACATCCGCACGACTACGAACTTCATATACGGGCCGAAGGCCGCTGGCAGTTGGCCCTCGGGAGTCTCTCTCGTGGGTCCCCAAGGAATCCAGGGGATTCAGGGTACGCCGGGCGCCACCGGGTCTACCGGTTCTACCGGTTCAACTGGAGCTGCGGGTAATACCATCCTTTACGGTACCGCCGCACCGACTACCGAGGGTGTGGATGGAAACTTCTACATCCGAACATCAACGAACTCCATCTATGGGCCGAAGGCTAGTGGGGCGTGGCCAGGTGGCACAAGTCTAGTCGGGCCGCAAGGTATCCAGGGGACCACGGGAGCTACAGGTAGTACAGGATCGACAGGTTCGGCTGGCGCCGATGGTAAAACAGTCTTAAGTGGAACTGCCGCCCCAACAACTGAAGGTGTGAACGGAGATTTCTATATTAGGACGACGACTTCGTTCTTGTATGGACCGAAGGCTACGGGCTCATGGCCCTCCGGGGTGTCGTTAGTTGGTCCTACTGGCGCGACTGGTGCCGCAGCCCCGACACCCGACGTCCAAGTATTTACAACCTCTGGCACCTGGACCAAACCGTCCGGCGCAACAGTCGTGCATGTTTTCCTTGTCGGAGGTGGCGCGGGTGGAGGTTCCGGTCGACGTGGCGCAGCTGGCACCGTCCGAGCTGGTGGCAGCGGAGGCGGTGGCGGAGGCCAAACGATGGCGACCTTTCCTGCTTCCGTCCTATCTAGTACGTTAGCTGTAATTGTAGGCAGCGGTGGCGGGGCCGGTGGCGCAGCGGTCACAGCGAACGACACCGATGGAGCGGCCGGTGCCGCTGGAACCTCTACAGGAATCGGTACGGGGCTTGTGCGCGCGGGAGCTGGTGCTGGAGGCAGCGGCGGTACAAATGGACTAGGTACGGCCGGTGGTGGTGGCAGCGGTATGAGTATCGGCACCGCTGGAGGTGCCGCATCTGCTACAGGGCTCGCTGGACCCAACAGCGGCGCGTCAGCTGCCGCAGGTGGGGGTGGAGCCGGTGGAGGCATAACTACTGCGAATGTCGCTAGCAACGGTGGCAACGGTGGAGCCTCTAACAGTTCGACGGCGTCTGCTGGCGTCGGTGGGGTCGTAGATTCAACCTCGCCCGGCTCCGGGACAGCAATCGTTTCCGGGTCTGGTAGGCCCGGTTCCGGCGGAGGCGGTGGCGCTTCTTCTATTACGACTGCCGCGCAGGCTGGAGCTGACGCAGGGATCTACGGAGGCGGTGGCGGAGGCGGTGGCGCCTCGGTCAACGGTAGTAATAGTGGTGCGGGTGGCGCTGGCAAAGAGGGAATAGCCATCATTATAACGTTCTTTTAAAATCAGACCCAGGAGGTCAAAGATGGGCAATATTCCGAAGGATGACGAAGACCGCGTCCGCAGGAACCCAGTACGGTTCGAGGAAGAGATCATCACGGAGGACGGTGTAATCAGGGGTTTCGATCTCCCTGACCACCCGAACATCCAGTGGTGCAAATTGACCCGAGCGTGGTGGGAGATGTGGCGCCGGTCGCCCCAAGCGAAGCTGATGATCGAGACAGACTGGTGGAGTCTGTTGGAGGCTGCGATGATTCACAACGAACTGTGGAGAATCCGCCGGCCTGACGTCGCTCGCGATAAGCCACTAGCCGCATCTAATGTCGCACTATTGATGGCCGAGATGCGTCGAAGAGAAGATGCCTTCGGTGCGACGTGGGAAGCAAGGAAGCGGAACAGACTCGCTATCAAGACTCCCCAAACCGAGGAGGAAGCGGAAAAGCAAGTGAAGCAGGCCGCCGAAGGTGCAGTTGACTACATGGACAAGCTGACGAAGGCCGCTGCAACTGCGAAGAAGCTAGCCGAAGGATAATCCGATGAAGTTGTGTACTGGATGCAACGAGACACTTCCAGAAGAGAATTTTGGAAAAAACTCTCGGGTTAGTAGCGGACTAAAGTCTAGGTG